>Ga0193743_1001139_pt1 | contig 20211 bp, 19 predicted proteins | sample L2c2metaG_FD_143038 | JGI IMG/M metagenome (GOLD analysis project Ga0193743, IMG submission 143038) | Soil microbial communities from a riparian zone of the East river system, Colorado, United States - L2c2 | ecosystem: Environmental > Terrestrial > Soil > Riparian zone | place: USA: East River... | reverse complement strand
CTCGTCACCGGCGCGGACGATGTTGGGCACCACGCCTGAAGTCGACAGCGTGATGCGGCGGCGCGAGATGCCGATGCCTTCATTGTCGGCGACGATCAGCAGCGCGTCGCGCACCGCGTCGAAATTGTACAGCGGCTCGCCCATTCCCATCATCACCACATTGGTGACGAGGCGGCTGCCGGTCGGGGTGGCGCGGTCGGCCCAGTCATTGAGGCGATCGCGCGCCACCATGATCTGGCCGACGATTTCACCGGCGGTCAAATTGCGCACCAGCCGTTGCGTGCCGGTATGGCAGAATGAACAATTCAGCGTGCAGCCGACCTGCGAGGAAACGCATAACGTGCCGCGGTCGGTTTCCGGAATATAGACGCACTCCACTTCATGCGCTTTTTCGACGCTGTCGCCGCTCGGCAATCGCAGCAGCCACTTGCGGGTGCCGTCGTTGGAAACCTGCTCCGCGACCACCTCGGGACGCGCGACGGTGAAATGCTGATCGAGCTGCGCACGCATTTCTTTGGAAACGCTGGTCATCTCATCGAAATTCTTCGCGCCGCGGACATAGATCCAGTGCCACAGCTGCTGTACGCGCATCTTGCGCTGCGCCGGTGCCACGCCGATGCCGCCGAGCTGTTCGGCTATCTCCGCGCGCGACAAACCGACCAGCGACGGTTTTGCCGGCGGCACGTAGGTTTCGAGCGCGATCTTTTCCAACGGCGCGTCCACGCGTGCAGACACATCTGCACTCGAAGCGCCGAACATGGAATTGGTCTCGGTTGAAACTGGGGTCATTGTGTCACGGTCTAGAGATTTGATTCTCCCTCATCCTGGAGAGCGGCGTCTTCGCCGCATCTCGAAGGATCGGGAGGGTGGTCTCATGGTTTCGAGACGGATGCGGACAGCGCAACTGGCTGCCGCCTTCTCACCATGAGGAGAGATCGCTATCAGATAGGCGTTTTACGGCCTTCAAACAACGCCAATTTAACGTTGAAAGTCGCCTAGCGCTTGCAATCCTGCGCCAGTTTGTCGAGCGCCTGGGAAAGACCCTTCAGCGAGAACGTGTCCGTGGTCTCGGTGCCCTTCGCCGACACGCCCTTGACCACCGCATCGGCGGCCTTGCGCATGGCATCGACCATCCGCTCTTCCTCGGCGGCGTTCTTGATCCAGAGTCCATCGCCCTGGGTGTACATTGAGTAGCTGGCGCCGCCGACCTCCAGCGTCGATTCCGATCCGGGCTTGAGCGTGTAGCCGATCATGACCGAGACTTCATTGCTGACTTTTTCAGCCGGACGCGTGGAGACGAACGCATAGGCCGGGTCGCGCGGACGATTCGGCGGATTGGTCTTCGACGACGACGGCTTGGCGAGCGCGAAGCACACTTTCTTGCCGTTCGGCGTCGCGGTGTAGGCCCCCCAGGTGCCGAACTGGCCGATCAGCGTCGGCTCCACGCCGCCCGCAGCCGCTGCTGCGGGTTTGGCTTCCGGTTTTGCGGCCGCCGGCTTGGCTGCGCCTTTCGACGGCGCGTTCTGCGCCTGCGCGAGGCTCACGGCCCCGCACACCAGTATACTCGCCGCCAAAGCTGTCAGGAATCGCCGCACGGACATGACCAACGCTGGTTCCCTCATTATTGTGACTGGAAGATGGCCCGGCATCCCCAGTCACACGGCCGATGGATAGCCGGGAAATGCCTTTTTGGGAAGGCAGTTACGGGCGCTCTACACACTCACATCCAGAACGCCGTTGCGCGGTTCATCCTCAGCCTTTCGATCGCGCCGTCCGCTGTTTCTCCCACTGCGCGTCGCTCCATTGCAGCAGATCCTCGGCGCCGGAACCGCGCAAATGCGCGCCGCCGTCCTGCACCACCATCTCACCGTTGATGTAGCCGGCGGAATCGGAAATCAGGAAGCTTGCGAGGTCAGCAAGCTCGCTATATTCGCCGACGCGACCGAGCGGATTTCGCGATGCCGGCCCTTCATCGCGGCCCTCGGGCCGAAGTTGACCCGACGCGCCCGCGGTCGGAAATGCGCCGGGCGCGATCGCCACGGTGCGGATGCCCTTGGGTCCCCACTCAACCGCGAGGCTCTTGGTCATCGCGAGAACGGCGGACTTCGCCATGGCAGAGGGCACCGTGAAGGCGCGGCCGGTAATGGTCGAGGTCGAGAGAATGCTCAGCACCACGCCCTTGTGTCCGCTTTCGATCCAGCGCTTGCCCGCACCGAGCGTGCAATACATCGCGCCGTGCAGCGTCGGCGCGAGGATCGCGTCGGCAGCGCGAAACGACAATTGTTCGGTCTGCGCGATGAAGGTCGCAGCGGCATTGTTGACGAGAACATCGAGCGGCGCATCGCGCCAAATCGCGTCCATCATGGCATCGACCGCGGCGCCGTCGCGAATATCGCACCTGATCGCGCTGACCTTGCCGCCGAAATCGCTGCGCATCTGAGCCGCGGTCGCCTCCAGCAATTCAAGCCGGCGGCCGCAGATGATCAGTTCGGCGCCAAGCTCGACAAAGCGGCGTCCCATCGCGGCACCGAGCCCGGAGCCACCGCCGGTGACCAGTATCCGCTTTCCCGCCAGCAGGCCTTTTTCAAACATCGTTTCATTCCTTGTCCGTCTGCCCGCCATTCCGGACCAGCGCTTAGCGCTGGATCCGGAATCCAGAGATTGTAATCTCGAGATTCCGGGTTTGCGCTACGCACGCCCCCGGAACGACGCAGAACTTCCTCGCCTCCTCCCACGAGAGGCATGCATCCGAATCAGATTGTAGCCCGGCTTCAAATCCGGCAAGAAGCATCCAGCGTTACTTGTGCTTCCGAAAACTCAGGTGTGTCCATGAAAGCCATCCTTTGCTCGCAATATTGCGGTCCCGACGATCTCGTGCTCACCGATGTGCCCGATCCCGTGGCTGAAGCCGGCGAAGCCGTGATCGCTATCAAATCCGCGGCGCTGAATTTCTTCGACCTCCTGATGATCCAGGGCAAATACCAGATCAAGCCGCCGTTTCCGTTTTCACCGGCGGCGGAGGTCGCGGGCGTGATTGAGAGCGTCGGCACAGGGGTCACCGATCTGAAGGTCGGCGACCGCGTGGTGGCGTCCTGCGGCCACAACGGCGCTCGCGAAAAGATCGCGCTGCCGGCGAACACCATCGTCAAAATTCCCGACAACCTTGATTTCGATCGCGCCGCCGGCATCATCATCATCTACGGCACCGCGCTGCATGCGCTGGAAGATCGCGCCAGCCTAAAACCCGGCGAGACCATGGCGGTGCTCGGCGCCGCCGGCGGCACAGGTTTGGCGGCCTGCGAACTTGGCACGCTGATGGGCCTGAAGGTGATCGCCTGCGCATCGTCCGACGAAAAGCTCGAATTCGCGAAAGCACACGGCGCCGAGCTTGGATTGAACTACGCCAAGGAAGATCTCAAAGAGGGCTTGCGCCGGCTCACGGGCGGCAAGGGCGCCGATATTATTTTTGACCCGGTCGGCGGCAGCTATGCCGAGGCCGCGCTGCGTTCGATCGCATGGGAAGGCCGCTTCCTGGTGATCGGATTCGCCGCCGGCGACATTCCAAAGATGCCGCTCAATCTGGCGCTGCTGAAGGGCTGCGACATCCGCGGCGTGTTCTGGGGCGCCTGGGCGCGGCTCAATGCGGAGAAGAACCGCGCCAACCTCGAGAAGCTGGTGAAGTGGACCGCGGAAGGCAAAATCTCCTCGCATGTCGACCGCACCTTCCCACTGGCGCAAACCGCCGATGCCTTGAAGGTGCTCGCGGGCCGCAAGGCGATGGGCAAGGTGATCCTGCATCCGTGACCCAACTGTCGTCACACGACTTGACCGGGCGATCCAGTATCGAGACGTGGACCGCTCTGCCGCGGGGCCGTTTTCGCGGGGATGACCGCAATGGTATGCGGCGGCGCGTCAGCTCGCCAGCCTGCTCTTCTCGCTCGCGAACGGGCTGAGGCCCAGCCACTGGTGCATCGAACGCGCAAGCGCCTTGTCGCCGCTCAACTCAATGTTGCCGGCTTCAATCTCGGACTTCAAAGTCGACATGCCCATCCACACCGCAGTCATGCTGCGCAACGAGCTGCGCACATAAAGGGCAACGTCGTAACCAGGGTCGACGCTACAGAGATCGGCTTTGCCGCCTTCGATCACGAGCCAGTATGATTTTCGGGCCGCGCTCAGCTCGGGATAGGTGAACTTCACGGTACATCGGCGATCAGGAAACGATGACAGTGACAGGCTTCGGCGCATGTCCCACATCAGCAGCGATGGATCGAGATTCTTCAGCGACAGCGACGATTCGACCCATCGCTGGCCCCAAATACCGAGGGACATGACAACGCCGCGCAAATCCTCGCCGGCTTCCGTGAGTCTGTACTCGACCATGCCGCGCTGGCCCGTCGGCGTTACCGCGATAATGCCTGCTTCGGCGAGTTCCTTCAGCCGTTTCGACAGCAGCGTTGGCGACATCAACGGCAGCCCCCGTCGAAGATCGTTGAAACGCGTTGTGCCGCAGAGTAGCTCACGCAAGACCAGCGCAGTCCATCGCGAACAGATGATTTCTGCCGCCATGGCCACAGGACAGAATTGTCCGTAGCTACCTAGTTTAGCCTGATCGTCCAAGACAGCACTCCTAACGGCGCGCGGAAGCTGAGATCAAAGGTAGTACAGATAGTGTAGCGCCTTTTTCCGGGTCCGCCACCGCCGCTCGAAAACACTAATAATAACAATACCATATGCCTAGCGCACGGCTTTACCGCGCGAACGCAGTACAGTTCGTGGACTAGCCCGAAACAGGCTCGCCGGTGACACTTGGCACAATTAGCAGCCTGACACGGAGGAAACATTATGAGTGTGATCGAAGCCATCAATACCGGTGCGGCTCAGCGACGCACGGTAAGTGATATTGCACGCGACCTCGGACCCATTTTTGCGCAACGCGCCAACGAAGCAACGGATGAAGATAAATTCGTAGCCGACAATTTTGCATTGTTGAAGGCGTCAGGGCTGGTCGAGGCCGGCGTCCCGGCAGAACTCGGCGGCGGCGGTGCCAGCGTCGATGAGCTCGCCGCAATGCTGCGTACGCTCGGCTATCACTGCGGATCGACCGCGCTGGCGTTTTCCATGCATACGCATCAGGTCGCTATTCCGGCCTGGCGATGGACCCACCAAAAAGCGACGGCCGTCGAACCGCTGCTGAAACGGGTCGCGACGGAGCGCATCCAGCTGGTATCGAGCGGCGGGTCGGACTGGATCGCGGGATCCGGCAAGGCCGAAAAAGTCGACGGCGGCTATCGCATTACCGCGCGCAAGATATTCTCGTCGGGCGCGCCGACCGGCGATCTTTTGATGACGACGGCGGTACTCGAAAGCGAGAACGAAGCGCCGATGGTGCTGCATTTCGCTGTCCCGATGAATTCTCCGCAGGTCAGGATACTCGACACCTGGCGCACGCTCGGCATGCGCGGGACTGGTTCTCATGACGTCATGATTGATGGCCACGTCGTGCCGGAGGCTGCCGTCGCGGCGCGCCGCAAGGCGGGCGAATGGCATCCGTTGTTCCAGATCATCGCGACCATCGCCTTTCCGCTGGTCTATTCGGTCTATCTGGGCGTCGCCGAGAGCGCGCGCGATATCGCCATCGCCCTGGCGAAACGCAAGCAACCGAACCATCATGTCGTTGAACTGGCCGGACGCATGGAAACAGAACTGACCGCGGCTCGGCTCGCTCAGGAAGCGATGCTGGCGGCTGTTCGCCTCAATGCACCTTCAGCCGACACGATCAATCAAGTGATGATTGGACGACAACTCGTGGCACGTCATGCAATTGCTGCGGTGGATTTGGCAATGGAGCTTGCAGGCGGCGCGGGCTTCTATCGGTCGGCAAATCTGGAACGGAAGTTTCGCGATATCCAGGCCGCCCGTTATCATCCGCTGCAATCAGGACCGCAGGCCCAATATGCCGGAGCGATGGCACTCGGACTTCCCATCGATCGGATCTTCTGAGAAGCAAGTTCCGGTTTGCGAACCCACCACAGGTCGCCCGGCTTGACCGGGCGACCATGTACTACGAGATGTCAGTGATAGACCGCGCTGCCGCGGTGTATTGGTTCCCGCTTTGGCGGGGATGAGGTTGTGCGTGACGCAACGCGCGTGGACTACACTTCCAATTTGTTCGTCTCAACGCCCGCTTCAACGCGCCACCGCTTAGCGCGTCGAAGACCCGGGAACGAAGGGCTTGTTCCGTATGGCGGATTGAACCTCCGGGTCAGTCGGAAGCGCGATGGCCCCGGCCTTGTCGAGCACGGTGGTTGTGATCATGCCGATGCCGCCGGTTGGAACGTCCTTTTCCGGGACGAAGTGCATGAAGAAGAAAGCGGCAATGCCGGCCATCGCTATAGCTGCAGCCGCGGTCACCGGCACCAAGTCTCCACGCCAGTATCTGCTGTGGTCGTGCATTCAGTTTGTTTCCTTATCTCGATTTCTTCTCGAGTTTTCTTGAGCTGAAAAGTTTCAGCGAATCGGTTTCCCGTTTTCGAGGGGATGACGCTGTACTATTGGCGCGCGTTACTTGTCCACTTCGCTCGTCTCCACGCCCCGCTTCAACGCGGCACGTGCGGCGTCGCGATGCTCCGGCGTGATGTGGGCCGCGACCATTCGGATCGCGGTGGCGAGCACGGCGGCATCATCGGTGAAACCGAGCACCGGCAGCATGTCCGGAACGAAATCAAACGGCAGCACGAAATAGGCAATGGCGCCAAGCAGCGCCACCTGCACGTGGCGGGGTGTCTGATTGTCGAACGCGCAATAGTAAGCCGCGAGCAAATCCTCGGCGAACGGAAGCTTTGCCACGCCCCGCTTCAGCTTGATCCAGAAGCGCCTGCGCACGCTTTCGCGGTCCTTCGCCAGCTCCTCGGCCGGCTCGAAACCCACGGTATGATCGGATGCCATCGCAAGGCTCCCTGAAGCTGCCCGGCAGGTCGCCGCGGCGGACGCACCTCAAGTTGGGGATGTTGCGCCCCCGCTGCAAGATTGCGCGGGACCGTATCAGGCCACGCCGAGCTGCTTGGCGATCACGTTCATTGCTTTGGCAAGCTCGATGTCCCGCGCGGTGACGCCGCCGGCGTCGTGGGTCGCGAGAACGACTTCCACCGTCTTGTAAACGTTGCGCCATTCCGGGTGATGATCGCTCTTTTCAGCCACCAGCGCGGCGCGGGACATGAACCCGAACGCTTCGTTGAAATCCTTGAAGATGAAGGTGCGGGCAATCGCCTCACGGCCAGCCGTTTCCGTCCAGCCGGGCAACCCCATCAGGGCTGATTTTCGCGCCTCCACCGATAGCCGCTCCGCCATGATCACCTCCCGTTTCGTGCAAACTTTACCCTAACACCGAAGGGCACCCATGGGATCCATGCCACAATAAGGCGCCAAAGTCGGCCCAAAGCCGGCTAGTGTGGTGGTTCAGAAGTTCGCAAGGACGAAGGCGGGGCAGGATTGGCTAATTTCGGGTTCGGCGCACCAGTAACCATGACGCCGATGTAACTCCGCGCCGGCGAGAAATTTGCTACACTGTCGATCCAACCGAATTGGCAAGATGAACTTGAACGTCAAACGACTGTTTGCCAGATCGATGACCGGAGGCCTCGACCTTGTCGGGCCGCCGGTGCCACCGTCGCCGCGCTCGGCGAAGCGGAAGGCAACGCTGGTCACATTGGCGGGACTTCTCGCCGTCATTGGCGCGCTTGCGGGCGCATATTATTTTGCGATGCGGCCGGTCACCTTGCGGATCGCGGTCGGTCCCGCGAACAGCGATGACATCAAAGTGGTCCAGGCGCTCACTCAAGCCTTTGCCCAGGCGCAAAGTCGTGTCCGTTTGCGCCCGATGCAGACCGACGGCGCCATCGCGAGCGCCCAGGCGCTTGCCGACAGCAAGGCCGATCTCGCCATCATTCGCGGCGATCTCGATGTGCCGAAAAATGCGCAATCGGTGGCGACGCTGCGCAAGAACGTCGCGGTGCTGTGGGTGCCGCCGGCCACGAAAGCCAAAGGCAAGAAAGCCGGTCCGAAGATCACCAAAATTCCGCAGCTTTCCGGACACCGCATCGGCGTCGTCGGTCGCACCCAGGCGAATGTCAATTTGCTCAAGGTGATCCTGCTGCAATATGGCGTGGATCCAAGCAAAGTCGAGATCGTTCAATTTCCAGCCGGCGAAGCTGCCGAGGCCATTCGCAACCAAAAAGCGGATGCCTATCTCGCCGCTGGACCTGTCAACAGCAAGATCACGGCGGACGCGATCGCGGCATCGACGCGCGATGGCGGTACGCCGACCTTCCTCGCGATCGATTCGGCCGAGGCGATCGCGCAGAACCATCCGGCTTACGAGGCCTCCGAGATACCCGCAGGTGTGTTCGGCGGCTCACCCGGCAAGCCCGAGGAAGAAGTGAAGACGATCAGCTTTTCCCATCACATCGTGGCGCGCAAAGGCCTGTCGGAAGCGACCATCGCCACCTTCACTCGGCAGCTGTTTGCAATACGCCAGACCTTGAAGACGGAATACCCGCTGGCCGCGAAGATCGAGACCCCGGACACCGACAAGGACGCCGTGATCCCCGTGCATCCGGGTGCTGCGGCTTTTGTCGATGGCGAGGAAAAAACCTTCATGGATCGCTACAGCGATTTCATCTGGTGGGGGCTGATGGCCCTGTCTGCGATGGGCTCCGCCGGCGCGTGGTTCGCGGGTTATCTGAAGAAGGACGAGCGCAACACCAATAATTCGTTGCGCGAACGTCTGCTGGACATGCTTAGCGCCGCGCGCCGCAGCGATTCCACCGAAGAGCTCGACCGGATGCAGACCGAGGCGGACGACATCCTGCGCGATACGCTGCACTGCTTCGAGCATGGCGCGATCGAGCAAGGGGCGTTGACCGCCTTCAATATCGCGCTCGAACAATTCCACAACGCCGTGGCCGACCGCAAAGCCTTGCTGATGAGCATGCCGCAAAACATGCAAAGACCCGGCGGCGCGCAGCTCCGGGCGGCCGGAACACTGTAAGCGGTTATCCCTGTAATCGAGCCGTCATAGAATCTTTCTAAGACGTTTTCCGCGAAGCGCTGGCCGATGACAGGCTCAGCCGTCATTCCGGGGCGATGCAAAGCATCGAACCGGAAGCTCGAGATTCCGGGTCTGGTGCTAACGCACAATCCGGAATGACGGAGTCTTCGCGGCACGTTGAAGCAGATTCAAACGAGGCTTGTATGACGATCCGATTCTCCCGCCGGCGTTTTCTTTCAACCGCCGCGGCGACGGGCGCCGGCGCACTCGGCGCCTTTGCGATGCCCTATCTCAGCCGTGCCGCCGACCGGCCGCAAATTACCCATGGCGTGCAATCTGGCGACGTCGGCGCTGACGGCGGCGTGGTGTGGTCGCGCGCGGACCGGCCATCGCAAATGATGGTCGAGGTTGCCACATCAGAATCGTTCAGCAATGCGCGGGTCTTGCCGCCGATCGCGGCGCTGCCCGAGAGCGACTTCACCGCGAAAATGCTGCTGGAAAATCTCCCCGCCGGACAGGATATTTTTTATCGCGTCAAGTTCCGCGACCTGTCGCATATCGATATTTCAAGCGAGCCGGTCGTCGGCCGCTTCCGCACCGCGCCCGCGGACCGCCGCGATGTCAGTTTCGTCTGGGGCGGCGATGTCGCGGGGCAAGGCTGGGGCATCAATCCCGACGAGGGCGGCATGTTGACCTTCGCCACCATGCGCAAGCACCGGCCGGATTTTCTGCTTCATTCCGGCGACACCATCTATGCCGACGGCGTCATCTCCGCCGAGGTGAAACTGCCCGATGGCAAGCTCTGGAAGAACGTCACGATCCCGGAAAAGGCCAAGGTCGCCGAGACGCTCGACGAATTCCGCGCGGCGCATAAGTATAATTTTCTCGACGACAATGTGCGCGCCTTCAACGCCGAAGTTCCGATCTTCGTGCAGTGGGACGACCACGAAGTCACCAACAACTGGTCGCTGTCGAAACAGCTGCCCGCCGCCTACAAGCAGCGCGACGTCACCTTGCTCGCCGCCCGCGCGGCCCACGCGTTTCACGAGATGTATCCGATGCGCGAAAGCATCGTCGAGCCGGGCCGGGTCTATCGCACGCTCAGCTACGGGCCGCATCTCGACGTGTTCATGCTGGATGAGCGCAGCTATCGCGGACCCAACGGCGAGAACCTGCAGACCGCTTATGGCCCCGACAGCTACTTTCTCGGGCCGGACCAGCTCGCATGGCTGAAGCGCGCGCTCCTGAACTCGCGCGCCACCTGGAAGGTGATCGCGTCCGACATGCCGCTCAGCATCATCGTCTATGACGACGCGTCCAACAAAAAAGGCTCGGAAGCGTTTGCACAAGGCGACGGGCCGCCGCGCGGCCGCGAGCTCGAAATCGCCGACCTGCTGCGCTTTATCAAGACCGCCGGGATCGCCAACACCGTGTGGCTGACGGCGGATGTGCATTACGCCGCCGCGCATTACTACAACCCCGACAAGGCACAGTTTCAGGACTTCGAGCCGTTCTGGGAATTCGTATCCGGGCCATTGCACGCCGGAACTTTTGGGCCGAACGAGCTCGACAACACCTTCGGCCCGGAGGTGAAGTTCATCAAGGCCCCGGGCGCGGGCAAACAAAATCTGCCGCCGTCCGCCGGAATGCAATTCTTCGGTCACGTCAAGATCGACGGCGCAACCGGCCAAATGACCGTGACTTTACGTGATCGCGCCGATGTGGCGCTGTGGTCGACCACGCTCGATCCGAAACCAGGATAACTTCAGCCCTTGACGCCTCTGCCCGCCCGGCTTTTCAACAAGGCCCTCAACACATCCGTCGAATAGGGTTTCGGCAGTCGCGGCTTATCCGCGAACGCTGCCGGAAGCCTGACGTCGGCGCCATATCCGGTAACGAAGACGAAGGGGATGTTCAACGCATCCAGCCGTTCGGCGATCGCAAAACTTTTTTCGCGAACCAGCCCGACATCGAGCAGCGCGAAATCCGGTGCGCGATCGGCAATCATTTCAAGCGCCTTGGCAACGCTTGCCACCGTTCGCACCGTCTTCACGCCGAAACCGAGAATCGTGTCTTCGAAATCGAGCGCGATGATCGGATCATCCTCGACAATCAGCACATCGGTGGGCAAAGCGACTACGCCGTCGGCAGGGGCGGGTTCCATGATCTCGTCAGGCAAGAGAAGCGGAGCCGCTCGACAGCTGTCAACGACTGCGCATCGGCCGGGTTTCCAAGTTGGAACCCACCACATCGCACTTCCCATGTCTGTGCACTTGTGCACACATGCTTGATGAGGGGGCTGCGGTGGCGAGGAGGTTTTGGGATGGACGCGCGACGCGGAAACACTCCGGACGACATTGGGCGCCCATTCAACAACCTGCTGCGGCGACTCAGCGCCAGCGATTTTGCCTTGATCGCGCCGCATCTCGCGCACGAAGAGGCTGAGGCCAATGAACTGCTTTATAATCCCGGCGACAATGTCGGGATCGTCCACTTTCCGTGCGGACCGAGTCTTGCCTCCTTCATGGTCCCTAATGAGGACGGCCGCGACGTCGAAACCATTCTCGTCGGCCGCGAAGGTGCCGTCGGCGGAATTGTCAGCCAGGGATATTTGCCGGCCTATACACGCATCATAGTCAAGTTCGGCGGGCCGTTCGCGCGCCTGCGCATCGCAAATCTTGATGCGGCAAAAACAAAGTCAGCCACGCTGCGCAATGTTTTCGCACGCTACGCGGACTGCATGCTCGCCCAGATATTTCAGTCGACGGCCTGCAACGCGATCCATTCCATCGAGCAGCGCACGGCAAAATGGATCATCTCGGCGATGGAACGTACCAACGGCGACAACGTCGTGCCGCTCACGCATGAGCAGCTTGCGACCTTGCTGGGGGTTGGCCGCAGCTATACCAGCCGCGTGATTCAGACGCTCAAGGCAGAAGGGGTTTTGGAGACCCGCCGCGGTTCGATCCTGATTCTCAACCGGCAGGCCCTGAGGATCCGGGCCTGCCTATGCAACGAATCCGTGAAAAACCACTTCGAGGAAGTGCTGAGCGGGGTCTATCCCACCGAAGAGGCCCACAGTGGCTGAGGTTGACTCGGTTTGGACCCGAAAATCAGCTAACCAAATCGCAAAGAACGCATTGTTTTCCGGCGATTTCTGACTATATTGCGCCGCAATGAGCAGGGTTTTGCCCGGTCCTTTTGGCCGGGCTTCCTTTTTGGGCGCCAAGCGCCCTTAGAATTCCAGGTTTTTGAGCGTGATCCGGAAAAGTGGGTCCCGGTTTTCCGGCGAGATCGCGCTCCAGCCATTGTCTGATCCAGAAGAAACAACATGAACCTTCGCAACGTCGCCATCATCGCCCACGTCGACCACGGCAAGACCACGCTGGTCGATCGCCTGCTGCAGCAATCCGGCACCTATCGCGACAACCAGCGCGTGGTCGAGCGCGCGATGGATTCCAACGATCTGGAGCGCGAGCGCGGCATCACCATTCTCGCCAAGGCCGCCTCGGTGCAGTGGAAGGACACCCGCATCAACATCGTCGATACGCCGGGCCACGCCGATTTCGGCGGCGAGGTCGAGCGCATCCTGAACATGGTGGACGGCGCGCTGGTGCTGGTGGACGCCGCCGAAGGCCCTCTTCCGCAAACCAAATTCGTTGTCTCGAAGGCGCTGAAGGTCGGACTGAAGCCGATCGTCGTCATCAACAAGGTCGACCGTCCCGACGCACGCCCGACCGAAGTCATCAACGAGGTGTTCGATCTGTTCGCAGCACTCGACGCCAGCGAGGAGCAGCTCGATTTTCCGATTCTCTACGGATCGGCCAAGCAGGGCTGGATGGCGGAAACGCCGGATGGTTCGCACGATGCCGGCATGCAGCCGCTGTTCGACCTGATCCTGCGCCATGTCGCACCGCCGACCGTCGAAGAAGGTCCGTTCCGCATGATCGGCACCATTCTCGAGGCCAATCCCTATCTCGGCCGCATCATCACCGGCCGCATCACTTCCGGCACCATCAAGCCCAACCAGTCCGTCAAGGTGCTGGGCGGCGACGGCAAGCTGATCGAGAACGGGCGGATCACAAAAATCATCGCGTTCCGCGGCATCGAGCGCACACCGCTCGATGAGGCCGAAGCCGGCGACATCGTCGCCATTGCCGGCCTCACCAAGGGCACTGTCGCCGATACGTTCTGCGATCCATCGGTTGATGCGCCGCTGAAGGCGCAGCCGATCGATCCGCCGACGGTGTCGATGTCGTTCATCGTCAACAATTCCCCGCTCGCCGGTACCGAAGGCGACAAGGTGACGAGCCGCATGATTCGCGACCGCCTGCTGCGCGAGGCCGAAGGCAACGTCGCGCTGCGCGTCGTCGAGGCCTCCGACAAGGATTCGATGGAAGTGTCCGGCCGCGGCGAATTGCAGCTCGCGATCCTGATCGAGACCATGCGTCGTGAAGGCTTTGAGCTTTCGGTGTCGCGTCCGCGTGTCGTGCTGAAGAAGGACGAAATCACCGGCGATTGGCAGGAGCCGATCGAAGAGGTCGTGATCGACGTCGACGAGGAGCATTCCGGCGTCGTCGTGCAGAAGATGAGCGAACGCAAGGCCGAGATGATCGAGATGCGCCCCTCCGGCGGACATCGTCTGCGGCTGGTGTTCTACGCGCCGACCCGCGGCCTGATCGGCTATCAGGGCGAACTGCTGACGGACACCCGCGGCACCGCCATCATGAACCGCCTGTTCCACAATTACGCGCCCTACAAGGGCGACATCCAGGGCCGCCGCAACGGCGTCTTGATCTCCAACGATCAGGGCGAGGCCGTCGCCTACGCGATGTTCAAGCTGGAAGACCGCGGCCCGATGATGATTACGCCCGGCTGCAAGGTCTACAAGGGCATGATCGTCGGCGAGCACACCCGCGACAATGACCTTGAGATCAACATCCTCAAGGGCAAGCAGCTCACCAACATCCGCACCACCTCGAAGGACGAAGCGGTGCGCCTGACGCCGCCGATCCAGATGACGCTGGAAAAGGCGCTGGCCTATATCGAGGACGACGAACTGGTCGAGGTGACCCCGAAGTCGATCCGGCTGCGCAAGAAGTTCCTCGATGCCAACGACCGCAAGCGCGCGGTAAAGGCCAAGGAAGCGGTAGCGTAATGGCGAATAAGGAGTGGTGAATAGATGAAGGCGTCTTACCTATTCGCTATTCGTCACTCGCTATTCGCTCGTTGACCATGTCCCTCCCTTCCGAAGTCGATGTCGCCATCATCGGCGCGGGCGCCGCAGGCCTCGGTGCCGCGCGCGCGCTGGAAAACTCCGGCCTCTCCGTCATCTTGCTGGAAGCACGTGACCGCGTCGGCGGACGCGGTCACACCATTATGGCTGCGCCAAATATCACCTTCGACCTCGGCTGTGGCTGGCTGCATTCCGCCGACAAGAATTCCTTTGTCGAAATCGCGCAGCAACTGAATTTCGAAATCGACAAGACCCGCCCACCGTGGCGCGAGCAGGCCTATGACGAGGCGTTTCCGCTGAAAGAGCGCGTCGACTTCACCGAAGCGCTAGACGCTTTCTACGACCGCGTCGAAGAGGCAGCCAGGAAAATTGCAAAGAGCGGCCGCGATAGCGCCGCCAGCGCCTATCTCGAACCCGGCAATCGCTGGAACCCGATGATTGATGCGATCTCGACTTACGTCAACGGATGCGAGCTCGACCAGGTCTCGATCCTCGACACCGAGGCTTACGAGGACACCGAGATCAACTGGCGGGTGCGGCAGGGTTACGGCGCGCTGATGACGGCGTATGGCGCGCCCTGCCCGCTCGCGTTCAGTTGCAACGTGACGCTGATCGATCATTCCGGCAAGCGCGTGCGGATCGAGACATCGCTGGGCGCGCTGACCGCCAGCAAAGTGATCGTCACCGTGCCTACCAATCTGATGGCCGATGAATCGATACGTTTTCACCCGGCGCTGCAGGCGAAGGTCGACGCCGCGCGCGGCCTGCCGCTCGGCCTCGCCGACAAGGTGATGCTGGCGCTCGACGAAGCCGAGGTACTGCCGAAGGACGGCAATCTGCGCGGCGCCACCATGCGCACCAAAATGGGCACCTATCATCTGCGCCCCTTCGGCCAGCCCTGCATCGAAGGCTATTTCGGCGGAAGTTTTGCGCGAGAGCTGGAAGATGCGGGGAACGGTGCCCTGGCCGCGCAGAGCATCGACGAGATCGTGGCGTTTCTCGGCAATGATTTTCGCCGCAAGTTAAAGCCGCTTTCGGAATCGCGCTGGGCGCATGACCCGTTCGCGCGCGGCTCCTATTCGCATGCGCTGCCCGGCCACGCCGGCGCCCGCGCCGTGCTCGCCGCACCTGTCGATGGCAGATTGTTCTTCGCGGGAGAGGCCACTTCGCCGAACTTTTTTTCCACCGCACATGGGGCGCGGGATTCGGGAGAACGCGCGGCGGGGGAAGCGATAGCTAAAAAGCGGGCTCAGTCCTAACCTTTGAAAACTACATCTCGGTGAAACTTCAAATAATGGGCATTTGGATAAAGAGTTTGGTCTTTGGGTAAGTGGATCACGCCACTCTGATTCAGAAGGCGAACGGCATCTTCTGGGACAGATTTTTGGCAACGAGGATTTTATAATCGTCGCCAATCGAAATCAGTCCTCGATCAAACATCCAGTGCACTGTTCCGGATAGAGCTAATCCGTTGCGAACGGAGTCGGTGCCTTTTGATGCCACGGGCTGAATATGCGCCGCCTGAACTTCAGGACGGCCTCCTCCATTGATCAAGCGCAGGCCCGTGATCGCGCACCGATTCGAATAAGCAGCGCGCACGTTGTGCATGAAGGATCGTTCGCGGAATGGCCGGGAAACCATCATTTCGACAATTGGCCGTTCGAACGGCGCGGGCGGCTCCGAAAATCCGGGCAACGTGACTTCTGACGTTAGATTCTCGCCAAGAATTGGAGCGAAGCCAGACTTCAATATTCGATCGAACTCATCATCCGGAATGAAGCGCACGGCGCGTCCGAAGGCACCTTTGTTGGTACTACCGTCATTTTTCTCGAGTGCGCTTTCATAGTACTCGTCGCCCTCATAAAATGGGACAACCGTGTCGAAATCTAAGTAAGTAGTATGATCAATGATTGCAAAATAGTGATCTGGCAATTCGGCATCTTCAATCACCGAATCAACACGACCCACACCAAAATAGGATTGACGCCCTCCGCGACTTGAAAGTGCCGCGCTAGATCTACGCGGCTCGTAATAGACGATATAATCACCAACTGTCTGTCGGACATAGTTTAGGTATGTGCGAGGGAAATGGTATCGCTCCTCAGGCAAATCTTTGTAGCTCGGAGTTACCTTCGTCGTGAAAACTGCTTTGGTCATAAGCCTGCAACAGCCCTGAGTATTGGCGGGTTGGCAGCCTAGAGCAGCGTTTTGCAATTGGATAGTGAGGCAGGCGCCAACTCGCTTGAATTCCTACTCCATCACCCTATCCCTAAACCCCGCATCGGGAATGAAGCACTCCTCATACTTCCCGAAAATCCGATAGCGATTGCGGGCGACGAGATTGTAGACTGCGTCGCGCAATGGCATCGGCACTGAGCGCAACACGCGCACCCAGCCCCATCCTGGAAGTGCGCCCAGCACCGTCAGCGCCGCGTCGGATTTGAAGAAAACCTCGCCGCCATGGACGACGGCATTGGTGTCGGGATCATCAGGATTGATGCCAAACGCCTGCGCCAGCCGCGTGCCGTAGCCGGATTGAATCGCGGTGAAGCGAAACCGCCGATCGACGTCGCGCGTCGCGACGAAACGGACCCAGCGCGAGCAGAACACGCACACGCCGTCGTAGAGAATTACGTCATCATCCGGCCATCGGTGGGTTACGCGTAAGGTCATTGTTTTTTGGCCGCGGTCGGCGCGAGCGCCTTCAGCGCGCGATCCAGATCCGGCCCCGCTATCTTTACGCCGGCCTCAGATTCCGCGAGCCAATGGCCCTCGCTGCCGGACGCAGGCAGCACGCGAAACTCCACTTTGCCGCCGCCACCGCGGAATGCGTCCACCAGCTGTCGTGACAATACTGGCGAAAAATACGTGTCGTTGGCCGCCACCAGCCATGTCACCGGCACGCGCGCACCCTTGCCGAATTCGGCCGCCGTTGAGACCAGCGTATGCGGGGCGCAGACCTGATTGGGAAAATCGTTGGCGTGGCCGCCGCGGCCGGGCGCGAACGCAATGATGGCTGAGACGTCTTGCGGATTCTCATTGGCCAATGCCAGCGCGCCCCATGCGCCGGCTGAGTGCCCGAGAATGACCACGCCGCCTCGCCGGACAAAGGATTGCTTGCGCACAAAACCCGCCGCCGCGGCGATCACATCGGCGGTAGCGCGTCCGGCGCTGATATAGTCGGCTTCGTCACAGCCGCCTTGGTCCTCGAGATATTTTCCGCCGGTCGCGCCATGCCCCGGGCGCTCGGGCACCAGCACCGCAAAACCCCGCGCGACCAGCCATGCCGACAGCGCGCGGTATTCGGGCTGTGGCATTTGGGCGCGACGCAGGACGTTTTGTGTCGAGGCGTGGGCGATCACGGCTAGCGGAAACGGCCCATCTCCGGACGGGCGAAACAGCACCGCGCGTGCCGCGGTGTCCATGGCCGGCGACGGGACCAACCACTGCTGCATGCGATTTGGCTCGGTCTCAGCGCCCTGCGCGCCGAGCCTGACTTGCGCCGTCGCGGTCTGCGTACAGACGGCGCCAAGCACAACCAGAGCGAAGAGCGCCTTGAACGATTGCATGAATTTGCCTGACGCGACTGCAGGAGCGGGATTCGGGAGAGCGGGCAGGATACCCACGGCGAATCAAATCCGGAGCATTTTTCCGTGAAGACGGCCTCGTCGAACTGTCCAATCCGGGCCGTTGCGCCCTGCCAACCACCAGCCAAGTGCCCTTAAGACACCTCTCTGTCCTCTTTCGGGACAGCCAAACCGTCAAACTGATGCAAAAAATCCACAGGTTAACCGATAATTAACGATGGACCTTGAAGACGACGCGCCGACTTGCTTTGATCAGGACCATGAGCACAACCCTGATCGAGGTTCGGCCGGCCAAAGCTGCGGATGCAGCCGCGGTGGCGTCCGCCCATGACGAAGCCTGGCGTTCGGCCTATCAGGGCATCATCCCCGGCGCCGAGCTGGAAAAACTGATCAATCGCCGCGGCCCGCAATGGTGGGACAGCGCGATCCGCAAAGGCAGCCGCGTCAGCGTGCTGGTGTTCGGCGACAAGGTCGCAGGCTATGCCAATTACGGCCGCAACCGCGCGCGCAGCCTGCACTTCGAAGGCGAGATCTACGAGCTTTATCTGCGGCCGGAATTTCAGGGTCTCGGCTTCGGCCGGCGGCTGTTCACCTCGGCACGACGCGACCTGTTGCAGAGCGGGCTGAAGAGCATGGTGATCTGGGCGCTCTCCGACAACGATCCCGCGACGGAGTTTTACCGCGCCCTCGGAGGCCGCATGGTCGCGCGGTCATCGGAGAAATTCGGGCCGAAGTCGCTGGACAAGGTCGCCTTCGCCTGGACCAATTGAGCCCTGCCGGGTTTCGAAGCACAAAACCGGCTTGGCGCGCACCGGCCGCTCCTGTCTATTACTCACTTCAAAGCCGTGACGTTAAAGTCATGACTTCAAAACCATGCGGAGCAATCCATGCGCATTGACGCCGTCTCGATCGGGATCGATCCGCCGCGTAACGTCAACGTCATCGTCGAAGTGCCTGTCGGCGGCGAGCCTATCAAATACGAGATGGACAAGGAGGCCGGCACGCTGGTGGTCGACCGCTTTCTCTATACAGCCATGCGCTATCCCGGAAATTATGGATTCATTCCGCACACGCTATCGGGCGATGGCGACCCTTGCGATGTGCTGGTCGCCAACACCCGCGCGATCGTCCCGGGCGCGGTGATGAGCGTGCGGCCGGTCGGCGTGCTGCTGATGGAAGACGAAGCCGGCGGCGACGAGAAAATCATCGCGGTGCCGTCCTCGAAGCTGACCCAGCGCTACGACAAGGTGAAGACCTACAGCGATCTGCCCGACATCACGCTGCAGCAGATCCAGCACTTCTTCGAGCACTACAAGGATCTCGAACCCGGCAAATGGGTGAAAGTATTGCGATGGGGCGGCGCTGAGGATGCGCACCAGCTGATTCTGGAAGCCATCGCGCGCGCCAAGGCGAAGTAGATAATCGATAAAACGAGCGCTTGTAGATAAACTCGTCATGCCCGGCCTTGTGCCTGAAGCGGTTTCACGGCACCAACGAGCGTCTCAGCATCGAAGGCTATGCCGACATGATCCGGTTCTATCGGCGGCTGATCGAGAATACGGCGGGGTGACGACGCGGTCGTCATTCCGGGGCGATGCAAAGCATCGAACCCGGAATCTCGAGATTCCGGGTTCGCGCGTTTCACGCACGCCCCGGAATAACGGAATTTAAACCCCCGGCGCCGGTAGGCCGTGAATGGCGCAGGCCGCGCGTAGCGTATTGACCAACAGGCACGCCACCGTCATTTGACCGACGCCGCCGGGCACCGGCGTAATCGCGCCCGCGATGTTCAAAGCCTCCTGGAATGCGACATCGCCGACCAGGCTGGTCTTGCCGTCAACACCGGGCAGGCGGTTAATTCCAACATCGATCACGGTGGCGCCCGGCTTGATCCAATCGCCGCGTACTATTTCCGGCTTGCCGACGGCGGCATAAACCAGATCGGCGCGGGCGCACAATTGCGGCAGATCGCGCGAGCGCGAATGCGCGATGGTCACCGTCGCGTTTTCGTTGAGCAGCAATTGTACCAGCGGCCGGCCGACCAGATTGGAGCGGCCGATGACGATGGCATTCATGCCTTCGAGCGAGGCATGCACGCTCTTGGTGAGAATAATGCAGCCGAGCGGGGTGCACGGCGAAAGCGCGGCAAATCCGCCGGCGAGGCGGCCGGCGTTGTTCGGATGCAACCCATCGACGTCCTTTGCGGGATCGATGGCGTTGATGATGGTTTCGGTATGCAGCGATTTCGGCAGCGGCAGTTGCACCAAAATGCCGTGCACGGCTGGATCGCGATTGAGCTGGGCGATCAGCGCCAGCAAATCGCGCTGCGCGACGTCGGC
>Ga0193743_1001138_pt1 | contig 20223 bp, 19 predicted proteins | sample L2c2metaG_FD_143038 | JGI IMG/M metagenome (GOLD analysis project Ga0193743, IMG submission 143038) | Soil microbial communities from a riparian zone of the East river system, Colorado, United States - L2c2 | ecosystem: Environmental > Terrestrial > Soil > Riparian zone | place: USA: East River... | reverse complement strand
ACCCCGCTGCGTGGGCGAATACCCAGGAGATGAAGACGGCGTTTCCTGACCTGACGACAACGCTCTCCGGACCACAGGCGGACAATGCATCGCTGACGATGACCGGAGACCATTGGCAACTGGTGAGCAGTAGCGCCGTAGATAGTGATAAGTAATTCTTCGCTCACTCACGATGCGTGATCGCCAGGCGTCCCTGGACGAAGGCGATCACCGCATCCGTCACATACTCCGGCGGGGCGATGGGAAAGCGCGGAATGCCCTCAGCGAGCCGGAGCGAAACCCCACGCCACTGCGGCGCCAGATCTTCCGAGCCAGCACGCACCAGCAGCGCATCGGCGCGGTCCAGGAACAAACGGGCGGAGTCTTTGAAGTCCGCCGTCGCGTGATCCAGAACGCTGAGGTAGAGATCCGGCCGCAGAAAACCCAGAATGCTGTTCGATTCGACGATGGCGTTCTCCGCGGCAGCAAGCTCCTTGCGGAGCCGCGGCATGGCGGCCGCCAGATTGCCGATACGTGTGCGTACCCAGAAGGAGCGCACCGCGCCCGCCGCAAGGTAACGGGCGGAGTCGGTGCCGCTGGCGAGATCGCGCTCTTCGCTCACCGCGACTGTGTGTTCATCCGTCTGGCAGTCGCAGGGCTCGCCGTTGGCGGTGCAGAAGCCATGGCCGAATTGCGTAATCTTGAAGGCGGTCCAGTGCATCTCGGGTAGGCGCGCAATGATCGCGGCAGCTACCGATGTCTTGCCTACGCTTCGCGAGTGTCCGCCCACCACAACGATCGCCATATGCAGTTAAGACGCCGCCACCGCTACCTGGGACGCCGTGTGAGGCGCGCCAGCGTCGCCAGCTCCTTGAGGTAGTCCTTGATCGGCCGCGCCGGCGTACCCCAGAAGACGATGCCGGGTCCATGGATGCGCTTGTTGGATGGGATGCCGGCCTGCGCGCCGAGGATCGCACCGGGGCCGATCTCGACGTGGTCGGCGATGCCCACCTGGCCGCCGACGATGGCGCCGTCTCCGATGGTGCTGCTGCCGGAGATACCAGTCTGCGCGGCGATGACGACATTGCGGCCGATGGAGACGTTGTGCCCTACATGCACGAGGTTATCGAGCTTGCTGCCCCGGCCTATGCGTGTCTCTTCAAGCGCGCCGCGATCGATGGTGGTGTTCGCACCAATTTCGACGTCATCTTCGACGATGAGCCGGCCCTGCTGCGGAAACTTCGTGTACTCGCCGGTGGTGTTGTCGCGCACGTAGCCGAAGCCATCCGAGCCAAGCACCGCACCGGCATGCACGATGACTCCATTGCCCAGATGCGTACCCGGGTAAAGAACGACGCGTGGATAGAGATGGCAGCTGCTGCCGATGTGCACTTTCGCGCCGATCACGACGCCGGCATCAACGCGCGTGTGTGCACCGATGCGTACTCCGTGTTGGATCACAGCGTTTGGGCCGACCAGTACGCCCTCCTCTAACGACGCGTCGGCATCGACCTGCGCCGAGGGATGGATTCCCTGCTGTCGATGCGACGGCTTCAGCAATTCCGCCGCGCGGGCGAAGGCAAGCTTGGGATGGCTGACGAGCAGCATCGGCTTGGCCGTCGCGCTGCCGGCCACGTTGCGAGAGGTAACGACCGCGCCGGCAAGGCTCGCATAGGCGGCTGCAAGTGCGGCCTCGCTTTGGGCGAAGACAAGCTGCGATTCAACGGCATCGGAAGGCGCCGCAACTGAGCCGATCTCGATTGCAGATGCGTCGCCGATGCCGGACGGCAACAGCAGCTCAGCACCAAGTTGCGCTGCGAGTTCAGGAAGTCGCATGAGGTCAACTATAGAGCGAGGGCTCACCCGGCGGGCGCGTCTTCCAACGGCGATGCACCCAAAGCCACTGTTCCGGGAAGCGCCGCACCCAGGCTTCGATGGCTGTGGTGCAGATCTGCGTATTGGTGATGATGTCCTGCTCATCGTCGCCCGTGCGGACGAGATCGAGGGGTTCACCAAATTCGAGCACATACTTCTTCTCTTCTTCGCGCCAGGTAAGAAAGCCGGGCAGCATGGCCGCGTCCGTGCGCATGGCTACGCGGGCAAGACCGGATGCGGTGCAGGCGGGCGTGCCGAAGAAATCCACGAAGACTCCCTGGGGCGGAGTCATGTTGGTGTCCATCAGGATGCCTACCGTGTCGCCACGTCGCATCGCACCCAGCAGGCCGCGTGCAAAGTCATCTTTGTGCAGCACCGTGTTGCCGTGCAGGCAGCGGATACTGTTCACCAGACGATCGACCAGTGGATTGTCCAGGCGGCGGATCACCATGCTCATGGGATAGCCCATGAGCGAGTGATAGAAGCTGGACAGCTCCCACAGGCCAAGATGTCCGGTGATCACCAGCACGCCTCGGCCCGCATCGCGCGCAGCCAAATAGTGCTCCAGGCCGGCATAGCGGATGAAACTACGCGTGCGCTCGGGTGTGTACCGGGACATCCGGCAGAACTCGGCCAGGTGCAGACCGAGGTTTCGATAGAGCTGACGCACAATGTCCTTGCGCCATGCGGCGGCGCTGCCGGGATAGGCGACTTCGAGGTTTCGCTCCCCTGTTCGCCGCAGCCTCCCCGTGAAGAGAAAGGCCAGCGCGCCAAGCCCGGCGCCTGCCGCTCGCGCCCAGCGGCGCGGCAAGACGCCTAGACCCCGGACCAGCACGAAGACGAGAAAGAACTCGAGCCTCTGACGCATCCCCGGACGCATTCTTGGATCGGACTTGCCTTCTCTGCCTATCTGCCCACCTCGAAGCGGCTTTCATGACGGAAGCCACGCCGTTTCCGGCAGGCTACGAATGCGCCGATGTATATCCGCGCTGTCGAGACTATATCCGGATTCCTAACCCGACATCGCGACGCGGCTCCGAAGGCAAGAGAAAAGGCCCGCTTGGGGAAGCGGGCCTGCAAGACCGCGGAGGATCGAATGTTTCTTTCTTTTTTTTAGAGAGGCTAGTCCTGAGAAGAGTGGAAGTACTTGGCCACGGTACGCACGAATGGCTTTGCCGAAGGCGGCACCACGACGTTGCCTTTCAGAATCGATTCGAAGGTGTGGCTAGCACCGTCGTAGAAGGTGGTCGTGTCTTCGACGTTCTGCGAGACGTCGTCGCCCGTGAGATCAATGCCAGCAAACAGACCCTTGGAACGCGAATAGGTCAGCAGCTCGGCATTCAGCTTCCAATCCGTCCCAGCCTGCGCATTGCGGCCCACTGGACCCGCAGAGGCAGCCGCATCGCCGCCCAGCTTCACTCTGTTCTTCAACAGATCCTGGAAACCCTTATCGTTCACCGCGACTATTACCAGATCCGTCGCCTGCCCGCCAATCTGGAAGCCAAAACTTCCGCCGGCTATGCGGAAAAATACAGGAGCGCTCCAGCCATGGGGGGTACGGCAGGTGGCAGCGCCCTGGCCATACTGGCCGCCGACAACGAACGCACCCTTCTTCATGCTGGGCACGACAGCGATGCAGGTCGCCTTCTTTGTAATGACATCGGGAATGGCCTTGTCAGGGGTAGCCATTACTTCATTGATCACGCGTGTGGCTGCATCCAGCCTCGCGTCCAGGTCGGATTTGCTTGAGGCAGCAGAAGCGGTGAAGGTTGCGCCGGCAAATCCAAGACCCACAACGACAAGACCCGCAAGAAACTTTTTCATATTTCGATCTTCTCCAGAAAGGTTCGCGGAACATCGTCCGCGTTAAAGGATGGACATACGACGCCCGGACTGGCCCAAACGGTTGCCAGTACTGGACTTCGCTCATCTTACGGTGTGATGAGATGCAGATCGATGCCTAATTGGCGAGAGGTGTGGAGGAATAATCAGGGCGGGAACAAAAATTAGGGTGCGAAATAGCGGCTTGGCCGCCGCCTTCGCACCCCGTTTCCCCAGATCTGCGTTGTTCTAGTAACCATCAGACACTCTCTATAGTCACCATGTCAAACTTTAGACAAGGAAAATTACGTTACCATAGTGGTACTCAGAGCTTTGGAAGGACAATCCCTTGTTGTTTCTGATACTTGCCGCGGCGGTCGGCATAGCTGATCTCGCACACCTGATCGGACTGGAAGAACAGGATCTGGCAAAGCCCCTCGTTGGCGTAGATTTTGGCCGGTAGAGGAGTGGTATTCGAGATCTCCAGGGTGACGAATCCCTCCCATTCCGGCTCAAACGGGGTCACATTCACGATGATCCCGCATCGGGCGTAAGTGGACTTCCCCACGCAAATCGTAAGGACATCCCGGGGAATCTTGAAATATTCCACCGAGCGCGCCAGCGCGAAGGAGTTGGGCGGGACGATTACCGATTCCGCCTGAACCGTGACAAACGAGCGTTCGTCGAACTTCTTGGGGTCGATGATGGCGCTATTCACATTGGTAAAAATCTTGAATTCGTCTGAGACTCGCAGGTCGTAGCCGTAGGACGAAAGCCCGTAGGAGATGACCCCTTCCCTGACCTGTTTCTCGCTGAAGGGGGCGATCATGCCATGCTGCAGAGCCTGCTCCCTGATCCACGTGTCGCTTTTGATTGCCATGCTGCTCCTTGCCCAATCGGGTACCGAGGGCCTAAATTACAGAGTAATCGAGGTTTCGCGGCACTTATTCTTCGAATCTGCATCTTAATAGGGCACTATCGAAGATGACAATTGCTGGGGCCGAACCCGTCGAATGAGTTCGGACAGCATACAGACGTTGAACCCACTTCCTGGAGAACGCCTTGATCAAGCAGGACATCGTACATCGGGTAATCGAACGGACCGGCCTACCCCGCAACAAGGCCGAGGCTGCAGTCGACACTATCTTTGAGAGCCTGAAGAAGGCATTGGCTGCCGGCGAACGCATCGAGCTGCGCGGCTTTGGCGTGTTCAATGTGCGGCCGCGCAAGACCGGCATCGGGCGCAATCCGCGGACCGGGGCCGAGGTGACTATCACTCCGGGCAAGGCGGTGCGCTTCAAGCCCGGGAAAGAGCTGCACCTGATTGATTAAAAGGCAGAATGCTGGGTTGCGTAGCCTAGGCGGTAGCGCGGGCAGACTGCAGGTCCTTCGCTTTGCTCAGGATGACAATCTCTTTTCGAGATCACATCAAGCTGATGCGCCCATAACTTCGATCACATCAGTGAGATCGCGTCCATATCGAAGACCAAGCCGCTGCGTGGAATGCCGGCCTGGTCCGCATATTCGCGCGCGGCGTGCAGGGCACGGGAGAGCGTCTCGCGCCGTTCCGCCTTCAGCAGCAAGTGGAAGCGATAGGTGCGCTTGATCTTTGCGATGGGCGCCGACGCCGGCCCGAGCACGCGAATGCCAGGCAGTTCCGCTGATTGAAACCACTTGCCCAGCGCAGCGGCCCAGCCCGCCGCCTCTTCCATGCGCAGACTGCGGACCAGGATGTTCGCGATAACCCCGTACGGCGGATAGTGCATCCACTTGCGATACTTCAGCTCCTTCGCCGTAAAGCCGCGATAGTCGTGTGCCTGCGCGCACTGGATCGAATAGTGATCCGGATGGTAGCTCTGCACCACGACGCGGCCGGGCGACTCGCCACGGCCGGCGCGGCCCGAGACCTGGGTCAGCAGCTGAAAGACGCGCTCCGCCGCACGAAAGTCCGGCAAGTTGAGCGCGTAGTCCGCGCCTACGACGCCGACCAGCGTGACGCCGTGGATGTCATGACCCTTCGCAATCATCTGCGTGCCGACGAGCAGGTTGATCTCACCGGAGTGCAGGCGCATGAGCAGCCGCTCCATGTCGTGCCGGCTGCGCACCGTGTCGCGGTCCATGCGGCCAATACGCGCATGGGGAAAGATCTCCTGCAGCCGCTGCTCGCCCTGCTGTGAGCCGGCGCCAAGGAAGTAGAGGTGTTCGCTTTCGCACTTCGGGCAGAGCTTGGGCACGGTGCGACGGAATCCGCAGTAATGGCACTCCAGTCGCTGGCCGGCGCGAGCGCGCGCATCGGCGGAAGAGAGTGACCGCTCGTGTGTGATTGTGTTGGCGCAGTCCCCGCAATAGAGATCGCTCTCCGGGATTGCAGCGGTCTCCTCGAAGGCCACACGCATGTGATGGGTGAGAGCGACAGCGCAGTTTTCGCATTCCAGCCGTTCTCCGCAGGCACGGCACATCACCACAAAGGAATAGCCACGGCGATTGAGCAGGATGATGGCCTGCTCGCCGCGTGCGAGGGTGGCTTCGGTCTCCGCGATCAAACGGCGCGAGAAAAGCTGCTCCTGCCCGGTCTCCTGGAACTCCTGCCGCATGTCGATCAGCTCGACCTCGGGCAGCGGGCGCTGGTTCACTCGCTCCGGCATCTCGATCAGTGCATAGCGGCCACGCTCGGCATTGTGCCAGCTCTCAAGCGAAGGCGTCGCCGAGCCCAGCACCACAGGCGCTTCCGCGAGCTTAGCCCGCATCACAGCCACATCGCGCGCGTGGTAGCGCGGATTCTCCTCCTGCTTGTAGGAAGAGTCGTGCTCCTCGTCCACGATGATGAGGCCCAGGCGCACTGCGGGTGCGAAGATGGCGGAGCGCGTCCCGATGACGATGCGCGCTTCTCCGCGACGAATGCGGTGCCACTGCTCCGCACGCTCCTCCGGCGTGAGCGCGGAGTGGAGCATCGCAACCTCATCGCCGAAGGCATGGTGAAGCTGCGCAGCTGTCGCCGGCGTCAAGCCGATCTCCGGCACCAGCAGGATGGCTGAGCGATCGAGATCGAGCGCCCGCTGCATCGCCGCCATATATACCGCCGTCTTGCCTGATCCGGTGACGCCGTAGAGCAGGTTTGCGCGAAAGCCACCGTCCGCAAGTTGTCCCGCGATGGAATCAAGTGCCTGCTGTTGTTGCGTATTCAGCGCGAAGGTCTGCGTCCGCAGGCCGCTTAGGTGGAAGGCCTGCGGCCGGTCCTCCATGCGGATGAGTTCGCGGCGTACCAGCGTGCCCAAGGTGGACGCAGGCATCGGCAATGCGCGTAGAACGGCGACTGGGAGCGTGCCGCCCGCTCCGGCGAGCGTGGCGAGAATGGTCTGCTGGTTGTCGTTTAACTTGGGCAGGCGCTCGACGTCAACGAGTACGGCGTAGCGTTCCAGCCGTCGCGCGTCGCGCGGAGCGGCTTCGGTTTCGCGCGTAATCCACTTCTTGCGCAGCATGCCGTCGATGAGTTCGCGGCTCGCTCCCGTGGCACGCATCAGCAGCGCTCGCTTTGCGGGATCACCGCCGAGCAGATAATTGAGCACCGCATACTCCGCTGCCTGCTCTTCGGGGGTGCGGCGTGTGCGCCGGCTGCTTCCCTGCTTCGCGCCGGCCTGCAGGGCACGCTCACCCGCTTCGGCGATGCGATAGACAACCTGCTTGCGCACCTCGGCCACCAGCGGCAGCATGGTGCGCAGCACCTCGCCCAGTGGCGCCAGGTAGTACTGGCTGATCCAGCGTGCAAGCTCGAGCAATTGCGGCGAGACGATCGCCTCCTGATCGAGGATCCGCTCGATGGTCTTCGCTTCGACCGGCGGCGGCTCATCGTGCAGGCGGGTCACGACGCCGATCAGCTTCTCATTGCGAAACGGAACGATGACGCGGCCACCCAGCGGCGGCGGATGCGATGCGTCGATGCGATACGTAAAGTGCGCATCCAGCGGCACCGGCACAGCGACATCGCAGAAGGCGGCCATCTGAGGTGAGGGTATCAGGGCTGAAGGTTAAAAATTGCGTGACTGCAACTCTCTGTTCCCATCCGCTGCATCCGTTTCGCGGTTGCGGCATCAGATTGGGAAAGTTGAGGAGACAACGAACATGGCAGCAGAGAAGAAAGTTGCATTCATCACTGGTGGAAACCGCGGGATTGGCCTTGAGACCGCTCGGCAGTTGGGGAAACAGGATGTGAAGGTCGTGATCGGATCACGCGATCTGGAGAAAGGCAAGGCAGCCGCTGAGAAGCTGCGCGCGGAAGGCGCTGACGTCGAGGCAATCCGTTTCGATATCACCAAACCGGCCGACTACCAGGAAGCCTACAGCTACTTCGATAAGAACTTCGGCAGACTCGATATTCTCATTAACAATGCCGGCGTATCCAAAGAGATATTTGGCGCGCCGAACAATGCGAGTTCTGTGAGCAAGGAAGTTTTGCGCGAGACCTTCGACACAAACTTTTTTGGAACCATCGAGCTGACCCAGGCGCTGCTGCCACTTATCAAGAAAGCTCCTGAAGGCCGGATCGTGAACCTGTCCAGCATCCTTGGTTCGCTCACGCTTCACTCTGACCCGAAATCGCCTATCTATGGATCCAAAGTCCTTGCGTATAACGCATCGAAGGCCGCTCTGAACGCCTTCACTGTCCATCTTGCGGCCGAGTTGAAGGATACGAATGTCAAAGTCAACTCCGCGCACCCTGGCTGGGTAAAGACGGAGATGGGCACAGACGCTGCCCCGATGGAGATTCCGGATGGAGCAAAGACGAGCGTGCAGCTTGCGCTACTGTCTGCCAACGGACCTACGGGAGGGTACTTCCACATGGGCGAAGCATTGCCCTGGTAACAGCCGGCGCGTCTGCTGCTCAGACCTGCGGAGCGCGCGATGGCGCCTTGATGCCCAGCGCGGCCATCGCCATCTGCAGGTCCTTCCACGTTTCCTTCTTCTGCGTTGGATCGCGTAGCAGATAGGCCGGATGGTAGGTGACCACTGTCTGGATGCCTCGGTAGTCGTGAATGCGGCCGCGCATGCCGCCGATGGAGCCGCGCATGCCGAGCAGATAGGTTGCTGCTGTCGCTCCCAGCGCAACCAGCACCCGCGGGCGCACAACCTCAATCTGCCGTTCAAGAAATGGCGTGCAGGTGTGCGCTTCGTCCGGCTCCGGCTTGCGATTCTGCGGAGGACGGCATTTAACGATGTTTGCGATATACACCTGCTCGCGCTTCAGCCCCGTCGCCCCGATCATGTTGTTCAGCAGCTGGCCGGCGCGGCCAACAAAGGGCAGGCCCTGCGCGTCCTCATCGGCGCCGGGCCCTTCCCCCACGAACATCAGCTGCGCATTCGCATCGCCATCGGCGAAGACGATCTTGTTGCGGCCCTTGGCGAGACGGCAACGCTGGCAGTCGCCGATCAGATCGCGGATCGCGGCGAGTGCGTCAGGACGCTGCTCTGCAGGCAGAACGGGGCCGAAAGAGACCAGCGGCGGCACTGGCTGATTGCTGACAAGTGTGCGACGTGGGATGGTGCTCTCCTCAGGTGCGGGGATGGCTGGCGGGAATGAATCGGGAGCTGGAGAAATAGTGGCCGGAGAAACGGCGGTCAGAGATGACGCCTCTGCGGAAGCCGGCGGATCTGCGGCCTGGAGGGATTCAACCTCCAGGTCTGCCGTGGCAGGTGTTGCGGGCTGGGCATCCACGGCGCCCCGCCGGTAAAAATCATAGATGCCTAGTTCCCTGTAGAACTCCAGGCGAGCGGCAAGTTCCTGAACGACGGATCTTTGGAGCGAATCCGTCATCTCTGCTGCCGCGATGACGCGATGCTGACGGCTGCGGTCTCGTCCAGGATCGACGCAGGGCGACGCAGGGCACGTACTTCGTCGAGAATGCGATCGGCGAGATCCCGTTTGGACATCTCCGGCAGCTCAATCGAGGTCTGCGGGGTGAGAAAGGTCGCCGCATTGCGATCGGAGTCGAAGCCGATGCCGGGACGGGCGACGTCGTTCAGCACCAGCGCGTCGGCACCCTTGCGCAGCAGCTTGTCGCGGCCATGATGCATGTGATCTTCGGTTTCGGCTGCAAACCCCACCACAAGCGTTCCCGGCGCTCGAGCAGCGGTCACTTCAGCCAGGATGTCTGCCGTCGGTTCGAGATCGAGCTGGATGGCGTCTCGCCGCTTGATCTTTTGCGCTGCCGGCGCTTTGGGCCGGTAGTCGGAGACGGCCGCCGCCTTGATGACAATGGTTGCTTCGGGGAGCCGCCCCAGAACAGCGGCGCGCATCTCCTCTGAGCTGGTGACCTGAACGAACTCCACGCCCCGCGGCGGCGCAAGCTGCGTGATGCCGGAGACGAGGATGACGCGGGCTCCGCGAGCGGCAGCGGCTTCGGCCAGCGCGTAGCCCATCTTGCCGCTGGAACGGTTGCCGATGTAGCGCACCGGATCAATCGCCTCCCGTGTGCCGCCTGCCGTTGCCAGCACTGTTTCGCCCGCAAGGTCGCGACGCGGGGGGGTGACGCGGCGGTCTAATTGTTCAAGCACTACTTGAACAATTGCGTCTATCTCAGCGAGACGGCCGGGCCCGACCATTCCGCAGGCGAGGTCGCCGATGCCCGGCGGCACGATCTGTACCTGGCGATCTGCGAGGATGCGGAGATTCGCCTGCGTCGCCGGGTGCGCCCACATCTCACTGTTCATGGCCGGCGCAACCACGACTGGTGCGGGAGTGGCCAGGTAGAGCGTGGTCAGAAAGTCGTTGGCAAGGCCGTGCGCAAAGCGGGCCAGAAGATCCGCTGTAGCGGGCGCAACGATCAGAATATCTGTGGTTTGCGCCTCGGCGATGTGCTCAATCGCGGAGTCGACGTTGGGCTCAGCGTCCTCCGTACCCCACAGGCCAGTGATGACCTTATGACCGGTAAGGGCGGCGAAGGTAAGCGGCTGCACGAAGCGCGTGGCCGACTCCGTCATCACCACGTGGACGTCCAGCGCCTTCGCCTGCAGCGCACGTACCAACTCTGCAGCCTTGTAGGCAGCAACCCCGCCGGAGACGCCGACCGTGACTTTCATATGGGTCGATTTTACCCCCGAGCGTGGAGCAGTCCCGCGCCTGACTCCCTAACGCGCGAATGTGTTCGTCGGCAGATCGTCAATCCGTGGCTTGGGCTTATCCTGAAAGCCAACCAGGCCGGCATCGACCTCGTCCTGCGCAACCCGGCAGGCCTTGGCTGAATGGGTATTTACCAACGGCTGCGAGCCGCTCTGCAACTGTCGAGCGCGGCGGGCGGCCACCAGAACATAACGGTAGTTGCTGTCGAACCCCTGTTTAATGTCCATACTCTGACCTCCTCGAGCTTTTACTGCGTTTAGTGCGTGCGAGCCGGTTCCGTGACACCGAACGACGTCAACACGGGGATGACGCGTTCCATGGCATGACCTCGGCGGCAACGTTCCGCAATCGCCACCAGACGATCTGTGTCCACTGCGTCGCGTGCCGCTTGACCGCGATGAAACCGCTCACTTGCAACGATGGCCTCCAGCTCTTCCACGGCATGGTCAAGCACATCGTTGACGAGAATATAGCCATATTCGTCGTAGTTCTCAATCTCTACGCGAGCCTTTTTCAGGCGGCGCTGGATAGTCTCTTCTGAGATGCTTCCCTCGGCCCGGCTGCGGGTGCGCAGGCGCCTCGCGAGTTCTCCCGGGTTGGGCGGCATGACAAAAATGTTGACTGAGTCCAGCATCTGACGCCGCACCTGCGCCGCGCCCTGAACGTCGATGTCGAGCAGAAGATCGTTGCCGTGTTTCGCTGCGTCGGTCAGCGCGTGGCGCGCTGTGCCGTAGAGGTTGCCGAAGACATCCGCCGATTCCAGAAACTCGTTGTCCCGCTGCATGCGCTCAAAGGTCGCGCGATCGATGTAGTGGTACTCACGGCCCTCCTCCTCGGAGCCACGCGGCGAACGCGTGGTGTAGCTGATGGAGAAGTCCAGGCCGCTGACGTAGGAACGCAGTTCCTTGACTAGACTGGATTTCCCTGAACCCGAGGGGGCTGAAATGATGAAGAGGATGCCTGCCAAGCGCGCTCCGGTTACCTCGCCCCGCGATACGGCGACGCAGGGGGAAGGATAGATACGGCGGAATTCGCAACCGCCGGATGATAATGAGGTGGAGCCATGACCGCGGGATACATCGGCGCGTAGAGAACAGGCGCCGCCGGCCGTGTGCACGCCCAGATAAGAGAGACCACCCAACCAATAAAGGTCCAGCCAAAGAAAAGGTTGACCATGAAGATCGCTAGTGTGTTGGGGTGGCGGCGGGAGTTCGCAACAAGCGTGGGCAGAAAGAGCAGAGCAAGCGAAAACGCCAAACCAACCAGCGTTCCGAGAGCGACAAATGCGCTCAGCATCTCTGGCTCCTCTCCATACTCATGACCAGCGAAGGGTTGCCTCAATTCTCGCACGACCGGGGCGGAACACCAATGGCGATCCGGGGGCCGATCTACGGCTTTCGTGGGAGGCGGGGACTGGGTCATTCGAGGTTTTGGACCTGCTCGCGCGCCTTTTCAATATCCGATTTCAGCCCCAGACCGATCTCCGTCACCTGCGTGCCTGCGCCGGCGATGCCGGCTGTCTTCGAGAGCAGGGTGTTTGCCTCCCGGTTCATCTCCTGCAGCAGAAAATCGAGCTTTTTGCCCAGTTCCCCGCCCCCGGCAAGCATCTGGCGGAAATGCTCAACGTGCGCCCGCAGACGCGCCAGTTCTTCACTGACATCACTCCGATCGGCCAGGACGGCAGCCTCCTGCAGCAGCCGTTCCCGATCCGCCGCGCCGCCCAGCAACGCAGCAATGCGCGCACTGGTGCGCTCGAAGTGTGCCGTCTGCATGGGGGCGTGCAATTCCGTAACGCGATCCACCGCCGCAAGGATGCGGTCGGCGATGGCGCTAAGCTCCGCCGCCAGCGCAGTCCCTTCCTGTGCGCGCATCGCCTGCAAGGCAGCCACTGCCTGCGGCAATCCGGAGAGCACCGAGGCTTCCATCAGCTCCATCTCTGCCGTGCGCACTTCGGCGCTGCCATTGCCGCTGCCGCCCTGCGCGCTGGTGCGAAAGACACCTGGCAACTGCAGGATGGTTTGCAGACTGGGCGTCTCGCGAAGCCGGTGTTCCGTAGCTGCGGCGCGAAAGGCAGCAATGTAGTCGGCCACCAGGGCGTGGTCCATCTCCACCTGGTGTTGCGAAGCACGCTCGATGGTCAGCGTCACTTCGAGGTGGCCGCGCAGGATTGCGGACTTCAGGTGGCGGCGCAACTGCATCTCCAGCGCCTCTGAACCCGCAGGCATGCGCATGTGCAGATCGAGAAAGCGGTGATTCACCGCCTTCAATACCAGCGTCCAGCCAATCGATTCGTTGATGCGCTCGCGATGCCGCGCGAAGCCGGTCATGGAATAGATCGGAGGGGACAGCGTGTTTTTTGGGTTCGTCTTACTCAAGCTTTGGCTCCTGACGCCATCGCGGTCTCGGCTGTTCCATCCGCATCGTCGGCAAACTGCAATTGATACAAACGCTGATACATCGGTGATGTACGGAGCAGCTCATCGTGGGAGGCGACGGCGGTGATCTGCCCGGCTTCGACGACAGCGATGCGGGTGGCGCGGCGCACGGTGGAGAGACGGTGGGCGATGACGAAGACAGTGCGGCCCAACATCAAGTTCGAAAGAGCGGCCTGTACCAGCGACTCGCTCTCTGTATCCAGTGACGAGGTTGCCTCGTCGAGGATGAGAATAGGCGCGTTCTTGAACAGTGCGCGGGCGATGGCGAGGCGCTGGCGTTCGCCCCCGGAGAGACGAAATCCCTTTTCCCCAATCACTGTGTCGTAGCCATCCGGCATGGCGGAGATGAAGTCATGCGCCAGCGCCACGCGGGCGGCGTCTTTTACCTTTTCGAGCGGCACATCTGGCTGGCCGTAGGCGATGTTGTTGCGCACCGTGTCGTTGAAGAGAATCGTTTCCTGCGTGACGTTGCCGATCAGCCTGCGGAGCGAGTCGGTCTTCAGATCGCGCACATCCTGGCCATCAACCAGCAGTCGGCCGCCAGTTACATCGAAGAAGCGCGGTATCAGGTTGACCAGGGTCGTCTTGCCGGCGCCGCTGGGGCCAACGAAGGCGACCACCTCTCCACGCGACACCGTGAGATTGATGCCGGAGAGAACTTCCTTCTCCCCCTCGTCCGAGGTGTAGGAGAAGCGCACGTTGTCAAAGCGGATTTCGCTCCGGAAGGTCTTCACCGCCTTTGCGTGCGGACGATCCCTCACCGTGTCCTGCTCATCCATAAACTCAAAGATGTTGCCGGAGGCGCCGAGGGCCTGCTGAAAATTGTTGTAGAAGAGTGCAAACTTGCGCACTGGATCGTAGAGCTTGAAGACCGCCACGATGAAGGTGAAGAAGGTGCCTGCGGTCAGCGCTCCGCTGCTGATTTGGGTGCGGCCGAGTTTGAGCAGCAGCGCGATCGCGATGGCGCCGATGATATCCATGAGCGGCGAGCTGATGGCCTGGGCGCGTACAGAGCTGAGATTCGCATGAAAGAGCCGGCGCGCCGCCTCCTTGAAACGCGTCATCTCCCAGCGCTCCATGGTGAAGGCCTTCACGATGCGATTGCCAGTGATGGTCTCGTGCAGAATGTTCTGGATCTCGGCGAGCTTGTCCTGCCCATGCCGCGTGGTGTGACGCACGCTGCGTCCAACACGCCGCGCCGAGCTGATGACCACAGGAACAAAGAGGAGCAGCACCCAGGCCAGTTTGCCGCCCACCATCACGACAACGCACGCAGTGAAGATGAGAGTGAAGAGCTGCTGCAGAAACTCCGAGAGCACGGACGACATGGCGTACTGCACACGCTCAATGTCGTTGATGATCGTAGAAAGAATCGTGCCGGTGGCGTGGGTCTGGAAGAACTGTACGGAGCGGCGCAGGATGGCCTGGTAAAGATCGTCGCGCATGTCCGTGATCATGCCGAAGCCGGCGTAGTTCACCAGATAGGTGCCGGCATAGTCGCAGACGCCCTTCAGAATAGTGGAAACGATAAGAGCAAAGGCGACAATGTTCCAGGGATTGTGCAGCTGCGAGGGTACAAGCTGCTGCAGGCTGAGATGAATGTGTCCGCCAAAGAGCGTCAGATCGCGATCTGGTGACTTCGGATTGAGCACCGTGTTGAAGATCGGGCCGATCAGCAAAACACGGAAGGCATCCAGAAGACCCACTGCAGCCAGCAACAACACCGATGCGATTGCCTGCACCGCATAGCGGCGTACATAGAACAACATCCGCCCGATCCGGCGAATCTGGCTCACCGACACATCTCCGAGGAATCGATCTCCGAGGTCTCAGGCAGATTACGCCGCGTCAGTTGTTGCGGATACATGGGGCTATTGTAGCGACACGGCCCGACTGCTGCTCTGCTCAGCGTGGTATATCCCGATGCGTGTTCTTCACCCGGTAGCCGGCCTTTGCCAGCCGCTTGCGGAGCTCCTCCGCGATCATGACCGAGCGATGCTGTCCGCCGGTGCAGCCGAAGGCAACGGTGAGATAGCTCTTCCCTTCCTGAATGTAGTGCGGCAGCAGGAAGAGCAGCAGATCCGTCGTCTTCTCGAGGAATTCTCCGGTCTGCGGAAACTGCCGGATGTATTGCGCGACCTTGGGATGTTTTCCGGTGAGCGGACGGAACTCCGGAACGAAGTGCGGGTTGGGCAGGAAGCGCACATCGAAGACCAGATCTGCCTCCAGCGGCACGCCGTTCTTGTAACCGAAGCTGATGAACGAGATCATCAGGTTCTTGCTGTCGCTGCTGCCGCGCTCGAACTTGCTCAGAATGAAGGCGCGCAGCTCATGCACATTGTGCTGTGAGGTGTCCACCGTCTCGTCGGCCACATTTCGAATCGGATCGAGCAGAAGCCGCTCGGCGTGGATCGCCTTGACGACGGTATCCTTCCGGCCGAGTGGGTGGGGACGGCGTGTTTCGGAAAAGCGGCGCAATAACACGGCGTCAGAGGCCTCAAGAAAAAAGACTTGCGTCGGCAGCACCTTGCGAAGTTTGTTCAGCAGCTCCGGAAACTGGTCCAGGCGCTGCCCCTCACGCACATCGACCACGAGGGCGGCGCGCAGAATCTCCGTGGACTGACGCACCAGATCGGTGAACGCCGGCAGCAGGTCCAATGGCAGGTTGTCGACGGAGTAGTAGCCGAGATCTTCAAAGGCTTTGAGCGCAGAAGCCTTGCCCGAGCCGGAGAGCCCGGTGATGATGACCAGCTCGCGTGGCAGGCCATCGTGCGGCGCATGCGTACTGTCGCGTTTCGTCTTCCGAGCCGGACGCGGGCTCGCTGGGGGTGCGGCTTTGCGCGGCATGGCCACATCCTAAAGCATTTCCCGCGCGACAACGTCCGCATTTGCAACAGTTTCAGAGGATCAATGCGTAGAAATCGCTTTTATCCGTAAATGCGTTGCGGGCGCCTCCTTTCGAGAGACGCCCGCAACCCGGTTGCCCAGGTGCCTGAACGGTTAGTACGGCAGCGCAATCAGCTCCATCACGCCGTCGCGACGACGATGCAGCACATGCAAATCCCCGGCTGGATCGCGAAAGACATAGACATCCTTGTCGCGCAGCTCGGATTCTTTGACTGCCTCGTCCAGGCTCAACGGCTGTTCCGAGACGCAGTCTTCGCAGTGGACGACGTGCGGCTCGGCGATCTCCTTGCCATGCGAAGGGCTATGCACCTTCACCGGCGCGGGTTTGCGCCCATTCCCGTTGCCATTCGCGGACTTGGGCGGCGTCTTCGATGCCGGAAGGATGGGTTCATCCACCTCCGGAAGCGCGGCAACCGACATCGGGTTGTTCCGGGGCCGTGCAAGCTGCGGTTCGTACGCGCTCTTCCCATCCTTGGGTTCCCGCGTACGGGTGCGGAATTTGTCCTTATGTTTGATCGCCTGGAACTCGGCCTTGGCCAGCGCATCGCGGAGCGCTGTCTCCATGACGGGCGATTCACACAAACCAATGATCGTTTGAAATTTGGTTTGCACGGTCACTTCTGCGGTATGACGGTACTTTTCCTCGGTGAGAATCACGTGAGCGCTGCAACTTCTACCAACTACCTTGCCAACCCGATCCAGGCCCTCCTCAGCCAGCCGACGTAGTGAAGGGGTAATAGCGATCTGGCGTCCGGTGTACTCCACCTGCATAAGCGGAACCTCCATAGGTATCAAGATGCAAATCCCGTGAGGGGAGATGATCCTACACCACGAGACGCAGTGCATTCCTCAGAAGTGCATTCGGCAGGGTCACCCCTTTTCTTAACGAAAAAGCCGCGCCAACGATCGATTCGAAGCACTTTCTAAGGCGAATCGGCTCAGGTGCGTACGCGGCGCTGGTGCGTGCTCGGGATCCTCATGTCTTCCCGATACTTAGCCACGGTCCGGCGGGTCACCTGGATGCCCTGGGATTGCAGCACGCTGGCGATAAAGTCGTCGGTCAGCGGCTTCTTGGGGTCCTCTTCATCGATCAGCTTCTTGACCTTCCGCTTCAGCAACATGAGGGGTGTCGCCGCGCCTTCCGGGCCGCCGGCAGCTTCGGAGAAGAAATAGCGCAGCTCAAAGACCCCCTGAGGGGTATGGACGTATTTGTTGGAGACCGCCCGGCTGACAGTGGATGGGTGGACGCCGATCTCTTCCGCGACATCCTTGATCATCATGGGGCGCAGCGCATCCACGCCGCGTTCCAGAAACTCCGGCTGGCGGCGGACAATGGCCTCGCAGGTGCGCAGGATGGTGCTCTTGCGCTGTTCGATGTTGCGAATCAGCTGCAGGGCGGAGCGATAGCGCTCCTTCACGTACTCCTTTACCTCTCGCTCCGTATCGCTTTGAGCCAGCAGCTTGCGATATCCCTGGTTGAGCCGGAGCGTTGGCAGGTCATCCTCATTCATCACCACGACAAACTCATCGCCGCGCTTGACGAAAACGACATCCGGCTCGATGAGGCGCGCCTCGCTGCGGTTGTAGCGCTGGCCGGGGCGCGGATCCAGAGCGCGGATCAGCTCGACCGCCTGCTGCACATGCTCCTGTGACTTCGAGACAGCGCGACCCAGCGCCGTGAGATCGCGTTTCTGCAAGAGCGGCAGACACTCGTCGATGATCTGCTTTGCAGTGCGGAAGAGCGTCCGGCGCGCGACAACCTCTGCGTCATCTTCGATGGCGGCATCCGCCTCACCAAAGATCAGGTCATACTCATGCTCTTGCTGCCGTACCTGAAGCGCGAGGCACTCCCGCAGGTCGCGCGTGGCGATGCCGCTGGGATCGAGAGACCGCACCATCTCCAGCGCTTCGGCGAGCAAAGCACGCGCCGCCTCGCGGTCTTCGGTGCTGTCTATCGCTTGAACAAAGCCCGCCAGCAGCTCCTCATCGGTCGACAGCAGGTAGCCGTCTTCGTTCAGGTTGCCGACGATATACTCCGCTGCCTCGCGAAGAGCGGGCGCAATGCTGAGCGAACCAAGCTGCCAGGTCAGGTGGTCGGTAAGGGTGTCCGGCTGGGAGAGGAAATTCTCAAAGGATGGTTTTTCGCTCTGCTCGAAGCTGTTCGGAGTCCGGAAGCCGGGGTCGAGGTAGTCCTGGAAGTAGGTCCCGAAATCGATCTCAGCGAAGGGGTCTTTTTCCTCTTTTGGGGTCTCGACGGAAGCGGCCACCTCTTCCACCGGCCGATCCCGCTCCGCCTGGCGACCCTCCACGTCGTCGAGGAGCGGAACGCTCTCCTCGATCTCATCGAGGACCGGGTTCTCCGCCATCTCGGACTGGATCATCTCCTTCAACTCAAGCTTATTCAGCGCCAGCACGCTGACCATCTGCATGAGGCCAGGTGTCAGTATCTGTCGTTGAGCCACTTTGAGGCTCAGCTTGGGTTGAAGAAGTGCCATTGCCACCAGTCTATAGGTCGTTATTTGCTGATAGCTTACAGGGCGGGAGGAACCGGATGCACCAATTCCTTTAGTTCCCGGCATCGCCAGTAATGACCCGATGGCGGCAGGGTAGATGTGGGACTAATTCAGCGAGAATCCCTCGCCCAGGTAGACCCGGCGCACCTCGGGATCACGTCCCAGCGCGTCCGGTGTGCCGTCCCGGAAGATCTTACCGTCGTTGATGATGTAGGCGCGGTCCGTCACCGAAAGCGTCTCGCGAACGTTGTGGTCGGTGATGAGAACGCCGATCCCACTGGCCTTCAGGTCGAAGATGATCTCCTGCAAATCGAGCACTGCGATGGGATCGATGCCGGAGAAGGGCTCGTCCAACAGAATGAAGGACGGCTGGATGCAGAGGCAGCGTGCGATCTCCACGCGCCGCCGCTCGCCGCCGGAGAGCGCGTAGCCGCGCGTCTTGCGGATGTGGCCCAGGTTGAGCTGGTCGATCAGCTTTTCTGCCCGTGCGCGACGCATCTCCCAGGAGATGGCCTGCGCCTCCAGCACGGCAAGAATGTTCTCCTCAACCGTGAGCTTGCGAAAGACCGAAGGCTCCTGGGGCAGGTAGCTGATGCCGAATCGACGCGCTCGGAGGTACATGGGGACGCGCGAAATATCCTCGTCATCGACCAGAACGCGTCCCGAATCCGCGGCGATGAGTCCGACGATGATGTAGAAGCTGGTGGTCTTGCCGGCGCCGTTGGGACCAAGCAGCCCGACTACCTCACCCTGGGTGATCTCCAGGTTGACGCCGCGTACGACCTGGCGGCCCTTGTAGGATTTTGCGATCTCGTCGGTATGGAGTTTCTGCAACGTCCCTCGTCCGCCGGCGACCTCGGATCGCTATCTGGGAACCTGCGTATCCGTAACGGCGCGGGCATTTCCGCCATCCACTTCGACGCTATCACCGCGATTGGTGAAAATCAAAGCTGAGCCTGATACCGTTCCATGTTCCGGGTCCGCCATGTGCGCAGGTTGGCCGGTACGTCCGTACAGAACAAACTTGCCGTCCGATGCGGTATAGACGAGGCGCTGCCCTTCGCCTTTGCGCGTTCCCTCCTCCACCTGGATCTTGCCTTCGGCCACCAGGTGGTCTACCGAGCCGCGCGGGTTCGGAACGCGGTTCGCCGCGCTCCCCGAAGCGGTGTTCCTGGTCATGAAGAGATCGGCTTTATCAGCACGTATCCGTCCGCTGGCCTGCTGTGCGAGTACATTGCCCTGGAAGGCTGCCCGGCGTTCTCCGCTGGAGTACTGGAGCGAGTTTGCGTCCACCCGGATGACAGCCTCGCTTCCGGTTGCTTTTGAGCCGGGATCGGCGAAGACACAGTGCACCCGGCCTTCTCCATTCTTTTCCGGAGCGATCAGCATCTGTTCCTGCCTGTCCAGCACGATGGTGGACGCGGCCACCGAGTTCGCCGCCTGCCACAGCCGCGCATCCTGATCTCCGCCGTAGAGTATGGCTTCATCGCGATCGTGGTCGAAAAAGACTTTCTCGGCTACGGCATGGACAGGCGCCTGCGCGCTCGATCCCTGGCGCAGCGTCACCTTCACATCGTGG
>Ga0193743_1001137_pt1 | contig 20225 bp, 22 predicted proteins | sample L2c2metaG_FD_143038 | JGI IMG/M metagenome (GOLD analysis project Ga0193743, IMG submission 143038) | Soil microbial communities from a riparian zone of the East river system, Colorado, United States - L2c2 | ecosystem: Environmental > Terrestrial > Soil > Riparian zone | place: USA: East River... | reverse complement strand
CTCCGGTTAAGCTTCTTGGCCGTCATAAAATACTGGAGGTTCTTGTGGTCTGTCCAGATCTCACAGCGATGCTCCGCGCCTTCCACAAAATGCCTCCACTCCTCCAACGCTCTCACAATTGCCAACATCTCTTTGTCATGGATTTCATAGTTCCACTCCACCGGAGAAAGGGATTTGGAAAGGAATGCAACGGGATGCCATTTGTTGTCTTGTGGTGATTGTTGAGGCAATACGGCCCCGGTTGCAAAATCCGAGCTGTCCGCTTCAATCCAAAAAGGTCGCGAGTTGTCTGGCAAGGAAAGAATCGGAGCCGTTGTAATCCGTTCCTTGAGTGAATCAAATGCTGACTGCTCCTCTTCTCCCCATCTCCACTCCGTGTCCTTCCATGTGAGATCAAACAGGGGACGGGCTAAGTGGGAGAACCCTTGGATGAACCTGCAATAGAAGTTGGTAAAGCCCAGGAAAGACTGCACTTCCTTCCTGTTAGACGGAATAGGCCATTCCGTTACTCCAGCTACCTTGACTGGGTCCATCTTAACTGAATCTTAGGAAATAATCACACCGAGGTACTCCACTTCTGTCTTTTCAAACTTGCACTTCTCAGGTTTAAGGAAGAGTGTTACGACTTCGAAAGATTCAGGCTAATTGCAGCCGTGATCTTAGCCAGTCATTTGAGATCGAGTTCGTTCGAGACAAAAGAGTGCCTTTGTTGTCAAAGGTATTGTCTTAAGTTCATTGAGTTGGTACAAGTCTTTATTAAAGACTAACTAAGGAACAAGTTGTAAACTACCAGAGTTTATATACTTGTAAAGACAATGAATAGTTCAAAATGGGAGAACAATGGTAAACCATTGTTCAATCAAGTCATTGGTCAATAAACAAAAGAGAACAATGCAAGCGCATTGTTCTATTGTTTGATCAAAAGAGAGAACAATGCAAAATCATTGTTCATTCGAAAGAAGTAGACAAAAGTAAATGGTAAATGTTCGTCGTCTGAATGAGTAAGAAAGTAAAAGTAAAATGGAGTCGTAACAAAGAGGTTGTTTTTCTGGAGCAACTCCATAACTCTCCGAGTGACCCTCCTGTGTTCCTCGAGAGTTTCCGTGAATATTAGGATGTCGTCCAGGTACACCACCACAACTCCCTCCATTATCAAGTCATCGAAGATGTCATCCATCATGGTCTGGAATGTCGCTGGACTGTTCACAGTCCAAAGAACATAACCAGTGGTTTGAAGAGTCCTCGGTTTGTTCGGAACACAGCCTTCCACTCATCTCCTTCTTTCATCCGGACATTGTTGAACCCCCATCGGACATCAAGTTTGGTGAAGTACTTGGCTCCTCTGAGTTTATTGATGAGTTCGGAGATGAGAGGGAGAGGGTATTTGTTCTTGACTGTCATCGCATTTAGGGCCTGATAGTCCTGAACAAGCCATAGAGTACTGTCCTTCTTCTTAATGAAAAAGACTGGAGATGCCATTGGAGATTTAGACGGACGGATTCGACCTGTTTCCAAGTTTTCCTTGAGGAATTGATCGAGCTCCTTTTGCTCCATCGGGGCCAATGGGTAAACCTTGCAGTTAGAGGCCTTCTCTCCAGGGATCAGCTCGACTGCATGATCCCATTTCTTGGACTCTGGTAGGGCATCAAAAGACTCCTTAGAGAAGACGCTGTCAAACTCCTTCAGGTACTCCGGAACGGACCGTCCAGAGGGAGCTAAAGCTTCGGAGTTATGTTTGAATGCTTCAGCCAAGCGCTGAGAAACACTGGAAGTGGCTCGGATCTCCACCGGCGCTGGAACAAGGCCAATTGCAAAGATACGATCTCCTGGTTTGATGGGTTCTTCAGCTTCCTCAGGCTCTTCCTCTTCAGAGTCTGTGTGGAGTTCCAGTACAGGCCCATCAGAGACAGCTTCCGTCCATCGGATTTCAGCTTTCCAAGCGATTCTCTCCACTCGAGCTTTGTCTCTACATCCGGAACAGCATCGGGGTGGACATCTGGACATTTTGACTTCTCCGGTCACCCAATTGATTTCTGGATTGTGCTTCCACAGCCAAGAGTGTCCAAGGATGAGCTTCTGCTTGCCTAGGCCAGTGACAGCGAATAATGTCTGCTCCAAATGATTCCAATATCTCAGAATGAGATCCACCACTTCAGTGATAGAACCAGCCTCATTCAGGGTTCCATCAACATTGTAAACTGGAATGGGTTTGGAGAGCTTCCGAGTATGGAGCCGGTTGCTCTTGGCATAGTGGCGGTCGTTGAACTCTCCGGTGGCTCCGCTGTCCATGAAGGAGTTGATGGACTTCACTTCTCCTGTATCAGTGGTTTCAAGCTCAACCTTCAGTTTGAGGGAGGTGGAACCATCTTCCACTGACACAATGACAAGTTTGGATGGGAGTTGTCTTTCCCATTTTGGGCATCTATTCCGAGTTATTTCCATCGGAATGACAGTCGGATTCTCGGATATGGAATTTTGCACGTCTGTAGATGGTTCAACTGTTTCATTAAGGGAACATGTAGGTAAAACAGTGAAACAATTGTGATATGACAATGAGGGCGTGCTGTTCACTCGTTGCAACGGGAAAAATCCTGCTCCTCAACCTCTGCTGTGGGCTCCGGGTGTTTTGTATCAAGTTCCGCAAGGCAATCCTCCAAGTAGGTCTGGAGGTCATCTATACTTAACTCTCGGATGTCGAATCGGGTAGGACAGTCGGGTGCCTTGTGTCCTGCCTTTCCGCATCGGTAGCACGAGAACGGGAGTGGCTGTGTTTTCCAACTAGCATCAATGTCCATTGGAACAGGGTTTCTGGGGGTCGGAGCGTGTTGATGGTTTGTGCTCTGCCCCGCAGCCTGAAATTGAACGGTGTTGAAGGTGGCCAGATGGGACAGAGTCAGAGCAACACTCGGAGTTCAGTAGGAAGACCGGAAGGCTTCATTAGTAGCTCGGTTCTGGTCAATGGTCCTGGCTGCAGTGCACCAGTCTGTTGGAACCATGTTTGAAGGTCGTCCAGAAGGCATGGTTGCTATGGCATTCTGAATTTGGGTGTCTAGTCCTCGACGGAATTTCACCACTATGGTCTTCAGATCGGAGTAACTGGCTTCCGTGATAAGGTCTTGGAATTCATCGAGGTATTTATCCACAGAGCGACTCTTTTGGAAATAAGCTGTGGATTCCAATCGGTTGATGGCCGCTGAGTCTGCATAGACTGGACAAAACTCTCTTTTGAACTTGTCTTGGAAGTCTTCCCAATCAACAAATTTATGGTAGCCAACATTTTCCGGTTGCTCCTCCCATCGGAATACGTGAGCGGACCACTTGGCTGCTCGTCCTGCCTTCATGTATGACATGGCCCAGACAATTTTGGCTTGTTTGTCCGTGAAGGATTTTGGACAGAGACGGATATAGACCTGGCAGGAATTAAGGAACACCATTCCTTTGGTGCGGTCTCCGTCGAACTCCAACGGAAGGGCCGGTTTTAAGCCGTGGGCCTTCAGAGTGACTGATGTGATTTGTGTAGATGGGATCGCATTTTTGGACTGTGGAATATGGGAAATAAGGATGTCTAACTTGTGTTGAGTGTTTGCATCCTTTGCCTGTAATTCAGCAAGGGCTTGCTCCAGGGTTGTGAGTTGTTCGCCTTCCATGGAGTGCAACGGATCCTTGTCGGAGATTACGGTTTTGGGTAGTGCTGAGGAGGGATCGAGAGTGGAGGAGTACACGGAGTCGGCGGAGTCCAAATCCGAACTGCAGAAGACGACTATGGTGAACTAGCTATCTGCTGGGATCAGTCCTCTGGGAGATCCTTTTCTGATGTTAGGGCAACTGCAGATGACTTAGTCGAGATCTAGCAGGGGATCCTAAACGTATATATAAACATAAAATACAACAGGAAAGCGCACCTAGCAGGGGATCCTAAAAGAAAAGGATAAAGCCCTGCTAAGGTAGGATGCATGTCTATATACCAAAAATTGGAGTCGAAATAATAAAATGATGAAAAAGATGGAGAATGGTGAAAAGGTGATAGGAATGCTATGTCATGTGTAGTGATGCCAAAGTTCGGTTCCGAACTGATGCAAGAACCGAGAACCAAAAGAACTGAACCGTCGGTTCAGGTTCAGTTCAGTTCAGTCCACGGATTTTGGGCTGTTGGTTCGGTTCTCGGTTCTATGAGTTTTAAAATTTTGAGAACTGGGTTCGAACCGGTTCGAACCGAACTTTCTGTACATATTTTTTTCAAATTTTTCTGTTGAGAATTGAGTGAGATATCAATAAATTATCCATTATGATCCTGCACCGACATTTTGGGAGTCGGAGTTTGAATTTTGGATCAATTAAATTTTAACACGCTTTGTTGGTTCTCTGCTTTCAGCTCCAACCACCCCATCCACCACCCGCTTTCATTGTTCAATTACTATTGCCCATTTTCAGCTGACAGCTGCCCCAGACAATGACACTGAGGGACAACGATGAGGGACAATGCCAAGGGACACGATGGCGATTGTGCTGGCCCAGACAATGCCATTTGCATCGTCTGGGCCTTAGGTGTGTTTTTTTTTAATTGATTGATTATTTTCACTTAACAAAACTTAACATTATAATTTTTAGATTCTTACTTGCTATTAGCAGTCAGGTAGGATAGAGGATCTCGGAGAGGCGATCACGTGCCACTGCCCGTTTTCGGTTGACAACCACCCCAGACGACAACGCCGAGGGCTGACACGATGGCGCTGGGCCTTAGGTGTGTTTTTTTTCCCGTAGATTGATTATTTTAAACTAACAAAAAAAAATTTAATTATAATTTTAGGTTCTTACTCGCTATAGGGTAGGATAGAGGATCTTGAAGAGGCGATCACTTGCCACTGCCACCCAATGCCCATTTTCAGCTGACAACCGCCCCAGACAACAACACCGAGGGCTGACATGATGGCGCTGGCCCAGATGATGCCATTTGCATCGTCTGGGCCCTTTCTAAAATTATGATTCATTATTACTGAGGGCCCAGCTTAGGTCCCACTATATATATATTATTGTATTGTAGTCAGTATATATTATTATATTGTAGTTAGTATATAAGTAAATAAATCCTGCGACATAGGGTAAATTTGGTTTGGGGATTGGTTCGGCAGTTCGAACCGGTTTTAGAACCGAACAGAACCGAAAGAACCAGTTCTTTCAGTTTGGTTCGGTTCAGGTTCAGTTCAGCAAAGGGACTGTCGGTTCAGTTCTTGGTTCTTCAAAAATTGTTGAAGAACCGAACTGAACTGAACTTTGGCATCACTAGTCACGTGACCATCGGACTCCGATATCGGAGCTGTGAGTGTGCTCTCTCTTGAGTTAGCAACGATGAGGAGGGATGTACAGAGTTGACAGAGTGTTATTGGAGGAAACATTGGACAAAACAGAGTGTCCCCTAACAGCTAGAACAATAAGTTAATCGTCTCAACCTTTTCACAAAGTTTGATATATTATATACCTATAACAATAAGTTAATCCTAGGTATTATTAGCTACAGTATTGAATAGATAAACAGGGTTACTCATGTCTCAACCTTTACACAAAGTTGAGACTTGTGAGGAGAAACTCCAGTGACAAATAATGACCATGATTGAGGCAGAGGAAACCGGCTGCACCAAAAGACAGGCCCTGTGGAGGCAGGCCTTTTTAATTTAGAGAATGACTCCGAGTTACTACGCACCTGCAGTTGCAGATTTTCTGGATGGTGGGATTTAGCAGGCAAGAAGTTGTCGCGACGGCCGTGACCTCAACTCTGCATTCCGCTATTACTAGGATTAGAGGCTGTGTCCACTGTTGGGATGCAAGCCTGGAATCCATGCCTCCAGTTCAGGCCTGCAGGGCTTGTCCAACTTCTACTCTCAAGCTTTATAATTATAAGTTCTCACCAAAGCCCCATCCTAGTTTGGATTATTCAATCCCAGATTTCATCACGAATTTTGTATTCTTGTGAACTCACTCCAACTCTACTCATGGATCCAGGGGGAAACCAGGGGAAACCGCAACCACCAACGCCGATACAGTACACAGGAGGTATATATTATGTATATTGTCCACGATAAGCTAAAATGGCGCATTCGAGTATGCAAAGTGTATAGGAGAAAAAAGACTGGTAAAGGTGTCCGATAATAGGTATCCTTTCAGAGACACTGTCAAGCGTGACGCAGGCCCAGGGCCCTAACATTGTACCCTGGTTTATAACTTTTCGATCAACTTTTTCAGTTCTACGAAGTTCGGCGTTCCAAGCCCGGTAACCTGGTAAAAAAGGAGAGTAAAAAAAATATTCCCAAGCTCAAATATCGCCTTGAATACTCACTGGGTCCCAACCTTTGACTGCGGTAAAACCTGTTGAAAGTGAAACGCGAATGTGAACAAACAAAGAAAGTCATCATAGACAAGCCCAATTTTACCTTCAGTTCCACAGCCGGGATTTGATCCCGAAACAATATCAGTAAATCCAGAAGAGATACGTGAGTAGATGAGTGGGTTGATGAAACCAAGTGAGTTGCCACCCTCTCTCGACAAGCGGAAATCATTCAAAAGAGCGAAAACTGCGGCAATAGCCTGTTGTTTTTCAGCCATTGGTTCATTGGAATCCTCTGCAAGAAATGACTAGAAACTTACGGGGCAGCTAGCACTGGTTCCGCCTATTGACTTTGTTTTGCCACCGAGAATAATTTGGAACCCTACACCTTGCGCGGAGACATCTGGATATGCGCGCCCGGCGGCGCTGGTGAAAAGGTGATGTTAGAGTCTGGTGAGGCAGGTGATGTTCCAACGATATCACTTACTTGTACAGTCCAGCATACTTGGGACCAAGCCCTTTGAGATACTTTGAAACAGCCTCAGTCTGGTACGCCGGAGCTGGGAACAACCGGGAGAAACCTCCTCCGGAGAAGGAGGCGGTGACCTCGGGGTTGATGTTCTGAGTAGCCCCGACCGCAGTCACAAACGGGCAACTGATGAAAGAGATTATATAGATATCCTGTTGAAAGATCGAAAACATATCTTACGAAGCTGGGAATTCAGGTTGGAACAATTTTTTGGAGGTGCCATCGTTTGTGGTACAGTTGCCGGCACCAACCCTGTATTTCCGACTTCAGTGTCCTCTTCCGAATGTCACTATAGGATAGATTACCCTGAGTCACCACTAGAGAAGAAAACTGTCGTTCCACGGGATCCAAGTTGGGCGAACATATTGCAAACTTTCACAGCATAGTCTGGTGGCACCTGGGCAGGAGGTTACATTTGAAGTCATCATGTTTAATCGAGCGAGACGTACTGTTTGTTCATCATCACCATAAGAGGTACTCAAGACCTGGGCAATGGAATCCTGGTCTAAAAAGAAGTTGAGGAAATCCAGATATGGTTCATTGGTGTCTTTTGGAGTGGCTTCGTCGGGCTTGAAAGGTGGCGATCCACCAGTGCTGAATAATATCCTGAGAAAATACTTCATAATGCCGGCTGTAAGAGTCATGCGTACCTATAGTATATGTTGGGAGTGGGGTAGGAAATCCCTGTGGTATACTGTATGTCGAGATTGGCCTTTGGAAGCAAGGTCAGCAGGTCAAAATCGCCTAATGACTTCATAGCACACCTCAGCTCCTGGATTGGACTGATTATTCCCTCCGCCATTGACCTGAACGGTGGTGAAATTTGACCCAGAGGCGTCAGTTCGGTATTTCGTGAAGAACGTCTGCTCATATGTTGAATTAGCTGTAGAAAACAGAATTTGAAATGAATTACCCACCTGAAGGTCGGCATAATTCGCAAATTCATCAAGATAGCCAGCAACCGCAAGCTTGTTGTCATGGGTTGAAACAGGTACATAGCTAGATGTGTTATAGAGTGCTCTGAGACATGCTGGAGTTACTGTGGTATTGCAGCTTGGAGCCAACGTGCCATCTAGACCTGGAGTTGTGTCTTGTAGTATAGAGTCGAGCATCGGCTGTAGGAAACTGGTTACTTTCATGCTACGAAGCGTTCCGAAGTACGTCGTGGGCGCAATCACGTCAATGTGCTGGTGGAGTTCTTCTGGTAGTGAGTAACTCAATGTTCGAACGACTTCTTGTCCGGATGTAGCATGACGATAAACATTGTATTTGGTCCCTAACATTTGCTCCGCCAAGTCCACGGGAATGCGAAGGGTAACCCAATCACCACTAGCAGATCGATGAACGGACTTCAGAGGATCGACATCATGGAATTGAAGCCAGGAATTTACAGCCATCACAGAGTCTGGATGAGGTGCCACAAAATTTTGCGCTTCTTCTTTGGTCAGATGTTGTGCATATCTGGATTTATGAGTCTATGTGAGGACAATAAAAGCAAGTCGCACCACATACCTAGCGTTCGTAGGATCGCTAATCTCCATCAAGTTGTCGATGAGATCATCAATCCTATTCTGCTTCAAACCAATGCGTAACTCAAAGACATAGTTGGAAGGAGCAGGAGCTTTGTGATCCCATCCATGGGGTGTTTGAGCCCAAGAGTGTTTTACAGCAAGATTGTCCCAGCGCTTGGATGAAGCCTTAGATGTGCTTAGCTGTACGAGCCCAAGGACGAGGAGAGAGGACCACAGCATGCTGGGGGGTTGGAAGGGAACATTGGACCTCCAAGAGGTTTTTATATTTTTTTCTTCTTCGGCTGCGTGCCATCAATTCTACTAACTAGTCTTGAATTGAATTCTACCCCATCAGTCTAGTGTGGTTGGTATTGAATTGAGCTGCATAATGATATAGGTCCCGAATAGGCCCATACTTGGTGAACGCAGGCTCCTCGTTGGCAACGACGACTGCAATAAGATAGAAGAGTTCTGAGAGTCGGCCGCTTCTGAACTTGACAGGGGCTTGAAGCCACGTTGCTGTTAAACATCAGTATTCAATATTCAATGCCGGACATGGAGGCTCCGGCCTTTGCGGAGTCAGAATTATATGATCAGGTAATATCATACTTACGCTCTCCACGTGGTCTCCCGGCCCTTAAGACAAACAACGTCGAGGCCATCGTCAACGACAACATTAAGCCTGATCTCGAACACCAGTTCTTTATTGAACTGCTGCTAGATCCCCATGCAAGAAGCTGATGAACAAGGTAGACCTGCTTTTGTTCTCGAGGTCTTGGTTACTCATCATACCGCCTTTTAGATACATGTCGTATATGCAGTGCGCCAGCCGAGCATGATCAACCGCTTTTCCATCCGTGCAAATGTTCGGGCACCATACGCTACATTCATCAGGATTGGTATGTTTCCTCCACACATTACTACAGTTCAAGTGCTCATCAATGTTTCTCAAGTTTAACAACTTGGCTTGCACATAGCAAAAAGAAAAATTGTGACGTTTGCAAACATCCTTACTTATTCACGAAAGGTGTGCTATTCTGTAAATATCTTTTTGGTATCTGCTGAAATATTTTTTTAGTTTACGCGCCTGATATGCCATCGACGCTGCCGCCATTCCTCCTTATTAGACGGCTCGCACAACACATTTTTCTAGCAATATTGTTTGCACTCCGAGGTATCGTTGTGGCTACGATATGGTTAGGTGTTCTACCTCTGGTAACAGTGTGGACTTGGAGGATGTACTTCTCAATGGGAGAGTCAACGTGCGTGTTTTTTAACAAGAGAAAATTAGATACTGATTTTCTATACAGCGCTTGGTGGATTAGCGATAGACCCAGACCTTTAGCAGGCGAGAACCAATCCATGCTCGATAACGTGCCTTCCGAGACTAGTTTGCCACCGCCCAAAAGCTTCCTCGCACGAGCGATGGTTCACCCACTATGGCTTTCGCTATCAGCTGATATTTTCACTGGTCAAATGATCGCGTCACTCATTGTTTTGACTTTTATTTCGGTTTTCTTGTTGCGTGAATGGATCTCTCAAAATGCTCGTCCCGGAGTGTTTGGAGAGGAGGAAGCTCTTCCAGACGAGCTGCTTCCCGCCCCGCCTACACCTCCACAGCAACCTCAAGTGGTCGCCCAACCCCAACCACAAGCTCCAATTCCAGATCCATTGCCACATCAATTGGATACAATCCAGCCAGTCAATGCACCGCAAATACAAAAGGCCGAACCCATCGACATTGATCCCGATCGCTGGTTCACTCCACAAACGCCACCAATCCAAGACAGGAGACAGAAAAAAAAGAGTAGGGCAAGGCGTTCAGACACAGATGATGACAGGCACTCCAGCCACCGACCACGAAAACTTGATTCTGAAGACCCACAGGATAGAGAGCTCATCAAGAGGAAAAGATTCCATCGTCGAATACACGTTGCGAGAACCACTGCCACACGACGACGGGCTTTCACCCTGCACAAATCCTCATCCTCGGCACCCCTGTTCGTGCCAGAACAAAAGGCTAAATTCAATTTTACTTTCAAAGCTCCTTCTGCACCTCTTGTCCCTGCTGAATCTTCAAGTGTAGTCAAGTCTAGTGTTCCTTCAGGCCCAACAGACTCCAATAACGATCCGCCGCTATCGCCATTCCCATCAGTAGCCCTTCAACCGCCTGCTGCTGATATCCCATTCTCTTTACGTCGCTGGCATCAAACGGTACCGAACGGGTCTGGATCTTCCATCTCTCAGTCATTTCCACCGCGACCGCCGCTTCCCATTGCAACTCTATCCCTGCCGTCATCTGGATCTAGTTCGCCATTCCTTTTTTCACCCGGAAGAACACCAACCGAGTCTCCAAGGTTGGCAACCTATCGCCCGCCTGAAGAACTACAGGCTGAGGCGGGTCCATCTAACCTCTCTGGGTATCTAAATCAAGGCAAGGAAGATTTTAGCGATGAAGTGGATCAGGAATTCACGGCCGTTGGCGAGGAGTCTGAGGAAGAACACAGATTTGGGCGTCTGGGTCCGGAGCATGGTAGATACTTCCGTGATCCCGATGACTCAGGTAGCGATGAAGAGGAATTTGGGGAGATACAGATACCTAATCGCGCGTCGTTACAAATACAAGAGTTCATGGACAGCGACTCGGAGGAGGATACTGGGGAAGAAGGAGAGAATGTCAATGATCAAGCCAGGCGACACGAAGGTCCTGCTGATGACGATGATGATGAAGAGGATGATGGACTATTTCATGAAGGTGAAGATGAGGATGAGGAACCTGATGCCGGCGAGGGGTTATGGGACGAAAATGAAGGGGAGGTGGAAGCTATACGGCCCCAGGCTGCGCCCGTAAGGGCAGCTGCAGATGCTCCTGCGCAAGCTGTCAATCAAGTAGGAGAAGCGGCCCCTGCTCCTGCTGTAGCGGACAATGAAGAAGCAGAAGGCAACATCGAGGATGATATGGAGGGAGCCATGGAAGGTTGATCTTATTCTTGTGGTTTATTATGAAAGCACTCAAAGAGATATTCTTCCAGCTATTGGGATGAGAGGGCCCATTTACGGTGTTATCCAAAATGTTTTTTTTTTGTTTTTTGTATATGCATGACCTTTTCTTATGTGGGTGTAGGCTGCTCTGATGATATTCGTTCTTGATACCGCAATCGGTCTCGGCATTTGGATACCGTTTACAGTTGGTAAAACGACGGCTTTGCTATCTGTAAGTAGAGTCTCTTCTATAATTTCGGATGATATTGAAGTTTGAATACAGCTGGACCCACGTCGCTTCTTAGAAGTTTTGCATTTACCTATCCGAGGCATGCGACTCATTACAGATCCTATCGTCGATTCAGTTGTCTATATCATTATTAAACTCTTATTTCCCCGTCTGGCGAACTTGGCCCAAAGTGCACTGCGTTTCTTCGTGTTTTTCGTATCAACCTCTGCTCGTGGGCTCCTTGGAAGCAGCACTACCTCAGGCATTTCCGACTTCTCTGCAAGAATCGTATGTAAAATATCATATACAACTGCTCCCTGAAACTCACATCATAACTATACAGTACAGTCACTCGGCAGACCTAATGAGTATACCAATGGCTCACTTGTCTGCATGGACTTCGGCGTCAAATTTAACGCAGGTAGCCACGGATTCTTCAAATTCGACTGCGGACTTCATGTCTTCCCTTCCTGATTACCTGGGTTTCGCTGGGCCTTACTTTGCTATACTGGGACGCGAAATCAGACTTTATGTGGCTCGAGTCCAATCCACTTGGATTCGATTAGCTTTGGGAAGTGGATCGACAAATCGCGTTTTCGCGGTCTGTCTTGGCTATGTTGTCGTTTGCCTTGTCTTTTGCCTCTATCTCAACATCTTGACTGTCGGAAATGCAAGAACTGCTGGCATTGCTGTACGAAATGCCGTACGTCAGCAGTTGCTTGTCCTCAAGGTCTACATCCCATCCATCTTGTGTTTTCTTCATTTGCTGACTCTTTGTTTTGCGCCTCCCAGGTTGCTACATTCATCTTCATAGAATTGGTGACTTTCCCGCTAGGTTGTGGCATTATGCTTGATCTATGCACAGTCTGGTTATTCCCGGAAGCCAATATGCACTCCCGTGCCACGTTCTTTGTGCAAGCACCTCTGACGGCGATGTTCTATCATTGGGTTGCTGGGACCATGTTTATGTTGGTTCCATCTTTTTACCTTGCGTATTGCAGTTGGCTCATTTTTGTTTTTCACCGATAGGTACTCTTTCGCCGTACTTTTATCAGGCTGTCGGAGTGTTATGCGCCCAGGTGCTATGTGGTTCATCAAGGATCCTCAAGATCAAAACTCTCATCCTATTCGAGACATTCTTGATCGTCCAACATTTACACAACTACGAAAGATCTGCGTTAGTGGGATAATGTATTCGTTTGTGGTTGCCTGTGTCGTAGGCAGCGTTGCTGGTTTGTTGATTTTAGGAAGTAAATCCATTATGCCATTCAGATGGAAGAATCGGTATGTATTTTCGAACATTTTGCACAGATTTAAAAGTTGAAATTATCGATCTTCCAGTGAACCATTGTCAAATGTTCCTATCGACCTCCTTTTCCTCCACCTTGTCCTGCCATACACGATGCATTACTTCAGACCAAAACGTGTTATCAAACATGTGGCGACATATGTTTGGAAATTCCTTTCGACGAGGTTTCGGTTGACATCCTACTTCTTCGGCGGACGGCATCATGAGGAGGAATACACTCCCAAGACTTGGAGAGGCATGCTTATTCAGCCAAATATGGCCATGATCGACGCAGAGGATGTTGCGGATGGGAGTTTCCGTCGGGTTCCAGCAACGGACAATATAGCTCTTCCTCGTGATATGCGTGCAACCGTTGCTGTCGCTGAAAATGGGGAACCTGTGGACGATGCTGCTCGGGCTCTTATGGCGTTGCAGGATGCAGAAGCCAACAAAGCTAAAAGGTCAATAAAGGACGATTATATGATCGTCTACCTTCCTCCTTCTTTCCGATATCGGGTTATCGGTTTCATCACTCTGCTTTGGATCTTTGGTGCCGTCCTCATTGGTTTCGGAGTTGCGCTGCCCATCCAACTTGGCCGTAGTTTTTTCAAGCTCTTTACATCACGCGAAGTACACGACGGATACTCGTTCATCATCGGCTTTTACCTTGTTTGGATGTGCTATCTTTTCGTAAGGGCGATTGATCGTCTCGATAAAAGACGTCAGCGAAGAGGAGGGGATGGACCTCGAGCAGACCTCTATATTCTGGTTGTCAAACGTGGTCTTCTTTGGGTTGCGAAAATCACCTATATGATGCTCTCACTGGGTGTCATTATTCCTATACTGCTCGCAATTGTCATTGATCTTTATATCGTTCTCCCGATTCGGTTCACTCTGGATCCAACATTGACGCCAAGGATTCGAATCGTTGATACTTGGGCTTTAGGGTTGCTCTATGCCAAGATTGCGTTCCATGCTCATAGAATTCAGCCTCCTAACAGAATCACAAGAGGACTACAACATGTGAGTTCATTATTGTATTTTCGAGCTTCTTGTACTGATTTTTTTGGACCTGGGAGATTGTGACACATGGTTGGACACGTCCGGATCCTATATCTGCTACTAAAGAAGTTATTGGACCTCTAGCAGGGGGTTTATTCGGCATGATCTTTTTCCCTGGCCTTGTATTCTGTACCGTGCAGTATTTCTTGCCCAACACATCTCTGGATAATCGCTTTATATGTAAGTTGCTTGTTTTTCAATAGCCTACGAAGATTTAAACTCAACACTAGCCTCACTAGTCATGCATGTTTACCCGACGGTTTTCGTGTTTGCCGCAACGATTCGATCAGCCCTCGTAGCCTTTGATTTACTATCATCCTGGTCTCAAGCTATTCGAGATAAGGAGTTCTTGGTTGAGATGAAGCTGCGAAATCATGAGCCCGAATTGGAGAAGGTGCGTGAGAGGGGTAAAGGAGTGCGGAATGATGAGATTAGATTACCACCGTTGGAGCTTGCTGTTGAGGAAGTTCATCATAATCCATAATTTTTGAACTTTTTGTAAGTACTAGATTGATATCGGGCATTTCTACAGCAAATCTTTGTATATACATTCCTATTATTATACTTTGCCACTTCTTCCTGCTGAGTGAAGGTCTATCTATGCATGTTCCATGGTCAGACGAACAGCAACAATTACTTATAGAGATAGGGAAGACAACCACCCTAGATAGAAGGTACCGATTGCTCCGGTATGACTGATTGAATGATGCGCAGAGTCAGTTGTACTCATTACATTCCCGCTAGACGAGTCACTAAGCACTGTGACTCGTGAAGTACAGAGGAAAAAGAAATTGGATTATAAAATACATTGATACAAGGATACAATAGACAGGAGAAAGTCGAGAAAGTTTCTATGCTCCGAAACCATACAGCGTGCGACCTGATCGTTTTAGTGCGTATACAACATCGAGTGCTGTCACTGTCTTTCGCTTGGCGTGTTCAGTGTACGTTACTGAATCACGAATGACCTGAGAGAAGAACCAATAAGCAAAGGAGTCAAAAGGAAAGGATGATTCAACTAACATTCTCAAGGAAAATCTTTAGGACACCACGAGTCTCTTCATAGATAAGACCAGAGATACGTTTGACACCACCACGACGAGCGAGACGACGAATAGCAGGCTTTGTGATACCTATCCAAAATGTTAGAGTTACCGAAAGAAAGAATTCAAATCGAGTCAATTTACCCTGAATGTTGTCACGGAGAATCTTACGGTGGCGTTTAGCTCCACCCTTTCCGAGTCCCTGATAATCAAGCAAGAAGGTATGAAAGCTATCAAAGACTGTGAAGTTACAAATGAACTGACCTTTCCACCTTTTCCGCGTCCAGACATGTTGGTGTGAAGTGGGTTGTTGGGTTGTGTATTTAGAGTTGTATGTGTAGGTGGTGGTGGTAAGAAGGCAAGAATGCGATTGTGGTAGATCACAAGACCTTCGGGCAGGTTATATAAAAATGGTTGTGGCTGTGCTACTTTTCCGTTTGTTGATCACCAGAAGCGCGGGAAATCACGTGCATGACGCGGTCGCGTTTGTATATATTGGGTGCCTCTTTTGGTCAACAGCCCCCATCCTTTATCGTTCGACCGCTACCCGCCACTACCATCTTCACCAACCATCAACTCATAATCTTTAATATCAATGGCTCGTACCAAACAAACTGCTCGCAAATCTACTGGTGGCAAAGCGCCCCGTAAACAACTAGCAGCCAAGTCTGCCAAGTCGTCGGCTCGTAAAACTGCAGTGAGTATTGTGGCTTGTCTTGTCCGTGTCTCTACTTAAAAAAATTTGTACAGGCCGCTGCTGGTGGTGTGAAGAAGCCCCATCGTTTCAGGCCTGGAACTGTGGCTCTTCGTGAAATTCGTCGTTATCAAAAGTCGACAGAGTTGCTTATTCGTAAACTCCCTTTCCAACGACTTGTTCGTGAAATTGCTCAGGACTTCAAAGTATGTCTTCATCATTGTGACTCATACTAAACAGTTTGACTCATTACTTATTCTCAAGACTGATCTTCGCTTCCAATCGTCGGCCGTCATGGCTCTACAAGAAGCTGCCGAGGCATACCTTGTCTCATTGTTCGAAGATACCAACTTGGCCGCCATCCATGCCAAGCGTGTAACGATCCAACCAAAGGATCTTGCTCTCGCTCGCAGGCTGCGGGGTGAACGGTCATAGAGTGTTTTTGTTTTGGGGTTTTCTTTGCATTATCATTATTGTACCTCTAGTGTATTCTATTGTCTTTCCTCTTCTCGCTGTTCCCATGTACTAGGCAAATAGTTATAACACATGGATAAAATTTCTTTCCTCTCCTCTGGTAGCTAAGTGTTTTGCATCTTGACCATGGTACATAGATATGTAGCTAGGTATTTACAGTGAGTATATGAGTAAACAGTATAGGTGTAGATTCTTACCTCAGTGTTTGTGAGGGATAAGGCAAACGACTGAGAGAAGATAGATGCATGACGAGAGACTTTTATAAAGTATAAGAATGAACTAAATTACTAGTAGAACAAGAAATCCTAGAAAAACAAAGACTGTTGAGTACAGTATTTATTTGGTGGTAAACGGAGTATCTTGTGAACAGTAAAGGACTAGAGATAAATTGTAAAAGGACGATGTGAAACTCCGAAAAGATTATTTACTTTACCTGATACAGACTCGTAGGGGTTTATTATTCCTGGATTGTCATGTCAATTGTGAATGTGCTTTCAGCTTTTGGACAGCTTTTGGACAACAAAATATCTCAAAAATTGCGGGGACTCCGGCACACTAGCAATCAGCGATGCCAAAGTTCGGTTCAGTTCGGTTTTTCAACAATTTTTGAAGAACCGAGAACTGAACCGAAAGGCCCCTGGGCCGAACTGAACCTGAACCGGAACTGAACCAAAAGAACCAGTTCTGTTGGTTTGGTTTGGTTCTAGGACCAGTTCGAACCATTGAACTGATAAAAAAAACTTCTAAACCTTTATATTTTTCTTTCTTTGGTTGGTAGCACATATATTGTTAATACTAGTAGCCTATTAAAATAAAATTGGTGGCAGCAGGTGAAAACGAAGGACAACAGATGGTAGTAAGTGTGGTGGTGGGTGAAAAGGGTGGTGGTGTTGAAGTTTTCGCAGCTAGGATATAATAAGTCTCAACTTGAATAGAAAGTTGTAGTTTATTGATATGTACCTAGGATATAATAACTAGGTATCAATTAGTTAGGAAATATCATGTAAGTAAGAAACCACTCACATCTCAACTTGAATAGAAAGTTGAGACATGTTCGAAAAATCCGTCACTGTAATGTTGACGTGATTATGTAATAATAAATATTTGATGAAGGATAAAATAAACAATATATGACAAAAACAAGATAAGGACTCGTATATTTCAACAGGTGGTAGGTGAAAACAGGTGGTGAAAGGTGAAAACAGGTGGTGAAAGGTGAGAATTGGTGGTGAAAGGTGAGAATTGGTGGTGGAAGGTCAAAACAGGTGGCTACAGGTTGTCGCAGGTGATAATAGGTGGTGGAAGATGAAAACGGGTGGCAACAGGTCGTCACAGGTGAAAATAGGTGGTGGAAGGTTGAAATAGGTTATTGTAGGTGAAAATGGGCCGTCACAGGTGAAATGGGTTGTCGTAGGTGAGAATAGGTGGTGGAAGGCGAAACGGGTGGCAACAGGTTGTCGCAGGTGAAAATAGGCAGTGGAAGGTTGAAACAGGTCATTGCAGGTGAAAACAGGTCATCACAGGTGAAAACAGGTCGTTGTAGGTGAGAATAGGTGGTGGAAGGTGAAAACAGGTGGCAACAGGTTGTCGTGTTGAAATATATGAGTAATTATCTCCTTTATGTCTTATATTTTATATCTTTTATCTTATCAATCACCAGACATCCTTATATTACATAATCACATCAACATTACAGTGACGGATTTTCGTACATGTCTCAACTTTCTATTCAAGTTGAGACATGAGTGGATTCTTATTTATATTATATACCTTACTCATAGACACCTAGTTATTCTATCCTAGGTGCATATCAATATAATAACTTTCTATTCAAGTTGAGACTTATTCTATCCTAGCTGTAAATATTATTCCAACATGTCGCAGGTGAAAATAGGCGGTGGAAGGTGAAAATGGGTGCTAGTGGTGGTGGTAACATTGCCACATCACTGCTGTCCTGTGGAATGTGTTAGATAGCACACAAATTGTAAGTAAAGAATATGTACCTAGCTTTTAATGACCATGGATGTCATTAATACCACACTGGGCAATGTTGTTATGGCTGGGAAGGTGAGGGTACAAAACAAAGGTGGGTTAGTAACAAGTGCATGTGATTGATCCAAAATAATTCAATCTCCGACTCCCAAAATGTCAGGATGAAATCACAAAGAGTATTTTATTAATATCTCAGTCAATTATTTACAGAAAAAATTAGAAAAAATATGTACAGAAAGTTCGGTTCAAACCAGTTCGAACCAGGTTCTCAAATTTTTCAAAATCATAGAACTGAGAACCGAACCAACAGCCCAAGATCCCTGGACTGAACTCCAATTCAATTGAAATTAAGATTATAATGGTTTTTAATTGCTATTTAAAGTTTAACTGGAAGTGATTTAGCTGATTCTTTTCATGGACTGAACTGAACTGAACCTGAACCAATGGTTTGGTTCTCTCAGTTCTCAGTTCTTGCATCAGTTCAGAACCAAACTTTGGCATCACTACTAGCAATGAGAAACGATGAAAATGAAATCAAAGCTTACATCAAAGGTCGCCACTTCTCAGCAGAAAGTGCCTGGAGAACCTTTGCAGTTGACACACACTGACAACATCCAAGCGTTATGTGATTACCCATTCACTTTCCTGGCCAAGAATCCATCATTTTTCAAGCAGAAGAGACAGCAGATGATGTATGTTACGACTTCGACCGATTCAGTCTTTACAGACTTGATCAGTAACAGTTGTTGGGCTAGTTTTCAAGTTCGTTCGTTTATCAGACTATAAGAATGCTTTGGTATAACCAAAGTACTGTCTTAAGTCAAGCCAATGTTCTCACGTATCAAGAATGTCTTTGTATTCAAACAAAGACTAGCTAAAGTTACATGATGTTTGGCTAAAGTATATAAAGAGTAAAACATGCGTATAACGCATGTTTAAAGCATGTACTACATGTGTGATAAAGAAGAGAAGATAAGATGCGCAGCATCAAGAATGAAAGACATGCATCGCTAGCATGTAACATGCACATTATGCATGAAAGAAAGTAAAAATAGATGAACATGCGTTCATGGCATGTTGTTCAAGAGATTTGTAAAATGAAAAGTAAAAATGAAATCGTATGTGTTGAGGATGAAATCGTAACACTACCCTCGCTAGCTTCAAAGATCCCAGATTCAAAAATGTTCATCCAAGGTCAGGGCAGTTTTCGATGAAGTGGCCAAATCTTTCGCACCAAGTACACACCGTTTCTCTGCAGTCAAGCATAACATGTCCGTGAAGACCGCATCGGTGACAGATTATGGCAGGGGCTCCAGGGACGAAGATTGTGTTGCAATAATCTTCGTTATGATAACTGTTATGTACGTATCGATGGCATCTAGGGCATCGAGTGTTGTCAGTAGGTGTTCTAGTTTCGTTATCGGAGTCATCTTCCTCGACAACTATCGGATTGTGGAAGGAGCCAAGTGGGGCTCTAGGGCGAGAGGGACCAGAGTTGTTCGAAGATTGTGAAATAATATCAGGTTGTCGTCTCGATCGTTGAATGGGGGAAGGAAGGGAAGATGAGTCAGAGGGTATAATGGGTGGAGACCGTCCTGTCCTATGAAGATGACGATGGTTTCTTTCTTCTCTGAGATGTATCATGGGTTGTAGAATGGTGTCGAGTCCACCGACGCAAGCTTCTTGAAATGATGCTTCGGCAAATTCTCGGAGAAGAGCGAGTTCGTTCTGTTCATGTTGAAGGCGTCTATGTGATTCTTCTTCTTGTCGAATAATCATTTGACGGAGGAAGACAAAGGTTGCATAGTTATCTCATATGTCTCTTCGACCGGTGAGAAGTAAATAGACATGTTGAATGTCAGTGGTGGTAGAAGAGTTTCGGTATAGAAGGAGTCGTGGCTTGCACTTTTGTTAACAATCTATCGGCCTTTGTCGACAGGCCATTGTGCACAGTACCGATGATTTTATTACAATGCTATTGTAATTAATTGTAATTGGTTGTAAATCATTGTAAATCATTGTAAACCAACATTGATTAATATACCTCCTAACCTTAACTGGACCCTAACTGAACCCTAACTGAACCCTAACTGAACCCTAAC
>Ga0193743_1001136_pt1 | contig 20228 bp, 18 predicted proteins | sample L2c2metaG_FD_143038 | JGI IMG/M metagenome (GOLD analysis project Ga0193743, IMG submission 143038) | Soil microbial communities from a riparian zone of the East river system, Colorado, United States - L2c2 | ecosystem: Environmental > Terrestrial > Soil > Riparian zone | place: USA: East River... | reverse complement strand
ACTGGATTGGAAAGGAAAAGCCGGGATCGCGCGTCTTTGCCATCGGGCCCGATTACGAAATGGGACGGTCAAGCGTGGCGGCTTTTAAGGCAGGTGCCGCCAAGAACAAGGTTGAAACGGTTGGCGAGGTTTTCGTTCCCCTCGATTCGAAGGACTATTCCCAGTTTTTCGGTCAAGTGCGGGCGTCGCGGCCTGATACCATCTACACTTCGGTAGCGGGCAACGACACGGTCCGGCTTCTGGGCCAGCTCAACGAATTCGGGATTCTGCGGGGCGTGCAGATCGTCGGCTCCTCCGGAACGATCACTTCGCAAAACATCGCGGCGGTAGGCAAGGCATCGGAAGGCTATGTCACCGGGTCGGGATACTCGCCCAAGATCGATTCGCCCGAGAACAAGAAATTCGTCGCCGCGTTCCGCGCGATGTTCAAGACCGATCCCGACCTGTTCGCTGCTGATTCCTATGGTCTGCTTTACGCCTACAAGGCAGCCGTGGAAAAAGCTGGATCTGTAGAGACCGACAAGGTGAGAGAGGCGCTACGAGGCCTTTCTTGGCAGACCCCGCAAGGTCAGAAGACGATCCGCGCGGGCGATCATCAGGCTTCGCAGTCGATGTACATCGTCAAGATCAAGGAAGGTCAGTTTGATGTCGTGGGTCAGGTCCCGGCCGACGATGCCATCGGCCCGGACGTCTGCGCACGCTTCTGACGCCTAACATGCGGCGCCCTCTGAGCGCCGCCATTATTCAACAGGATCTCCCATGGGAATGATCGACTACATCCAGTTTGTGCTGGCGCCTCAGGTCATCAATGGCCTGGCGCTTGGCACGGCCGTGGTGCTGGTGGCGCTAGGGCTTACGATCATTTTCGGCCTGCTTGACGTCATCAACATGAGCCACGGCGAGTTCTATGCAGTGGGGGCGTTTGCCGCACTCTCCCTCGGCGTGGCGGGTGTGAATTTTTGGGTTCTAATTGCACTGGTGCCGATCCTCATGATCCCTCTGGGGATTCTGGTCGAGCGCCTTCTGATACAACGTGTATTTGACGGCAAAGACCGACACGTCTCGACCCTCCTTCTTACCTTGGGCCTTTCGTTGATTATCGAAGATCTGTTGAAGGCGGTCTTCGGTCCCAACACTCACAGCATTCAAGCCCCGGTAGCGGGCGTGCTCGAGCTTTTCGGAGTCATCGTACCGAACTACCGCTTGTTGTTGATCGTGATTGGTGCGGCCATAGTCTGCATGATCGCTTTCGTGATCTATCGGACACGGCTCGGCGCAGTCGTTCGCGCTGCGGCGTTCGACCGCAATATGACCGCTTCGCTCGGAGTTCGGGTCGCCTGGGTCTATGCCGGGACGTTTGCGTTGGGTGTGTCGCTGGCCGGAGTTGCCGGGGTGCTGCTTGCTCCCTTGTATTCGGTCTTCCCGACGATGGGACGCGATTTCATTCTGCTCGCGTTCTCGGTCGTGATCGTCGGTGGAATGGGCTCCATCTGGGGCGCGGTAATCGCGGGGATCTTCCTGACGCAGGTCCAGGCACTTGCCAGTCTGGTGATTTCGCCGGTCTGGACCGACCCGATTGTGTTCGGAACGATGGTGGCGTTTCTCATGTTCCGTCCGCAAGGACTATTCGGGAGGCTCGGTCATGCATGACCGTCAATCTCGTGTGATGCGCACCAATCACGTATTGATGATGTTCTTCGTGGGGGGCGCCCTGGTATCGTCAGCGCTCGGTATTGCCTCGGGAGATACCTTCTACCTTCGCTTGGGTACGGAGGCGCTTATCTTTGGCGGGCTTGCGCTCTCGGTTGACTTGCTGCTCGGCTACACGGGAGTCCTGTCACTCGGCCAGGCGCTCTATTTTGGCGTCGGAGCCTACGCATCCGCGCTTGTTCTTCTTCACGTCCCGTCCTTCTCGCTGGCGATGATCGCGGCCGGCGTCGCTTCGCTGCTATCGTCGATTCTTGGCGGCCTGATAGCCAACCGCGTCCGCGGCGTCTACTTCACCCTGATCACGATGGGGCTCGCTCAGGTCGTGGCGAAGATCGTGTACAATAGTCGGGAGTTGGGTGCGTCGGACGGCATCATTGGTATTCCAATCATCAAGATCGGCCTGGGTGCCGCCTCGGTGTCGACCGCCGATCCAGCCGGCTTCTTTCTGGTAGTCCTTGGCATCATCGTCGCGCTGTATGTCTTCCTCGCCTACCTCCTCGAAACACCGTTTGGACGCGTTTTGATTGCGTTGAAGGCCAACGAAAAACGTGTTCCGTTCCTCGGCCACTCGGTCTGGCGCGCGCGCATGGTAGCATACGTGCTTGCCGGCGTGATCGCCGGCCTGGCAGGCGCGTTGTATCCAATGCTGCGCGGCTTCGTTTCCCCCGAGTTGATGTTTTTCATGACGTCAGGGAACGGGGTTATTTCGACGTTGCTCGGGGGAACCGGCACGCTGGTCGGCGCGCTTTACGGCAGCGTGTTGCTGGTCGTCATCAAATCGGCGGTCGGAAGCTGGACGGAACACCACCTCGTCGTCATCGGCCTGTTGTTCATGTGTTCGGTGTTGTTTCTGCCTCGGGGTCTGCTGGGCATCGTTCACCCATGGCTTCAGCAGGCCCTCTCTCGCAAGCCTCCACCTGAGGACGTTCGCCGTCACGTGCCAATCTCGGACGCCAAGTCATGAGTGCGCCCATCGTTCAGATCGAGAACCTGGGAATTTCCTTCGGTGGGCTGAAGGCCGTGGACGGAGTGAGCTTTGACGTCGAAAGAAATCGCGTGACGACCGTCATTGGTCCGAACGGTGCAGGCAAATCGACGCTTTTCAACCTGATTAGCGGAGCGCTTCGCCCTCGGGCCGGACGCGTTCTGCTCGACGGCACCGATATGACTGGAAAGTCGCCGCGGCAGATGCAGGCAAACGGCTTGGCGCGATCCTTCCAGATCACGAATCTGTTTTTCGAGCTGCCGGTGAAGGAGAATTTGAGAATCGCCGCGCAACTACTTGAGCCGCGACGGCATGCGTTCCTGCCCACCGTACGGAGCGCACGCGCGCTCGGTAAGGTGGACGAGATGCTGGAGCGATTTGATCTGTCGGGAAAGGCCGATGAACTAGCCGGAAACCTGTCTCACGGCGAGCAGCGGAGACTTGAGATTGCCGTCTGCCTCGCCTCGGAGCCCAAAGTGCTCCTGCTCGATGAGCCGACCCAGGGGATGAGTCAGGCTGATACGGAGGAGACGAAGGAACTCATCCGGTCGCTCGCAACGAGTGCAGCGATCCTCCTGATCGAGCACGACGTGGGGCTTATCATGAGTATTTCAGACCATGTCGTCGTCATGCACCAAGGGCGCAGGCTTGCGGCTGGAGATCCACAGACCGTACGTGCCGATCCTGCAGTGCAGGCAGCCTATTTCGGACATGCATGATGCTGCTCAAGATTGACCAATTGCATGCGCATTACGGGCTGAGCCACATCATTCAGGGGATCGACCTTGAGGCGGATAGCGGCGAGGTCATTGGGATTTTCGGGCGGAACGGCGTTGGGAAGTCAACGCTGCTCAAGACGATCGCAGGTTGGCTGGCACCAACGGCCGGCGGGATATTCCTGGATGGACTGCCGCTCAACGGATACAGCCCCGACAAGATATGCCATCTCGGCGTCGGTTTCGTGCCTGAGGACCGCCGGATCTTTCCCGGGCTTACCGTGGCGGAAAACTTGAGTATTGCGCTTCTTCAGGTAAGAGGCCGCGGCGCGCGAGAAGAGCGGCGAGTATTGGATCGCGTGTATGGGCGGATGCCGCGCTTGGCGGAACGCCGCCAGCAACTCGGAACAACGCTGTCCGGCGGCGAGCAGCAGATGCTTGCAATGGCACGCGTCATGCTGGGCGAACCGAAACTTGTATTAATCGATGAGCCGACGGAAGGGCTCGCCCCGATGATTGTGGATGAGATTTTTGCAATGATCCGTGAATTGCGAGATCGGGGTGCGTTGGTGCTGCTTGTCGAACAGAACGTCCATCAAGCGATCACGATAGCCGATCGGTTCTGCATGATCGAGCGGGGCCGCGTCATCCTCTCCGGGAGCGGAGGGTTAGAGTCTGATCGCGCGCGGCTCTTCGATGCGATCGCAATCTAGTTGAAGTTCATGAACGAAAAATATCGAGCAATCCGATTGGAAGCGGATCGCCCAACGACAGGAAGATTGGAGATGACGGTGAAGTCCAACAGGTTGAAAGACAAAGTCGCTATCGTAACGGGTGCGGCGCAAGGCATCGGTCAGACCTATGCTTTGGCACTTGCCGGCGCCGGGGCGAAGGTCTGTGTATCGGATATCTCCTTGCCGGAGGAAACAGTTGCCCAGATCACGCGAGCCGGCGGAACAGCGACTGGGGTGACGGCCGATGTCTCCAACCAGACGTCACTTGAGGCAATGGTGGCACACAGCGAAGAAAAATTCGGACGCGTCGACATTCTGGTCAACAATGCCGGACTGTTTGGTGCCCTGAAAATGGCGGGCTTTGCAGAAATCGCGATTGAGGAGTGGGATCGCGTCATGGCGGTAAACGTCCGGGGCGTATGGCAGGCGATTACTGCTGTAACTCCAGCCATGAAGAGAAGCGGTGGGGGAAAGATCATCAATATTTCCTCCGGTACTGCGTTCAAGGGAACGCCGTTCCTGCTGCACTACGTTACCTCGAAAGGAGCAGTTATTGCCCTGACCCGCGCGATCGCGCGTGAACTGGCGGATAGCGGAATCTGCGTGAATGCGATCGCGCCGGGCCTCGTAATGAGCAGCAACGTCCAGTCCCATCCAGATTGGCAGCAGGTAGCAGCCTCCGTCGTCTCGAGCCGGGCAATCAAGCGGGAATCGATGCCGGACGATTTGATCGGTGCCTTGCTCTTCTTTGCTTCCCAAGACAGCAACTTCGTCACAGGCCAAACTCTCGTGGTCGACGGCGGATCGGTGATGCACTAGCCCCTATCTCAAACAGAATGCGTCAGAGAAACCCATGTACCATGTTCAGCTCTTTATAGATGGCGAATGGCGCGATGGTCGCTCCGCCGAAACCATTCCGGTGCTCAATCCGGCAATAGAAGAGCGAGTTGGGACCGTTGCCTATGCGCGACGGGACGACCTCGAAGATGCGGCAAATGCGGCCGCAAGGGGCTTCAAGGTTTGGCGCAAGACATCACCGCTTGAACGCTCACAGATTATGCGGACTGCGGCCGATCTACTCCGGAAGCGCGTGGATGCGATCGCGACGGTCATGACGCTGGAGCAAGGTAAGCCAATCGCCGAGGCTAAGACTGAAATCAACGCCTCAGCGGACATCCTCGATTGGTTTGCCGAGGAATCCCGACGCACATATGGACGAATGGTCCCAGCCCGCGGAGAAGGCATCTACAATCTCGTTATCAAGGAGCCCATCGGCCCCGTGGCTGCATTTACGCCGTGGAATTTCCCCATCAGCCAGGCGGTCCGCAAACTCGGGGCCGCGCTCGCTGCTGGCTGTTCGGTCGTGATCAAGCCGCCCGAGGAGACGCCTGCGTCGCCGGCAGAGTTGATACGGGCCCTTGCGGATGCGGGCCTTCCCAAGGGCGTCGTCAATCTCGTCTACGGAACCCCCTCCGAAGTTTCGGGCTATCTGATCGCCCATCCGGCCATTCGCAAGATCTCGTTCACGGGCTCGACGCCGGTTGGCAAGCAGCTTGCGTCACTTGCCGGCCTGCACATGAAGCGGATCACGATGGAGCTCGGCGGGCACGCTCCCGCAATCATCTTCGACGATGCCGACGTTAAGTTTGCGGCAGCTGTGCTGGCGGCAGGTAAGTATCGCAACGCCGGCCAGGTGTGTATCGCGCCGACGCGCTTCCTTGTTCAACAGGCCGTCTACGATGAATTCGTTGAGGAATTTGTCGAAAGGACAGCGGCGCTGAAAGTAGGTGACGGATTGAAGGACGGTGTCACCATCGGACCGCTTGCCAACGATAGACGCCAAGCCGCGTTGTCGTCATTTGTGGACGATGCCGTGAGAGTGGGTGCGAAGGTCGCTGCCGGAGGCAGACGGAACCAAAATAAGGGCTATTTCTTCGAACCAACCGTCCTTACGGATGTTCCGCTGACGGCGAGGGCGATGAACGAGGAACCGTTCGGTCCTTTGGCGCTGGTGACACGTTTCGGCACCTTCGCTGAGGCGCTCGAGGAAGCCAACCGCCTGCCGTACGGATTGGCCTCGTACGCCTACACGCGCTCTATAAAAAATGCGACGGGTATTGCCGGAGCCATCGAAAGTGGAATGATCTCCATCAACCACTACGGACTGGCGTTACCGGAGCTACCCTTCGGCGGAGTAAAAGACTCGGGTTATGGGTCCGAAGGCGGTTCGGAGGCCGTTGAAGCCTACCTCGCTTCGAAGTTTGTCTCGCAAGCGAGTCCAGATAGGTGATGAAGTCCCAGCGACGATTCAATACGGCATTCGAGAGTGCTCACGATATCATAACGGCGACTTATCTCAAAGATCCAACTGACGCCGGCTGGTCCGAAGATCCGGGCATGAAGAAATTTCAGGAGCTTTTATCCGTTTACAGTTCGGAAGGTGGAAAAGATGTTTCAAGCGTAGATGTCTTCAACAATAGAGTGTCCGACCCGGTGGACGACCGTATTGGCTCAGATGGCCGTATACCCGCCATCGATCGTGAGTTCTGCACCGGTGACGTAACCGGCAGCGTCGCTCGCCAAAAAGGCAATCACTGACGCGATGTCGCCGGCGGCGCCCATGCGGCGCATCGGGATCAGCCGCATCCAATTCGCGGCAATCACTTCTTTCGGGATGAGGTTGCCGTCGGGGTCGCGGGACGGATCCCAGTCCGCGGCGAGATTGGTCTCCGTCGGTCCGGGATGAATGGAATTGACCCGAATCCCGGCGGGGGCGAGCTCATTCGCGACGGCCTTGGTCAGCATCCTGACTGCGCCTTTGCTCGCGCTATAGGCGGCGAACCGGGCGCCCGCGACTTGGCCGTAGATCGAGGACACATTGATCATAGATGGTGAGGCAGCATGCTGCGATATGCTTGCCTTCATCAGCGGGATTGCTCCCTGCATGCCGATGAAGACGCTTTCAACATTGATTTTATGTTGCCGCCGAAGATGTTCGATCGGCGCGCTTTCGAAAGGCCCGGGCACCATTACGCCGGCATTGTTGACGAGGATATCGAGCCGTCCGATCTGGCCGGACACATGCGCGAAGACCTCTGCCCAATCGGCCTCGGACGTAACGTCGTGGCGGAGCGCGACCGCGGTGCCCGTCGCAATGGCTGCAACCGTCTCCTCGACCGTGGAAAGATTGACGTCAGTCGCGACAACCTTCGCGCCGAGTTCCGCGAAGAGGACCGCTGTCGCGCGGCCGATGCCGGACCCGGCGCCTGTCACGACGGCCACACGACCGGCTAAATCGAAAGGTTGTTTCATTTTGCACTCCAAATGCTTTCGCTATGTCCAGCCGACGACCTGCCTGAAACGTCGCGCGCCTGCGATAGGGACAACCCAGTTAGCCGCATGATGAGCATAGACCTCCACTGCCGGCTTGAGCGTTGACATGCCATTGAGCGTTCCTGCCTTGACGAAGCCGAGCCTCGCCGCCAGCTTCGACATTATCGGCGAGCCGTGAGAGCCACAGAAATGACGATAAACGGCCTGCCAGCTATCGCCTTTGTCCCGATAGACCTGCGTCTCGCCGGACTGCGCGAGTCTGTGCCTTTTTGGGCAATCGCGGCCGAACCGCAGCGAGGAGGAGCGACCCGGTCACGAGAACAAGCGCGCTTGGACGCATTGCCATATCCTCACTTGTTTAACTTCATGAGCGATAAATCACGCGCTCGTCTGAAGCCGTCTCCCGCCCGGCAATCCCGCCTTCTCGGACAGAACGGCGTCGACACCGCCCACTTCGTCGCAGGCGCTTAAACGAGTCTTGCCTACAATTTGTCTATTTGCAACACAAATGATCTACTCGCAGAAATATAGAACATCCGAAGAAAAGCTAGATTTCTGCGCGGGTTCTAGGTCATGTTATCCGTACTACAGATCTATTATTCAGTTTGGTATGCGTGCTGCTGAATTGCTTGCACCGGAGAGAGTCAACGAGCTCATGCTGATAGATTCTGGAGCAAGTTAATCTATCTGCGGTCCGCAGCAATTTTCAGTCCAATCGGCCAAATACCTCGGGTCTGGCGACCAATGAGTGGGAAGTTATCAGGTTGGATAGCATGCCTGCAGACGCTAGTGGCTAGGCTGCGGGGTGCTAGGGGGAGGACTTATGCAGGGACATATCGTCTCCGGTTATCGGCAATTCAATTGTCCTGACGAATGGTTTGACGCCATATCGCCGCATTTTGTCGGTGCTCGGCCCGCTAAACGCCGGGGCCGTTTTTCATTGAACGCTCATTTTGAGGCTTTCGCGGGAAGTGCGTTGTTCGATATTGACGTGTGCCGATCGGGCCTACAGCCGGGCCAGCATGGGTTGTCGATTGAGGGCGCTGCAACGCATCCCTACTTCGCGCTTTGGCAGGAGCGGGGAGCAAGTAGCATTGTGCAGGCCCAACGTGTGATAAACTTGCCTGCAGGATGTTGGGCGCTCTTCGACGCTCGTTCTTCCTACTCCTTTAGCGGTCTTGATGGGAGCCGAAGCATTGTAGTGATGATTCCGCAACGTGCAGACAATCGCTGGACCGACCTTATCGCGCCCGGCGGGTTCGTCCTGTCACGCTCGAACGATAGCGACATCGCCGCCGCGCTGGTGGTTGAATCGTTTGGTCGATCCTCCGGGTTCGATGAACGTGTTCAGCGATCCTTCGAGAACTTGCTGATCGATCTTTTGGATTCGTCGCTCGAAAGATGTGTGCCGTCGCGCGGTCTGGATATACCGGTAGTGAAGCATCGGGAAAAGCTGCATCGCGCCGAGGATATTATTGCCGCAGAGATCGGCAACGCGGCGCTACGGCCCGACGATATAGGTCGTGCGATCGGTGTATCGCGGCGCGCGCTCTATCGCCTGTTCCGTCAGATTGGGCATACGCCGATGAGTTATGTTCGCCAGGAGCGGCTGCGGGAAGCCGCGCGTCGCCTTCGCTACGCGAAAACCCAGGATCTAACAATTACGCGCATCGCCTATGACCTCGGCTTTGCCGATCCAGCTCATTTCAGCCGCTTGTTCCGCGGGCAGTATGGCATGAGTCCGCGCCAATGGGGTACCGGCGCTGAAAGCGACTGATTGGCAATGGTGACGATCCGGATTGCGGATGATCATCTAACAATACCGGACGCGAACGCCGAAGGCGTGTCAAGCAACCTTCTTGCGCATGGCGTAACGGATTGGCAATCTCTTAAGGCCGCTGACAACGTTCGCCGGGACCCAAGCGGGCTCGCCGGCGAGATTCAGACTGTCGAGCCGCAACAGCAGTTCGCGATACAGCGCCTTCATCTCCATTCTCGCCAGATGCAGGCCGAGGCAGAGATGCGCGCCATGGCCGAACGCGAGATGCTTGTTCGGCGCGCGGTCGATCTTGAAGCTGAACGGATCCTGGAAGACATCCTCGTCGCGGTTGGCGGACGGGTAGCACATCATCAGCGACTCGCCCGCCTTGATCTTCTTGCCGCGCAGTTCGTAGTCCACCGTCGCCGTGCGGAAGAAATGCTTCACCGGAGTGACCCAGCGCAGCATCTCTTCGATGGCGCCGGGCAGGAGCTCCAGATTGGCCCGCAATTTCGCCAATTCGGACGGATTTTGCATCAGCGCAAGCAGTCCGCCCGCCACGGTCGAACTGGTGGTGTCGTGGCCCGCCGTTGCGACGATAAAATAGTACGACATCGCCTCGAACTCGCCAATTGGCTTGCTGTCGATCTGTGCGTTGGCGATGACGGTTGCAAGATCGTCCGTCGGATTCTTGCGCCGTTCGGCGGAGAGCGCGGTGAAGTAACGGAAGAACTCCAGGATCGCGGCCTGACGCACTTCCACCCCGGCCCGCTCGCCGGCCCTTTCGGGGTCGTTGGAGCCGAAGATAGCCTGGGTCAGCGCCAGCATCTTGTGATCGTCCTCGCGCGGCACGCCGAGAATGGTCATGATGACCCGCAGCGGGTACCAGACTGCGACGTCTTTCGCGAAATCACACGCGCCGCCGAATGCCTCCATCCGGTCCACGAATTCCTTGGCGAGGACGGCGAGACCGGTCTCGAGCTTTCTGAGATTCGGGGGCAAGAACCATGACTGTGTGATATCGCGATGCACCCGGTGTTCGGGGCTATCCATATTGATGATCATGCGTAGAGGATTGATGCTGCCTTTTCCGGTCCCATTCCGGACCCTCTCTTCTTCCGCAATCGAGTTGAGGTTCATACGCGGCCAGTTGATGAACTTGTCGTTCTGCCGTTCGATCTCGACGATGTCGTTATACTTCGTGACCGTCCAGAACGGCCGATAGCCCTCAGGCTCGGTCCAGTACACCGGTTTCTCGCGGCGCAGCATTGTGAAGATATCATCGTACGCGCCGGGCATTGCGTAGGTGTCGGGATTGATGATGGCTTCGTCCAGCTTCCTGGTCGGCATGTTTCGTCCCCGTGATTGGTGCTGTGCTCTTTTTGAGGCTTGATAGCATCAGCCTCAAACGCTGACTTGACCGGCAGTGCCAGAAACAGCGCCGCGGGTGCCAATCAATCGTATTCGGCGCCAGGCCGCCTGCGTCTTGCCAACAGTCGCGTAGGCCGAAGCCGGTCCGCTAAACGGAAATGCACACCTGCGTCTAGGCGCGGAACCTCGGAGCGTTTCTTCTCCAATCCATAGCCTGGGTGCATTTGCCCCAAAGCGGGCAACTCCGCGATCTGGTCCGCTCGGCCTGCGGTGTGGAACTGCAGGCTGGCTGGCTACGGTCAGGATGCCAGCAGCCGATCGAGGTCCCGTCTTGCGGCGCTCATGCTTTCGCCGCTGTCTTCGGCCAGTATTTCTCGCGCAGATGCCGCTTCACCAACTTGCCCGTAGGCGTACGCGGCAACTCGGCCTCGAAATCGATGCTGCGCGGGCATTTGATCGGCGAGAGGTGCCGGCGGCAGAACGCGATCAGCTCGGCTTCGAATTCCTTCCCGGCCCTTGTCATCTCGCGCGGCTGTACCACCGCCTTGACCTCTTCGCCCATCTCCTCGTTCGGCACGCCGAACACAGCGACATCGGCGATTTCGGGATGGGTGATCAAGACGTCCTCCGTCTCCTGCGGATAGATGTTCACGCCGCCGGAAATGATCATGTATGACTTGCGGTCCGTCAAATAGAGGTAACCCTCTTCGTCGAGATAGCCGACATCGCCGAGCGTCGACCAACCCCTGGAATTGAGGGCGCGCTTCGTCTTCTCGGGATCGTTGTGATAGGAGAACTTCGGACCATCGGCGAAATAGACGGTGCCTATTTCACCTGGAGGCAGCTCCTCGCCGTCTTCGTCGAGGATTTTGGGCTTGCCAACCACCGCGCGGCCGACGGAGCCTCGATGCGCCAGCCATTCCTGCGATGTGGACACCGTAAAGCCGTTGCCCTCCGAGCCGCCGTAATACTCGACTATTTTCGGCCCCCACCAGTCGATCATCTTCGCCTTGACGTCGACCGGGCAGGGCGCGGCGGCGTGAATGGCACCCTTCAAGGATGAGACGTCGTAACGCAGGCGCACTTCTTCCGGCAGCTTCAGCATGCGTACAAACATGGTCGGCACCAGCTGCGACTGCGTGACCTTGTGCTTTTCGACCAGCCTTAGAAATTCCTCGGCGTCGAACGATTCCATGATGATCGAGGTGCCGCCAAGCGTGATCGTCATCATACTGAAGCGCAAGGGTGCGGAGTGATACAGCGGCGCCGGCGATAGATATACGCTGTCGGATGTCATTCCGCACATGTCTGCGCAGAGAATTGTCAGGAACCGGCTCGGCAGGTCGATCGGAATGTGCTCGAACTCGCGCTTGATGCCCTTCGGCCGGCCCGTGGTGCCCGACGAATACAACATATCATAGCCGGCGACCTGGTCCGATATCGGTGTGGCCGGCTGCTGCGAGCGCTCGCGGTCCCATGATCGAAATCCGGGCAGCGGTTCATCGACTATGTAGAATATCGGCCCGTCGGATGGGTCCGTAACCAGTTCCTTGATCTGGTCGGCGCATGCTGCCGACGTGATGACGACGCGCGGGCCACTGTCCTTAACGATATAGCCAATCTCGTCCCGGGTAAGATAGCGGCTGATGGCTGTGTAATAGAGCCCGCTGCGCTGCGCCGCCCAGCAGATCTCCATGAACTCCAGCCGGTTCTCCATCAGGATAGCGATGTGGCCGCCGGCCTTGACACCGAGCGCCCGGAACAGGTGCGCAGCCTGGTTCGATCTTTCGTCAAGCTCGCGATAGCTGATCGCCTTGCCGCTGCGCGCCATCTGATAGGCGATCTTGTTAGGCGTGGTCCGGGCGTGCACTGACGGATGGGTCATGGAATTGTCTGGCTCCTCTGGAGACGTGGATTGGCAAGCTCGGGATTTCGACGAAATCTGGTGATGCGAGAGTAGGGTGTGCTTCGATGAGCTGTTTTCGCCATGTCGCTAGACCGCAGCGATGTCCATCGGGTCGTCTCGCATCCAGTCTCAATCGATGAGATTCGTCTTATTCTTCATTTTATGCAGCAAGTTAGCGACACGTTGGAAAGCCCGGTCGAAAGCTCTAGCAGCAACGCGAACACGTGCGGTTCTGGAACACTGTAACGAATAGGAAATCTGTTCTGCAGATAAGATCAGCTCAAACGGGTCCGAAAAGTCAATCTTTCTTTGTTGTCCTAAATAGTAAACGAGTAGATCATTTGTCTTGCAAGTAATCCAATTTGCACCCAAGATTTGTTTAAGCGCCTGTGAAAAGTGCGCCAGCATCGACGACGCTCTGTCCGAGAGGGCGGGACGGCTTCAGACGAGCGCGTGACCCGTCGCTGGTGAAGTTATGATGAATTGGGATCTCTATCGAATTTTCCTGGCAGTCGCTGATGCTGGAAGCTTGTTGACCGCGAGCAAACGTCTCAAGCTGAGCGCGCAGACAGTGAGCCGACGTGTTGTGGAGCTTGAGGATGGTCTCGGCCTCAAATTGCTGGCACGCAGCCGTGTTGGCCATTCACTCACACCTGCGGGCGAGCAGTTACGCGCACGCATCGAAGGCATGGGGGACGTCGCGAGCAAGGTCGAGACGGCAATGGCCGAGGCCAAGCATACGCCGGCAGGTGTGGTCCGAATTTCGATAAATGAGGTTTTATCCGGCCCATGGTTGCTTGGGCATCTCTCCTCCTTCTACCAGGAGTTTCCAGGTCTGAATCTTGAAATTCGCGTTAGCGGCTGGCCCGCAAGTGTGCGCCGCCGGGAAGCCGATATCGTCTTGCGGCTGTTTGGGCCGGGCGAAGAAAATCTGGTCGGCCGTCGCATCGGCCGGGTCGGAGTGGCAATTTACTGCGCGCGATCCTACGCGCGCGACCATGGCCTTCCGACTTCCAGCGCAGAATGGGAAACACATAGCTCTATAGGCATGGTCGCCGATATACCGCTAATGAGCTGGTTCAACAGCGTCGCCGGGACGTCTCGGCGGGTACTTCAATGTTCGTCCCACACCGATGTTGTCGCTGCGGCCAAGGCCGGTCTGGGGCTCGCGCCCTTGCTCTGCATCACCGCGGATCAGGAGCCGAATCTGGTACGGGTTCTTCCCGTCAAATTGCACCGTGCTGCGGATTTGTGGCTGTTGTCGCACCCTGATCTTGCGGATGCGCCTCAGGTCCGCGCCGTTCTGAATTTTATCGCCAATTGCGCCAAACGCGATGCAGCCATTCTGCTCGGCCATGATCCAATTCTGGAGTTACGAGATTCCAGATCTGGTAAACACGGCGCTGCCAGGAAACGTTAGGGTCAGGTCCTTGATGCAAAGGAACTCCCGATGTCTCTTCCCGAACTTCTCCATGGTCGGCTGTCGCTTCCGGTCGTCGCTTCGCCGCTATTCATCGTGTCCGGCCCCGAACTGGTGGCCGCACAATGCAAAGCGGGAATCGTGGGGTCATTTCCGGCCCTGAATGCGAGGCCTGCGGAAATGCTCGACGACTGGCTGGTTCGAATCAAGGAAGAGGTTACGGAATACGCCCTTCAAAACCCACTTCTGCCGGTCGCGCCGTTCGCGGTAAACCAGATTTGCCATCCCTCCAATGATCGCTTGAAAGTGGACATGGCCGTCTGTGTGCGGCATCGCGTCCCGATCATCATCACGAGCCTTCAGTTGCCGCAGTGGATCGTCGATGCCACGCATTCCTACGGCGGACTGGTGTTTCACGACGTCACCAACATCCAGCACGCCCGCCGGGCGGCATCGATGGGCGTCGATGGTCTGATCCTGGTCTGTGCCGGGGCGGGCGGCCATGCTGGCACCCATTCGCCTTTTGCGCTGCTGCGAGAAATTCGCCAGTGGTTCGACAAGACCGTTCTTTTGTCGGGCGCAATTTCCGACGGTCACGGCATCGCGTCGGCGCAAATGTTGGGTGCGGACATGGCCTATATCGGAACGCGATTCATCGCCACCGAAGAAGCAAATGCAACGCCCGCCCACAAGCGGATGCTGATCGATTATGCAGCGAGCGACATCGTCTACACCAATCTGATTACCGGCGTTCATGGCAACTACCTGGGACCCTCGCTGGTCGCCGCCGGGCTCGACCCGGCCAATCTGCCTCAGTCCGACAAATCGAAGATGAATTTCGGCTCGGGCGGCAACACCAAAGCGAAGGCCTGGAAGGATATCTGGAGCGCGGGGCAGGGCATTGGCAGCATCAAGGATGCCCCGGCGGTGGCGCAGGTCGTTGCGACTATGCGGGAGGACTACGACGAGGCGGTCGCGAGTTTCAGCCACAAGTATCCCGCGCCGGCGCCGAACGTTCGGGCATGATGACTTCATTTTCCGATATCAAACCCCGGCTGAAGATACCTCTGATCGCAGCGCCGATCTTTCGCGTGTCAGGTCCGGACCTCGTCATTGCGGCTTGCCGTGCCGGCGTAGTCGGTTCGTTTCCCAGCACAAACTGCCGAACGCCTGACGAGTTCGACAAGTGGATTCGTATCATAAGATCCGCACTGCGGCCGCAGGATGCGCCGTTCTGCCCCAATCTCATCATTCGCCGAGAGACGCTGTGGGATGATGTTGCTGCCGTGGTACGTCATCGGTGCGAGATGGCGATCACAAGCGTGGGAGCGCCCGATGCGGTGGTCGGGCCGCTGCACGAAGCTGGATGCCTGGTATTTGCAGACGTTGCGTCGGTCCGTCACGCGAGAAAGGCCATCGCTGCCGGCGTCGATGGTCTGGTCTTGTACTCCGCGGGCGCGGGCGAGCGGGCCGGCTGGGCCAGCGGCGTCGCCTTTGTCCGCGCCGTACGATCGTTCTACGACGGGCCCATCGTGCTGGCCGGAGGCGTTCCGGACGGAAGCGCGGTATTTGCCGCTGAGTTATCGGGTTGCGACCTTTGCTATATGGGAACGAAGCTCATCGCGACGATAGAGAGCATGGCGGCGGAGGAATACAAGGCCATGCTCGTATCCTCTCGGCTCGACGACGTTCTGTTGTCGAAAGCGTTCACCGGCCTTGAGACCAATACACCTATCTCATCGATTGTTGCGGCCGGTCTCGACTACGAAAACCTCCCCACTGACATGACAAATGAGCGCGCCAACGAGCTTTACGGCCGCCACGCGACGTCCGGTGTCAAGCGCTGGCACGACTCCTGGAGCGCAGGACGTTCGGTTTCGGGCGTTAGCTCAATCCCGACCGTACACGAATTGATCGGGCAGACATTCGGGGAGTATGCCGCCGCGCGACAGGCAACCCGCTGCCTTCCTGAGGAAGGTCGTCGGATGTCGTCGTCCCGAACACACTTCAATCAGAACGAGCTCTGACATGTCGATTCAAGCGCTACCCACAATTTTTGCACTGACAACGCGCGCGCTCACTATTTGCGGTGATCGCTTGGCTTTCAAGACCCGGACCGCGCAATGGACGGGAACAGCGACGGTGGATTTCATCTCGCGCGCACAGCGGGTGCTTGCGGGAAACGGAATAAAGACCGGCAGCAAGGTCGCATTGCTGACCGCCAATCGTGTCGATTCGTGGTGTTTTGGTGTCGCAGCGCAGGGGCTTGGCGCTGCCGTCACATCGCTTCATTCGATGGGTTCCGCCGACGCTCATCGCTTTCAGCTCGAGGATGCGGAAGTCTCGGTACTCGTCCTCGACAGCACCAATTATCTGGCGCGGGGCGCAGAACTAGCTGAGTTGCTGCCTGGCATCATTATCCTCACGCTCGGCGAGGCGCCATACGGAAAGAACGCGCTGACTCTGGTTGAGAGCGCGGGGACCGCGCGGCTCGGAGACGTTTCCTCACCGCAGGATATTGGAATGCTCAGCTATACGGGCGGCACGACCGGGCGGCCAAAGGGTGTAGCGCGCTCAAACGCCGGTTCGGTCGCGGTGACGCTCAGTGTGCTGGCGGAGTTCGAGCTGCCGCATACGCCGCGCTATCTTGCAATTGCCCCGATCAGCCATGTGAGCGGCACCAACGTGGTGCCGACGCTTTTGCGTGGTGGCACCGTCCATCTGCTCGAACGGTTCGATCCCGATATATTGTTATCGACAATCGCGCGCGAGAAAATCAATTTCACGCTGATGGTCCCGACAATGATCTACGGGCTTCTCGATCATCCCGCGCTTGAAAAACACGACACGTCGTCGCTGGAACTGCTTCTCTATGGCGCCTCGGCGATGTCGCCAAGCCGGCTGGTCGAGGGCATAGAACGAATCGGGCCGGTTTTCTCCCAGCTATATGGCCAGACCGAATGTTATCCGATTGCCGTGTTGCGCAAGGGCGATCACGATCGGGCACGGCCAGAATTGTTCGAGGCGTGCGGCTTCCCGACCGCGGCCTGTTCGGTCCGGCTGCTTGACGACAACAATCAAGATGTTCCTCCCGGCGAGCCAGGTGAAATTTGCGTGCGCGGGCCGATGGTCATGAGTCACTACTGGCATCAGCCGGAGCAATCCGAGTCGGCGCTCGCGGGTGGTTGGCTGCACACCGGCGACATTGCGCGTGCCGATCCTGAGGGCCGTCTCTATATTGTTGACCGCAAGAAAGACATGATCGTCTCGGGTGGCTTCAACATCTACCCACGTGAGGTCGAGGATGTCCTGGCCAGCCATCCGGGTGTCAGCATGGCTACCGTAATTGGCGTGCCTGACAAAAAATGGGGCGAAAGTGTTTTCGCGCTCATTGTCCGCAAGCCGGATAGCGACGTTAGCGAAGCCGAACTCGTCGCGCTCGTCAAAGAGCGCAAGGGAAGCCTGCACGCGCCGAAAGAAGTGTCGTTTGTCGCGCACCTGCCGCTGACGGCCGTGGGCAAGATCGACAAAAAGGCGATACGGGCGTCGTTCTGGTCCGCTCACAGTCGCATGGTCGGATGACCAAGCGCGTCTACCACGTCAAAAAAGACTGAAGGGATGAAGCATGAGAGTTCGAGTGAAGATGGCGTTGCTTTTCGCAACCATTTTGGTGGCACCGGCTGCATATGCGCAGTCACCTGGTGTTACGTCGCAGGAGATTACGCTCGGGACTATCCTTCCCTTTAGCGGGCCGGCATCATCTTACAGCGTCAGCGGAAAGGCCTCGATCGCCTATTTTGATAAGATCAATGCTGAGGGGGGCATTAACGGCCGTAAGATCAAGGTCATTTCCTATGACGATGCCTACAGCCCTCCGAAGACGGTTGAACAAGCCCGCAGGCTCATCGAGAGCGATGAGGTTTTGCTGCTGTACGGCACGTTTGGTACGCCCACCAATGTCGCAATCATGCGTTACATGAATGCCAAGAAGGTGCCGCAGCTTTTCGTCGTCAGCGGAGGGACGATCTTCGGCGACCATCGCAAGAACCCCTGGACGATGGGCTTTCGGCCGAGCTATCAGAGCGAAGGTCAGATTTACGCGAAATATATTCTTAAAACGAAGCCGGACGCCAAAATCGCGGTACTCTATCAGAACGACGATTTTGGAAAAGACCATCTCACGGGTCTCAAGGCCGGCCTCGAAGATAAGGCGTCGAAAATGATTGTCGCGGAGGCGCCCTACGAGACGGTCGAACCAACGGTCGACTCTCAGATCGTTAGGCTGAAAGCATCAGGTGCCGATATTCTTATCCTGTTCTCTTCGAATAAATTCAGTGCGCAAGCTTTGCGCAAATCCGCCGAAATCGGCTGGGATGCCATGAGGATCCTCGCTGGCGCGTCGTCGTCGGTGGGCGCTGTCATGAAGGCCGCCGGATTCAGCAATGTTCAAGGCGTGGTTTCGGCGACGACGCAAAAGGATCCCGATGATCCGCAGTGGAAGGACGATGCCGGTGTCAAGCGCTGGCGCGAATTCATGGATAAATATTATCCATCGGGTGATCAGCATGATCTGACTGTTGTTACCGGGTACAGCACTGCGCAAATACTCACCGGCATCTTAGGCGAATTAGGTCAAGATATCACGCGTCAACGCGTAATGGATGCCGCCTCAAATCTCCATATCAACCAACTCGACATGCTGTTGCCTGGCATCCAGCTGAAGACGTCACCAACGGACCACTATCCGATTGAACAGATGCAGCTTGTCAAATTTTCAGGCGAACACTGGGCGCTCTTTGGTGACATCATCGATGCAGGTAAGATCGTTATCTCGGACTAATGGAATTCGTCGAGACTCCCGAAAGTTAGAGTTTGAATAGCGGGACCTTTCGCTTTTCGTGTGCTTTTGCTTCACGGATCGTTTTTCTGTCACACCTAAGGAAGGAGCAATATGGCCAAGAAGACAACCGTTCCCCGAAAGATGCGTCCCGGTCGAATAGCCCGTCAGGCCGATCTACTGGCGACGGTCTATAAAGTGGTGTCGGAGGTCGGTATCGACGCGGCAAGCATGCGTCAGATCGCGGATCGGGCGAAGGTCAGTACGGGACCATAAGCTACCACTTCGAAAATAGGGAGAAGCTGGTTATGGCCGCTTTGCAAGCGGCTTATCAGATGCCGGTGCCCGACGACGATGCCAACAGTTCGCCGCTGGCGCGCCTCAAGGCGTTCGCATTCCGGTGTATTTTGCACGAACCCAACTGAGAACACTCCTCCTCGATGATCCGGCAGCGCAAATGAACTTTCAAGTTTTTGTATTCGCTTCCTCTCCCAAACGCCGGGTTGCCCTCCGCGCAAAATCTCGAAGTGTGGCTATGGCACTGCCTTCTCGCGAGAACTTGGGATTGTTACGACAAGGCGAGGCCGTGCGAGTCGACAATCGGCGCAGCAACGGCGCTAACTCCGATCTTTCGTCCCCCTCAGCCGAATACCCAAGAGGCAAACGCCGTCGGCGGTCAAGTGGCTCTCTCGGACACCCAACCGAAAGGCCAAACAACCGAACGTCATGCCAACGAAACCGGGCGTGATCGACTGCCGTACGACAGACCGAGCGTTCCGCATGGCGGCAAACTACGATTGACAGCGCTCGCCCGGCAATCCATTGTGCGAGTAATCAATTCGAAAAAGACATGTCCGGGGAAATACCCACGAGTGATGCGATTAACGTTGGCGAATTTGTTGATGCATCGCGGGTCGGTGGTCTGCAGGTGAGGGTGAATCCCTGCGACGCATCGTTTGATCAGAGAAGGATCGCCTAAGTGAATGCCTACAACGAGTATGCGGAGTTTCGCAGCGCAGTACAGAGGCTGGTGAGGCAGGAGATTGCTCCGATTGCCGCCCAGATCGAGGACAACGATAGATTCCCGGTCGAGAGGTTTGTCGAACTCTTCGGCGATATGGGGCTTCTGCAGATCCTCATTCCGGAGCAGTACGGCGGTCCCGGCGGCAATATCGTCATGAAATGTATTGCCAAGGAAGAGATCGCCAAATGCTCCGCGGCGATGGCCATCCTTGCCGGACAAAATTCAGCGGGGGCTGTTCTTCCTTTGTTGCACGTGGCGAACGAGGCTCAGCGTCAACGCTTCTTGCCGGAGTTCGCCAAAGGGCGGTTACTTACGGCCCTGGCGATTACCGAACCGCATTGCGGATCAGATGTGCGCGCCATGCGAACCAGAGCTAAGCGCGACGGAAGCTCATACATCATCAACGGTCAAAAGTGCTTCATCACGATGGGAA
>Ga0193743_1001135_pt1 | contig 20233 bp, 17 predicted proteins | sample L2c2metaG_FD_143038 | JGI IMG/M metagenome (GOLD analysis project Ga0193743, IMG submission 143038) | Soil microbial communities from a riparian zone of the East river system, Colorado, United States - L2c2 | ecosystem: Environmental > Terrestrial > Soil > Riparian zone | place: USA: East River... | reverse complement strand
GGGAGACTGGTTTTGATGTTGGGGGGGGGGGCATGGGGTGGCAAGGAAGGCCATCTTACCGTACCTAAATACCCATTGACCACATGCACACAGACATCCAGAAGGAGCTTTCGCTCCAGCGGGAGATTTGATCGGTAGGCATGAGGTGTGCGACAAAGATGGATCACAGAGAAAGAAAGACAAGTGGCCAGTAATAGCTACAACTGATAGAAAAAGTGAATATGGAAAGTATGGGAAAAAGTTAGATCTGATGCATGCTGATTGCACAGTATGTAGCTTCTTTCAAGTTGTATTGGGTAGATAGGCCAGAGAGCTTGAAATTTTGAAAGAGGAAATTTGCCACATTTCTGTATTGCCAAAGAGCAAAGACTCACAATGGATGATATAATCTTGGAGATGGAATCCTGTACATTGAAATTTATAAAAACTGGATTAAAAAGTGAGCATAGAGATGGGAATGAAGCAACAACAGAATCACCAAATATCATTATAGATTAAAAAGAATGTTGAGAGGAACCATATACTTGCCATCTGTGAACAAAGGTATTAAATAGATAAGCAGAGAATAAGGCAATGACAAATTTTTGCACATACAGTCTGTTGAGAAATGTATGTCATGGAGCAAATGGTAAATAACATTATATATTCAACATACATGCTGCCAAAAAGAGATGTCAATTGGGTTAGCAGAAATAGATATGATCACTGCACTTACATACTGTCCAAATAGATTTAACATCAATAAAAGACAGGTGAAATTATAGCACATACTTCCTGTCATCAAAGACAGAATAAGAAAGCAAAACATGAATAAAAGAGGGTGACAGTATGATGGAGACTTCTGTGCTTACTGATCCTTCCTTTCAAAAGAGTAAGATAAGCTAGAGTCAAGGCAGATCAAGATGGTCATGCACTTACAAGCTATCAAAAGAGTAAGCTAGAGTCAAGGCAGATCAGGATGGTCCTGCACTTACAACCTGTCAAAAGACTAAGCTAGAGTCAAGGCAGATCAAGATGGTTTTACACTTACTTCCTGTCAAAAGAGTAAGCTAGAGTCAAGGCAGATCAAGATGGTCTTGCATTTGCTGGCTGTCAAAAGAGTAAGCCAGGGTCAAGGCAGATCAGGATGGTTGTGCACTTACAAACTGTCAAAAGAGTAAGCTAGAGTGGGGGCAGATCAAGATGGTCCTGCACTTACAAACTGTCAAAAGAGTAAGCTATAGTCAACACAGATCAAGATGGTCCTGCACTTACTCCCTGTCAAAAGAGTAAACTAGAGTCCAGGTAGATCAAGATGGTCCTGCACTTACCTGCTGTCAAAAGAGTAAGCTAGAGTCAAGGCAGATCAAGATGGTCTTGCACTTACAAGCTGTCCAAAGAGTAGGCTATAGTAAAGGCAGATCAGAATGGTCTTGCACTTACCTGCTGTCCAAAGAGTAAGCTAGAGTCAATGCAGATCAAGATAGTCCTGCACTTACCTGCTGTCAAAAGAGTAAGCTAGAGTCAAGGCACATCAAGATGGTCTTGCACTTACAAGCTGTCAAAAGAGCAAGCTAGAGTCAAGGCAGATCATGATGGTCTTGCACTTACAATCTGCCAAAGAATTTTGAGGTAACAAGCAAGACAACAGACTACTTCACTACATACACGCTGTTGTGGTGTGTTAGAGAAAAGTGTTGAGTACTAAATGTTCACAATAAAACTCTACAAAAATCAATCAGTTGTCAATGCCTTCTTTTAGTGTAACCAAACACATACTACAATTTGTGGAAAATATAGCAGAACCAATGTCATGAAATTCACCCAACCTCCATTATTCACCTTAAAAATATCCAACTTATCTGATTCCACCATATCCAATATTCTAGGAATCATGTTAATGTAGTAATTAAAAATATCATGGTTCCTCACCTCTTAATCCCATATTTGATACACACCTCAACATTGTTTTGCTGTGTTGAAATGAAGAGCTGTTGTAATTCTTCACTAGACAGTGCATCCGCCGTTGTTTCGATCAAGTCTTTACAATCAGCTCCAGGCTCATGCATCTCTGCACCACATAAGTAGTTAAATAGCTATTAAAAACAAAAGTGTAACACTCACTTCAAAATGCAACATATATATGCCTTTGGTGGATATTTAAACCTATCAAAGAGTTGATAGATATTACTTTCATAATCAGCCCAAGCTTTTTGGGGAGCTTGTTGCCTTGCCTCAGACTTGCTGATACCTTCTTTCATGAGTTGCTTAAATTTAGCAACATCAAGAGAGTCGGTTTTGGTCCACAAAACAATCACCGGCACTTCAAAGACTCAGTTTTCACGGTAGTATATTGATAAGATGACACATACCAAGCCCTGTCCCACATTCATTGAAAAACTTTTTCTCTGCTGCCGTGGTTGGTCGGCTATCGCTTGTTGGAATGCAGTACCTACCCAAAACATTTTTATCTCTGCATCAAGAAATTTGTTCTCTATAGGTGAGTACTAACACACCAGCATCTTCACTGTTTTTGCCCTCGAACACTTCTTAATGAACTCCTGAACCAGCTGAAACTCCTCAGCACCGCCAGCTTCAAAACCACGGGAATCATGAAATACAAAACCAGGGTTGCCCTCAAATATCATTTGGTTCTCGATGTTATGCTCTCCACGCTGCGGGGATATTAATTGAACATATGACAATACTCGTACACAAACCGCTTACCCCCATCGTTGGATCAAGGGCCGATGACTCGATCTGAGATCATGGGCATGGATGTCAGCATCAGGCATGAAATTTCACCATATACATCACCTTTTCACCATTCGGACCGAAGATCATAGGATCCCCTGTAGTGTTGCAGAGTCTTCGTAGGATTGTTGTCTTGCCCGCGTTGGCTCGCCCGATCACGAGGATACGGAATTGAGTAAACTTTGCTTTCAGTTTCTGAATCTGCTCATCAGTGAGTTGGGGCTTCGGTAAAGTAGACATTGACTCTGCGAAAAAAGCTCTTGTAGATGTGAACGATAAGGTGGAAGATGATCAGTCCAAGGTAATTGATTGTGACTGTCAGCAACTGCTTTTTGTGACTAGAACTTGAATTACAATCCAATTCCAATCTCACTTACCCCGGAACAAAAGCCATCGAAGAGCAGAGAACGTCGGACGGTGACCGTCCATGGTAATCAAGAAAAAAAATACAAGCTCCTCAGCTTTATAGGTGAGCTGTGAGTAAACTCGCGAGAAGACGAAATTCACGCAGGAATTTCCTCTGGACTCTGTATCAGAACATCTCTTCTCACAACATTATTGTTGATATGTCGCCCGATCAGGCGATGACTAGCAACCCCAGAGCCCCATAGTGGAGTCCAGCGCCGCGACCAGAGAAGTGGACGAGGCTCGACTGATAACATAGGTGTGATGCCTTCAACCTTGTTCGTTTTCATCACAAGTACCCCATAGTAGCATCAAGCTCACACGCTTTAGTTGGAACCATAGCGGCTCGAGGAGCTTTTCTTGATCCTACCCCCTCCTCGGGTCACGGAGTAAATTTCTCGTACCCCCTTGGTTGCCAAATGACTGACGCAAGACGAGTACCGCAATGATTCGCATGCATTTGAAGAAAGTCAATCTGCTGCTGTTAAAGAGGAGTATCATAATGTGTAGAAAGACATGCCTTTGAAAGACGAGAACCGGATTGCCTGAATAATGATAGACATTCTCAATCTTGGCGGTTTATTACTTACAAACAATAACTTGCTAAATCAAGTCACCAATTAAGCCGGAAGAGACGATCCCATTCCGCCAGGCGGTGTAAGTAGTTGATTGATCGCTGATGACGCTGAATTTCTCAATGATCACAGGCTGTCCAGCCCGCGTTTGGGAAGTGAAATGGTTCACAATCCATTGTGTACCCCAAGCGGTTTCATTGCCAGCTTGGCCCCACGAATCTGGGTAAGACTGCATGAAAGATAGATAGGCGTTGGACATTTCAGACGGCGGGCAAGAAAGTGATAATAACTTACGTGGAAAGTACCAAAGTCAATCGTGCTAATGGAAAGGTTGGCATCTCGAAGTCGATACCTTCACTTCCCCTACATTGCGAAGTCAGAAAATAGCGGTCGAATAAGACACACTGGTAAGGCTCTGTGGCTGCACTAGGTTGTTTGTAGAATCCCTCATCACCAATGGCGACAAGATGGACGCAGTCAGTAGATTTTATGAAAGCCGAAATGTCCTTCACCCAGTTGGTGATAGTAGTCGCGGCGCAGGTTCCAGTAGTGCTACTTCGAGTCATATCAACAAATCGAGTAGTTCGCATATTTAACACGAAAGGCTTACCCAGTGCTGCCTGCGCACCTTGGCTCGTTCGCCAGTTCCCAAGCCATGACTGATGATTCGTCCATGTATCGGCCAATGAAGGCTTCGATATCATTTTTATACGCATCCTAGATAAAACTACCATGAGCGATTGATTCAGAGTACTGATTTGAAACTAGTTACAATCACTCTTGCGTGAGTGTAGAAGAGATCGTGATCGACAGAACCTAGGTCACTCAAGCTGCTCCAGCCCAATTGCGAAAACTGCTCGAGGAAACGACAGTCCCTTGATGTTGATTGTATAAATGTGGGGTGAAAGGGATTCATTCATTATTGTATCAGAGGTTACGCTAAGTTGTTACCTTCTTGACTCTTGAGGCTAGAACCGCAATGGGTATATAAGATTGCGTGACGGGAAATTGTGACAGTAACCCACACGTAGATCTAATATTGGCATTGTCATTGACCTCCGATATCCGACTGCGAATTTGTATGCCTTAGCTATAACAGTAGACTCCAGCTTCACCGCTGGCGTCACGAATCAGAACATCTCTCGAGTCCTGCCAGTGCCAAATATTCATTTTTTCATTGATTTTTCAAGCAGTTGCCTACTCATATACGCATCTGTTCCTGGAAGGTCAGATAGTGATTAGACAAAGTGGAATGACACTATCCAAGCTCTCAAATAGTCAGGAAACAAGCCCTCTTTTGACTTTCGATGACCATGTCGGTATCGCATCACGCACCGAGAACGCTGGAGGATCAGCAGCAGATGACGCTGCATTGCGTAGAAACGAAATAGAGGGTGAGCACATATTTACGAATCTTTCATTACATGTCCTGAGTAAATATCTGGCGCAGGAGAAAGTGGAGAGACATATGACAACGTCCTCAAAGACAAACGACATTTAGGTTAGGGCACAACTTGATCCCTATAATATTGGAACTAAATAGATGCCACACCCTCTGTAGGCCTCTTCAGTGCCGCTTTTCTTATTTTTAATCGGGTGGTAGGAACCGGGTGCGTTGTAGCGGATCTATGAAATTGGAAACGGTACGAACAGATTGTATATGGAGTAGAATATACGCAACACCAAGCAACGTTCTACGTTCATCTGGCAGCGTTGGGGTATCCTTGGTTATGTGGCTTGTCGGTGCTTTCGTTGCAGCCTGTGGAACTGCGGTATATGTAGAACTTGGGACTGTATGTTTCTTGCTAGATCAATATTCAGACCTTACTCACATCTTTTAATAAGGGACTTCCTCGGAATGGAGGCGAGAAGAATTACCTTGAATACATTTATCGTCGTCCCAAGTTCATGGCGACGTGTACTTATACTGTTTATCCCTTCATAATGGCAAGCCGTCTCGTTATTACAGTATCCAGGGTATTCATCTGTCTCTGATAGGGAAGTGCGGTCGCTAATAGCGTAGTTCTCAGTGAATGTAACTGTCTCTACTTCTCGAATGCTTCTGTGTGGATTCATTCATGTAGCAGACTTGCTTCACTCCCTATCCATTGAGCCGACATGGTTCAATACACGACTTGTTGCCTTTGGGTGCCTGAGTTCGGTATGCCTTGTACATGGCACCCTTTTGAAACTGGGTATCCGTTTGCAAAATACTCTTGGCGTTTTTAAACTCCTCGTACTGGCCTTAATTTCCGTGTCTGGCATTTTATGTCTTGCTGGTGTGAAGGGCATCCAAGTTCGCGATGACTACGAGAAACCTGACAACTTTAGGTGGGACAAACTCTGGGAGGGCTCTGGCACAGGACCAAATGCTTTTGTCAATGGCTTGTATAATGTCATATGGTGAATTTGCTGCTTCGGGGTTTGCTGCATGCCTTTTGTTTACGACTTCTTCACCTCTTTTTCAAGGTGTTTCATGGGGTACTCGAGCGTTAATTATGTCCTCTCAGAGGTCCGCGACCCTGTACGAACTATCAAACGTGCGGCTCCTCTCAGCATGGTCTCTGTCACAGTGGTGTACCTTTTCATTAACATTTCATATTTCGCTGTCGTATCCAAGAAAGACGTTCTAGAAAGCAAACAAATAGTTGTGTCAGTAGTAGCCCAAGCATTTTGTCCTTAAATATCTTTTCTCAATTGTTCTTTTTTGCAGGGCCTTATATTTTCGGAATTTATTCGGTCCTACGACAGAAAAGGTGGGATTTAGCTGCATACTATTGTCTGTTGAGTCGCTGATACCATACACGCCATAGGTTCTTAGCTTCGTTATCGCACTATCTATGCTAGGCAACATACTGGCTACCCAGTTTACCCAAAGTCGAAGTGACTAATTCATTATGATCATCCTTCAAGTTCCCCTGACCTTCAACACACCTCGTACAGTTGTTCAAGAACTTGGCCGGACAGGACTACTTCCATTTTCTTCAGTCGTCGCAAGCAATAGACCTTTCAATTCCCCACTAGTCGCGCTCTTCATTGTACATTGTGTCTCGTGCGTCTTCCTGTTTGCGCTACCGCCAGGAGATGCATTCCTCTTCCTCCTCAGTTGTAAGTCAGGCGTTTTTTGTCTTGAGATCATTTTGAGACTGAGTTTGGGTTGTACGCCAGTGTCGTCTTATTCATTGGCTCTTGTCAATACCTTGGTTTCGTTTGGCTTGCTCCTCTTGTACATGCCGTCATATCGGATTTGGAACTGGAATCCTCCATTTCGGGCTCCGAAGGTTATCATCTACATGTTTTTCCTGTCTAACCTTTTTTTGGTCGCTGTGCCATTCCTTCCCCCGGCTCCCGGCACAAAGACTTACGAGAAACTTCCCTACTGGGTATGTTATTCATATTTCTACTTCATGTAATCCCATTGACATGATTGATCTCACGTTGAAATAGTCACACCCAGTTAGCACCTTTCTGTTAACATTGATTGGCATCACATATTGGTATATATGGAGTATCTGGCTTCCTAAAATGAAAGGATATTGCCTCCAGCAAGAGTGGGTTATTCAGGAAGACGGTATTCCTCGATACGTATTTCGCCAGGTACCTAGGTCTGCAGTTGTTCTCCAGTGATCAGAAGGTTTACACACTACTACTAGTTTACCAGCCGGGTCATGTTCATGGAAGACATACTTCGTAGTAATCGTTGATATCCGGTCACTATTCCAAACAAAAGCTATCTTCGACAATTCTTCTTCCCAGATGTGTGATCCCGGATCCAGGCTCTGACATCCCTTGCCCTGCAGACATCCGCCGGACAACTTCAGATTTTTGTCCCGGGACGCGTTTGTGACAAAAATGGACCGGATGGCCGGCTGACACCCAGCGTCAGCGACGTGATAAGTATAACAGCAGAGCCCCACTTCGTCGCTGGTGTAATGAATTAAAACATCTCTCGAGTCCTGCTGGAAGTGCCAAATATTCATCACTGCCATTTTCCAAAGCAGTTGCCTAAAAACAAGCCCTTTTTCAACCTTCGATGATCGTGTCCATATCCTCAGTTATTCAAGAACTTGGCCGAGAAGGAAATTTTTCCCTTTTCTTCTGCCGTCGCAAGAAATAGACCTTTCAATTCCCCACTAGTCGCGCTTTTCACTGTACATTGTGTCTCGTGCGTCTTCCTGTTTGCGCTACCGCCAGGGGATGCATACTTTTTCCTCCTCAGTTGTAAGCCAGGTATATTTGGTCTTGAGATTATTTTGAGACTGGGTTTGGGTTGTTCGCCAGCGTCATCTCATTCATACGCTCTTGTCACTAACTTGATTTCGTTTGGCTTGCTCCTCTTGTATATGCGGATTTGGAACTGGGAACCTCCATGTCGAGCTCTGAAGGTTATCATCTGCATATATTTCCTGTCAAACCTGTCGCTGTGCCATTCCTTCCCCCGGCTCCCGGGACAATGATTGACAACCAACTTCCCTACTGGGTATGTTATTTATGTTTCTACTGTATGTCGTCTCATTGACATGATTGATTTCATATTTTAAATAGTCACACAGTTGGCACCTTGCTGGTATTATTGATTGGTATCATATATTGGTATGCATGGGGCATCTTTCTAAAGTGAAAGGGTATTGCCTCCAGCAAGAGTGGGTTATTTGGAAAGACGGTATCTCTCAATACGTACTATTCCGTCGAGTTCCTAGGTCTGTAGTTGCTTTCCCAGTGATCAGTCTAATGGTAGTACCACACTGGACACTTAAGTTAAATGGGTCACGTTCGATCATGTAGCCGAACCTATTATACTATACGTGAAACCTTGACATGATGCGAATCGTCTGGCATTGCAGGTTTATTCACCAAGGGGCTGGGTATTAAGACAGCTGGCAAGTGAGCGAATCCAACCCCATGGTCGAATTGAAGGACGCACTTCGCTTCTCTTCAATCTTGACAAGGCGCCTAAAAGGTGATACTCAGAATTCTTTGGTATTGATGGACGTCCAGGAAACATAGTCGGTAAGCTTGAATAATACTCTCTCATTTAGCTTTAAAGTTTCTGTAACACTTCCTCGAAGGCAAGGCTCAGCTAGGCTCACCTTGAGAAAATCCAAGTTCCTCTCCCTGCTCTATGGCACGCTCAGAAAGGACTTGATCCAGTCTGGCCAAACGACTAGAGACAGCGATTGTAATTGGGTGGATCGGCCTTGCCTTGACATGAATGAAGAAAAGACCCGCGTTGTAGTAGGTTCTTGCCCTGGCATCATAACTTGGAGCATGGACCACTGTCCACCGGTTGCTTTCAAGCTATGATAATAATGCAGGAAGTGACCGACGGGCCCACCGGCCCAGGTCTTTTCCGGCACTTACACACGTCGATTTTTTCCCGTGCACATGTGCATGGAAATGCGTGGCTAAAATGCTCTATTCTTGAAAGCTTGAACGACTCGGCTATCTGCTCGCTACATAATGCTTTTCAAACACACCATTGAAGGGTCGGATGACAAAAGGCGCCATTTGGATTCTAAAAATACGGTAGAGTGCAGAACTTTTGATATTCTCATCTCAAAGAACTATGGGAATTCCTTGAAAAGCAGCAAGTTGTCCACGACTCTCCGGTGCTTGACGTTAGACCCCCTAAATCCAAAATGGCCTTCTTGAAATGGTGGTTTCCTGTCTTATTGGCTGTTTTCGCGTGCCTCCAGATAGCAAGAGCGGTTACTGATGGGACGGCCACAAGTGGGACTAAGTTCCCTGACTTGTATGAGGCATCCGTTTTGGAGCTTCAGGCAGGTCTACATGCTGGTCATTTTTCGAGTGTCGACTTGGTCAAGGTAATGTCACTTGTCAAAAGAGTGTTTCGACTGTTCTTTGTGCCTCAACATTAACGACACTCTTCCAGGCTTATTTTGCACGAATTGAGGAAGTCAATCTACAAGGACCAGAGCTTCGCGCCGTCTTGGAACTGAATCCATCTGCATTGAAACAGGCTGCTCTAATGGATAAGGAACGAAAACTGAAGGGACGGAGATCTGATTTACATGGGATTCCCGTTCTTCTAAAGGTCAGTCTCTTCAAAAACAAATGGTCATCAGGCTGACTGTTTCGGCAGGATAATATCGGGACAATTGCTTCTGAAGGTTGGCATGCGCACTGTCACTCCTCCCCCAAAGTTTAATCTTATTTTCAGGCATGAATACTACTGCTGGGTCATTTAGTCTTCTTGGCTCAGTTGTCCCAGAAGATGCTGGCGTTGTAAAGCGTCTACGAGCAGCCGGTGCCATTATCCTGGGTAATTCCAGCCCTTCTTATCACGGCTGCCGGATTTATCATCTGACGACGACACTACAGGGAAGGCCAATCTATCGGAATTCGCCCATTTTAGGGGAAACCTTGCTTCAGGATGGTCGGGAAGAGGTGGCCAATGCACTAACGCCTATTTCGTAAATGCCGATCCATGTGGCTCTTCGTCTGGATCAGGAGTTGCAGCTTCGATCGGTCTTGCAACCGTTACATTAGGTTCAGAGACAGATGGAAGTATAACTTGTCCTTCAAGCAACAATAACCTGGCAGGTATCAAACCCACTGTTGGTTTGACCTCACGAGCGGGAGGTATGAAAGATCCGGGCAACGTATCAATGATGAACCTCACACAGGTTTTATCACAGTCGTCCCCATCTCTCAGCAACAGGACACTGTCGGCCCAATGACGAGGTCCATGACCGACGCAGCAATCGTCCTTTCTGTCATAGCCGGGAAAGACCCAAATGACAACTTCACACTTGCCCAGCCCTCAGTCGTACCTGACTTTACCAAAGCTCTAAACAAGCATGCTCTCAAAGGTAAAAGGATTGGCGTGCCGCGTCATGTGTTCTTGAACAGCAGCATATCTGGAGATGATCCATCAGTCGGTGTCGCTTTTGCGCAAGCCCTGGATGTCATCAGGAGTTTGGGAGCTACGGTCGTCGACCCAGCAGATCTCCCGTCTGCCGATGAGATTTTGGCCTCCAACAATGAAACGATTGTGTTAGACGTCGACTTCAAAGTAAGTTCGTCTATCGTCTTTGTCGCCCCCTCCCCTCTCTACACCTTCACCAAAACTTATATTTAAAAAAAAGGTTCAACTTGATCAATATTATGCAGATTTGCTCGAGAATCCTTCCGGTGTTCGTAGTCTTGCTGACTTGATAGTATTCAATGACGCCAACCCAACTCTTGAAGAACCGCAAGGGTTTAAGGATCAATCTATGTTGGGTCTACCATATATCTCCATACCTGCCGATGGCTAATCTCTGCGTCCAGTCTCATAGAAAGCGAAGCTACAACAGGACGCAACTCGACGTTTTTCGAAGCTGTTGCTTTCGGCAAAGAGCTAGGTGCAACTCGAGGGATCGACGCTGCCTTGAAGGCAAATCGCTTGGACGCTCTTGTCCTCCCAGCTACTGGGTTCACAACAGTTCCTGCAGGTATGGGCGGTCATGGTTGGCTCTAAGAGTGTTTCAAACTTATAGCCATTGTTTTATATAGCTATCGCTGGGTACCCTATCGTCACAGGTAAAGTCTCCATATTTTATTTTTTCGCCTTCCATACGTAGACTCACTCCACGATTTTTATATGTCAGTTCCCTTGGGATTCTATCCTGATAACGTGACCATTGCCTCAGCTGGTCCTCTGACAGTCTACCCCGCTCCAGGCGTCCCATTCGGACTCTCATTCCTCGGCACTGCGTTCTCGGAATTTGATTTAATCGGCTTCGCGTTTGCATATGAACAAAAGACTCAAACCAGGTTGGCACGAAAGGCCTTTTCTGCTGCCATTCCCAAGACACAGTTGCAGGATGTCGTTGGTCAACATCATTAACTTTTACATGGGCAGTTCTTGTCGACGTTCTGTCCTACGAGTTTTTTTTTCTTGTTTTCTGAACCAAAACCCTTATATCAATGTTAGATAATTTAAAAAGTCTGCAGAAGTTGTGGTATACTGGGGGTTAACCTGAGTAGGTTATTAGCTTATTGCGTTCACAAACAAAAAATTGCCAGTGAGGTGTAGAAAATAAGAATAAAGGGAATTTTCCTAAACGGGTAATAACGATAGCTCTGTTTGACGCACGACCACAGAACCGAGTGGATTGGCGCAAACAAGTGTAGTACCAGTAAAATACAAGCTGTACCTATACTCAGTAAAATCGACCATGCCCTAAACACGATGTGAAAAACTCCAGGCCGAAAACACGAGATGCACGCATGGCGCTCGACCCTAATCCGGTAACCTGATAATTCCAACATGAGGATACCTGGTGCTTGATCAAGGCAACCATCAGGCCTCAGCGCTTCAGCTGCGACGTTGGAATCCGAAATATAAAGGCGATGCCAAATACAAACAATGAAGAATGGAATTGCTTTTTTTAAGACTGCTTCTGCCCATAGGAAGGTGGAATGAGCTCAGACCGCGTCGAGAGAGCTCGAGGTGGAAAAAGACTCAGAGAAGGATGGAAACAGCTTCGGCTCCAGGGAAAAAAAAAGGATCTCAAGTGTGTCTGCGGATTTCACTCGTTCATCGTCACACTTTTTTCTTTTTTTTTCTTTCTTTTTTTTCAATATGGCTATGACGGAAAAAAAAAGAGCAACTCGACTCACAGTCCTTGCTTTAGCCTTGCTGCGTTTCTATGTCCCATACTAACCGCTGGCTTTCAAAGGCTGGCTGTATGGTCATTGCCTATGCTTCAAGTTCTTTAGTGTCCCATCCTTGCTAGTCTTCTTAAGCTTCTGATCAAGTTGATCCTTGCTCAGGTGATGAGAAGGCGGATAGGAAAGTTGGCCCTATCTGCCCTCTGGATATCCTCAATGATGTGAGCGTCTATCTATAATAAAACTCACATCCTTTCTGCTGTATATCGAGCCTGATACCACTCCGTTGACGGGCGGGTCTGCTGGGACTGCGACGACAAAGGAGCCCAATGGTTCCCAAATCTTTTTGCAGAGATCATGACAAAATGTGACCAGCTTTTAAGAGGCGTGGAGTACTCCTCTTGATGCAGAGATGTGGCGACGTGCTCCTCTGTTCTACAACTGACTGAACCTCTCGATTTTTCACCGGGCCATAATAACATATGTCTTTTTGCAAGGCCCTTTGACCAGTCTAGCACTCGCCATCTCACGATTCGGAAAAAAAAAAAAACACTCTGAGAATCCCATTGGATATTTCCAACAAACCCATGATATTAGAATATTCTAATACCTTTTCGGCGCTAGGTGGTCCTTACTACTTCCCGCTTCCATCCCGCCACCCCATATGCTATTTCTCAAATGAAACCAATCAACAGCTTTAAGACAAACTTAGTTGCCGTTACGTTCACGTGGGCGGTAAAAATAAACACGGTTGAAAAAGATGTATGTTTTCCTTGCATTCTGCCATTTCTATTATTATTTTTTTCCCGAGTCGGCTGGTTCAAGAGGTGCGATATATATGCCGAACCCTAATTCCCGGTTTACGACCAGAATTATACAGACCTCCATAGAGTGGATAACGAATGCTATGGGTGTTCTGTTGATCTACATGAGCATGGCCCCACCTTTCAAGAGAGATCAACCACAACATAGACCCCTCTTTAGGCCAGCGCTATTTACTGGCTTCATACTAGCCCGTCGGGCCAGCCTTTCCTCCATCACTCTAGATCATGATCTTTCCACGACGTCACTCAATAATATCTTTGGATGATCACCGATGGTTATCCCAGTCCATAGCCGCCGCAGCCATACCTGGATCGATCTCCCAGTTGCTATCCAGCAAAATTCTCAGGACCCAGGGATATCTAGTATTAAAGAAGTTTCGAATCGGTCCTCGTCTCTATAAACTCTTTTTTGCCTTTGGAGTAAATACTACATGACCCACGTACGATGTGATTACAATTTTCAAAATTTAATAACTCAAGCCGCAACAAGTTTCAGAGACACTTGGGGTATCCACCTGACTTGTTCATGCCCTATGCCGTTTGCGTTGGTACGCCTAAGGGTATAAGTAAAATATCCCTGCTCGACAAATGGTTATTGTGTGCCAGATCAAAATGGATGATAGTAAAGGAAAAAGAATGAACTTTTACCTTATCTTTGCTTGCTGAAGCATCTGCGTTGACTACTTGCCAGATTTCTCCAGCAGCAACAAATCCGTTCGTGACAGAGGTATCCTTGATAACCCTGACCTTCTGGCCCTCACGGAACTACGTACCGTTCGATGGATTGCCATGAGTACATACTACTAATGGAAACTTGGAGAAATAGAACCTACCTTGGGCGACATTGATGGCAGTGTACCAATGTTCAAAGTTTTTTCTAAAACGCGGAAGTCGTGTAGGATGAGTGCTGGCTTGGGAGATAGGTGATGACTGGAGTTGGCCCATCGATCATGCCTATCCGCCTATTATACTATATAGTCTCAACTATGATCCTACAAACAAGTGCAACCTAAACTTTATTTCCTTGCCATGACATATTATCGAATATGAATAACTTGCGAGCCAGGACCCCTGAGAAATACTCGGTCAGAGGAACGGTGCCCCAACTTTTATCAAACTCCGGGCTTCGCGCGCTCAGCGACCGTAAATCTGGACGAAGTTTGTTCTTCAGTGAATAGGATGGGTTCCTTCCGGACAGAATTCGCGTAATTGGGAAATTAGCGTTTTGGGCGTCCTCTATAAACCCTGTCAAGACCTCTCGACATGAGGTATAAGGCCTGCTCAAATCTTAGTTGGTCGAGCTCAGGTAGCTCAGCTGTCGAGATGTTGAATCCTAAAAATACAGAATGATCTCTGTCGATGATACTTAGAGTTAGGTGCGAAAGGCAATTACTTGCCCGGAAAGTGGCCTTTTTAAATATGAGAAAAGTCCATTGCTCGCGGCAAGGTTACTTGGGGTTCGGGCCGTTCGACCGTCCACGAGGACCTGCCTTTTTTGGTGTGAATCATCGTTGGGTCACACTCCAAGGTTGGACTTGTTCCAAGTTATGCCCATTCGCTATATTCCATTCACAGTAACCACCATCGCCCTCCTAATCACCATACCTGCCGTCCATTTTCTCCGTTCTAGACCAAGGACAACAGTTGCTCGCCTATCATTTTGTGACCAACTAGCTTTCTTACTTCGTTCAAATTTCCTCCATTTACCCTTACCCAAAAACATTCACAAATGGCGCATCACCGACACCAGCGATCCGGAAACATCTCTCGAAGAGTTGTATTTATTCAAGAAAACTTGGAAATTTTTAGAACCCTTCTTTGCATCACATGGATATACGTTATACCAATTCAGAAAAGGGGATCTGTTCCTTACTGATCCAGCTCCATCAACAAGACACCTTGAACATACTACTGCGCCCACATATCCATATTCACGACGTATACGGCCCTATCCAGACCAGGAAGTAGATTTCTCTTTCAATGTAAGCATGAGAAATTCATTGATATTTTTTTTTATTAACAACTCGATAGTCTGCGTCCGTGTTTGCTGCAACAGACGCATGTGGCCATGATGTGGTTATCAAGTAACGTCTAATTTCAACTGATCATCGTTTCTATGTATCGCTCATTTGCGATGTAAGGGCCATCTCGGATGATACACCATCCAATGAATTGAAGATTATGCAGTTCCTTAACACTAAAGAGGCACGTTTGGATCCACGAAACCACACCATTCCAGTCATAGAATTCCTCACGTTTGACAAGTTCACGTTTGTAGTCATGCCGAGGTAAAGTAAAGTGTACTTTTTTTCATTTTTAGGATGATACAATTCTTCCACTCAACTACTCTAGATGGGACAATGTTGTTGGGCCAGAATTCACCACAGTAGACGAACTACTGTGGTATGCTCAATCCATTCTCGAGGTACCGTATGGGATTTCAAGTGTCGAATGTGAATACGTTTTCATCTGAGCTATTGCATTCTTTTACCAACATTCAGGCATTTGACTATCTCCATGAGAATCGCATTGTCCATTACGACTTTCTTGAGCAGAATATGGGAATGAACCTTGTTGTTGAGTTTATACACAGTCATACTCTCAAAGACGTACGGGATCGAGCCATCATCAAATATGCCTTGATCGATTTCGGTCATTCGATGTCATATCCTTTGGACACCGTGATCGAAGATGTACGAGAGACGCGTTTTTTCGGATTTTCAATGCGTGGCCTTCCTCAACCTGAAGGGCCATACAATCCTTTTCAAGCCGAAATGCTTTCCGTAGGAGATGTCCTTCAAAGAGAAGTTAGAGTAAGGAGATCTCTTCGCCACTCTGATTTTATTTTTCTTTGACGAACTCATTTCTCTGTTTTTTTTTTTTTAAAACAGCACATCGAAGACATTATTCCAGAATTTGGACCTTTTTTTGACCGGATGATGGAAGAAGACCCGAAAAAGCGGTTGACGGCCGTTCAGGCTTTGGAACAGTTTTATGATATCTTCGCAAGCCTTTCAACCGCTCAACTGGAAAGCAAAGTTGTCAACAGATATTGGCAAAACGGTGTGTAATGGGGGGGTTATCCTGCATCATCGCTTGCCTTTTATAATTATGACTTTATTAGGAAAGGTCGTTTCAAAGCAGACATGGTGAAGGATATAGGAAGAGGGATATATCATCGATCATCGATCAATGTTAAGACTGTAACCTACAATTTGACGAAGTGGTTGTGGCCATCATCGAGCATGACTTGTAGCAACCAACTATGATAGTTGGGCACCTACAACCTACAAGGACTCATAGATATATAATAAGTTTAGTAGAAAGCCATTCCCAGAAATTGACCATTGCCAAGCATCCACAAGGCACAGCATTTAGCGACGACGATTATCGGACGCTTTTTGCAATCTGTCACTAGGGTTGGAAAGAAGCTGGAATTTGACTCTAACCGTTGTGCTCTGTTCGTTCTTTTTTTTGTGGACGCCAAACTTTGAGCGAAGAGCTTGATACCATCTTCGAGCCCCACCCACTTGTAAAAGGAAACCTTTTCCTGATCGAATATTGTAAAAGTAGCTTTAGAATATTTTCATGTTCTCAGGTTGACCCCTAAAAGAAATATCCGACGCCTAACACCACGTGGTTTCTTTCATATTAGGGAGGTGGTTTTTTATGACAGATGGACTGAGATAAGTACCCGACAAGATGCACGACGGCGCCCGGTTGAGTTCAAACTTTACGGTGTTCACAGGTCGAGCTCTGAATTTGTATACAGACTCTTGAACCAATCTGCTGGCACGTCTATCCTCATGTCTACGTTCGAATTGGTGACTTGTTCACTTTCCGGGTTACAAGCCAAAGTGCAAGAACTGCCTCTCGTGTTTGCGGCGTTTGCGACGATCGTATACTGGATAGTAATATCATATTTTCATGGTCAGACACGCAAGGTGAGTGCTATGACTTGTTGTTGTTTTTTCTTTTTTTTTTCAGTACAGCACACTCATTCCTACACAACATAGCTTCAACATATTCCTTCTGTGACATCGGATCTACCTCTCCTTTCATACTTTGGAACCTTTCGCTTCCTTAGAAACACGACAGACACGATAAACACGGGCGTTAAGAAGGTAACCTAAAACTATAGTCAAATCGATACGCAGTACATCTCTCACATCCGAATTCAGTGGCCAGGCGCCATGTTCAAAGTTCCTGACTTGTTTCAATGGGTCATCATTGCTACCGGTTCAAAACAGATAGAAGAACTTTACAAAGCTCCCGAAAATATATTGTCTTCTGTTGATGCTAATGTTGAGGCAAGTTCCATCTCCTGCGACCTTTTGTAAGACTGCTCACGCACACGCACACGCACACGCACACACACAGATACTCCAATCTGATTATACTCTCGGCCGAAATCTTAGAGAAAATCCATACCACGTACCCATTCTCCGCTCTCAACTTACTAAAGCACTTCCACTCCTAGTTCCGGAAGTTCACGATGAGATAGTGGCGGCTTGCAACGAATTTATTCCTATTACCGAAGGTAAATTGTCTGAATTACAAAGACTTGTTTTTTTTTTGTAAAAAAAAAAAAAAAGAAAACTTGACAATAGTTTAACAGAGTGGCAAAGCGTTCGCCCCATGGATACAATGAAGGAAGTTGTCTGTCGAGCAAGCAACCGGATTTTCGTAGGGCTGCCTCTCTGTACGTCACTGCTATCACTTTTGAATACTATGCCTTGAGCTTCCCAGGCAGGAACCCTGATTTTGTGGCCCTCAATGTCCGATTCGCAATCGATGTTATAAAGTCAGCTTTCATTCTTCGAATGGTTCCTGCCTTTTTGAAACCGTGAGCTATAAAAAAATATAGCCCTCCTTTTTTTTTTTTTGGACTGACTGGTCAAATAGGATTGTTAACTCTCTGATCTCTATGGTCCCGAAGCACATCGAACACGGCTTGAGACATCTTGCACCTCTCATTCATGCTCGTCGACAAGATCGAGAAAAACAAGGTTATGAAAAGCCGGTGGGGATTACAGTCTATTTCAGCAGTATCTTTACTGAAAGTTGCAGTGGCGCAGCTTGATCTTCTCACATGGTGCATAGACCAGGCAAGGGGCGAAGAAACCACCGATCACAAGTTGACTCTACGTATCTTGATGGTGAACTTTGCAGCCGTACATACCACTTCAATGGTAAATAATGAGGTCCACCTTCTACAATTCTGGCAAACGACAAAACTCATTTGTAGACTTTTGTGCATGCGCTCTACTACCTGGCTGCCTTCCCGGAGTACATTCAACCTCTTCGGGAGGAAGTGGAGGAGATAGTCAAGTCTGAAGGCTGGACTAAAACGGCGCTTGGCAAGATGCATAAGCTTGATAGTTTCATCAAAGAGACCCAGCGACTGAATCCTCTTACCAATCGTAAGTGAAGCTCGCTTGTCCTTCTTTGGATCTATCTGACAAACTGAGTTTTCTTTTTTTTTTCACTTAGTTTTAATGTCACGTGTTGCGGTGAACGACTACACCTTCTCAGATGGCACAACCGTCCCTCGAGGCACCACAGTAGCCGTCTCTGTCCACAAAGCCCAATTCGATGATCAAGTTTATGAAGACCCTTTAAAATTCGATGGATTTCGGTTTTCCAGAATGAGCCAGGAAGGTTCAGGAAAGATAGTCGGGATGGTGACGTCGAATCTGAATCATCTCTCTTTCGGCCATGGAAGACACATATGTCCTGGACGACATTTCGCATCTTGCGAGGTAAAGCTGATGCTTGCGCACATTGTGGTGACGTATGATGTGAAAGTGGAAATTGAAGGCGTTCGTCCACCGGATATGTGGGTCACGACCTCATGTGTCCCGAATCCAAATGCCCATGTTCTTTTTCGAAAACGAACGAACGCCCTGGGGGTGTTATGACGATGAAAAAGGCTTAGGCATGGTTGGTTCTGAGCGCTGGGTTCGTTCCACATTCAATGAAATATTCTATCCCAGGTCTGTGAAGACCGATTGGCGTATTCAAAGATGCGCGAGTCAATTGTTTTGAAATGTAAAAACAGTATGACCAGTCCTTCCGAGTTCTATATTATATAGTGTACGATTGTGGTGATATAGATGAATACTTTTCCTTAGTCATTTTTTGACTTTCGGTCTACATTATGTTGATGTCCCAGGCATTTCTGCCTGCCTGCTGTTATCGCAATTTGAGAATGCAGGGGAGGGGTCGAGCTTCGACACAACCACGCGTACCTCTTTGGGGAGTCCACTGATAAAGCAAGGGACCCTCTACCCGCATACCGATTTCGGATGATACTCGCAATGTTGCCGTTCACATTTGACAATAAACCCATGTCGAGAGAGGGTAAACCCAATATATTTTAGGCTGCAAACCAGGCCTGGTGTAAGACATATGCGAACAAGAACTTGGCTGCTACCGAAGGAAGGCACTCAATGGCTAGGCCAGCTGCTCCGTAGTTTCCCGGAAATTATAGTTTCTGAAGCAGGTCCCACCAGTGTGCTCATTCGACGAACCCATCGCTGAAGGGTGGAATTTTGACGTTTAAAACTGGACGTTTGCAGTGGGTTCTTTGGCATGGCCGTTGGGTCAACGCCGTGATGGGGGAGCAGGGAAGAGAATGCGATGACCATCTGGAGTTGTCCGATTATTCCCAGTGAAAGGTTGGTTTATCATGATAGACTATTGGAAAATGGGATGCAATCTTTTTTTCTGAACCTACGCTTAGAATTATGCTACCACTCACCGACTCTCAGTTACACCTTCTGTTGTTGAAGTTGAATTTATCCACATCTTGATCCTATCACAGCTGCGAGTTGGCTGCGAGCAAGGTCCAAAACAGTGGATTTTTGCTGGTTTCCTTTGCCCTGCCTTACTCATCTCATCCACAATATTGAACCTAAAGCTCTATTTTTTCTGAATGAGCGGCCCTGCAGTTTTCTTTCATTTCGTGCATCAAGACGTCGTTTCCGAGCATCTACAGCAGGGGGGAGGAATAGGCAGACCGATATCACCTGGTTCATCATCCGAGGTATTATAATACTTGTCTTTCACCATTGC
>Ga0193743_1001133_pt1 | contig 20249 bp, 18 predicted proteins | sample L2c2metaG_FD_143038 | JGI IMG/M metagenome (GOLD analysis project Ga0193743, IMG submission 143038) | Soil microbial communities from a riparian zone of the East river system, Colorado, United States - L2c2 | ecosystem: Environmental > Terrestrial > Soil > Riparian zone | place: USA: East River... | reverse complement strand
CCGAATCAGGACCAGTCTGCGCCGGAAGCCGGCGGCCCAGGAGGTGACAGTGGGCCCATCGCGCTGCCCAAGAAGAGCCCCGCTGAGACCGTGCCTCCGCCTCCACCACCCCCGGTGGTAAAGAATTCCAAGGGACTGGAGAACTTTTCGCTGCGTGTCAACGTGCCGGTTGTCACTGTGGACGTCGGCGTGTTGCTGCAGAAGACACACCAGTTCGTCCCTAATCTCAAAGAGGAGAACTTCCGCATCTTCGAGGATGGCAAGCCGCAGGCGATCGTCTCTTTCGGCCGCATTCAGGCGCCGATCACGGCGGTGCTGCTATGCGAGTTCGCCGCGAACAATTACTGGTTCATCTACGACATGCGCAATGCCGCATACTCGTTCGCGCAACAATTGCGTCCCGATGATTACGTTGCGGTTGCCACCTTCGACATGCATACCCACATCCTGACCGACTTCACGCAGGACAAGCGACTGGTGTACGAGTCGCTGAATGCGCTGCAGATACCAGGCTTCAACGAAACCAATACTTTCGATGCGTTTTACGAAACACTGGATCGGCTGAGTCGTGTCGATGGGCGCAAATACGTCGTCTTCATCGGAACCGGGCTCGATACCTTCTCGAAGATCAATCTCGACAAGATTCTGCAAAAGATCAAGGCCACACCGAATGTGACCATCTATGCGGTGAGCACCGGACAAGCGGCGCGCCTGACAGGCAATGCCCGCGGCGGCATGTTTGGCGCACATGAGATTGACTATTTGCAGGCCGACAATCAGTTGCGGACCTTCGCCGGCATGACCGGCGGCAAGGCGTACTTCCCGCGTTTTTCGGGTGAGATGCCGGAGATCTTTCGCGATATCAACTCCGCGATCCGCAATCAATACGTAGTCAGCTACCGGCCCACCAACGAGAAGGAGGATGGGACATACCGCAAGATCCGCGTGGAGCTGGTGGACAACGAGGGCAAACCGCTGCAGATGCAGGACGAAAAGCACCACAATCTGAAGTACGACGTGGTGGCACGCGACGGCTACAAGGCACGGCAAGAAGTGGAATAGGGTGCGACCGAATGCCCGGCCGGAGAAGTCCAGGTGCGCAAGCAGAGCAGCGATGAACAAAAGGCCGGGATTCTATCCCGGCCTTTCTTATTGGTTGAGGTGGGCTTCGATTAAGCGCCAGCCTGCTTCTTTGCGAAATCGCCGATGAAGGGCAGCTTGAACCACTTGCCCTGCGCGGCGCTGACGATACAGAGCACCCACAGGATCACAAGTCCGATCCAGCAGATGAGCCAGAGGAAGATCGGGAAGAAGCCGAGGTGAGCCATTGACAGGATGACTTCAAGGATCGCCAGGACAATCCAGACGGCAAACCACAGAACGTGCAGGCCAATGCACTGCATGGAGTGAAAGCGGATGAATGGCTTGCGATTGTAGGGCTCCATTACCAGGAAGATGATCGCCGGGATGATGGTGATGTAAGCGATGGCGGCGGCAGCGTTGTCAGAGAGGCCGCCTGCCTGCGGCGCCGCTGAATAGGCGGCAGGAGCCGCGGCCGTCTGGGGCACCTGAGCATAGCCGCCACCTGGCGGAGGTGGTGGTGCCGCGGTTAGTGACGCGCCGCAGTGCTGGCAGAATGTGGCACCGGCTGGGTTTTCTGTCGAACAGGCTGGACACTGCATCGTAATTCCTCCTCGGAAATCTACTGCGGTCGTGCAGTCCCGACGCCAGGGGCCCCAATTGGATCCGCACCGGTCGTCTACACCAGACAGGGGGACGGCACCACGATACAACGGCTTTCCTTCCCTGGAACACGAAAATTGCACAATCGTCCTGTAACAGGATTGCCATGCTGGCATCTGATTGGGGGAAAGGAGTTACCGCATGGTTAAACTTGCAATCTGGGCCACCGTTCAGGCCAAGCCCGGAAAAGAAGCTCAGGTCGAGGCGTTTCTCAAGTCCGCCCAGCCGCTGGCCGAGACGGAGTCACAGACCATCACCTGGTACGCGATCAAGATGGGCGGCGGGAAGTTCGGCATCTTCGATACGTTCCAGAATGAGGCGGGGCGTGAGGCGCACCTGAATGGAGAGATCGCCAAAGCTTTGATGGCAAACGCAAAGGAGCTTCTCGACGGAGATCCGCAGATTCACAAGATCGAGGTTTTGGCTGCGAAGGGCAATTAATACAGAAAGCTGCTGCGAGGGCGCCGCTACCAAACGGCGCCCTCGTTTTTATGGGGCAACGCTTACCCGAAGAGGAACTCCTTCGTCTTAAGCTCCTTTACCCGATCGCGAATCTTTGCGGCCTTCTCAAACTCAAACTTCTTTGCTGCTTCGCGCATCTCGTTTTCCAGTTTCGCGACAAAGGCATTTAGCTCCTGCTGGCTGTGGAACTCCGGAGTCGTCTCGTCCTGCTCGGTGAGATCCGCGTACTCTGCTTTGAGAATCTGAGCGAGCGACATGTCGATGGGCCGCAGGATCGACTCGGGTGTGATGCCATGCTCGTGGTTGTACGCCTGCTGGGTGATGCGGCGACGATCCGTTTCATCGATGGCGCGACGCATGGAGTCGGTCATCCTGTCCGCGTAGAGGATCGCCCGACCGTTGATATTGCGGGCCGCGCGGCCAATGGTCTGAATCAGCGAGCCCTGCGACCGCAGAAAGCCTTCCTTGTCTGCGTCGAGAATTGCGACCAGGGACACTTCCGGCAGGTCGAGTCCTTCGCGCAGCAGGTTGATTCCGATGAGCACGTCGTACTCGCCCTTGCGAAGATCTCGCAGCAGACGCACGCGCTCCAGTGTTTCGATCTCCGAATGCATGTAGCGACACTTCACCCCGACTTCGGTGTAATAGCCGGCCAGATCCTCGGCCATTCGCTTGGTCAGCGTCGTCACCAGCACACGCTCGTTTACAGTTGCGCGCGCACGAATCTCCGCGAGCAGGTCGTCGATCTGTCCTTTGATCGGACGGATCTCGACCGGTGGATCGAGCAGCCCTGTCGGGCGGATGATCTGCTCAATCACCACGCCGGAAGACTTGGTCAGTTCATATGGGCCGGGAGTTGCGGAGACGTACACGATCTGGTTGGTACGTGTCTCAAACTCGTCAAACTTCAGCGGCCGGTTGTCCATGGCTGAGGGCAAGCGAAAGCCGTAGTCGACGAGGTTCTGTTTGCGCGATCGGTCGCCATGCCACATGCCATGCAGTTGGGGGACGGTCACGTGGCTCTCGTCGATGAAGAGCAGGTAGTCGCGCGGAAAATAGTCGAGCAGGGTGGGTGGCGCTTCGCCAGGCATGCGCCCGCTGAAGTGGCGCGAATAGTTTTCAATGCCGTGGCAGTAGCCGACCGACTTGATCATTTCCAGATCGAAGCGCGTCCGTTGATGCACGCGCTGCGATTCAACCAGCCGCCCCTGGCCTTCCAGTTCCTTTTCCCACCACTCGAGCTCTTCAAGGATGGAGTCCATGGCGGAGCGCTTGCGCTCGGGCTGCACGACATAGTGACTCTTGGGATAGATAGGCAGCCGTGCATATTTCTGACGGATAGTGCCGAAGAGCGGATCGATCTGTGAGAGCCCTTCGATCTCGTCACCAAAGAGCTCGATGCGATAGGCCATCTCGTCGTACGTCGGGAAGACTTCGATGACATCGCCGCGTACGCGGAAGGTGCCGCGGCGGAAGTCGCCATCATTGCGCTCGTAGAGGATCTCGACCAGCCGCTTCGTAATGTCCTCGCGCTTGATCTTCTGTCCGCGCTCGAGGAGGAGCAGCATGCCGTAGTAGGCCTCCGGCGAGCCGAGGCCGTAAATACAGCTCACTGAGGCGACGATGATGGCGTCGCGGCGTTCGAAGAGGGAACGCGTTGCAGAGAGCCGAAGCTTATCCAGCTCTTCATTGATAGTTGCTTCCTTCTCGATGTAGAGATCGCCAGAGGGAATGTAGGCCTCGGGCTGGTAGTAGTCATAGTAGGAGACGAAGTACTCGACCGCATTTGAGGGGAAGAACTGCTTGAATTCGTGAAACAGCTGCGCGGCCAGCGTCTTGTTGTGCGCCAGGATGAGCGCAGGCCGGTTCATCTCTTCGATGACCTTGGCCATGGTGAAGGTCTTACCGGAGCCGGTGACGCCGAGCAGTGTCTGGTGCTGTTCGCCCGCCGCGAGTCCGGAAAGAATCTCTTCGATGGCGCGGCCCTGATCACCGCGCGGCGTGTAGTCACTGACGAGCTGAAAGTCCATCTGCTGACGGATCTCCTGCGAACTGGAAGTAGTCGACATGGGAGTTAGCAGAGCTCGCGCAGTGGCCGCATCTGGTCGGTTGTCCAGTTCTCCGGCATCAGCAGCAGGTAGCGGTGTGGCGGCATGTACCAAAGCAGCATACGCGCGGCTTGCCCCGCGACTTCCTGGTCAGGAAATTCAGAAAATTTGCGTCCGATAACCAGATTGCGCGTGGGCGCCATCTGCGGATCGACGACCAGGGCGATCCGCGGATCTTCCATCTTCCAGCCTTCCGTCAGATGCCGGTAGAGCAGACGCGCCGTGTGTTTGGACAGGTAACTTTCCGATGGGGAACCGACCATCACTTGCCGCTCAGTTTCAACATCCGTCTTCTCGATGCCGCTTTCCGCGGCATGCTGCCGCGGACGCGATGCCAGCTCCGCGACGTCGTCCGGATCGCCGTTCCAGGTGCCATAAGCGCGCAGCGACTCGAGCACTCCCGTGGGCACAACGTATTCGGCAGCCTCTGGCGGATCGGAACTGTTCTTGAAGAAGGCAGCGCCCAGGCCCTGCTCCGCCATGGAGACGAAAAGGTTGGAGAGGCAATTGGTCTCCACCGCTTCGCCGATCGGGGGCAATTCGAGCCGCACGTAGGGCATGCTGTCCGGGCCGAGGAAGACCGGCTCAGTTGGGAGCACGATGGAGGCGTTCCATGCTGCGTCCTGGAACTCATCCAGCCAGTGACTGTCGCGCTGCTCGCGAGGAATCTGCATGCCTTGCGCAAGACGGTTGGTGTCGTCCAGATTGAATCGTGCTTCCGGGACGGAGACGTAGCGGCGCATGGACGTGCCGGCAGGAGCCGTCGTCGCCGGTTCTTCCGGGATTTGTTCGTGTCTTTCCGGCGTGTGCGGCTCGAGAATGGACTGCGGAGTCGCCGTTTCGGGCGTGGCAGAGTTCCCGGGCACAACCGGGTCTCCCGGGACGTTCACCGGCGCGTCGGGATTATATGGCGCCTTCTTCAGTCGATCAAAAACACCCATAACGCAATTGTATGGGTTTGTGCGCGCTAAGCGTTTTGTGGAATGCCGAGCGCTTCCAGCCACTCAAATGGGGTGTCCACGAGGCAGTCCGGAGGCGCGTCCGCAAGCGAGTGCGGTGCGAGGCCGAAGCGGCAGCCAATGATGCTGGCGCCTGCGTTGCGCGCGGTCAAAACATCCACATCCGAATCTCCGATCATCAGGGTTTGCTCCGCCGCGGCGCCGGCCTCGCGCATCAGTGTTTCCAGGCCGAGGGGATCCGGTTTCTTCGTCTCAAAGGAGTTCCCACCATAGATGCGGAAGCAGTGCGGCGCCAGCTGAAGGGCAGCGCAGATCTCTTCGGACGGACGGATTGGCTTGTTGGTGAGAATGGCGAGCCTGGCCTGGGGCAGTGCGCGCGCGATCGCAGCCATCGCCTCCAGCGCGCCCTCGTACACGTAAGTGTGGTCGAGCTTGTGAACGCGGTAGTAGGAGAGAAAGAATGCCACCGCTTCGGTAACAATCTCTTCGTGCTCCGGATCGCCGAGAGCGCGCCGCACCAACACATGAACGCCGTCCCCGATGTAGCTGGCAATCACTAGGTCGGGCAGGGGGTGGCGACCGAGGTGAGCAAGGGTGGCATTGACCGCCGCGACCAGGTCGGCGCGGGAGTCGATGAGGGTTCCATCGAGGTCGAACGCAATAAGGCGGAGAGAAGCAGCCAAAGGGAGCGGGCGGAGGCGCTCGATCATACTGCCAGTGTAAAAGAGAAGGGCCGGGGACTCGAACGTCCGCGACCCTTTCGCTGGCTCGCGCCTCAGTGGATGCGGATGCTGCCGGAGCCGGTCTCCACCTTCACGGTCGGACCGCCACCGTTCACGCTGCCGGTGATGTGGTGACGTTCCAGGCTGCCCTGCATGCTGATGGGCTGGTCGGTGCGAATGGAACCCGAGCCGGTCTCGGCATCCAGAGTGAACTTCGCTCCGCCGAGGTTCAGGTCGATAGAGCCGGAACCGGCCTCGACTTTCCAATTGTCCGTCGGCTGTCCTGCAATGCTTACGTCACCAGAACCAGTCTCAGCCTTGAGGGAGCCCTTTACACCAGTGACACGGATTGAGCCTGAACCCGTGCCGGCGGTCACACTGCCTCCGTTGCTGAAGTTGACACGGATGTCTCCCGAGCCGGTCTGCAGGTAGCTGTCCCCGCCCAGATCGTCCCCGTTTATGGTGCCGGATCCGGTTTCAAGTCGAGTGCCACCAGCCATGGAGGCCGCTCTGATATCACCCGATCCGGATTCCGCCTTCAGGTGCGTACTCTTCGGCGCGGTGATGTCGTAGTCGATCGAGACATGATTGAACCGACTCTCATGCAACTGGCCCACGCGTATCGTATTGCCAGTCTGTTGAATCGGCGGATTGTCGACGACCTGCTTGACCTGATCATCGCCCGACCCTCCCATCCAACCATGGTTTGCACGCACATGGCCGACGATGTGGACCTGATTGTCCGATCCGGGAGTGACGTGCACGTAGCCGGAGCCGGTAGAGACTTCTAATTGCACCGCGCCGTTCACGCTCAGAGTCTTGTCGAAGGTCCCGTCCGAGGCGAGTGCCAAGGCCGGAATTCCCAGTGTTGCCGCAGTGAGCGCTGCCGCCCGCATTGCCGTCATAATCATCATCGTCTTCTCCCTCTCATTACTGCTGCAAGACCACCTTGTCGCCTTCTTTCAATCCGCTGGTGATCTCTGTGTTGCTGCCGTTTGCCAAACCTACCGTCACTGAGACTTTACGCATGCCGTCTTTCCCTTTTGGATCCGGCAAATTGACGAATGCGTGTTTCTGCGCGTCATAACTGATCGCCTGCTCAGGTACCGCCAGCACGTTTTTGTGCTCCTTAATCAGGATCTCAGCATTGGCGGTCATCATCGCTTTGATCTCGCCTGCCGGATTGTCGATCGAAACGCGCACGGCAAACGTTGTGACATTGTCCTTTTCTATTCCCAGCGGCGCGATGCGCGTCACCTTGCCATAGAAAACGCGATTTTTGAAGGATTCGATGCGGATCCGGGCAGGCTGTCCCATGTAGACACTTCCGATATCTGCTTCGTCGACTTTGCCGTCCACGTAAACCTGACTCGTGTCCCCTAGAGTGAATACGAGCGTAGCGGTGGAACCAAGCACGAGGATCGAACTGACGGCATCGCCTACTTCAACGTCACGCGAGAGGACCACGCCGTCAATGGACGACACGATGGTGGTGTAACTCAACTGCTCCTCGAGCTGCTTCAAACTCGCCTGACTTTCGGCTACCTGCGCCTGCGCCTGAAGCAGCTTGGCACGATCGACAGAGATGGTGGCAATGGCGGTGCGCTGCTTGTTCAGATTCGAGAGATAATCTCGATTTGCATCATCCAGCGCCTGCTGGCTTACCACGCCAGCCTCCTTCATCTCCTGGTTGCGGCGAAGGGTCGCCGCATACATGGGGAGATCCGGCGCCCGTGCTGCGACTTCGTCTTGCGTGATGTCGGCGTCCGCGGTCTTTACATTGGCCTGGGCTGCCTGCAGAGTGGCGCGTGCTGCCTCCACCTGAGCAAGAATCTCCACTCGGTCCAACTGGGCCAGCACCTGGCCCCTGTGCACACGGGCGTTTGCGTCCACGTACCACTTTTCAACGATGCCGCTAGCCTTCGACTTTACCTCGACCTTCGTGATGGGCTGGACCTTCCCCGTGGCTACGACGCTCTTGGCAATGTCCATGCGGCTGACGGAGCCGATCCGGCTACCATCAATATTCGTGCCGCTACTGTGCGCAACTACGGCCGCAATAAGGACCACCAGAGCCACCATTGCACTAAGTGAGCCCCACAACAAGAATCGCCTGCGCTTCCGAGCCGCCACCATACCCCTCCACCCGGGAACACAGCCCCGGCCCACCGTATGCTACGCGTGGCCAATGAAAAAGGTTCCCTAGGACAAGTTTGGCGCAGATTTGGCGTTTTCAGTCAGCGCTGTTGCCGTTTTACGCCACACAGACAGGAATATCGGCTGCCCGATAATAATCGGAAGACAGCGCCGGAGCGGGAAACTCCGCTGGCGAAATGCTGCTTTACCCTATCCACATGGTTCACTGGACACTCTTCCACGGCGTTGCCATCGTCGGTCTTATTCTGGCGAACAGCTTCTTCGTGGCGGCGGAGTTCGCCTTGGTGAGCTTGCGCGCCACCAGGGTGGAGCAGTTGCTGGCCCAGTCCCGTCCCGGCGCCCGCGCCGTAGCGCAGTTACGCGGCTCGCTCAATGACACGCTCTCCGCAGTGCAGTTCGGCGTGACTGTCGCCAGCCTGGCGCTCGGGTGGCTGGGTGAGCCGGCGCTGGCTCCACTCATCGAGCGGCCGCTCCATGCATTGCCCCATCCTGAGGTTTTTGCCCACGCCATCAGCGCGGTCGTTGCCTTTGCCTGCATCACCTACCTTCAGGTCATATTGGGCGAACTGGTCCCGAAATCGCTCGCACTCCGCCAGCCCGAGCAACTTGCGCTCGGCGTGGCTCCTCCGATGCTCGTGTTCATCCGGCTTACCCGGCCCTTTGTTGTGTTCATGAACGGCTCGGCGAGCCTGGTTCTACGATTGTTTCGATCTATCCCTGTCGGCGAGGCGTCCGTGCACTCCCCGGACGAGCTGAAGTTGATGGCGACGGCGACCCGGCGCCAGGGACTGCTGCCCCCCTACCAGGAGTCTCTGATCCATCGCGCGGTCGAGATGAATACCATTGTGGCTCGGGAGATCATGACGCCGCGGCAGCGCATTTTTTCCCTCCCCGCCAGCATGCCGGTGGTGGAGGCGAGCGCCCGCATCGTAGAGGAACAGCACTCACGCATCCCGATCTTCGACGCCGTCCGCGGCCCGGAGTATGTCGTTGGTGTGGTTTATTCCAAGGACGTTTCTCGCCTGATGCACTTCGAACTCGGCCGCGCCAATCGCGGTCAGGGCCGGTCGCACGGATTGCAACTAAGCCAGATTATGCGCGACATTCTCGTGGTGCCCGAGACCAAGCCAGTGCTGGATCTGCTGCATGAGTTCCAGGAGCGCCGCCGCCATCTCGCGATCGTGGTCGATGAGCACGGCTCGACGGTCGGGCTGGTGACGGTTGAGGACGCCCTGGAACAGCTTGTGGGCGAGATGGAAGATGAGTTTGACGTGGGTTTGCGCCGTGCCGCACGCATGCCTGCCGAGGCCTTCTATCTGGATGGCGGCGTGAATCTGCGTGACCTCGAAACGCAGATGCACTGGTATCTGCCGCGCGACGGTGGTGTGGAGACGCTGGCCGGTTTTCTGCTGGCACAACTTGGGCACCTCCCGGAAGCCGGCGAGAGCGTGGATTTTGAAGGACGCCGCTACACTATTGCCGAGATGAGTGGACACCGCATTAGCCGGGTACGCATTGAGCCGGTTCCATCCAAGTCCGCCGTGGCCTCCCCGTCCACCCTGTCGACACGAGGAGGCGCATGAAGCTGCTGCCCGCGTTGGGCCGGCGGCTTCTGTATACGCTTCCCGTCGTCTGGCTGGTGGTTTCGCTGGTCTTCCTGCTGATTCATCTCGTACCTGGCGATCCAGTGGCGCAGATGCTGGGCGAGGGCGCGACTCCAACGGACCTGGACACGCTGCGCCATCAGTATGGGCTCGACCTGCCGTTGGGCCAACAGTACATTCGCTACTGGCATGGGGTTTTTCACGGAGACCTGGGGCACTCGCTCCGGCTGAACGACTCAGTCACCCACCTCATTCTGCAACGATATCCGTACACGCTGGAGCTCACGCTGGCCGCTCTGGTGATCGCGTTACTTGCGGCAATTCCGGCGGGCATCTTTGCCGCGCTGCATCGCGGCAAATGGCGCGATAACACGGTTGGAGTGGTATCACTGTTCGGGCTGTCGTTTCCTGCCTTCGCAATGGGCCCTATCGCCATTCTTCTGGTGTCGATCAAGCTCGGGTGGTTGCCGGTATCGGGCGCAGGGTCACTGGCGCATCTTGTCTTGCCGGCAATCACGATGGGTTCGGGTTTGGCCGCTATCCTGACGCGGATGGTGCGGACGGCCATGCTGGAAGAGCTGGGGCAGGACTACATTCGAACCGCCCGCGCGAAGGGATTGCCGGAACGCACGGTGCTGTACCGACACGCGCTGCGCAACGCGCTGATCCCGATTGTGACGCTGGTGGGGCTACAGTTCGGCGCGCTGCTGGCTGGCGCAATCGTGACGGAAACCATCTTCAGTTGGCCGGGTGTGGGCAGGCTGACGATTACGGCCATCTCCAATCGCGATTACGCGCTGGTGCAGGGTTGCATCCTCGCCGTTGGATTGACGTACATTCTGGTGAATCTTGCCACGGACATCCTTTACGCTGTGCTCAATCCACGCATTCGAGCCTGATTCGCATTACCTAAATTGCATTCGCGGGTTAAACCGTTCCCATTGACGGAAGCGTGGCCATGGGGGATCTGCATCCCATAGGAGGAGTCAGTACAGGAGATGCGTGATGAATATCCGAGAGGCACTGGGGCTGGCGCCGAAGAAGAAGATCCGCTATGGTTTTGTCGCTCTGGGCGATATCGCGCAGGAGGCGATGCTTCCGGGAGTCGAACACACAGGGAACTCGACGATTGCCGCGCTGGTGACAGGCGATCCGGTGAAGGCGGGCCGGCTGGCAGAGCGTTATGGCGTGGCGCACACCTACAGCTACGAGCAGTTTCCTGATCTGCTGCAATCAGGAAATGTCGATGCCGTCTACATCGCGACGCCGAACTGGCGACACGCCGAATTTGTGCTGCCTGCGCTGAAGGCGGGCATTCATGGTTTGGTGGAAAAGCCGCTTGAAATCGACACCGTGCGCTGCCAGCAGATCGTGGATGCCCAGCGAGCGTCGAAGGCCAAGTTGATGGTGGCCTACCGGCTGCATTTTGAACCTGCGACAGTGGCCGCGATTGAACGTGTGCGCAAGGGTGAGCTCGGGCAGGTGCATCTCTTCACCTCAACCTTCACGCAGATGGTCGATCCGGCAAATCATCGCGCGAAGAGTGGCGCCGCAGCCGGTCCTGTGTTCGACATGGGTCCCTATCCAGTGAACGCCGTGCGGAACCTGTTTGGCGCGGAGCCGACGGAGGTGTCTGCCTTCGGATCGCGTCATGCGAACTCAGGTCTTGGAGACTTTGACGATACGGTAACTGTGATGCTGCGCTTTCCGGAGGGGCGGCTGGCGCATTTTGCCGTTTCTTACTATGGAAACGCCATTGATACCTATACGGTGCTTGGCACCAGGGGTTCGTTCCAGGTACAGCCCGGTTACAGCTACGGCCAGTCCCTTGAGCATTTCCTCACTCTCGGTGATAAAGAGGACAAGATCAGTTACAAAAGCACAGACCACTTTGGTGGTGAAATGAAGTATTTCTCCGATTGCATTCTGCACGATATTGATCCGGAACCGGATGCGGAGGAGGGGCTGGCAGACGTGCGTGTGTTGGAGGCGATCCAGCGGGCACTTGAGACGGGACATGTGCAGGCACTGGCTCCTTTCGCGCGCTCGAAGCAGATCGATCCTGACCAGGTAGTGCGGCTTGGCGCGCTCAAGCCACCAGAGCCCGTACATGCCTCAAGCCCGAGCAAATGACGAACCCAAAGGAATGTACCGGCTAAACATCGAGATGGACGATTCGCGCGTCCACTTCGTTGGCTTCGATCTTCAGCCATGCGAGAGTGACGGGAAGCTCAAATCTGCGGGGCCCGGCACTGCCCGGGTTCAGGAATAGCACCCTGCGTCGCCACTCCACGAGCGGCTTATGCGAGTGCCCGAAAACAACCGCCGCGATGCCGGCAGCCTCCGGATTGAGATCAAGCCTCTTCACGTCGTGGAGCATGTAGATGCTGAGGCCGTCGAGCTCGACCAGCTCAGTGGGCGGCAGATGATTGCACGGACCGTCCTCATCGATATTGCCCCGAATGGCAGTGACCGGTGCTATCGCGCGAAGAGCATCGAGGATGGTCGGATCGCCGACATCCCCGGCATGGAGAATATGCTCCGCACCCTGCAGTGCCTTTAGTGCTTCAGGACGCAGCAGGCCGTGCGTGTCGGAGATGAGGCCGATGCGCATGGACTAGAGTCCGACCGCCATACGCGTGCGCGGATCGAGATAGTCGCGCAACGCGTCGCCGATGAAGTTGAAGGAGAGCACGCAGCCCATCACAGCCAGAGCAGGGAAGATGACCAGATGCGGCGAATCGAAGAGATGGGAACGTGCGTCGTTCAGCATGGAGCCCCAACTCGGTGCGGGCGCAGGAATGCCAAGCCCGAGGAAGCTGAGCGTAGCCTCGGCCAACACAGCACCAGCCATGCCGATGGCCGCCTGTACCAGGATGGGCTGCACGATGTTCGGCACGATGTGACGAATGAAGATGCGCACATCGCCTGCGCCCAACGCACGCGCGGCTTCCACAAATTCACGCTCGCGAACGGCCAATACCTGAGCCCGCACGAGGCGCGCGTAGCCAACCCAGCCGCTAATGGAGAGCGCGAGCACCAGATTGAAAAGGCCGGGACCGAGAAAGGCGACGAACGCAATTGCCAGCAGAATTCCCGGCAGCGCGAGAAATGCGTTCATGACGAAGATATTGAGCGCGGTATCGACCCAGCCGCCGTAGTAGCCGGCGAGGCCGCCGACCAGCATGCCGAGCGAGAGCGAGATGGTAACCACGCTGACCGCCACGATCAAGGAGATGCGCGCGCCATAAAGGATACGCGAGAGGACATCGCGCCCAAGCTCGTCGGTACCAAACCAATGCGCATGGCTGGGGGAGAGCAGGCGATGACTGAGATCGATCGCCGCCGGATCATAGGGCGCAGCCGCCGAGGCCAGCAGAGCCATCGCCACGAAGAGCACCAGCAGCGAAACTCCGATGACCGCGAGGGGCTGATGCTTGAGTCGGTAGCTGAGGGTCGCGCGGGCCATGGCGGCATCATCGCACAACCTCAGGCACGGGCGCCCAGTGGCTGCTAAGGCGCTCTGTAACGGGCCGCCTACGAGAGCTTTACCTGCATGATGCCTGCGGGTATGTTCTCCTCGTTCGCGTTTCGCTACATCGAAGTTGGAGTCATGATGACACCGCAGGCTATTCTCGCGCCCGAGTTTCCAGACGGGTCGGTCATCATGTCGTCGGTATTTGCGTGAATCACGATCGACGTGCCGTCATTCGTGAAGACGGAGTCGATCGCCTTTGGGTCGAGCGATATGCCCTTTGTGCTGAACTCGGCTTTGTCTGTACCGTCCGGCTCTACGCTTAGATTGAACGGCATATCCCCTGCATGGGGTCCACGCGGATTTCGTATTCCGTGTTGCTTGCTGCCAGGGTTAAAGTGGGCGCCTGCGGACTTGAAGTCGGGCGGATCGCATTTTGCATACTGATGAATGTGCATGCCATGCTCCCCTGGCGGCAGATTCTTCAGGTCCACTTTGACGTTTACGGTCTCCTTTTTTCCTGGGCGCAGTGTTACTGTTCCGGCGTCCTTGCCGTCCGCAGTGTGGATGGCGACAACCACGGGCTTCACCTTCGCGGCACTTGCTGAAATTGTCGTCGCTGCCATCAAAACTACCAGGGTCATTATCCGGTCAATTTGCATGTCTTTCCTCCTGCTGCATCCCAGTCTATTTCCGCTGCACGTATAACGCTGTTGTTTATGCCTGAATCGTCGCCGATTCTACGCCCGAGCCGGCCGGTGTCGGCTCCATCGCCAACAGGTTATTGAAGCGGTTGAAGTCATTGAACAAACCGCTGGCGGCCATTAACTCCACGATTTCACCTTCGGTGAAGTGGAGTTTCAGTTCTGCCAACTCTGCCTCGTCGAGAGGTCTCTCGTTGTGCGTGAGGCGTTCCGCTAGTCGAAGGGCCGACTTTTCGCGGGGAGTGAAGGTATCGCTGTTCTCGAAACGAGATAGGGTAGCAATTTGCGCGTCGCTGTATCCCAGCTTTTTCGCGAGCAGCGAATGCGATGCGAGGCAGTACTCGCAGTTATTCATCTGCGAGGTGCGTACGATGACCAGTTCCTTTAGTGCTGTGGGCAAAGTGCCGGTGTTCAACACCGCTTCCATATGCGCGATCATCGTCTGCAGAATCTCCGGACGATGGGCTACGGTGCGAAACATGTTCGGCACGTTGCCGCGCTGCCTTACATAGCGATCGTAGATCTCTCCAACACCTTCGCTGACGTCCCGCCTTCCCAGTCTTGAAATGCGTGCCATGGCTCTCACCTCGCTGTGCCTTGGCTTTCAGTGTATCCAAAGGCCGCCCGTGGCTATTAGATCGCAAAAGTGAAACGCGGGTTTAGTGGCCACCCGGTGCTCCTCCTGCCCGGAAGCGGCGGATGAAAAATGTCAGGGGGATAACAGCCAGTGTTGCCCATCCAAGGACGCGGAAGCAATCCATGTAGGCCAACATATGCGCCTGGTTTCCCAGTTGCCGGTAGACATTTGCCAGCGCGGCACCGTGAGCATCGCCGGCGGAAAAGCCACGGTGTACAAGAAAGTTGGTTAAAGCTCGCACACGTTGTTCGAGAAGACCGGATGTTTGTGGAAGTGCCGCGCTCACCACCGACTGATGGTAGTCAAAGCGGCGTTCGCTCGCCGTGGTGATGAATGCAATGCCGAAGCTGCCACCCCAGTTGCGGAAAAGATTCGTGAGGCTTGAGGCACGATTGTTCTGATCAGGGCGCAACTCTGAATACGCTACAACATTGAGCGGGACGAAGAAGAAGGCATAGCCGAGACCCTGAAAAACACGTGCGAGCGCGTAGTGCCCGAAGTTCGTCGCGAGATTGAAGGTGCTGTAATACCACATCGACGCTGCCACTCCCGCAAGGCTGCCGCAGAGCAGGACTCGGGGATGTACGATGCCTTTCTGCACCAGCCGCGCGCCGATGGGAGCCAGCAACGTAATCATGAGTGCACCAGGCCCCAGCACCAGGCCCGCATCGATAGCGCGGTAGCCATAGAGAGACTGCAGGATCTGCGGGATCATTGTGGTGGTGCCGAAGAGACCAAAGCCGAAGATAAACAGAAGTACGGAAGCGATAGCGAAGTGACGACTTTTCAGTAAGCGCAGGTCAATCACCGGGTCCTTCTGCCGCAGTTCCCAGACGATTGCCGTCACCCAGCAGACGAGTGCGATGCCAAATGCCCAGGCGATGAGCCGGCTGCCGAACCAGTCATCGATCTGGCCGCGATCCAGGAATATCTCCAGTGCGGCAGAACCGAGACCAACCAGAGCGATACCGGTGGTGTCGACCTTCAAGCGGCCGCCTGCTCGAGCGGCCTTGCGCTCGATCGTGAATGCTGGTGGATCCTGCACCAGGCGGTTGCTCAGGTAAAGGGAGAGCAAACCGATCGGAATATTGATGAAAAAGACCCAGCGCCAGGTGTAGTTATCCGTGATCCATCCGCCTAGAACGGGGCCGATTGCCGGCGCAGTGACGATGGCAATGGTGTAGAGCGCGAAGGCGGATGCACGTTTCTCTGGTGGGAAGGTATCTACCAGGATCGCCTGTTCCACCGGCGCCAGGCCGCCGCCGCCGATGCCCTGCAGGACACGACTGAGGAGCATGAACCCGAGGCTCGGTGCGATCCCGCAGCAGAAGGAACTAATCGTAAAGAGCGCCACGCAGCCCATGTAGTAGTTCTTTCTGCCGAAGACGCGGCTGAGCCATGCGCTCATCGGGAGGACTACGGCATTTGCAACAAGGTAGGTCGTCAGTATCCAGGTGACCTCATCGAAGCTGCGTCCAAGGCCTCCCGCAATATAGGGCAGGGAAACATTGGCGATCGACGTATCCAGCAATTCCATGAAGGTGGCAAGAGTCACGGTAAGCGCGACCGCCCACGGGCTCACTCCGGGCCTCACCGCTGTGGTCTGCGCGGGTCCTGTTATTTGGGCAGCAGCGGCCAACCATCCCCCAATCCGTGATGGAGTAATTGATTCCCTAAGAGACCGATCGGTCGCAAATGGTCTATTATTTTTTCAGTCAGGGATATTCCGGTGACAAGGCGGCTTACATGCGCATAAACGGCCCGGCAAAACTGCTTCGCAAAGGGGACAGAACGCGACAGCACATCGTGGCGCAAGCGGCGCCGCTCTTCAACCAGAAGGGCTACGAAGGATGTTCCATGGGGGAGATCATGGAAGCAGCAGAGATCGAAAAGGGCGGTATCTATCGTCATTTCGCCAGCAAGGAAGAGCTGGCGTTGGCGGCGTTCGACTTCGCATGGGAGGAAGTGTCCCATGGCCGCACCCGAGGACTCGAGGAGATCGAAGATCCTCTGCTGAGGCTGGAAGCATTCATCCGCAATTTTGTCGAGCGACGACCCACCCTGCCGGGTGGCTGCCCGCTGCTGAATACTGCGATTGATTCCGACGATGGCAACGCTGCTTTGCGCGCCCGCGCTCAGGAAGCCCTCGCTGGCTGGCGTACGCGTCTCTGCTCTCTGGTGGACTCAGCTATGCGGCAGGGAACTGCAAAACGTGGCATCCAACCCCGTGCCGTTGCATCGATCGTCATCGGCATGCTGGAAGGCGCCTTGATGATGAGCCGGTTGGACGGGAATCGGCACGCGCTCGAAACCGCTCGCGATCATTTGATTTCTTACATCACAAGCCTTCGCGTTGAAATCCCAAGCCGCCGGAGAGAAACGCGGGCACAGGTAGATAAAGGCGATCGCCGCCTTCATATTATTCCAGGGTGAACCAGAAAGTCGCTCCCTGGTCCACCGCGCTCTTTGCCCAGATGCGTCCGTGATGTCCATGAACGACGCGCGCAACAGTGGCCAACCCAATTCCCGAGCCTCGGAAATCCTTGTCGCCATGCAGGCGATTGAAGGCCCCGAATAGCTTATCCGCGTAGACCATGTCGAAGCCCGCTCCGTTGTCGCGCACGTACCAGGCATTCTGCTCCGGGTCCCATCCGAAGTGGATTTCCGCGTGTGGCACCTTTGAAGAGAACTTGGCGGCATTGCCCATCAAATTCGCAAGCGCAATACGTGTGAGTCTTGGATCAGCGTAGACGTCCAACCCGGTCTCAACATCGAAGGACAACTGACGGTCTGGATTTTCCTCCCGCAGATCGGAGGCGACGGACTCTGCCAACCCGCTCATGCTGAAGGTTTCACGGATGATCTCAGCTCGGGTGATGCGCGAGAGCTGCAGCAGCGCATCGATGAGCTGGCCCATACGCTGCACGCCGCCGCGCACACGGTTGATATAGTCTCGGCCGCTATCGTCAATTGTCGCGGCATAGTCCTCCTGGAGAGCGAGGCTGAATCCATCGATGGTGCGCAACGGAGCTCGCAGATCGTGCGAGACGGAATAGCTGAACGCTTCAAGTTCACGGTTTATCCGTTCCAGCTCTGCGGTACGCACGCGCACGCGGTCTTCAAGCGTCGCGTTCAACGCCTGTACTTCCGCGGCTCTCGCCTCTGTCTCCTTCTGTGCGAGCACAACTCGCTCGCCAGCTGCTTCGGCGGCAACTCGTAAGTCGCGTTCGCGCGCGAATTGCCAGAAGGCAAAGAGGATGAGAAGGAAATCCAGGGTACTGGCCACCACCACAGCGACTTGTGCGTGCCCGGTGCTGTTGTTCGTCGAAGCCGTTCGGATCGCCAGCAGCCTGTCTTCTTCGGCATCCATCGCATCGCATATTGCGCGGATATGGTCCATTTCGACCTTGCCGGGTCCGCCTATCAGCAGAGGTGTGGAGATATCCTGACCGCCCTGCCTGCGCATCTCCACTGCTCTTTGCAGCACGAGCAGTCTCCGGTCTACCGCCGCGCGAAGATCGCGAATCCGTTCCTGCTGGTCGGGGTTGTCCGCCGTCAACATATCCAAGTGATCCAGTTCGCCCGGCAACTCTTGCAGGGCCGTCGTGTACGGCGCCAGGTAGCTGTCACTACCAGATATGAGATAACCGCGCTCGCCCGTTTCAGCGTTGACGGTCGAACCGAGCACGCGCTCCACCTGATGCACCACCTGCCAGCTATGTGCCAGCCAGAAGCCATTGGTCGCCAGGGTGCGAACCGCCTGGAGTGCCCACCAGGCGTTCAGGAAGACGATGATCGTCCCGGCCAGTAACAGGAGCGGTAGGAACGTAGATTTGAATCGGGTCTTCATAACGCGTTTCCTCATCCTAATAGCCACGCGCTCCTTTGCAGGGACTGGTTCTGACTTCGTCTGGCGCAGGCGTAGCTGCTTTGCTCCTATGGCAAACTGGCGTCATGGTCGATGTAGCAATTGTCGGCGCTGGTCTGGCCGGGCTCTGTTGTGCTGTGCGCCTGGAGCAGTCCGGCTTGTCGGTGAAGGTGCTGGAGGCGGACAATGCGCCCGGCGGGCGCATTCGCACCGACCAGGTAGACGGCTTTCGTTTGGATCGCGGATTTCAGATTCTGCTTACTGGTTATCCGGAAATCGTTCAGCATTTCGACGTCAAGGCGTTGCGCCTGCGCCCCTTCGCCAGGGGTGCTCTGGTGCGGCACGGCGGCCGTTTTCATCATTTTGCCGATCCATTTCGCGGTTCGTTGGGCAATGCGTTCAGCATTGCCGTGGATCCCGTAGTGAGCCTGAAGGACAAGCTGCGGGTTGCGCGTCTGCGTCGCCTGGTAAAGCACGACGAACCTGCGGATCTCTTTAAGAAGCCGGAGATGACAACCCGACAGTTTCTCGAGGAATACGGCTTCTCCTCGAAGATTGTGGACCGTTTCTTTGCGCCATTTCTCGCCGGGGTGTTTCTGGAACGAGAACTTGCCACGTCAAGCCGCTATTTCCAATTCCTCTTTCGCATGTTCGCGTATGGAGACGCCGCAGTGCCGGAGAACGGTATGGAGACGCTGCCGCGTCAGTTGGCGGTTCGTCTGAAGAGCGGAACCCTGGAGACGAATGTTCGTGTCAGCGCAATACGACGGAATGGAAACGGGTTCGCGCTGGATGCGGGGAAGAAAGCGAGCTGTGCAGCTCGTCGGGTTGTGTTGGCTGTAGAGGATGAACAGTGTCGAACACTTCTGAGTAGTCAGAATGGACACAAATTGCCGACCAGCAATCTGCTCCAGTGGAATCGCACCACGACCTTTTATTACGCCGCCGCCCGCACTCCCATCGATGGTCCCCTGCTCGTACTCAACGGAGACGGACCGGCTGCTGGCCCAGTGAATCATGCCATGGTGCTGAGCCAGGCCAGTGAACGTTACGCCCCTCCTGGTATGCACCTGATTGCGGCAAACGTCGTCGGGCGTGCGCCGCAATCCGACTCGCAGATCGAACAACTGGAGCGCAACACTCGCGCTCAACTTGAGCGTTGGTTTGGTGCCGATGTCACAAGATGGACGGTAGTGGGCGGATATCCGATTGTGCATGCCTTGCCGTTATGCGCACATGCGGAATGGCAGCAAAGCAATCCGCGCCTGATGGAAGGTGTCTATGTGTGTGGAGACTATCGGGAGACGCCCTCGATCCAGGGCGCGCTGGCCTCTGGACGCCGCGCGGCGGAGTCCGTCCTGCACCACTCTAGTTGACGCATCTTTGACCTGCCCTCGACTGATTTGCTATTTTGAAAGCATCATAGGAGCGGGGCGTAGTCCGCGCTCTGGCCCACCACACTCCTCAGTAGCTCAATGGCAGAGCATTCGGCTGTTAACCGAAGGGTTGTAGGTTCGAGTCCTACCTGAGGAGCCAAATCAAATCAACAACTTAGAGCAGTGAAGAGATGGGGGGCAACCCTCAAAATGTGCCGATTGTGCCCATTTTTGTGCCCACGCTCCTTCAAAACGGATGCTGTATCCATAGCAATCGTGCTCCGTTGAGGCTCTCAGCTAGGCGACTCAAAATCGCCACCCGTCACCATAAAAAGGTCCGTCGGTTAGCCGTGCTGTGAATTGACCGAATCCAACTTCTGCTTCAATCTCTCCCCGCGCCCAACGTAGCGGTGCGCTCTAGAGATCCGAATAGG
>Ga0193743_1001132_pt1 | contig 20249 bp, 18 predicted proteins | sample L2c2metaG_FD_143038 | JGI IMG/M metagenome (GOLD analysis project Ga0193743, IMG submission 143038) | Soil microbial communities from a riparian zone of the East river system, Colorado, United States - L2c2 | ecosystem: Environmental > Terrestrial > Soil > Riparian zone | place: USA: East River... | reverse complement strand
TTGTTAATAACGATACTGCTTGATTGGCTTATCCATTCTCAAACCTGTGGATACTGGACGTCTTCCAGTTGATATTCATGGGCTCAGCTAGCTCCTTGGACATATGCTTGGGCATTATCAGATACTGACTGGCTCCGGTCACGGCTGTAAAGCCTGAATCAGTCGAAGTCGTAACAGATCAGGTAATATCATTTATTTGTAGTCTCTATAGAATTATTACTAAGGTTTTAATATCAAGTCTTTTATGGTTATTGACAAGGGTCCTTTCTGTCAACTCCTTCAGTACCAGCGTCCATCTACCAAAGATAACAATATTCCTCACCAACAAAAACTATGTGATGAAGTAGTTGAAAAGGCCAAACTTGCTATTCAATGCTTAATGGAACATCTTGAGGTATGGTTTTTAATATTCTTTTTGTTATATTACCCTTATTTTTGTGTTTAGACTGTTATAGTTTTCGCAGCTAGGATATAATAAGTCTCAACTTGAATAGAAAGTTGAAGTTTATTGATATGTACCTAGGATATAATAACTAGGTATCAATTAGTTAGGAAATATAATGTAAGTAAGAAACCACTCACGTCTCAACTTGAATAGAAAGTTGAGACATGTTCGAAAAATCCGTCACTGTAATATTGACGTGATTATGTAATAATAAAATATTTGATGAAGGATAAAATAAACAATATATGACAAAAACGAGATAAGGACTTGTATATTTCAACAGGAGAATGGAATTTCAATTTCTATGCAGAATTTGGGGTCAGGAAAGCATTGGCAGGAAGGATGTGTCAGAAATTCACCTGCTTTGTCTTCCTTGACCTCCAGGGGTTTAGACCGAGACTGAGACTGGTCCACCAAAGTCCCAATATCTCACATCAGCAAACTCTGATTTTTGACATAGTGAGTTATAGCAAGTTACAGTAAGTTATAGCATGGGTCCCTATCTCTGTAGCACTCACTATGTCAAAGATCAGAGTTTGCAGTCCTGAACCGGTCTGGACCAGTTGCTGGTCCTAACCAGTCTTAACCAGTTTACGACCAGTTTTTTGACCTGATGCATTGAAAATTGGACATGTATTCATCAATAATATTTGTTGAGGTTAACGTAAGCTTTAAAATGAGCCCAAGAACATTTGATATGGTCAGGAATTGAATTTCCTACAATGATATTCAGCAAAGTCTACTATTTTAGTCAACATTGTACAGTTTAATTTATTTCTCAGCCAAATTTTAACCATTTTGAGGGGTCTTGGGCTCATTTTAGAGGGGTAGATTGGAGGTATGAATTCACCAGTTCAAACTGGTCTGAACTGCAAAGACCGGTCTTTTTGCAGTCTTTGATTCTCAACAATCAAAAGACTGGACTGCTGGTCCAGTCTTTTCCAGTCTTGGAGTCCGGTCTGGTTGTGGTCTTTTTGCAGTCTTGAGACCGGACTTCCAAACACTACTCCTCCTTATCTTCTTCATCATTCTCGAAGCTATCAGGGTCAAGTCCGTGATCCACCAGGAGTTGGGCACACTCGGGAGTCCACTGATACTTCTTGTCGCTGGTGACTGGCTCTGTATCAGATGTGCTGTCCTGGCTGTTTTCCTCAGTATCCGAGATGGGAAACTCCAAAGGAGGGTCTTCGAAGTCGTCAGACATGACTTGGTGACAGTTAATAGAGTGAGAGTTGTAGTTTACAAGCAGTAGAGACAGTGAACTTCGATTTCTGAATTTCCTGAATTTCGTGTATTTACTTGATTTATTTTATTTAAAGCACCGCAAAACAGTGTTTGGATAAGGATTTCCGAAACGACTGTAGTCGAAATATTGAGTCAATCGGATGAAAAATGAGATATTCCAAGTGGGTGAAGGATGGTAGTGCTGGCTGATGTTTGGGTCCGTGTTTAAGGGCAATTGAAAAATGAGCCTCGATCGATAACGTGTAAATACTTGGGTATCATCTTCTACATTCAACCAGCCAGCCGAATGTGCCAGTTGTATCCCAGCTTCAACATTCCAAACAATTGAACAACACTCTGTTTCTGTAGTTCAAATCAAGAAACTGGCGGCTAGTCGAGTAACACTTAAGTATTGTAATGGTATCCAAATTCGTGGAAGGTCCGTGCAGCAAAGCGGCTGTGGTCATTGTTTGGCTGTGAAAGGGCAGCCAATCAACTTCACTGAGAGACGGTTCGTGTATCGCTCTTGTTCTTTACCTCCATCTTTCTTTTTCTGAGCTTCCCTTTTCTTTTGTTAAATACTTCAAAAACCATGAGCGGGCACGACAATGAAGATCTGATCGATTACGAGGATGAGCACGACATTCCCAACATCGGCGCTACTTCAACAACTAATGGGGCGACAACTTCGTCCGTCGACTTGGACGAAAAAGACAAAAAAAACTTCTCTGGCATTCATTCAACTGGCTTCAGGTACTTTTTCCACATGCATATCCTACCATATCCTACCCACTGTTGATCTAACCTTTCAATTTGCCCTCTTTGTAGAGATTTTCTTCTTAAACCAGAGTTGTTGCGTGCCATCAGTGATCTGGGGTTTGAACACCCCTCAGAAGGTAGTATTTTTCTTTTGGCTTTCCCAATTTACACTACAATTAACTATGCCAAAAGTGCAGCAGGAATGTATACCCCAGGCTGTTCTTGGCATGGATGTCCTTTGCCAGGCCAAATCTGGTCACGGAAAAACTGCTGTCTTTGTGCTTGCCACACTGCAGCAGCTTGAACCTGTGAATGGCGAAGTGTCCGTTTTGGTGCTTTGTCATACTCGGGAGCTCGCTTTCCAAATAAAAAACGAATACACACGCTTTGCCAAGTACATGCCCGATGTCCGCGTCAGCACTTTCTATGGCGGTACGCCAGTTACCAAGGACGCTGAAATACTCCGCGACAAGACCAAATGCCCTCATATTGTTGTTGCCACCCCAGGTCGTCTGAATGCCCTCGCAAGGGACAAGGTTCTCGACGCGAAAAACGTGAAGCATTTTGTTTTGGACGAGTGCGATAAAATGCTGGAACAGCTTGGTCAGTCTTGCGAATTTGGCGCTCACCCATCCTCCCGTCATCATTTATGTTACACCAACTACCCGATTTTGCCATCATTGTCGGCTTGTCGCAGCATTTACACTATTCTTCGTTTGGATCACGTTCGGCATGGCAGGGATGCGGAGCATTGTAAAGTTCGGAAGGCGTGGGAATATTCATTCTACCGAGGCCGCTACTACTTTCATTCTCTGAGGTTTCCCAGCCTGGTCTACGTGCTGCTGCTGCAATTTTCTAGGTTTCGCTGCATTCTTATTTCTTCCTGTCGCATCTTCTCTTTTCTCCTGTCGCGTGTTTCTTCGTCAGTGTTATCTAATCGCGACATCGTCCATTAGACATGCGCCGTGATGTCCAAGAAATTTTCAGAGCGACGCCACACCACAAACAAGTAATGATGTTCAGTGCAACTCTGGCGAAAGATATTAGGACAACATGTAAGAAGTTTATGGCCAACGTAAGTCACTCTTCATTTTAGGAGATCGGATATAGTCTAATCGAGAGATAATTTCAGCCTCTGGAAATCTTTGTCGATGACGAAACCAAATTGACACTCCACGGTCTCCAACAACATTATGTGAAACTCGAGGAAGTAGGAAAAAATAGGAAATTAAACGAATTGCTGGACTCGTTAGAGTTCAATCAAGTATGCCTGCGCACAATTGTTGTTTTCTTGTTCATCATTCACTATTCTAGGTTGTTATCTTCGTAAAATCTGTCGCCCGAGCTATCGAACTGGACAAGCTCCTTGTCTCTTGCAATTTTCCAAGTATCAGTATCCATTCGGGACTTCAGCAGGAGGAGCGGTGCGTACACTTTCCTTGAAGAAGTAGTATCTCTAACGTCTGTTTTTTTAATAGTATCAGCCGATACACCGCTTTTAAAGCCTTTGAAAAACGCATTTTAGTTGCTACTGATATCTTCGGCCGTGGTATTGATGTCGAGCGTGTGAACATCGTCATCAATTATGATTGTCCTCCTGACGCTGACAGTTACCTGCACCGTGTTGGGTATGTGCTGATTACAGTGTCAATTTCCGTTTGCTCACATAGAATTGAAGTCGTGCTGGACGGTTTGGAACTAAGGGTCTTGCTATAACATTTGTTTCGTCAGACAGCGATCAGCAAGTCATGTCGGCCATACAATCACGATTCGAAGTTGCAGTACCAGAACTACCTGATCACATTGACCCTGCGAGTTACAGTAAGCTTTCTATCAATTCTTCTGAAATATAGTATTCACGGTGCTCTCTAGTGACATCGTAATAGTGTCTAAAATCTCCTTTCTTTATGTATTAGTTGTCTTACTCGTTTCGACGCGTTCTCGTGATGAATCGATAGCTAGCTTAGACTTGCCTTAAAACATATCTCATACTGTATATTTTTCTTTTTTGGATTATTCCTCCCTGAGATGAGAACTCCTGTCGAACCTCAACTGGACCGAGTTTTGGCTCACTCGATCATGATTACACCGAGACTCCTTGAGCCTCTCCTTGAAAGTCAATGCAAGAGATCTTTAATCTTCCCTCGCCTATGTATAATGCCGTGAAGGATCTGGAACGATCTTGTGGTTATGAAGATGATACCAATTAAGTCCCATCTCATTTGTCAACAATAATAGCCATTTATTTATGCTGCAAACATGTATATCTTCGGCAATAATATTGCATACATTTAAGTCGCCCGGCTGCCCTTCTTCTTCTTGTTGACGACCTTGAATCCCCACTCAGCCTGCGCCGTTTTGGGTGTTGCCTTAACTACGTCCGCGATCGAGACAGGTTTTGCAGAAGATTGAGCTGAAATTGTAGAACCCTTCGAGCGAGCATTAGCATCAGCCTTGCGCTTAGAAACAAACTCTGAAGCAAATCTTCTGCCATCAAGAGTGGTGCTATTCGAGTAGATCGTGTCGGAAACAATTTCGATTGTTGATGCATCGGGGTCCAAAGGGAAGGATAACAACATGGATATTATTTCCTCGACTGCACAAATGTCAATCAGATGCATTCACGCATAGAGAGAAGAATCACACCATTGACTGAACTGTTGAGGCCGTTTAGAGAATCACTAAGCCATTTCAAAAATTCGTGAGATGGGGAATAGATGATGTCTTCCTGCTTAGGAGTAGGACGAGGTTTAAAACCGGGGTTGACTACTTTTTGAGTGGACGAGTCGGAAGCTCGAGATGTTGATGCAGTTAGTGAAGCGGCCGAGAAAGATGTAGAAGGCTGTATCGGAGGACGACTAGGAGAAGAAGCCGGAGCAGAAGATACTTTGCCGTTCGCTCCGACTGTAGTCCAGACACTGTTATTGCTAAATGGTGGGGGCGGTGATGTTGCGGCAAGCTAAAAGTGAATTTACATGTAGATCAAAAGTGGATTATTAGAAAGACTAACCTTGGCAGTACTGTCGGCGTAAGCCCTCTTCGCGCTGGCAGCCATTATCGCTTCCTTTGAGATTTGCTTTTTGTGTTTCTCCTCTTCTTCTTGAATTTCTTTCATGGTCTTTTTGACCGCCGGTCGCTTGAGCGATGGAGTCGTCCAGACTGCCGAAGTAGCGGATGGTGCTGGCACTGCCGGTGTCTCTCGTATTGGATGACTATTGCTGCGGGACCCTGCTTGGGAAGTTGGGAGACCCCAAGACGCTGTAAATGGCTGGATGTCCTCTTTGGCTTCTGCTGTCACACGAGCTGATCGCTCCTTTTCTCTTTCTGCGGCTTTGCGTGACTCCAACTTTTTCGCTTCTGCCTCCTGTATTTCCCGAAGACTCACTGAGATACCGGACGCTTTTTTCTTGGTGACGTCTTCCTCTTTCGCCCAAGCAACTTTTGGTGTAGAAGGAGGTTCTACAGGAGTGGGTTGATCGATTATGGAGGGTTGGTTGACTATAGAGTGTTGATTGACTGGGGAAGGTTGAGAAACAACCTTGTTAGGCGTCTTAATACTGAGAGTGCGCATGGGCACGTCTAAAATAAATTGCTCGGGAGCTTGGTGATAGCTTGTAGATGGAAGAGATCTTATAGGAGCACTGCTAACTTCAGCACTTTGCTCTTCCTTGTTCTGCTGCCCAATTATCTCTGTCGTCAGGTCACTAGGCAGAGGCTCAACCTTCCAAGTATTGTCAGATAGGCCATCGAGATTGTTCAGTGTATTGCCATTTGACTGAGAGATTGAAATAGGAGCTTCTTCAATGCGAGGCCAAGAAGATTGGGCAGTCGGATTGGACAAAGCAACACTTGCAGATGAGAGCAGCTCAACATCGCGCACTCCCAGTCGACGAGAAGTCAAAGTATCAGACGCATTGCCCCGGAATCCGGGTATTGTAGCCGATTGAGGAGCTTCATCATGGTCCCGGATAGACGACGGCGGTGCAAAGTCTTTGTTATCGTGGACAGATGTTCCAAAAAACTCGTACGGAGCATGATCAGACTGTACATGCGCCAATTCAGACTGTTGTTGGTAGCTGACGTCTGGGTTAGCGTAAACAGGGTCTTGATTAAATGCCTTTGCAGCAGTATTAGAATTATTGGTGTCAGCCAAATCCTGACGGTGTTCCACATTCACCGAAGGTCCTAGATTCGCGCTGGTGGAGGAATGACTCTTGTGATCTGGGAAACCGACATTGAGGTTAAAGGGTAGCTTCCAGGGATCATGAATTGCGTAAGCGTTGTCAGACCCATAGCCATTGATAATTAAGTCTCGCTCATGTGTAAAATTGCCAAACGAGGGGAGCTGGGTATCATACGAGTCAGAAGGGTAGTCATAACTTGTCGTCCTCTTTTCGGTGAAGGGTGTAAGATATTCCTGGGCCCCTAATCGTCCATTGATATTGGGATCGCTGCTAGCATGGATTTTGTTCCTACCACCAAACATCGACGGATCAGGAGAAGAGTTCCCAAATTGTGAAGTACCGCCAAAGGATGAGGATGGGGAATCGGAGGGAACTGATCCAGCCATTAAATATGATTCAAGTGTAGAAGCTCGCAACGATCGCACGGGGGCTGGTTGATACGGTTCGTTGAAGAGTTGCTCCGTGTGGGGATGAGTTTGCAGTGGAGATCCATTTGCTCGGCCCAAGCCAGGAGGAACAGCACTGATAGGAGGGCAGAGAAAAACGTTTTCACCGTTGGATTGTTTTACCAGTTCCCCGACAGTTATCCAATGAGTGTCATAAAGGGTTCGTTTCATTGGAAGATCCGAAGAAAAGTAACCATCGTTGTACCATTTCTGCATCAAATCGGCACGAAAAGGACCTACATAGACAAACTACTTAGCAAAACTGCTGATCGCGTGTGCTTGATTCTTTACCTTGGATCTGACCTGAGGGGTCTTTGTAGGACCATTCGACAGCCAATAAATCAGGGAGTCCAGGGGGTGGCGGTGCCTCTATACGTTCGTGAATATACAAGGTCGAAGGTGGTGATTCATTCCGAGGTAACCGACTACATTGTGGCAATTTGAAGGGGTCGTGTGCATCAGTCGCATTCACAAACTGACGGGGTACTTCGGAAAGCAGATGTGGAGAGGACGAAAGATACGGGGACTGATCTTCTATGTTGGCCTCTAGCCTCTGGCCAGATTCGTCTTCCTTTTCTTCCTGTATTCCAAATGCCTTAGCGGTTTGTGGACCATCAACATCACGCCCTGGTGCATTCCCCGATTTTAGTGATGCTTCAGAGGTACGACGTCTAGCAACCCAAGATTCTCCATTGTTGAGTACGCCATCGAAGCTAGGAGTATAACCCATACGTGGACGCGAAGCTGTTTCACGTGAAGATATGGCTGGATTCTGTAAAGTCGAAAGAGATGGGTTTCGAGAAACAGCCAAGGTCGTAGGATCTAGATTTGAGGCAAAAGAAGATATATTGAAATAAATTGAAATCCGAAGATATCCTGTTCTTGGAAGATACTTTACCTGGAGAACTAGCAGCACTGTCTCTGCGCTTCAGTGCAGCACCAAAACGATCTCGTAAGGGACTACTTGCAGAAGGTGTATTATGAGCCAATCTGGGACGCTCTAGGGTTGAAGTATTAAGGGGCGTTAGATAATCCGTGGATTGACTCGGGCGACGACGAACGTCAGAGTTCAAGGATCCTCCAAAAAGCTAGCTTAGATGTAAGAACGGCTGAAAAAACTGAAGAGAACGATAAACCAACTTTTCTCTCAGTATCAGTCATTTCACAGAGTGCTACTGGTTCACTCCCAATCTCACGAACAACACCTTCCCAACGTTCGACCTCTAATCCCAGCCCTCCCTTTCCTGCACTTTCCTGATAGATTTTAAGTAACTCATCCTTTGAATAACGGAAAGGATGCGCTTCGTCAGATCTCTCAAATAGAGCTGACGGCGTGGACGACACAAGGGCTGAATAAGTCGAATTTGACAAATTGGCTTGAGGCGGAGGTGATGGGGGAGGTTGAGGACGTAAAAGAGGTTGATGCTTAGTGCGCATCCACTCAGGACCAAAATGCATAGTTGTGGCAGACATTTTTTGCTTGGCTTGGATTTGATTTCGAATGTGCAACAGAACATCACAACGTGAGCGAATTTTCAGTGGACATTGTGTCCACGTGCACCGTGGGCTCAGTTTCTTTAGGGCGAGCCTTTTCGAGTATTCGTATTATTAATAAGTTGTAGGGTAGAGTGCTTAAATTCTAGCGAATAAACATTATGTTAGCCGACCAGCAAATTCTATCTATGCTCAGCTCATCTTGATGCGCCAGGCTGAGATTGATAACACTATAATTATTTTTTGCATAAGACTTGTCATGGAATGTTTAAAAAGAGACTCACGTTGCAGCTTACGAGCTGTTGGAATAATGAATGCTACCAAGAAAATTACCCCGAAGGCAAGACAGATTGCGGACACAATGTAATAACCATCACGTTCGGTGACACAAATACCATCGATGCCTTTGCAAAGTGCTTTTCCGTGATCCGAGACGCATTCCGTCGCTAGCGGCATTGTATAGACACAAACCAAGAAAAATACGGGCAGAGACATACCTGGCACAATAACAGCAGCATTTGGTACTTTACAGGTAGCGATGCTGAACAGATCGATACCTAGGCCCTTTGTCAGGATTGTTTTTGCCTATAGGATTCGATTGCATGCCTTTCAAGATAAACCACTTCGGCCAGGTACCTCCCATGTTAGTAAAGGTATTTAAAAGCTGATAAAATCTTGAAATTCAACCAGCATGATTTAGAAAACCTGAAGCACATACTGTCATATATGTTCCTCCAATGAGAGGATCCGAAACGCGGGTATGGAAGGCAGAAATACCAACAAATTGAACAGTCCTGTATCGGATGTCACTGATGTCAGTCACGTCCTTGAACAAGTGCTGCATGCCACTTACGTTGCAAACGAGGAAAATATTGTGTGTAAAATAAGTAAGACGAAGAATCCTCTGGATATGGGAGGCTTTGGGAACCAATAGACGATCAGGACAGAGATCACGGCAAAAGCAATACGAGGCCAAAAGGCATATATCCAGGGCCGAAGAGGGCGATCACCCCTTGACCACTTGGCAGCAAGCCAACCTCCTATTATTTGGAAAGGGAAATCTATAAGGACAACGATAGCTAAATCTTCGCGTTTGAATCCTTTCTCAACGAGTTTAAGACCGCTGGCCGCATCGTTAGCCGCGAATCCGACCTTAGCAAACAGGTGGATGATAATAAGGAGTTGAACATCTGCTGGGTAGGTTAATTCAAATTCTTATAAAATAACGAGGAAAGTCACGTTTCAATTGACAGATTTGCCAGATGGTTTTGTAAACAGCTTTGATGCTCATGTCAGCATCGCTCGCTGGTTCCTTGTCCTACAGATGATAGAGTCGTATTGTAGAACAACCTTGAATTGCATGAGACAAGACTGACCTCTTTCTTGAAAATCAAAAGCCATAATGTCACCGCATAACACACTACACTCCAAAATCGAAGATACGAACTGAGGGTAAGCTGTGGAACACCCCATTTTTTACTTTCAGTCGAATTTCATGAGTCAAAATCAGAAAGATCGAAAAAGGATATACACACGCGAAAGCCTCGCTGTTGAAAGCCAAAAATACAGTGAATGATGAAAAAAAACCAGTGTTCAGTCCAATAGTTTGACAAGTAGACGCGTATGACAAGCAATCTTGAGACAGGAGGGTGAGAGCCCATCCTAACAGATGTTAATTGAAGGTCAAGGCTGAAAGATTTGATTTACCGTCGACGGCGATATCTGAAAATAATCCTGTTTATAGACTGTCGAGGGTAAATAAATTCGAACTCACCTTGAGTTGCAGAGAAGGTCACCAACATAGTGAAAACCGTGGTTAGTTCGGCTACGTGGTCCGCAGGCTGAAGAAAGCAGCATATATGAGGAAAGTCGACTAACCCATCAATGCACTTACGTCGTCAAGTAATTTTTGTACGTTCAGTGAAATATACAACATTAAGGTTCCAACAATTAGCTGCATAGGTACTATCCATGATTTTCGACGACCAAAAGATTTGAAGAAGAGTGAATCGACTATTGGTGACCATAGCAGTTTGAGAGAATACGGGTAACTCGACAAAGCAAAAGTTGCTAGTTGCGAATAGGATAAGTGTTCTTTGAGAAGGAAAGGCACGGATCCTGTAACCAATAAGCTTGTAAACGTCATACAGCTTTAGTACGCGACTTCAGTTACCTAGAGCCAGCCCTAGCTGAAAAGTGCACTTAGTCAAGGTTCTTCGAAGAGAACAAATAAGGACAGCATACCGGAATTCCTTGGAGAAGATCTAACCAGAAGTTGAAAAACGATAATACAGGAAAGATCAAGTACTCACACAGGACACATAGTAACACCATCCCACGCTTGTCTTTGGCAGAAATGTTCCGCTTTGTGTCAGGCTCACTGTCCGGCGAAGAGTGTGATTCACGCGCAGATTGAAGGCGTTCTGCATCACTTAAAAGACTCAATTCGACGTCGTCTTCATCGCCCATGTTAGGGTGGGGAGTTCTTGGCGTTCTAGGTGAAATGTGGATGGCGTTGAGAGATGAGGTGACAGCCATGGGTTCTCTAGGTTTGTCGGTTCTCATAACCTGATTTTAGCGGTAATGGTCTGATCTTGTTGGATTTATTGGTAGTCGATATTGCATGTACAGTGGCGGGAATCTAAGTTGTCAAACTTATTTTCGACACGTCAAGTCCAGTCACGTGTTGGCTTGGAAGCAGAAATTTCAAATAGTATAAAGGCACAATTACAATTATTACTTGATAGGAAGAGAAGAATGGCCAGATAAATCATTTGGTGGGGTGGGATGAGCTTCAGGTGATGTTGAGGAACTATCCTGAAGTGGAAATGACACAGGGTTCCTTTCATAGTGGGACACGTCTGATACTGAACCCTGATCTATGGGAGAAAGAGGTGGAGATTCTTCAGGTGTTGTGTCGGGAAGAGACAAGAGCGATCCCTTTTCATACCGCGTCTGTAGTTTCGTAGGTGAACCAGCATTTGCCCGTGAGGAAGGGTGTAAGCTACTGTTAGGACGCGGTGGAAGTTGCGGGGTGAAGTCTTCAGGTAGAGGCGTGGTTGTACTATCGAATGACGCTGGTGGTGGTACATTGGCTACCTTTGTGGTCTTTGATCCATATGTAACTTGAATTGGTTCGCCTGTGGGCGTTGGAGGAAGGGGTGGGGAATGCGGTCCACCGTCGTGGTCGTAAAGAATGTGCGCTTGCAATATCAAGTCCTCCATCAGGGAATCCTGGTATTTATCATCAGAACAGATAACCGACCATATATCGGATGAATACCTTGATCGTCTGCACGCTGAGAAGATCGCCTCCTTTAGGCATCTCATCTTCGCCAAAAATAACACTACCGAAAACGATGGCGAGGTTTTTGGCATCCATCTTGTTCTTATCACTTCTAGCCGCCACTCGAGCAAGGTGTTCGACAATAGCTTTTAGGGTCGCTTGATGTACAGGCGGTAGCCGGCGCATTTTAGAGCGCAAAAGCATAAAGTTGTTTGATAGATGCTCCTCTACAACTTAAAATTAATCAAGCCCATGTATAAGCAATTTAATAATTACCTCGGTCCTGGGTGTGCTGGATACGATCCTGTAATGAAAATCTGAACACAGGTTCTGGTAGTTCCCGCAGGTATAGCTGGTCCTAGGTTAACGAACATTGAATTAACGTGGGCTAACTTACCACATACTTTGAGGAGGGATGATACTGCATACGCATCGTCTTTGGATGAGAAGGCGAAAGCTGTTTCGTTCTTCTCAATCTCATGCTGAAGCTGAGGAAAGAATGAATGAATGAGACGTTGGTACGGTTGAATAGTGAAGTACGAAGAGGTGTTTTCTCACAGCCTGAACTACTGCTTGTCGGCCTGAAACCTTCGCTGAAGTTGTCAGTGAGTTTCAAAATCGAGAAAACAAAGACTTACTCGATAAATTCCTTCATTTTCAAGTCCCCGTTTGTCGATTTCTTCAATGCAAATTCGAACAATTTTCGGAATTGAACCTTCTGGCAGACCATTTGCAGTCGCGTAATCCACCAAGCTGAAACCAAATATCAGATCATTGCACTCGCCGACTAAGCCATGCTCATATAATATCGGATCTGGTATCGCTGAAGCTAAGGAACGTGGGATATTGGATTTTAATTTTGCGACGTCCTTTTCGGGAGATACCCTATCTAGGAAGGAATACATATGCGAAGACAATTGCGTTTGCGTTGAGCTCGTGGCGCTGGTGGTGGGGATAAGACTTTCAAATATCGGGTTTTGAGAATACGTACGTCATGTTATCCGCATATTTCTCAAGCACCTTTCTCATTACTGTTGAAGACTCCTCGACGAACATCTCAAGGCTCTGAGTACAATGTAAGAAAGGTAGGAAGCCGTAGAAACAAGAATCATGCCTTGTAACCACCTTCTAGTATTTTCGTGCGACGCAGCCGTAATGTTTCCAACCAGTGAACACCTTTCCGATATTCTCGGTCTGAATATGTTAGGGATTATGACAAGCAACACAGCATGGATCAAAATTTTGCACCTGCTTCGTCTGCCTCTCGCTTTGCACGGACAGTTCGAAGAGCCGGATTTTCACGCCCTCCGAGACTGTCTTTCACAGATCCACCCTTATCTAGAAAGCCGATTAATTGATTCAGCTGTCTCTTGCCTGAAGACATATTAACAATGTTTTATACTCAGCCTAGAGACATACCTTGATGAGCGAGATCTGAAAAAGCAGTGTTTGATGATGGCGAGCGGTTTCGACCTCCTGGTGCACTGCTAGACGGACGTCGATCTAACGCCCGCAAAGGTTGTGGCGCAGTCACTGTCGGCCTTGATGGATTTGAAAGGTTTGACTTGGAACTATTTTGATCCAAACCTTGATCAAGTGGTGGAAGCGGCGGAAGCGGCGAAGTAGGCGAAACAGAGCTGGCAGCCCTCTTTTGTTCCTATGACAAAAATGCGTGTCTGATTCCTCAAATAACGAACAGTCGTACCTCAACCTCTAAATATTTCTTCGCGTACCGATTTTTGAGTTTGGGTAGGATTATTTCGGCATATTCGTTATAAGCAGTTCCTGATTCTTTGAGGTCTTCTTTAATCCTCTTCCGCGTCCGTTCTTGGGTGTCCTGAGCGAAGAGGCGTTGAAAACGATAACGTGAGCTTTGAGATCAACTACCTACCTTTAACGAGGTTAACGGTACAATGGCATCTGTACTAATTGTTGCACACAGCGCTTGTCTTGCTTGGGCCTCTGTTGGTCATACACAAGATCTGTGCGGCAATGGCAAAAATGGGTATAGACAGAGAACTGACCTCGGTCGACGTTCTCGACTATCTCTGCCCATGCATTTCGAACACTGCTTAAGTCGCCTCTGTCGTCAAGAAATCCATCTGCAGATTTAATCTTGCGATGGAGCTTCCTGAGCGAGTCGATACTGTAAGACTATTAGATATATTTTTGCAAGAAAGGAGGAAAGTACCCACTATGTCTCCTCTATTCGCTTCCTGTATCAAGAAGTGTGAGAGTTTAATTTGGATAGAAGTGGAGAACTTGCCGTTCTTGGAAGAAAGCAAGGTAAGAGTCCATCAAATAACGCAGATGAATGTCAAAGAGAGGAACAGGCCCATGTACTGTTGCCGGTGGGTCAGAGAATGAGGACCGCGATGATTGAGGTTGATCCATGGTCAACGTCTGTGAACAAGTCTGGATATTAAATTAGCTATGCTACCGATAATCACGTGATATATACCATGGTGATCTAATCAGTGATGCCCCTATTACTAACCCCACAAGCATGCCTCTTCATACTGTCTTTCACAATTTGTCTCTCATTATTCTGGGTTTTACCTTCGTCGTTCTAATACGTCATGTATTGTACACGATGTCGACGCGTCTCATCCTTCGCAGTATTCCAGGGCCGAAACCTTCATCTTTTCTGTGGGGCGAGGAATGGGAACTTTACCATAGAGTGCCTGGTTCTCTATATCTGGACTGGCACAGGCGTTTCGGGAAGCTCGTAGCATTTACTGGTGCTTTTGGAGTAAGTTTTTTACTATTTCTTTGTTTGTTCCATTGACTGTCCTTGGCCTAGCATCAAGTCATTTCTATCACAGACCCAAGCGCCATAACCTACATCCTCGGTGCAGGTGCATATAAGTTTCCTAAACCGCATGGCGTACGTGCGTGGTTCAAGGCCACTCTTGGCGAAGGCATTCTCTGGGTTGAAGGTAAGCCATTTACCAATGCCATCTGTAACAGCAAAATGACATTGACGTCACCCAGGCCGGAAGGCACACGAAGTTCAGCGACGCGTTCTTGCTCCAGCTCTAAAGTGAATTGGTCAATCCTCTCGCTTTTTCATGATAGCGATTGCTCAGACTTCGAAAGCCAACACTCTGTCCGACAATTAACCCACGTCTTTTTCGAAACATCTATGCAGCTGGCTAGTCAGTGGAGCAGAATAATCGAAAAGCATCCTGACGACAGAGTAGAAATCGAAATCACCAATTGGGCAGGTCGATTTGCGTGAGTTCCATGATATTCGTCAGTTCTGGTTAGTTATCCCAATCATCCAGCCTCGACACAATAGGACGCGCAGCCTTTGCGTATGACTTTGGTTGTTTGTCTGGAGAGCCCCATAAGTTGGCGGACGCGTTAGATGGTCTTACCAATAACGAACACAAGCGTATATCCTTCTATATGCGCGCTCTTTTTTGGCTCGTGCCTTCTATTTTATATATTGGAAAAAAGGGCAAGATGATTCGTCAAGTCAAGTACCAACTTGGCGAGATATCTTACGAGATGTGGAAAGGTGCGAAGTCGGCCAGAGATCCAGATAACCAGACGTTGTTGGCAAATATGAGTAAGAATTTGTCTGTTTAAATCAAAGGAATCTTTATGACGTGTCCTTAGTGCGATATGACGAGTCTTCAAAGTTGCACTTGAATGAAGACCTGATTGTTTCTCAGATGAGAACCATCATTTCAGCTGGTTACGAGACTGTATCAGCTATTATTGCAGTATATTCTTTATTTTACTTCCATTCGCTGGTGTGGGATGTTCACACATAATCTATCTACAGTGGATGTTATATGAGATCGCCATTCATCCTGAATTTCAAGCTGAACTTCGCGAAGAAATTTGCGCGGCTCCCGATCATTCCTCTGACGATTTGAATATCCAACTGCCGCTCCTGGATGCTGCTCTAAAAGAAACACTGCGCTTGCATCCTGCCATCTTGGAAAATCATCACGAGGTAAAACCGTGCGCTTTTATTATAAAAAAAAAAAAAACCTCTCGTATAGGCAGCGGAAACCATCACTATTCCCCTCTCTGAGCCAATTTTAGAGACAGGCGAGTCGCAGCTAGTCATTCCGAAAGGAATGCTCGTAGCGATACCGGTCAACGTGCTTCAGAGGGACCCAGCGTTCTGGGGAAAGGATGCTGACGTTTTTCGACCAAATCGATGGCTAGAAAGGACAAATGGTTCTCTTCTTCAAATTGGTGGCCAAGACCTTTTGACGTTCAGTGCAGGGTCAGTATCAGACAGAGTACCTTGTGATGGAGCCTTTAACGATCTTTGTTCTAATAGTCCTCGCTCGTGCATTGGCAAATCGTTCGCCACAGCAGAAATCAAGGTAAGTTTGTTGTCAGTAATTGACCATGTGTCACCAATTCATGCTCCATGTACCTTCAGTGTTTGATAATTACACTTCTTCAACAGTTCTCGTTTCAGTGTGATTGCGACATTGAATCATTCCAAAGCTTCGTAATTCGCCCTCGTGTTAAAGGAGGAACAGCTAGCTCCCTACCTTTGCTTGTTACAAAACTCTAGTACACATTCTAGAGATGGACCTTCATGGTTTTTATGTATTTGTTTGCCTGATGAAACCATTGTTCCTGATGGAGTATATTATGGGAATGAAAAGTTTCAACAACATATGTGACTAGGCATGTGACAAGGGTGATTAAGAATGTGCTTAATATGGTAAAAAATTTCATTTGTAAGCGCAGCTCAAGCATTCGAGCGAGGCGTCAGTTTGAGACGGCAGCCATCTTTTGGGAAGAGGGTAGCGATAATGCTAGAATTTCATCAGTAATCATGCCGTTGTGCATTTACCAAATAAGAACTTACTCGACTTTGTCGCTCAAAGGCGTAAGGGCATGTTCCCAATCCATCATGACAGCAGCGGTGGCTAACACCAAAGCGATGTTCATAGTGGCGTATTCGAGTCCAATGCAGCGATGAGGCCCAGCACCGAAAACAAGATAATTTTTGGGATTGGCATTAGCGGAACCCAAAGGATCCAACCACCGTTCAGGGAGAAATTGTTCGGGATCAGGGTATACCACTGGGTCATGAAGAGAATTAAAGAAGGATGGAATAACCATGCTGTTGGCGGGGACGGTGTAGTCGTCGGAGATAGGGAAGGCTCGAGTTGCTTTATAGGGAACCTATTACGATTTAACCATCCCAAAAGTCAACATGACGTTAAACAGAGATAAGTGATAGACCAGACCATCGTCACTGGGGGTTTAACACGCATGCTCTCTTTGACTACAGCTTGGAGATAAACCATTTCGTCCATTATCTCCAGGGTCAGAGGCTTCTCGAAATTTCCTTGACGAACACGTTCCTGTTCCACTCTGACTTTGGCCAGAATATCAGGGTGATCCGCGAGGTGTTGGAAGCCATAGATTAGTCCACTGCTCATGGCATCCTGAGAAGCAAATAGAAACGAGAAAAGAACCATCGCCATTTCCAAGTCGCTAAAGTTGCTTCGGCCTTTGTAGTTAGGGTCAGAGATAGATGCAACCCATTCGTCCAACATGCAGCCGGGTTCAGCACCATTAGCCATTGCAATCTTGGACTGATGGGCAGCAAGTTCAAGCCAATGCAAAGCGACCTTGCGAGCCTGTATAGCTTTATATACTTTTGTACCGGGAAGAGCAAGAGGGAAATTGACGAGTTCCAGAGACTGGGTAATGGCCCAATACTTTTCGTTAATCTCTTTGGCAGCATGCTCTGGAATATGATCTCCGCAAAAGACACGAAGGGACGTGTCCATATTGAGATATCTAGCGATCATCATGATCGGTTGGGGGGATGAATCTTTCTTGGCGGCCACGAGCCAATTCCCGAGATGCTTGCGGGTAATAGTTTCTTGAATATTAACATATATACTGAATATTATATTTAGAAAAGTTACATTTCAGGAAGAGTGAGCCTACCCCAGGGCCTTGCGAGTGAAAAGGAAATTTAATCCACGACGATAGTCGACATGTGTTTTTCCAGTCAAAAAGACCCTGCAAAAATCAGAGTCAGAGAGCTGCCAGAATTCTAGGAAAAAGGTCATTGTACCAGTTATCGGGACGAAGGATCTGCTTAGCCGAATGCACAAGACACGGTTCGGCGTACGTGGGGGAATTGAGGATCTTTCGGGAAAATTCATTTGACGAAGCCATGACAATGAAGCTGGCAAAAAAAGAAGATGGGATCAGGTGACCGAGAAAGATATAGAATATCAAACGTACATATTGAAGACGCTGATGGCACTGAGGGCACCGGAATCCCACTGTTTCTTGTAACCTTCCATAGAGGGAGACATTGAATCGGCGAACTTGCCAATTAGTGGGATGGTCCAGGAAGCACCAGGAAGATGACGTTTCTTGTATCTATAGACGAGTTGTTCAAGGAGGAGCAAGGAAGCTAGGATAGCTGCAGTGGTGTAAAACCATGTTGGAGGCTTTCCATGGAAAGAAGTAAGGACAGACGATGAGGGGAAAGAGTAAAGAGGAGGATTGGCTGTGGACGAGGGCACTGGCGCAGAACCTGAGTATCCCATGATAGTTCAAGACAAAGAGAATTCAAGTAACAAATCGCACCATGATGTCTTCTTTTTTTTCACCATCCAATCAGAAAAACGAGAATTGATTATGTACACAAGTCATGGTCACATCACGTGCATGTGATTGTCCTTCACTGTAAATTGAAGTTGTAAATGCAGACGAAGAGGTTATTGTGAGAATTTACGTGTCGCAGCCCAATTCCCCCTAAGTTGTATTTTCCAGAGTGAAGTTTATTACACCTACAGTTCCCATGTCATAGTTCTAATTAGACCTGTCACTGATTGGAGGGAGGGCTTTGATAGATCCTCCCCCCAGTTCAGTTAATTGTTCAGTATTTCCTGGGGACTTAGACGAAAACTCCTCCCTCCTCACCTAAGGTTGGCAGGAAGAATTTCATCTGCCTGTCACCTCCTTGATTTCTGCAACAGCCTCAGAGCCAAACTCCAGTTCACAGGAGGGCTCCACTGCATGCTTCACAAAAAAGAAAGAAAGATGATAGCTTTCATATTTCCACTCCAAATTATATTTATCTAGATAGTCCAAGGCAAGGGTGTGCTTAATTTTTATTGGATTATGAACATAAATGAAGGTAAATAGGAATTTTGAGGTTCTCAAGTTGAGCAAACACTCAGGTGTCTCTGTGAATTGTCAGGCTTGTCCTCATGACCTTCAATTTTAGTGGATTTATTTACCCTTTAATTTCAACATAGGCAAACCTGCTATCGTCACAATATCTGGTGAAATGACTACTCTGAATCAATTGAGAAAATATGTGTTTTTGAGATCTAACAACCCACACACACCCACAACTCAATCAACACTTCACTGCTGGCACTAGGTGGTGTTTCCCTTGGAGAAACCTATTTTTGGACATGTTTTGTAATTTCCAAACATTTTTCTCACAGAAACACAAAAAGTTTTTCCAGCACTCTAAGTTTTTATCAAGAAAACACTTAAAGTGCTGGATAAATTTTTTGTGTTTCTATGAGAAAAACTGTTTGGAAATCACAAAACCTGTCTAAAAATAGGTTGTCCCAAGGGAAACACCACCTGGTGCCAGCAGTGCTTAGTATAGTTTGTAAAAATGTGAATAAGGGTTTCCTGGAAAGTTTAACCATTCCAAAATTGTGAAATCCACTCAATATGCAACACACAATCAACACAATGATTTGGATCAGTTTTTCAAAGTGTGATCAAACTTTTAGGTATAGTTTTGTAATTTATGGATTACTCCAACAATTAGCAAGAAGTTTCTAAAACTCTTCCAATTGATTTCCAAGCAAAATGCGCACACACAAGCCTCTAAGACTCTTCTGCGACTTTACAAAATTTGCACACACACAAGGACTCTTGTCCTCTGTTGTGACTTAGACAAAACTCACAAAAACTTGCACTACTTGAAGAAAGCTTCAAATTAAATTCTGAAACAATTCAAAAACAATTGTTCAAGCTCAACATCTCTGAAAACAAGCTCTAATAAGCTGCAAATGAAAAGGGAAAGAAAGAATTGAATTTTCTACCTATTTACAATTTCAATTGGGTATTTTATAAAATTACACATGTTACAAATTTAGCAATGCTCCACAAATATTCCCAGTGGTTCCTAGTACTCTTATGTCGGTTCTGCACATTTAAATTAGTGAGGGGAATGTTGAAGTTTTCGCAGCTAGGATATAATAAGTCTCAACTTGAATAGAAAGTTGAGACATGTTCGAAAAATCCATCACTGTAATGTTGACGTGATTATGTAATAATAAAATATTTGATGAAGGATAAAATAAACAATATATGACAAAAACGAGATAAGGACTCGTATATTTCAACACTCCCCCTCGAGTTTAACGGGTTTG
>Ga0193743_1001130_pt1 | contig 20273 bp, 8 predicted proteins | sample L2c2metaG_FD_143038 | JGI IMG/M metagenome (GOLD analysis project Ga0193743, IMG submission 143038) | Soil microbial communities from a riparian zone of the East river system, Colorado, United States - L2c2 | ecosystem: Environmental > Terrestrial > Soil > Riparian zone | place: USA: East River... | reverse complement strand
ACCGCGTCGTCGCCGTGGGCCTGCATGCGCTTGACCAGCCAGCGGGGGATTTCCGCACCGCAGGCCTCGGAAAAGCGCCTCAGCTGGGTGAAATTGGCGATCGGCATGATGCCGGGCACGATGGGGATGGTGACGCCCAGCTTGCGCACGTCGTCGACGAAACGGAAATACGCGTCGGCGTTGAAGAAGTACTGGGTGATCGCGCCGTTGGCGCCGCAGGCTACCTTGGCTCCGAAGTGCCGCAGGTCCTTCAGCGCGTCATCGGCCTGGGGATGGGTCTCCGGATACGCTGCGACCTCGATGTGGAAATGGTCACCGCTATGTTCGCGGATGAAGCACACCAGTTCCGAGGCATAGCGGAAGTCGCCCGGGCTTGCCATGCCCGAGGGTAGGTCGCCGCGCAGCGCCACGATGCGCTTGCAGCCACAGGCCTTGTAGCCATCGAGCAATGCTGCGATCTCGGCCTTCGTGCCGCCCATGCAGCTCAGGTGCGGCGCCACGCTGAAACCGTGTTTCTCGCGCAGATGGCTCACGGTCAGATCGGTGTAGCTCAAGGTCGACCCGCCGGCACCGAAGGTTACCGAGACGTAGTCCGGATCGTACGCAGCCAGGCGGCCAGCGGCGGTATCGAGCTGGCCGCGCTGTTCATCGGTCTTGGGAGGGAAGAACTCGAAGCTGAGGGCGGCCATGGGCGGTCCGGTGAAGGGAGTTGCAACAGTATATATCTTTGTATTGAGATGAAAAGATGGAGCTGACGAAAACACCCACCTCGCCGTCAGCGCCGACATCGGGACACGACCGGGACTCCGTGGGCCGCCCACGCCAAATGGGGCGCCGCACCGGCATATTCCCTGCCCGGGAAAGTCGAAGCTCCTTCATGCGTCCACGACGGGCGCCACTGTCCCCGGGGCGGTGCAACTTTCAGAAGGACCCTCCATGAACCGACTCAGTCTTCCCTGCTTGCTAGCAGCGGCCCTGGCCGCGCCCTGCCTTGCAACCGCCGCGGCGCCTTCGTTGCTGTCCGCACAACCGGCCATGATGCTGGCGACGTCTGCCGACACCAGCCTTGCCGCGATCGCACAGAACCCGGCCAATACGATCCTGCGTCAGGCCAGTGCCAACACCGCGCTGCTTCAGGCCGGTACGCAGGCGATTTCGTTGGCGCTCGAGCCGGGTGTCGAACTCACCTTCGAACGCGCCGCGGCGGAAACCTTCGCCGATGGTTCGCTCGTCTGGCAGGGGCGGCTGGATGCCGATGCGTCCTGGTCCGATGCACCCGCCGGCACCGACAACTACGCCCTGCTTGTGCGCAACGGCAGCATGCTCACCGGCGACATCCGTTACGGCGGCAAGGTGTACGAGATCCGTCCGCTGCATACCGGTGGCCATGTGCTGTACACGCAGGATCCCTCGATGCTTCCCATGCACGACGAAGGTGACCTGCGCCTGATGGAAAGCGCGCCATCGTTTGGCGAAACGCCGTCGACGCCGCGGGCAGCTGAAGGCGCTACCGCCGACGTCCTGGTGTTGTTCGCGCGGCGTGCGGCGGCGCAATATCCCGACCAGACAGGCCTGGCTCGCTTGCTGATCGCGCAGATGAACATGGGCTTCACCAACAGCAATATCGATGGTGGCGTTCGACTGGCCGCCGATAGGGCGTTCGCCATTTCGTATACCGAATCGGGTAACCAGGGCACCGACCTCAACCGCCTGACGAATCCGCGCGACGGCTCGATCGATCAAATTCACCAAATGCGCGAAGTGCACAAGGCCGACCTCGTCACCCTGCTGATCCATGAACCCAACGGCATGAGGTTCAGCTGTGGCGTGGCGTGGCTGAATGTGAACCAGAGCCAGGCGTTCTCGGTCACCCAGGCGGCGTGCACGAGCAACTACACCTTCACCCACGAGATTGGCCACAACTATGGGGCCAGCCACGAACGGCGCCAGGGCCAGGGCCCGTATTCCTACGGTCATGGCTATCAGCATCCGCGGGGTGACTGGGGCACGGTGATGGCGTATCCCTGCACCTTCGGGCGTCGCTGCCCGCCGCTACTGCGTTGGTCCAGCCCGCTTCTCACCTACCAGGGCGCCGTCACTGGTACACCGCACACCGAGGACAATCGGCGGGTGGTCAACCAGCGCAAGGAAGTGATGGCTGGTTTTCGCTAGACGCGGCTGGACGACGTCCATCCGGTGTCGAATGCTTGCCTGCCCATGGTATATAGGCCCCAGATGACTGGCCGATACAAAAAAAGGCGACCCGAAGGTCGCCTTTTTTCACGCGAACGTCCAGACGATCAGTAGCGGTAGTGGTCCGGCTTGTAGGGGCCTTCCACCGGCACGCCGATGTAGTCAGCCTGTTCCTGGGTGAGCTTGGTCAGCTTCACGCCGATCTGCTCAAGGTGCAGGCGGGCTACTTCTTCATCGAGCTTCTTGGGCAGGCGGTACACCGTCTTTTCGTAGGTGTCCTTGTTTGTCCACAGGTCGATCTGGGCCAGCGTCTGGTTGGAGAAGCTGTTGGACATCACGAAGCTCGGGTGGCCATGGGCGCAGCCCAGGTTCACCAGGCGGCCTTCGGCCAGCATGTAGATCGCATTGCCACCGGCGAAAGTATAGCGGTCGACCTGCGGCTTGATGGTCTCGCGCGAGACATCCTTGGCGCCGTTCAGGCGATCGATCTGGATCTCGTTGTCGAAGTGACCGATGTTGCACACCAAGGCGTTGTTCTTCATCTTCGACATGTGCTCGAAGGTGATGATGTCCTTGTTGCCGGTGGTGGTCACGTAGATGTCGGCGGTGCCGAGCGTCTCTTCGATCATGGTGACCTGGAAGCCTTCCATCGCCGCCTGCAGGGCGTTGATGGGGTCGATCTCGGTCACGATCACGCGGGCGCCAAAGCCCTTGAGGGAATGCGCGCAGCCCTTGCCGACGTCGCCATAACCGCAGACCACGGCCACCTTGCCGGCGACCATCAGGTCGGTGGCGCGCTTGATGCCATCGGCCAGCGACTCACGGCAACCGTAGAGGTTATCGAACTTCGACTTGGTCACCGAATCGTTGACGTTGATCGCCGGCACCAGCAGCTGGCCGGCCTCGGCCAACTGGTACAGGCGATGCACGCCCGTGGTGGTTTCTTCCGAGACGCCGCGCCATTCGGCGGCGACCTTCTTCCAGAAGCCCGGCCGTTCCTTGGCGACGCGCTTCAAGAGATCCTTGATGACCTGTTCTTCGTGGTTGGCGCCCGGGCTGTTGACCCAATCCGAACCGTTCTCCAGTTCCAGGCCCTTGTGGATCAGGAGGGTGGCGTCGCCACCGTCGTCCACGATCAGCTGCGGGCCGGTCTCGCCCGGGTGGGTGAGCATGTCGAGCGTGCAGTCCCAGTATTCCTCGAGCGTCTCGCCCTTCCAGGCAAAGACCGGCAGGCCGCCGACGGCCATCGCGGCGGCGACGTCGTCCTGGGTCGAGAAGATGTTGCACGAAGCCCAACGCACCGAGGCGCCCAGCTCGCGCAGGGTTTCGGCCAGCACGGCCGTTTCCTTGGTCACATGCAACGAGCCTGACAGGCGAACGCCCTTGAGCGGCTTCTCCTTGGCGTAGCGGGCGCGAATCTGCATCAGGCCCGGCATTTCCTCTTCCGCCATACGGATGCGGCGGCGGCCGAGGTCGGCCTGGGAGATGTCACGGACGTTGTAGTCGTGCTTGGGGGATTCTTTGGTGACGGCGTTCATGGCGTAGCTCCGGTTGGGTACGGGGGCGCCGTTGTGCAGCTGCCGCGTCGAGCCTGGCCATGGCGCGATCGCTTCGGATCGGCGTAGGTCGCAGCGCCCCTCGACGGGCAAAACGGAAATCCGATTATATCTCGACTTCCGTATGAACGGATATATGACATGGTTTAGGTATGCTTGCTGCTTTGCAGCGCGCCAGGCCTTCGACCCATGGAAACCCCCCGCGACCCCGAATTCCTGCCCCACGACGGGCCCCTGCGCGAGGACGTGCGCCGCCTGGGCACCCTGGTGGGCCAGATGCTGGCCGAGCAGGAGGGCAGAGCCTTCTTCGACCAGGTCGAACACGTCCGCACGGCGGCGATCGGCCGGCGGCGCAGCGGGCAGGGTGTGGAGGTGCTGGGCAAGCTGCTGACGGGCTTGCCGGCGGGGCAGGCCGAGGCCCTGGCCCGGGCCTTCGCTACCTATTTCCAGGCCGTCAACACCGCCGAGCGCGTGCATCGCATCCGCCGTCGCCGCGATTACCAGCGCGAGGGCGCATCGCCCCAGCCGGAGTCGCTGTCCGCGGTGCTGGGCCAGCTGAAGGCGCAGGGCGTATCGCTCGACGAGTTGATGGCGTTGCTGGCCAGGGTCGACATCGAGCCGGTGTTCACCGCCCATCCGACCGAGGCCGTGCGTCGATCGCTGCTGGAAAAAGAGCAAGAGATCATCCGTGCACTGGTGGAGGAATTCGATCCCACCCGCACGCCGCAGGAGCGCCGCGATGACGACGCCCGCATCCTGATGGCGCTTTCTGCCGGTTGGCAGACGGCCGAGGCATCGCCGGTGCGCCCAAGCGTGCAGGATGAATTCGACCATGTCGGTTTCTACCTGGCGCAACCGATCTATCGCGTATTGCCCTCTCTCTACGAGGCGATGGCCCAGGCGCTGGCCGAAGCCTACGGCAACCAGGCCCCGGTGCCACGCCTGCTCCGCTTCGCCACGTGGGTTGGCGGTGACATGGACGGCAACCCGAACGTGGGGGCCGATACCATCGAAGCCTCGCTGAGCGCGCAACGCACGCATGTGCTCGAGCGCTATGTCCAGGACACCGGCGCGCTGGCGAGGCTGCTCAGCCAGACCGATAGCCGGGTCCAGGTGGACGGCAAACTGGCGCGCCGGCTCGATGCCTACCGCGAGAAGTTTCCCGCGGCCGCCGCGGCGATTCGCCCGCGCCACGCGAACATGCCCTACCGGTCGTTCCTGACCCTGGTCCAGGCACGCCTGCAGGCGACCTTGCACGGTGATGGCGAGGCCTATGAATCGCCCCAGGCCTTTGTCGACGACATCGACCTGGTCGAGCACAGCCTGCTTGGCCATGGCGGTGTCCATGCCGGCGCGTATGCCGTGCAGCGCGTGCTGTGGCGCGCGCGCACGTTTGGCTTCCACCTGGCGCGGCTGGATGTCCGGCAGGATTCCAGCGTGCACGACGAAGCGCTTTGCGCGCTCCTGGACGACAGCGGTTTTGCCGGCTACGACGCCGGCAAGCGCACGGTGCTGCTGCGTCCATACGCCTCGGGCGAGCGCAGCTTCGTCGCCGGGGAAGACGATGATGCGGCCCGTTCGCTCAAGGCCGTGTTTGCCACGCTGGCCCAGGCACGCGGACGCTACGGCGTGGATGCCACGGGCCTGTACATCATCAGCATGGCGCGCAGCGCCGCCGACGTGCTGGCGGTACTGGCGCTGGCGCGCCTGGGCGGCATGCTCGAGGACGGCGGTGTGCCACTGGATGTAACGCCCCTTTTCGAAACCATCGACGACCTGGCCGCTGGCCCCGATACGCTTCGCGCACTGCTGGCAGACCCGGTCTACCGGGCCCACCTGGCCCGTCGCGGCGATCGTCAATGGGTGATGCTGGGTTATTCCGATAGCGGCAAGGATGGCGGCACGGTGGCGTCGCGCTGGAGTCTGCAGCGCGCCCAGGTGGAGCTCATGGAGGTGGCCCAGGAAGCAGGCATCGTCGTTTCCTTCTTTCATGGCCGTGGCGGCTCGGCAAGCCGCGGTGGCTCGCGCATCACCAATGCGCTGATGTCCTCCCCGCGCGGCTCGGTGGCCGGCGTGTTGCGTGTGACCGAACAGGGCGAAGTGATCCATCGCAAGTACGGCGTGCGCGCGCTTGCCGTGCGCAACCTCGAGCAAACGGTGGGCGCGGTGTTGCTGGCGTCGCTGCGGCCCCGGGATGCCGAACCCCGCGAAGCCACCTGGCGCGCGGTGATGGCCGACGTATCGGCACGCAGCCGCGAGGCCTATCGCCAGTTTGTCGAGACGCCGCGATTCGTCGAATACTTCCGCGCGGCCACCCCGATCGACGTGATCGAGCACATGACCTTGGGTTCGCGCCCGTCGCGACGCCGCAGCATGAAGGGCGTGCAGGATTTGCGCGCCATCCCCTGGGTATTCGCCTGGACCCAATGCCGGGCCGTGCTTACCGGTTGGTATGGGCTTGGCGCAGGCCTGGAAGCGGTGGCATCGAAGCAGGGGGAAGAGGCGCTCAAGCAGATGGCCGCCGACTGGCCGTTCTTCCGCAGCATGCTGGCGGACGTTGAGATGGTGCTGGCCAAGGCGGACCTCGACATCGCCGAGGCATTCTCGAAATTATCCGGCGACCTGCACGATACTTTCTTCGGCATGATTCGCAGCGAATTCGAGCGAACGCTGCGATGGGTACTGAAACTGCGCGGTGCCCCGGGCTTGTTGCACGATGAACCCAGGCTCGCGGTATCCATCCGCCTGCGCAATCCGTATGTCGACCCCATGAGCGTGCTCCAGGTCGACCTGCTCCGGCGCTGGCGCGAGGCGGGGTCGAAGGAAGACGACCTGCTCTGGGCGCTGGTAGCGTGCGTCAACGGCGTGTCGCAGGGCCTGCAGAACACCGGCTGATCGCCCCGATCCAAGTGGGCCCAACCCCGGCTCGGCCGGGGTCAGAGTGAATACTCTGACCCCCATCCCCGGTTCCGATCTGGCTATGCGCCGGCCTCGAGCGTTTCCCAGCGCGCGAACGCCGCGTCGAGCTCGGCCTGAATCCGTGCGATCTCTTCATTGGCGCGCACGATCGCGGCGCTGTCCTGCTGGAAGAACTTCGGATCGTTCATCGCCTGCGTCCGCGAGGCGATCTCCGCCTCCAACTGCTCCAGCCGTCCAGGCAGTGCGTCGAGTTCCCGTTGTTCCTTGAAGCTCAGCTTTCTCTTCGGCGGTTGTATCGCGGAAGATGCAGCCGCGCCTGGGGCGGACGGCGCCCTTGTTGAGCTTGTGGATTTCATCGCCGCGGCGTGGTCGCGCTGGCGTACCCAGTCGCTGTAGCCGCCGACGTACTCACCCACATGGCCTTCGCCCTCCAGCACCAGAGTGCTGGACACGACGTTGTCGATGAAGGCGCGGTCGTGCGATACCAGCAGCAAGGTGCCCTGGTAGTCGCCCAGGAGTTCCTCGAGCAGCTCGAGCGTCTCGACGTCAAGGTCGTTGGTGGGTTCGTCCATCACCAGCAGGTTCGATGGCTGGGCGAACAGCTTGGCCAGCAGCAGGCGGTTACGTTCGCCGCCGGACAGGCGCGTGATCGGCGCTCGCGACCGCTCGGGGGAGAAAAGGAAATCCTGCAGGTAGCCCACGATGTGCTTGCGCTGGCCATTGAGTTCGATGAACTCGCGGCCCTCCGCGACGTTGTCCAGGGCGTTCAATTCGTCGTTCAGCTGGCCGCGGTGCTGGTCGAAGTAGGCCACCTGCAGGTTGGTGCCCAGCGACACTTCGCCACTTTGAGGGGCCAGCTCGCCCAGCATGATCTTCAGCAGCGTGCTCTTGCCCGCGCCATTCGGGCCGACGATGCCGATGCGGTCGCCGCGCATCACTACGCTTGAGAAATCCTTGAGCAGCAGGCGTCCGCTGTAACCGTGGCTGACATCCTTGATGTCCACCACCTTGCGCCCTGACGCCTGAGCCGTGGCCAGCGTCATGCGCGCATTGCCGCCGAGTTCCCGGCGCTCGGCGCGTTCGTTGCGCAATGCCTTCAGTGCCCGCACGCGGCCTTCGTTGCGCGTGCGCCGGGCCTTGATGCCCTGGCGAATCCACACTTCTTCCTGGGCAAGGCGCTTGTCGAACAGTGAATTGGCCTGTGATTCGGCATGCAGGCGTTCTTCGCGGCGGCGCAGGTAGTTGTCGTAGTCGCCCGGCCAGCTGGTGAGCGCGCCACGGTCGATTTCCACGATGCGGGTGGCAAGGGCGCGCAGGAAGCTGCGGTCATGGGTGATGAAGATGATGCTGCCGGCGAAGTTGCGCAGGAATTCCTCGAGCCAGGCAATGGCCTCGATGTCCAGGTGATTGGTCGGCTCGTCCAGCAGCAGGAGGTCCGGTGCGCTTGCCAGCGCACGACCCAACAGCACGCGCCGCTTCATGCCGCCGGACAGCGAGCCGAAGCTGGCGTCGCCGGGAAGATCCAGGCGTTCGATCACCTGGCTCACCCGGTTGTCCAGGTCCCAGCCATGCTGGGCTTCGATCTGCTCCTGGACATCGCCCAGGCCATCCATGTCGCCCTCGGCCAGCAGGTGGTGGTAGTGCGCGAGCAGGCGGCCGAGTTCGCCCAGGCCGCTGGCGATCACATCGAACACGGTGCCTTCGGTATCGTGCGGCACTTCCTGGGTGAGCCGCGCCACGCGCAGGCCGCCCTGCGGGCGCACCTCGCCGTCGTCGGCCTTCAGTTCGCCGGCGATCAGCTTGAGCAGGGTGGATTTACCGGCGCCGTTGCGCCCGACGATGCAGACACGCTCGTTGGGCTCGATCACAAGGTCGATGCCTTCGAGCAGGAGCGGGCCGCCGACGGAGAAGTCGACTTTCTGGAGTTGGATAAGAGGCATCCCCCTAGTGTAGCTCCGGATGCGCTGGATGGCCCTAAAAAGAGGCCGCCCTTTCGGGCGGCCAACCGGGGAGGGTGCGCCGCGGCGGAACCGCGGCGCGATTTTTTTCTTGTTATGGCTTGGGTTACAGGGAGAAGTCGTAACGCACGCCCAGGCGGACATAGCGCGGCGTCTGGAAGCTCAGCGGACGCAGGTAGTTGATGTCGCGGGTGCCCGAATCCGTCTCGCCGTACTCGTAGACGCTCAAGGTGCGCTGCTGGGTGAACACGTTGAACACATCGGCGGTGAAAGCCAGCTTGTTCTTTGCAAAATCCGGCATGTACTGGGCGCTCAGGTCCAGGTTCCAGGTCCACGGCAGGCGGCCGCGCGACCCGCGGGGAGCCGGCTTGCCGTCGCAATAGAAGTACGCGGCACCGTAGCCGATGACGTCGTTTGGGCCGACGCCGAAGCAGTTCTTCGGACGACCGGAAGCGACAGTGAAGTTGCTGCTGAACAGCCAGCGCTCGGACGGCTGGAAATAGCCGAACGCCTTGATCACGTGCGTGCGATCGTTGGGCAACGGCCCATTGGCGCCCATGGTGATTTCAGGCGAGTCCCAATCCTGCGTCACCGAAGGATCGAGCTGGCCGATGTCGGACTTCAGCAGGCCCTCCGAGTTGCCGTAGCTGCGCGAGAAGATGTACTGCAGCTTGCCGTACCATTGGTTGTTGAAGCGATGCTCCAGGTAGGTGTCGAGCGCGTAGTAGCGACGCTTGAGGTCGGGAAAGCCCAGTTCCTTCTTCGACAGCCGGATGTCCTGGTAGTCGCCGTTGCCCGTCATGTCGATGCGGAAGGTGTTGGACTGGCCCGGGTTGAAGATGAAGCAGCGATCGATGTTGGCCTGGCTGAAGTCCACGCCATTGGCTTCGGCATACCGCGCGAAAGGCCGCGCATCGCAGAAGTCGTCGATGGAGCTGCGCAGCTTGCGGTAGGTGGCGCGGGCACCAAAGGCCCAGTCGGACGACAGCTGCTTGTCGAAGCCGAGGATGAACTCGTCCTGGTAGTAGGCCTTGAGGTTGCGCGCGGCCACCTGCTTCGGATCGGGCGTGCGCCCGTCGGCGCCATTGGAGTAGCTGACGCTGGAGATGGGAGTGATGCCGGTAGGCACGCCGGTCACCGGGTCGACGCCGTCGAAGGTGAACCATTCGCGTTCATACAGGGACGCCGACGCTCCGCGGATGGCCACGTTCGAGGGCACGGCCAGATGGTACCGCCCCGCGTTGGCGTACACCTTGAAGGATGAATCGCCCAAGACATCCCAGCTGGCGCCAACGCGCGGCGCCAGCTGGTGGCGCTGCTTCACGTAGACCTGGCCGTCGCCATTGAAGTTCTTGAACTGCTCGTTGCGCAGGCCCAGGTACACAAGCCACTTGTCCGAGACCTGCCAGCGGTCTTCGATGTACTGGGCTTCCTGGTTGGTGCGTGCGCGAGCCTCGCTGATGAAGCGGCGACGAAAGACGACATCCGATCCATCGGACGGAAACTGGATATCAGGATAGGCAGCGACAATGTTCTTGATGACGTCCGGATCCGTCGGAACGGTCTGGTAGTTCCAGTAGTTGTTGCCCTCGTAGCGCGAACCACTGAAGGAGTCGAGGAACTGGTTGTCCACGCCCGCCCGTAGGGTATGGTCGCCGATGGTGTACTGGAGGTCGGCGCGCCAGCTGCGCGTCTTGTCGTAGGCGCCAGGCGCGCCCAGCGAACCGCCGACGACACTGCAGCCGGTGATGGGGTTGGAGCCACGGTCTGTTCGCGAATCGGCCACGATCGGGCAGTCGCTGCCCGTCGCGCTGGTGGGGGTGTCCATGTGGTTGCTGCGGCTGCGGCCGGCCAGCACGTTGAGCGTGAGATCGTCGCTGAGGTAGCCGGTGTAGCGCGCGATGTATACGTTGCCGCCCGGTGCGGAGCCGGCGGTCGCGGAGTTCTTCAGGTACCTCTGGCCACGGTAGGCGCCTTCGGTGCCATCGGCCACGGCGTAGTCGTAGCGACGCGTGGTGTCCTCGGCGTTGTCGCCGATCGCGGTGAATTCGACGATGTTGCTATCGGTGATGTTCCAGTCCAGCTTGGTGAGCCAGCGCGTCGCCTTGCCCTGCGATTGATCAAGCGTGTTGGTGGCGATGCTCCCCTGCGAACGCGTGGCGTCGCGGGTGATGTCGGCGGCGGTGTAGAAGAACAGCTTGTCCTTGATCAATGGGCCGCCCAGGTACGCGGCATACTCGTACGACCACCCCTTGTTGTGGCTTCGGTCCTGGTACAGGCGCCCTTGCCGGTAGACGCTTCGCGGTGAGTCGCGAAGTGCCCGGGGGGTCCAGAACACCTGCGCGCCGCCCTTCCACGTATTGCCGCCGCGCTGGGTGACAATATCGACGACGCCGCCGGTGGAACGTCCGTATTCAGCTCCGTAGCCGCCGGTGTAAATCTGCTGCTGGTCGATGGCGTTGAACGGCAGGCCGATCGAACCGATGCCCGTGAGCGCATTGGTGACCGAGAAACCATTGATGTAGTACTGGTTTTCCGCGGCCGAGGCGCCACCGAACGAAGCGACGTTGCCGTAGCGTGAGTCGGACTGCACCGTGCCCGGGGCGAGGAGCGCCGCGGCCGTGGTATTCCGCGCCAGCGGCAGCTTGCGCAGCTGCTCGGCGTTGATCACGGTACGCGAGTCCGTGGCCGAAACGTCGATCGTGGGCAACGCGCTGGCGCTGACACTGACACCCGCCAGGGCGGTGGCCGCAGCGACGAAGCTGACGTCGGTGCCGGCGCCAAGGTTGACGCTGACATGGGTGCGCGACTGTTCCACGGCGCCTTGGCGCTTGAGGTCCACACGGTACTGGCCGACCGGCAGCGATGGCGCGCGATAGCGGCCTTCGGCATCGGCGGTGATCTCGCGCACCAGGCCGGTGTCGAGGTTCTCCACGCGTACGGTATCGCCCGCGGCGACGCGGCCGAAGATCACGCCCGAGGCGTTGGACTGGGCGAAGGCGGGTGCGCTGATGGCGCAGGCGAGGGCGGCAGCCAGCAGGCGGCGGCTTGGCGTTTGGTGCGATGGCGTCATGCGGGTGGATCTCCCCAGTGCAACTTGGATGGCCGGATCGGTGAACGACACGGCGAACTGGGGTAGATGTCGAAGCGCGCGGCATGGCCGTCCTGGCCGATTGCGCGCGTGCATGACCCGACATCCGTATCAGGTCGCCGGACGTGGCGGTCCGGTGCGCGCCGCGACTGTGCGCGGCTGGTGTTGAACCTACACAGAGCCAAGGGCGCGTGTCAACGAAATGCACGCATAGGCATGAAGGCCGTCGCATTTTTAAGACAAGTTCGATGAACTATCGGACAGTGCACTGCGCGAATACATTACGCGCATAAAAAAAGGCCGCCCGGGGGCGGCCTTCCTATTCGAGCGATTACCTTACTTGCGCTTGGCGACCAGGCCAGCCGCTTCGCGGATTTCATCCGCCTTGTCCGTCTTCTCCCACGAGAACGCGGTGAAGGTGTTGCCATGGGCATCCTTCATCTCGTACGGCGTACGACCGAAGTGGCCGTTCGACGCGGTGGGCTGGTAGATCGGGTGCACCAGGTCGAGCATCTTGATGATGCCGTACGGGCGAAGGTCGAAATGCTTGCGGATGATCTTCTCGATCTTCTCGTCGGCGATCTTGCCCGTGCCGAAGGTCGTGACCGAGATGGACGTAGGCTCGGCCACGCCGATGGCGTAGGACACCTGGATCTCGCAGCGGTCGGCAAGGCCGGCAGCCACGATGTTCTTGGCGACGTAACGCGCGGCGTAGGCGGCCGAACGATCCACCTTGGACGGATCCTTGCCCGAGAACGCGCCGCCACCGTGGCGAGCCCAGCCACCGTAGGTGTCGACGATGATCTTGCGACCGGTCAGGCCGCAGTCGCCCACCGGGCCGCCGATGACGAACTTGCCGGTCGGGTTGATGTGGAACTTGGTGCCTTTGTGCAGCAGCTTGGACGGCAGCACGGGCTTCAAGATCAGCTCGCGCACGCCTTCGATCAGGTCTTTCTGCTTCACACCCGGATCGTGCTGGGTGGACAGCACCACCGCATCGATGGCCACGGCCTTGCCGTCTTCGTAGCGCAGGGTGACCTGGCTCTTGGCATCCGGGCGCAGCCACGGCAGTGGGGAGTTCTTCTTCTTGCGCACCTTGGTCTGCTGCTCGACCAGGCGGTGGGCGTAGTGGATGGCCGCCGGCATGAATTCAGCCGTTTCGCTGGTGGCGTAGCCGAACATCAGGCCCTGGTCGCCGGCGCCCTGTTCCTCGGGCTTCTTGCGGTCCACGCCCTGGTTGATGTCGGGCGACTGCTTGCCGATCAGGTTGAGCACGCCGCAGGTCTCGCCGTCGAAGCCGACTTCCGAGCTGTTATAGCCGATGTCCAGGATCACCTTGCGGGTGAGCGCTTCAAGGTCGATCCAGGCGCTGGTGGTGATTTCACCGGCGACGATGGCCACGCCTGTCTTCACCAGTGTTTCGCAGGCAACGCGAGCTGCCGGGTCCTGGCCGATGATGGCATCGAGGACGGCGTCGGAAATCTGGTCGGCGATCTTGTCCGGGTGGCCTTCGGAAACCGACTCGGAGGTGAAGAGGTAGCTGCTCATCGCGGCGATATATCCTTCTTTACGGATAAAGAGATAAATAGGGGTCGCCATGATACACGGCGACGGCCCGGTTTGCTGAATCTTCAGACTACGCGCGGCATGTGGCACATATGCGGCAAGGCAGGACGAGGCTCATCGGCGTCGCAGTGGGTGGTGAGACGACCCGTCGCTACCGCCTGGCGGTCCGTGGGGTGAGCTCATCGTCCGACCATCCGCCGCCGAGGTCGCCGATCAGGGTCACCGTATCCACCAGTTGCTGCTGGCGCAGGTTCAGCCCGTCTTGCGCCGTGGCCAGGGAAGTGGCCTGGGCGGTGGCCACGGTGGCGTAATCGACGGTGCCGGCACGGTACTCGTTGAGGGCCACTTCGGCGCCCTGGGCCGCATCGCGCACCGCGGCGGATTGCACCTGGGCCTGTTGGCCGAGGATGCGCAATCCGGAGAGGTCGTCCTCGACGTTCTGCAGCGCCGTCAGCACGCTGCCGCGATAGTTGGCCACCGATGCCTCGTAGCCGGCCCGTGCGGCGGCCACCTGGCCATGGCGTGCGCCACCGTCAAGGAGGGTCTGGTCGACGTCGGCGCCCAGTGACCAGACATGATTGGCCACATGCAGGAGGCCCGCGAGCGGCGACTGCGAAAAGCCATCCGCCGCCGACAGGGAAATGCTGGGGTAGTAGGCCGCGATGGCTACGCCGATCGACGCGTTCTGGGCAGCCATCTGGCGCTCGGCGATGGCGACATCCGGACGGCGCTGCAGCAGCGTGGATGGCACGCCCGCAGGCACCACGGGCATGGCCGGAAGCGTGCCGCCATGGGGGATATCCAGGTCCTCCGGATTCATGCCAGCCAGTACGGCAATCGCGTGGACGAGCTGCGCGCGCGCCACGCCCAGCGCGATCAGGTTCGACTGGGCGTTCTCAAGCTGGGTACGCGCGGTGATCACGTCCGACGGCGCGGCGGTGCCGGCGGCACCCTGGTTGCCGACCACCCGAGCCGCTTCCTTGAAGGCATCGACGGTTTTGGAGAGCAGGTCGGCGTTGGCATCGGTGATGCGCAATTGGATGACGGCCGTAGCCAGGGCGGTCTGCTCGGACAACGTGGCATTGGCCAGGGTCGCTTCGCTGGCCTGGGCGGTGGCCGTGTTTTCCTCGATGCTGCGGCGGACGCTGCCCCACAGGTCCGGCGCCCAGCTGGCACTGCCTTCGAGAGAACCTGAGTTCTCGATCGATCCTGGGTTCGCGGCGGAGCCTGCCGTGGTCGCTGCGTTGCCGCGTCCGCTGCGTTGCCGGGTGGCGGAACCGGTGACACCCAAGGTCGGGAACAGCGCACTGCGCGCTATCTGCACCTCGGCGAGCGCTTGCTGGTAGTTGGCATAGCTCACGCGCACGGTCTGGTTGGATACCGAAACCATCGGCTCGAGGCGATCGATGAGCGGATCGTGGAAGCCTGTCCACCAGTCGCCCTTGGGTGCCTCGGCAGCAGGCGCGGCCTCGGTCCAGCCCGGCAGCTCCTTGAACGCCGCGGGCATCTTCACGGGCGGGCGTTGGTAGTCAGGTCCCACCATGCAGCCACCGAGCACGATGGCCAGCGCGACAGAAAGGATTTTCAGGGTATGGCTCATGGTCGTGCGCTCGCGTCGGACCGGTTCCAGGGCAGGCCGCCCGACCATGCGGCAAGCCTGGCGCGGAGGCGGTCGAGGTAGAGATAGATCACCGGCGTGGTGTACAGGGTGAATACCTGGCTCAATACCAGGCCGCCCATGACGGTAATGCCCAGCGGCTGGCGCAGCGACGCGCCCTGGCCCAGGCCGACGGCCAGCGGCACGGCGCCAAGCACGGCCGCCGCGGTGGTCATCATGATCGGCCGCAGGCGAAGCACGGCGGCGTCATGGATGGCACGCGGTGCGTCCAGGTGTTCGTCGCGCTGCAGGTGGATGGCGACGTCGATCATCATGATGGCGTTCTTCTTGACGATGCCGATCAACAGGATGATGCCGATCATCGCGATCACCGAAAACGGCGTGCCGAAGATCAACAAGGCCAGCGTGGCGCCGATGCCGGCCGAGGGCAGGGTAGACAGGATGGTCACTGGATGCACCGCGCTTTCGTACAGCATGCCCAGCACCAGGTACACGGCAGCTAGCGCGGCCAGCACCAGCAAAGGCAGCGTCGACATCGATTGCGAATAGGCCTGGGCGGCGCCGGCGAAGGCGCCGTGGATGGACGCTGGCAGATGCAACTCCTGCGATACCTGCGCGAGGGTCGCCGATGCCTGGCTCAAGGAGCCACCGGCCGGCAGGTTGAACGAGATCGTCGCGGCCACCAGGCCGCTCTGGTGGCTGACCTGCGTTGCCGTGTGGTTGCTGGTGTACGACGCCAGCGCCGGGAACGGCACCAGCGTTTCGGCCGAGGTGCTGTCGGCGCTGCCGCTGGAACTGCCGCCCTTGGCGTTGGAAATGGCATTGGTGAGCTGGTTGGCCTCGGCATTCGCGTTGAGCGCATTGGCCGGCGACGCGGATGCCTGGGCGGTGGATACCACCGACGCCAGGGTCGGTGCCTTGACCAGCGCCTGCGACATCTGCGTCTGCGCCGTGCCCGAGGCATTGCCTGCGGCCGTGCTGAAGCGCATCCGGTTGAGCATCTGCGGATACTGCCAATAGGACGGCGCCACCTCCATCACCACGAAATACTGGTTGAGCGGGTTGTAGATCGTCGACACCGTGCGCTGGCCGAAGGCGTCGTACAGCACGCTGTCGATCTGGTTGGGCGCGAAGCCGTAGCGTGCCGCGGTGGCGCGGTCGACATTGACATAGACCTGCAATCCGTTCTGCTGCAGGTCGGAATTGACGTCCAGCACCTGGCCGCGGTCCTTGCCCAGCGCCGTGACCAGTTTCGGCACCCAGGTGTACAAGGCCTCCGGATCGTCGCTGGTGAGCGTGTACTGGTATTCGGCTGCCGAGGAACGGCCTCCGATGCGCAGGTCCTGCGCCGCCTGCAGGAACAATCGCGCACCAGACACCGCATTGAGCTTTGGCCGCAGCCGATTGACCACCTCGGTGGCGCTCACGCCGCGTTCGGCCAGGGGTTTGAGCTCGATGAATACATTGGCCGTATTCTGCGCGCGGCCACCGGTGAAGCCCGCCACCGACGCTACGGCCGGGTCCTTCTGGACGATGGCCTGCAGCTGCGCGAGCTTCTGTGCCATGGCCTGGAAGGAAATGCTCTGGTCGGCGATGATCTGCCCCTGCAGGATGCCGTTGTCCTGCTCGGGGAAGAATGTCGACGGCACCAGGCGTATCAGCGCCACGTTCAGTACCACCAGGCCGATGAGCGTCAGGCCCACCAGGGCCGCGTGGTCGAGTACGGCAGTGAGCGAGCGTGAATAAGCTTGTTTGAAGCGCTCGAATTGGGCCTCGTACCATACCGCCCAGCGCGCCTTCGAATGCAAGGCACGGTTCCGGTCCAGCACGTACGCCGCCATGGTGGGCGTGATGGTGAGCGAGATCACCAGCGAGAACATGATCGCGATGGATAGCGTCATGGCAAATTCATGGAACAGCAGGCCCACGATGCCCGGCATCAGCAGGATCGGCAAGAACACCGCGATCAGCGACAGGCTCATCGAGATCACCGTGAAGCTCACTTCAGCACTGCCGCGAAGCGCGGCCTCGCGCGGGTCCATGCCCGATTCGACATGCCGCACGATGTTCTCAAGCACCACCACGGCGTCGTCGACCACGAAGCCGGTGCCGATGGTGAGCGCCATCAGGGAGAGATTGTCCAGGCTATAGCCCAGCAGGTACATCGGGCCGAAGGTGCCGATGATCGACAGCGGCAACGCCACGGCGGGGACCAGGATCGACCGCGGCGACTGCAGGAAAACGAAGACCACACCGATCACCAGAAGCACGGCGATGAACAACGTCTTCTGCGTGTCGTTGACCGCGGCATGGACCGATTCGGAGCGGTCCAGTGCCACGTCCAGATGCACGGCGTGGGGCAGCACCGCCTGGATGTCCGGCAGTGCCTTGCGGATCTGCCCGACGGTCTTGACGATGTTGCCGCCGGGAATGGGAAAGACGATCACCAGCACCGCCGCCTTGCCGTTATAGAGGCCGGCGTTGCGCAGGTTCTCGGCCGAATCCTGGACGTCGGCGATATCGCGCAGCATCACCGGGGCGTTGTTGCGATAGGCGACAACCAGGTCGCGATAGGGCGCCGCCTTGCTGATCTGGTCGTTGGAGATCACCTCGAAGCGCTGGTTGCCCTGGTCGATGTGGCCCTTGGCGCTATTGGCGTTGGCCGCACTGATGGCGGCGCGCACGTCTTCAAGGCCGATGCCGTAGCTGTTGAGCTGGTCGGGCTGCAATTCCACTCGCACCGACGGCAAGGCACTGCCGCCCAGGGTGATCTGGCCCACGCCGTCCACCTGTGAAAGCTGCTGCTGGATCACCGAGTTGGCCGAGTCGTAGAGCTGGGCACGGGTGAGCGTGTCGGAGGTGAGTGCCAGCACCATGATCGGAGCATCGGACGGGTTGTACTGGCGATAGGTGGGGTTGTTGCGCAAGGTCGTGGGGAGATCCGCCCGGGCCGCCTGGAGCGCCGCCTGCACATCGCGGGCGGCACCGTTGATGTCGCGATCGAGCCCAAACTGGATGGTGATCTGCGACGAACCCACGGAGCTGGTCGAAGTCATCTCCGAAACATCGGCGATCGTGCCGAGCCGGCGCTCCAGGGGCGCTGCCACGGTGGAGGCCATGGTCGAAGGACTGCCGCCGGCCATGCTGGCCTGGACCACGATCACCGGGTAGGTGACGTTGGGCAGCGGCGCCACCGGCAGATGGAAATACCCCAGCGCACCGGACAGCACGATGGCGACGGCCAGCAAGGTGGTCGCCACCGGACGCCGGATGAAGACACCGGGGATGTTCATGTCGCAGGCTCGGCCGCGTCCCCGGCACGCTTACGCCCGACGCGCTGTGCGAGGCGATCGAAGAACAGGTACACCACAGGCGTGGTGAAAAGCGTCAGCACCTGGCTCAACGCCAGGCCGCCGATGATGGCAAGGCCCAGCGGTCGGCGCAGTTCCGAGCCCGTGCCACTACCGAGCAGCATCGGCAAGGCGCCGAGCATGGCGGCAAGCGTCGTCATCAGGATCGGGCGGAAGCGCAACAGCGATGCCTCGAAGATCGCTTCCGCCGGCGGCTTGCCGTGTTCGCGTTCCGCCTCGAGGGCGAAGTCGACGATCATGATCGCGTTTTTCTTGACGATGCCGATCAACAGCACGATGCCGATGATGCCGATCACGTCCAGGTCGCTGCCGGCGATCATCAGTGCAAGCAGGGCGCCGATGCCCGCCGAGGGCAGCGTGGACAGGATCGTCAGCGGATGGATGAAGCTTTCGTAAAGCACGCCAAGCACGATGTACACGGCCACCAGGGCGGCGATCAGCAGATACACCTCGCTTGAGAGCGAGTCCTGGAACGCCTGGGCGGCACCCTGGAACGACGAGGTGATCGATGGAGGCAAATGCACCGCCTGCTCGGCGGCGTTCACTTCATCCACCGCCTTGCTCAATGACGCATCGCGGGCCAGGTTGAAGGAAACCGTCACCGCCGGGAACTGCGCCAGGTGGCTTACCACCAGCGGCGAGCGGGTGACCTTGATCGCGGCAATGCCCTTCAATTGCACCTGGCCGCTGCTGCCTGTCTGGCTGGGCAGGTAGATGTTGCCCAGTGCCTCAAGTGACGGAATGCTCTCGGGCTTGGCCACCAGGATCACCCGGTACTGGCTGGACTGGTTGAAGATCGTCGAGACGATGCGCTGCCCCAGCGCGTCGTAGAGGGCATTGTCAATGGTGGCTGGCGTGATGCCGTAGCGTGCCGCCAACTGGCGGTTCACCTCCACGTCAACGCTCAGGCCGTCGTTGTCCAGATCGCTGGTGACATCGGTGATCGAACTGATGTGCTTCATGCGCTCCACCAGCGCAGGCACGTATTGCTTGAAGGCCTCCTGTGTAGGCCCGCGCAAAACGAATTGGTACTGGTTCGGCGATATCGTCGTGTCGAGGGTAAGGTCCTGCTCCGGCTGCAGGAACAGCTTGATGCCCGGGATATCGGCCACTTCCTTCTGCAGGCGGCGCGCAACGTCGGCGGCACGCAGCGAGCGATCGCCAATGTCCTTGAGGTTGATCAGGAAGCGGCCGTTGTTCAGCGTGGTGTTGGTGCCGTCGATGCCCACGTATGAAGTGAGGCCGGTGACGTCGGGATCCTTCAGGATGGCGTCGGCAAGGGCTGCCTGACGGTCCACCATGGCCCGGTACGACACCGAGTTATCCGCAATGCTGATGCCCTGGAGCACACCGATGTCCTGCACGGGGAACAGCCCCTTGGGAATCACCACATACAGCACGGCGGTCAATGCGATCGTTGCCAGGAACACCAGCAGGGTGGTGGTCTGGTGGCGCATCACCACGCGCAGGCCGCGCTCGTAGGCAGCCAGTGTCCTGTCGAACAATCCTTCGCTTAAGCGCTCGAAGCGGCTTGGGTGGCGCTCGGACTGGGCGCGCAGGATGCGCGCGCAAAGCATCGGCACCAAGGTAAGGGACACCACGCCCGACAGGACAATGGTGACGGCAAGCGTCACGGCGAACTCATTGAACAGCCGTCCGATCACGCCGCCCATGAACAGCAGCGGGATCAACACCGCGATCAGTGAGACGGTCAGCGACACGATGGTGAAGCCGATCTGCCCGGCACCCTCCAGGGCCGCTTCCATCGGCGTGTGGCCTTCTTCCAGGTAGCGCACGATATTCTCGATCATCACGATCGAGTCGTCGACGACGAAGCCGGTGGCGATGATCAGCGCCATCAGCGACAGGTTGTCGATCGAATAGCCCAGCTGGTACATCACCGCCAGCGTGCCGACCAGCGATACCGGCACCGAGATGCTGGGGATGATCGTTGCCGGCAGGTTGCGCAGGAAGACGAAGATCACCAGCACCACCAATATG
>Ga0193743_1001129_pt1 | contig 20278 bp, 14 predicted proteins | sample L2c2metaG_FD_143038 | JGI IMG/M metagenome (GOLD analysis project Ga0193743, IMG submission 143038) | Soil microbial communities from a riparian zone of the East river system, Colorado, United States - L2c2 | ecosystem: Environmental > Terrestrial > Soil > Riparian zone | place: USA: East River... | reverse complement strand
TTCGACAACGCAGTTATGCCATGGATTGAAAGCCTTTCCAAATCTTTTTATCAGCCCCGTTTTCGCTCTATCCAATCTCCTCGTGAGAAATCCGGGCTAAGCCGTTGGCTGAAGTCCGTCAGCGAAAGCGTGCAGCAAAAATAGAAACGCCCGTGAATGATCGCGGGCGAAGCCGAGATGTAGGCTGCTATCTCGGTTTGCGACCACGACGCAGTCAGTCAGGAGATCGAGATCCTCAGCTCGGCATGCTTTGGCAATTTGCATAATTAGAAACGAGAAACGCGCTTCTCGTCACTTGGTTGCGAGTGGCCGGCGATTCGGCGGCTGAACCAATGAGAAACGGGACCCGATAAGAGTCCCGTACCTGTCTTAGCCCGCGGCTTGTAGAGCGGGGATCTAGTTCATCGAGCGCGGCATGGTGAAGGAGAAGACGCTGCCTTGGCCGGGCGTGGAGTGGACGCCGATGCGGCCGCCGTGCTGCTCCACGATCGCGCGGCAGATGGCGAGGCCGAGGCCGGTGCCGCCCATCGCGCGCGAGTCCGATGCGTCAACCTGCTGGAAGCGCTCGAAGATGATCTCGAGCTTCTCCGGCGGAATGCCGCGTCCGTGGTCTTCTACTTCGAAGGTCACTTCGTTGTCGCCCGTCGCTGTCGCGGTCAAGCGGACTTCGCCGCCCGCGTGGGAGAACTTCACCGCATTGCTGATCAGGTTGGTCAGCGTTTGCAGCGTGCGATCCACGTCCACGGTCACTTCCACCGGCTGTGCGTCGATGCGGAAGGTGATGTTGTTGTGCGCGGCGGCGGTGTGCTGCAGGTCCGCGGCGCGGCGCAGCAGGTCCACAGCATTCGCTTTTTCGCGATGCAGCGGCAAGCGGCCGGAGCCGATGCGCTCGAAGTCCAAAATGTCGTTCACCAGGCGGACGAGGCGGTCGCAGTTGCCGATCGCGACGTCGAGCATCTGCGCAAGCTTCTCCGGACGCTTCTCCAACACTCCGCCGGCGATCAGGCCAAGCGCGGCGCGCAGCGAGGTCAGCGGTGTGCGCAGCTCATGGCTCACCGTGGAGATGAACTCGTCCTTCATGCGGTCAAGCCGGCGGCGCTCGGAGACATCTGCGAACGCAACGACCGTGCCGCTGACGATCCCGTCGTGCACCAATTGGCGCGCGACGTATTCCACCGGGAAGGAGGTGCCGTCCTTGCGCCAGAAGACTTCGTTGTCCACGCGCACCGGCTCTTCGGAGTGCAGTGCTTTCTGGATTGGGCAGTCCTCGTACGGATAGGGCGTGCCATCGGCCTTCGTGTGATGGACCAGCTCGTGTGTGTTCTTGCCGATAATCTCCGCCACCGTGTAGCCGAACATGCTGGCGCCGGTCTCGTTGCAGAAGGTGAGATTGCCGTGGATATCCAATCCCCAGATGCCGTCGCCGACGGAAGCAAGGATCGATTCCCGCTGACGCATCAGTGCGTGCAGCTTTTCCTCGGCGTCCGTCTGCTCGGTGATGTCGATGCCGTGACTCAGCACGATCGGTTCTGTGCCGGGCAGCTGCAGCAGCTTGTTGCGATAGGCAACGACGGCCGACTGGCCGTTGGGGCGTTTGAAGTAGAAGAGCCCCTGATGCTCGTGCTGCTCGTTGAGGGCGCTCACGTACTGCTCGTAGTCGCGCTTGTGATCGTCGGCTATGTAATCGAAGAGCGGCGTGCCGACGATCTCCTCCGGAGTGTGGCCGAGGATGGCGGCGGCATGCGAGTTGATCGACTGGATGTTGCCGTCCAGATCGTGCGTACAGATGATGCCGAGTGAACCTTCCACCAACTGGCGATAGCGCGCCTCGCTGGTGCGCAGGCGATCGAGCTCCTGGCGCTGCTCCGTGACATCGATGCCGGTGGTGATGACGAAGTTGATGTCGCCCTGCGGATCGTTGAGCGAACTGGCGGTCCAGGCGATGCGGCGCATGCCGCCATCGCGAGTGCGCCAGTGCATCTCGTAACTGCCGTCGAGCTTTCCTGCCCGCGCCTGCTCGAACATGCGCATTGCGTGATCGCGTTCCTCGGCAGGGAAGAGCTCTTCCGGGAAGGAACGGCCGACCAGTTCGGCGAAGCTGAAACCGCTCACCGTTTCGCAGGCGCGGTTGAAGCGCACGATGCGGCCCGCGGTATCGAGCACCAGAACAAGCGCGTGGATCGAATCGAGAACGGAGGTGACGAAGTTGCGCTCCACCGTGAGAGCGCGTTCGATGCGCTGGCGTGAGCGCACGACGCGATCCTGCTGGTTGGTCTTGGTGTAGAGCTCCAGGCGCGTGATGATCTGGCGTGCCAGAACTTCCAGCGTGCGGCCATGCTCGCGCGTGAACATGTTCGGCTCGGGCGAGCACACCGCAATTGTGCCCAGCACTGCGCCGTTTGGCGCGAAGATGGGCGCTGCGGCATAGGAGCGGCAATAGGTGGTGGCGGCGAGCGGTACTCCCGATGGCGCAAAGCGATAGTCCTGCGCTGCGTCGTCGATCACCATCGCATTCGGTTCCAGGATGGTGTACTGGCACGCCGAGGTAGCGCGCGGTTGTTGACGGCTGAGGAAGCCGATGCGCGATTTGAACCAGACGCGGCTCGCATCGATGAACGAGATGAATGCGTAGGGTGCTCGGCAGAAGCTGGCGGCAAGGCGAGTGATCTCATCCAATGCCGGGTCCGGCAAGGTATCGAGAATCTCGTATTGTGCGAGAGACTTTAGCCTCTCGGCTTCATCTCTTTGCATCATGGTCGGACTGACAATCTGCATGAATGAGGAGGAAGAATCGCCTGCAAGCATTGTTTCAAAGCGGGGAGGGTGAGCCACTGCCACAATTGGTGCAGATGGGTCGGCAAACCGGTCAATATCCGTTACTTGCGTGATTCTCCTTTCGGGTAGGGTGGGGGAGCCTGGAACCTGGTTTGCACAGCAATCGGTACGCGGTTTTCGTCAGGAAAACCGCTCGTCACTCCAGCCGGTGACGGGAGCCTGCGGGAAATCTGCCTGGGGTGGGCCTATGCTAGCGAAAGCGAGCCGGTGGATTTCGTGGTTTTTTTCTCTCGGTCGGATGCCGGTCTCCATTGCGGCAACCGCGGAGAGCTTGCGACCAGCCCTGCGGCGCGTATCACGTCCCTCGTTTCGCCGTGCAAGCTGGGAATTGGATGCGCGATTTCGAATGACGGGAAGCAATCATCGCCGATTGATATACTTGAGCGAAAGCTGTGACGCGCCGGCCCGAGCATTTTGCCGGGTCGTTTTTTAGTCAGCGGCGTCCAATACGTGGTTCCCACGATGAGCGAACATCTCCGTTCCATTCAGTCTCCTGCCGACATCAAGCAGATGTCTGTCGCCGAACTTACCGAGCTGGCGCAGGAGATACGCGAACTTCTGATCAGCAGCCTTTCGAAGACAGGCGGCCACCTCGGACCGAACCTGGGTGTGGTCGAGCTCACCCTGGCCATGCACTACGTCTTCGACACGCCGATCGACAGGTTCCTCTTCGACGTAAGTCACCAAACCTACGTGCACAAGCTGTTGACCGGGCGCGCGGACCGCTTTCATACCATCCGGCAGCCGGGCGGGCTGAATGGCTTCATGCTGCGCACCGAGTCGGAGCACGACGCCTATGGCGCCGGGCACGCCGGCACTGCGCTTTCTGCTGCACTGGGCATGGCCGTGGCGCGGGATCTTGCCGGCGCGCGTGAGAACATCGTCGCGGTAGCGGGCGATGCCGCCTTCACCAACGGCATTTCGTTTGAGGCGTTGAACAACATTGGCCACCAGACCAAGCGCCTGATCGTCGTGCTCAATGACAACGAGTGGTCGATCGATCGTAATGTCGGCGCTATTGCCAACTACCTTCACAAGGTAGTGACCAACGAGCACTACAACCATCTTCACGCGCGCGCCGGGCGGCTGATCGAGCGCTTTGGAGGCAAGACTGCCACGAAAGTTGTACGCAAGGCCGAAGAAGCCGCGAAGGGTTTGTTGTGGCCGTCGATGCTCTTCGAAGAGTTCGGCCTCAACTACTACGGACCCCTGGACGGTCACAACATCGAGCTGTTGATCGGCACTTTCAAGTTTCTCAAACGGCAGGAGATGCCCGTTCTGCTGCATGTCCTGACGCAGAAGGGACGCGGCTTCCAGCCGGCTCTGGAGAAAGTGAAGAAGTTTCACGGACTCGGTCCCTACGATCCGAAGACCGGCGACACCAAGCCGGTGGGCCAGCGCACCTACTCGGAGGTCTTTGCCGACACTCTGGTGACGCTCGCGAATAACGACGAAAAGGTCGTCGCCATCACGGCCGCTATGCCCAACGGCACCGCGCTTGACCTCTATCGTCCGCACCATCCCAATCGCTACTTCGATGTGGGCATCGCCGAGGAGCACGCGGTCATCTTCGCCGCAGGCATGGCAACCAGGGGCTACCGGCCTTTCTGTGCCATCTACTCAACCTTCCTGCAGCGCGCCTTCGATCCCATCGTGCACGATGTCTGCCTGCAGAACCTGCCGGTCATCTTCTGCATGGACCGCGGTGGCCTTTCCGGCGATGACGGTGCGACGCATCATGGACTCTTCGACATCAGCTATCTGCGCGGCATTCCCAACGTCATTCACATGGTGCCGAAGGACGAGGACGAGCTGGCGGACATGATGCAGACCGCGCTCGAGCATAACGGCCCCAGCGCCATCCGCTACCCGCGCGGCACTGGCCCCGGCGTCACGGTGAAGCCGAAACCGGTGGCGCTGCCCATCGGGACGGCGGAGGTCATCCGCGACGGTGAGGAGATCGCTGTCCTCGGACTGGGCGCGCTTCTGCCGATGGCAGTCGAACTTGTCGATGCCCTGGAGCGCGAAGGCCGATCGGCCGCGGTTATCAATCCGCGCTTTGTGAAGCCGCTCGATCGCGAGATGCTCGCACGCTATGCGCGCAAGGTCCAGGCCTTCGTCACCTTCGAGGATCACGTTCTCATGGGTGGCTTCGGTTCCGCCGTGCTGGAGGCGCTGAGCGAGATGGGCTTCCACACGCCGGTGGTGCGCATTGGCTGGCCGGACCGCTTCATCGAGCATGGCAAGGTCGAGGCTCTACGGGCCAAGCACGGCATCAGTGTGGAGGCGGCGCTTGAGAAACTTGAGCCGCTGCTCAAACCGGTATCGAAGCGGCGCCTGGTCGCGCGCTGACCCATCCAACGGGAGAGCCGGTGCGGACCGTTCCTGTCCTGGCTGCTCCTGTCCTGGCTGCGCGTAGGATGTGCTTGCATGTCAGATGTCACGACAACGATGTCTGTAGCTTCTGAACAGGTGGAGCGCGAGGTGCCGCAACCGGCTGCCGCGCTGACCGGCACTGTCCTAGTGTTGATCCAGTTCGATGTGTGCGAAGAGATCCAGTTGACGCGCCTGGGTGAGATCATCAGCGCCCGCACTATCGCGAAGCCCAGCATGAAGCACCCCGCGCCTGGATATATCCGCTACCAGCGGCCGCCTGTGGTGGAGCCCATCGAGCCGCTGGTGCTTGAAACAGGCGAACGGCTGCACGGCGAGATCAAGTACTACGACTACGGCGTGCTCAGCGTCATCTTTCAGCTTCCGTTTGCTGGGGACTGGGAGACACTGGTCCGCCTGGCCAGCCGCTGGGTGTGGGAGATCGACTTTGCGGCCCATGCTGCTGGAATCGTGCGCCAGCGACTGGAACGCGCCGCCCCTGCACTGGTGAAGCCTTACCCGGAGTGGTTGAGCGAGGACTACCTGATCTTCCATCTCCGTGAGGTCGCCGGGATTGATTCGACTGCGGAACTGCTGGATCGGCATGGTCCGCTCATCGCGCAGATCGTCCGTGGCGAACGCTCGCGCCTGGCGGACAGCGAATCGAACGAGGTACTGCAATCGCGCATTTCTTTTTATCCCAATGATCTGGCGGTCATTGGCTGGAATGCGGCATTCCTCTTCGACACAGTGGCCGGGGCAGAGACGGCGATTCAGCTCCTGGAGTACGCGAACTCGCAGTTGTTGGAGTTTCGCCACTACGATGATCTGCTGACGCGCGAGATGGAGAGCGTCTACAACTCGCTCGAGAAGGGTACCGGCCTGTTTCGCCGCTGGCGCATGGCGCGCTCGGCGAGCGCACTGTACAGCGTGCTGCTGGAGGTGATGGAGCTGACCGAGCACGCCGACAACGCCATCAAGTTCCTCAGCGACATGTTCGCCGCGAGACTCTATCGGCTTGCCGCGACCAAAGTCGGAGTACCCGATTACAAAAACCTTGTCACGCAGAAGCTGGACACAGCCGGCGATCTGTATCGCTTCATGGTCGACCAGTTCAACCAGAGCCGGGCGTTCCTGCTGGAGGCGGCGGTAGTGGTGATCCTGATGATCGAGCTTATCTATCTGTTTCGGGGCGCAAGGTGACCTGACCCGGCAGATCACCTTAAGCGAATCACCCCAAACGAGTCAGCATGGAGCGGCGCCCCTGGCCTTTCGCCGCAGCGCGTCGCGGCGGATGCTGAAGATGATCAGCATGGCGAGGAGCGAAGGCACCACAAGCGTCAGCAATCCGCGCTGGTAGTCTCCGGTGAAGTCTTTCGCCAGCCCGATCCAATACGGTCCGAGAAAACCACCGAGGATAGCGATCATGTTGATGGCAGCGATGCCGGCTGCTGCCGACTTGCCGCAGAGGAACTCCGTCGGAATGCTCCAGACGACAGCATTCACGGCGCAGGTTCCGATTCCGACCAGTGCGAAACCCGTCAGCACGATCGCGGGGCGGGTCGACAACCCTGCCATCACGAAGCCCGCCGCCATGAGCCCGCAGGGAATCCCAACATGATAGTGGCGCTCTCCTGTCCGGTCCGAATGGGCTCCATTCAGCAGCATAGCGATCGCGTTGATGATTCCCAGGAACGCGACGACAAATCCGACGCGAGTCACGCTCAGTCCGGTCACGTTCTGGATCATGGCCGGCGCACTGAAGGTGTAGCCATAGAACCCGAGATAGAGACAGAGCAGGAAAAGGCCGAGCACCCAGACCCGACCCTGTCGCAGCGCATGCAGCACTTCGCTGCCGCCGTGTACTGCGTCCGTGGCGGCATCGTCTCTGCGGAGCGCCTCGCGCAGCCACGCCACCTCCTCTGCGTTGAGCCAGCCAGCTTTGTCCGGGCTATCCGGCAGACAACACAGGTAGACCAGACTGAGCACAAGCGCTGGGAGACCTTCTATGAAAAACAGCCATTGCCAGCCAGCCATGCCGCCGCGGCCACCCAGATGCAGCAGCAATCCAGCCAGTCCTCCCATCACCACGGAGCTGAGCGGCAGTGAGATGTAGAAGCGGCTTACCGCGCGGGCGCGATACGCCAGCGGAAACCAGCGCGAGAGATAGTAGATGATGCCGGGGAAGAATCCCGCCTCTGCAACGCCAAGCAGGAAGCGCACGGCATAGAACTGGTGCGGCGTCTTTACGAAGAGCATGCCGATCGATAGCAGGCCCCAGGTGAACATGATGCGGGCCAGCCGACGCGCGCCGAAGCGGACCAGCAGCAGGTTCGACGGCACCTCGCACGCGGCATAGCTGAGGAAGAAGAGTCCCGCACCGAAGCCATACACCGATGCGCTGAAGTGCAGATCGCGGTTCATCTGCAGCGCGGCGAAGCTGATGTTGACGCGGTCCATGTAGGCGATGCCATAGCCGATCGCAATCAGCGGCAGCAGACGCAGGCTGGCTTTGCGCAACGCGGAGCGGCCGATGGCTTCTTCATGCTGCAAAGGGGCGAGCGGTGGTCGAAGAACTGCCAAGGGCACCTCTTCTAAAGGGCAAAACGATCTCGATGGGCCGAGGAGGAGAGCCGTTGGGGCAGTAGGCGGAGCATAGCACCGCTCAGGCCCATCGCTCACAAGGAGATTTCAGGCGCGGGGCGCAGTTTCTTTGCGCAGCAGACGCAGCAACCTTCGCTGGCGATAGTGGAAGAGCTGCCGGATCTGCAGCCGGCCACCGAGGAGGTCGATCGCCGAGCTGGCCGAGCCTCCCGGCCATTGGTAGTCGACCACATCCGTTACCCGTGTGCCCGCGACCTCACCATGCGTCTCTGGGTTGACCAGATGACAGTGCCGCCAGTAGCGGAACGGTCCGGTGACCTGCAGATCGCAGAAATGATGATCCGCCGTGTATTCATCGATGAGCGCGAGCCAGCGCAGCCGGATCGGTGAGAGCGGCACGGGGCGGAAACTCAGCAGGATGCGCGAGCCACGGCCTGCCGCGTGAGACGTGCCGCCGCCCTGCGGGGTTTGCAGCTCGAGGCTGTCGATGTGCGCATCCTGCCATGCCGGCAACAGCCGCGGCAGATTCAGCGGGTCGGCGAAGAAAGCGAAGACGCGATCCACTGGAAAGGGGACCCACTGCTCAGTCATAAATGAGAGCCTTGGCTTTCGCTGCGGCTCGGGGCTGGTTCCTCGGCCGGTCGTTGCTGGAGCCTGAACCATAGGTCGCAGTGTAGACGCCGGATCGCATGATTGGGCAACCATGCGCCCATGGAACTTGCCTTGCCGCGCCACCGTTTCTATAGGCAGAAAAAGCCAGCCGCGTGCGGGATGGTCTAATACCTTAGGAGCGCATGGCGAATCGACGGACGCAGAAATCAGGATCACGGCACCACGACCGGTGGCTGATCGCCATTGGTGCATTCAAGATCCTGGAGGGCATGTTCTTTGTCCTGCTCGGTCTGGGCGTCGTTCGCCTGCTGCACCGCGACATCGGCGATCTGCTGCTGCGCGTCGCTCTAGCGCTACGGATTGACCCGGAGAGCCACTTCGTCAATCTCCTGCTTGAAAAGGTCCAGTTGCTGACGCCGCACAAGATGCGGTTGATCAGTGCAGGCATCTTCCTGAAAGCCGGCCTGGATTTCGTGGAAGGCATTGGGCTCGCAATGGAGAAGACCTGGGCAGAGTGGCTCACCATCGCGATTACCGCATCCTTTCTACCCTGGGAGATCTTTGAGATCGCGAGGCACTTCACCTGGGTGAAGGTCGGCATCACGCTGCTGAACGTGCTGGTGCTGCTGTACCTGATCTGGATACAGCAATTGCGTCTGCGCGCTCAAGGGCGCGCTCACTGATCGGATACCTCCCCTCGGACGACGCTTGACTTTTCCTCAGGGTGAGGTCACTTTCGACCTAGTTTTCAACAGGGAATCCCCCGCTTGGGTCACTTTCGTGACCGGGGTAATGGCGAAGAAAAAGCGTATATCGCGATTTTTGTGATCTGACAAGGGGCTTTGCGACCCAGGAATCCAGGTACCAAACACCAGCAATAGACCTGCAATTTATGAAAACCACATTTCCTTGTGGTTTCGCCCGATCAATAAGGTTGCCTGAATGGCTTTTCGCTTTTCCCATTTGACGCGAGGGAAAGCTGGGCTAGGATGTGGATGGAAGTGGTCAAGAGTGGTCAAAAGTAGTGAATGACTCCCAAAATCACTTCGATGCAGGCAGCTTAGCACTTCCAAGGCGGGTTCGGACCAGATGTTTCGTGGCAATCACCCAACCCGCGTGGATGAAAAAGGCCGGCTGAAGATTCCTGCGGACTTCAAGCGCGTCATTGACGAGCGCTGCGGGTCGCAGTTCTTCATCACCAGCCTCGACGGCGAACGGGCGCAGGTATGGCCTATGCCGGAGTGGCTGAAGGTCGAAGAGAAGATCGCGGCAATGACCTCGGTCTCGAAGAAGACAATCCTGGACCGGCTGAATTACTACGGTCAGGAAGCCGAGATGGATGCGCAGGGACGCGTACTGATTCCCCAGGTCCTGCGTGAGTCGGCGAAGACGGTTGGCGATGTGGTTGTACTTGGGCACGACAAACATTTGGAAGTGGTGAACCATGACCTCTTCCGCACGAAGCTCGTCGGGCCGCTCACGGACGAAGACGAGGCAGCTGCGGCAGCAGTCGGGTTCTAGAAATTTTGAAGGGTTTTGACCCCCAAGGGGGTGCACATGACGGATGAAAGACGACATGTGCCGGTTCTTTTACAACAAGCGATCCGTACTTTGAATGTGCGCGCGGGCGGGAGATACGCAGACGCCACGCTGGGCATGGCCGGGCATTCGCTGGAGATTGCGCGAAGGCTTGGCGGAAGTGGACGGCTGATCGGTTTCGACCGTGATCCGGAAGCAATAGCGATTGCCACACGCCGGTTGAACGCGCTCCGCGAAGAGCTGGGCGACGCGATGCCAGAGGTGATCCTGCACAGCGAGCCGTTTTCGATGGCGAAGAAGCTAATCGAACCGGCAAGTCTGGATGGTCTGCTGGCCGATGTTGGCGTCAGCTCACTGCAGCTCGATGAGGCGCACAGAGGATTCAGTTTTCAGGCGGATGGCCCCTTGGATATGCGGCAGGACACGCGCCGGGGCATCACCGCCGAACAAGTGGTAAATCAGGCCGGGGAAAAAGAACTCGCCGATCTGATTTACGAATTCGGAGAGGAAAGGAGGTCGCGGAGAATCGCCAGAGCCATTGTCAGGGCGCGGCCGATTACGACGACGGGACAACTTGCCCGAATCGTATCGGCTGCCGCCCCGGCGATGAAACAGGAGCGATTGCATCCGGCGACCAGAACCTTCCAGGCACTTCGAATTCGTGTGAATGATGAGCTGGGGGAGCTGAAGGCGCTGCTCGAGGCCGCACCGGGGTTGTTGAAGCCCGGAGGACGCCTGGTGGTGATCAGCTTTCACTCGCTCGAGGATCGGCTGGTAAAGGACGCTATGCGCGAAGGAGCCAGGGGAGGTATGTACCACCTTGATTCCCGCAAGCCCATCACCGCCGAGGAAGAAGAGACGGATCGCAATCCGCGGTCGCGCAGCGCGAAGCTGCGGGCAGCGGAGCTCACTGGCCAGGCAGCCGAAGGCGCCGGAGGTGAGCGGGCTCAACAAGTTAGCAAAATCGGGTCAGGGTCGTCCCACCGTAGCAAATGGCGAAAGTAAGACGACACTGCAGTACAAATCCCTCCAGAACCAGCGACCCGGACCCGGTCGTACGGGGGGAGCAAAAGAGAGTTTGACCCGGTGGAATCCAGGTGAGTAGTAACTACCCTGGTTCCACAGGGTGTACTAGTTTGATTCCTCAAGCATGCACTACTATTGGTGCATGCCAACGCTGTACCTAGATGGAAGGACCACTATGGCGACACAGGCGATGGCAGCGCAGACATGGTTTGACAGCCCCCGCGGAGGGCGGAGCGGGTTGGGCAATGTGGCCGAGATCGCTGAGCGCAATCAGGTGCTGTTCGAGGCGCAACAGCGCGCGCGGCGCGGTCCCACCCCAGAGGTGTTCTTCGGCAAGCACCTGGACAATTCACGGCTGGTGAAGGCCGCCGACCCGGTACGGGTGAAGGAGATGCGCCGGTTCGCTATCGCGATGACCATGCTGTTCGCGGTAGTGATGCTGTACGGCTGGCAGCACCTCTCCTCGATCGAAATTGGCTATCACGTCGAGGCGGAGAAGCAGCAGCTCGAATCGCTCAAGGAGCAGAATCGCCAGCTTGGTTTGAGCCAGGCGCAGCTCTGCGATCTGAACCGGTTGGACCGGGAGGCGCGTCGTCTGGGTATGGACGCGCCGCAAGCCGGGCAGGTGGTTCGTCCGGAGAGTGGATTGGATATGGATCTGGGACCGGGCGCGCCGGTGATGGCGCAGGTTCGCATGCAACAGTAGTCGTTACAAACCTGGCAAAGGGAGCCAGTTCCACTTGAAGGGCTTCTCGTTCGTACCGAGCCAGCAGACCACGCGCGCAGTCGTCGCAGCACCGCGGCGGCTGCGCTTTTTGTTGATGACCGTGGTCTTCGGTGGCTGGGCGCTCATCATTCTGGGGCGCCTGCTCTGGCTGCAGGTGATCACGCACGGCGAATTCGTGGAACTGGCCGCGCGCCAGCAACAGCGCACCTTTGAGGTAGCGCCCCGCCGCGGCGTCCTTTACGACCGCAACATGCGCGAGATGGCCATGACCGTGCTGGTCGATTCGGTCTACGGCGTGCCCACGGAGATTAAGGACAAAGACGCGACGGCCGCGGCGCTGGCTCGTGCCGTCCACACCGATCCGACGGATGGCTTCACCACGCAGCACCAGATCGACGCGCGCTTTCATGCGTCCAGGAACTTTGCCTGGGTGGCACGCAAGCTCGATCCGGCTACTGTGGCGCGAGTGAAGGCGCTGAACCTGAAGGGCATTTATTTCCAGAAGGAGTTCAAGCGCTTTTATCCGAATGCTGCGATTGCCGCGCAAGTGCTGGGTTATGTCGGCACCGATGACAACGGCCTTGGTGGGCTGGAGCGCCGCTTCGATAAGGATCTACATGGCACGCCGGGACGCATGCTGACCGCGCTTGACGCCAAACGGCATGTGCTGGGCAGTGAAGCGCGTGAGCCGCAGCCGGGCGACAACCTGATGCTCACCATCGACGAGAATATCCAGTTCATGGCGGAGCGCGCTCTCGATCATGCGATGGCGAAGTTCAAGCCGCTCAACGGTACCGTCGTGATCCAGGACACGCACACCGGGCAGATCCTGGCGCTGGCGATGCGGCCTACGTATAACCCCAACGACTTTCGCCACGCGACGACCGGCCTGCTGCGCAACCACGCAGTGAGTGACGTCTATGAGCCCGGTTCGACCTTCAAGCTGGTGACATATTCTGCAGCGCTCGATGCGGCCGGCGTCCAACCGACGGACATCGTCGATTGCCAAGGCGGACAGATCACGCTCTTTGGACGCACCATCCACGACTCGCATCTCGGCTTGGGTCGCGTCTCCGTCGCGCGTGCGCTCGAAGAATCGAGCGACGTGGGGGCGATCAAGATGGCGCTCAAGCTCGGCCCGGACCGTTTCTACTCGTACATCAAGGCGTTTGGCTTTGGGTCGCGCAGCGGCATCCAGTTGCCCAGCGAGACGCGCGGCCTGCTGCGGCCGCCGCAGCGCTGGGGAACTACGAGTATCGCCTCCATGGCCATTGGACATGAGGTTGCCGTCACGCCGGTCCAGTTGGTCAGCATGGTCTCGGCCATCGGCAACGGCGGCACCTATCTGCCGCCGACCATTCTGCTGGGCACCTCAAAGCAACTGAAGCCGGGCGAGCAGTTGAAGCCGATGCCATTTCATCCGGAGCAGGATCTGCCGCAGCCTTTGCCCGGGGATGCGCACCGGGTCATTTCGCAGCTGACGTCAGCGAAGATGCGCAAGATGATGGAAGGTGTGGTGCTGGAGGGCAGCGGCGTCAATGCCGCATTGAATGGCTACTCCGCCGCCGGCAAGACGGGTACGGCGCAGAAGATTGACGTCGTCACCCACACCTACTCGCACACCAAGCACGTGGCATCGTTTGCGGGCTTTGCTCCGGTCAACAATCCTGCGATCAGCGTGGCGGTCATTATCGATTCGCCGGTTGGCCTTCAGTATGGCCAATGGGTCGCTGCACCGGTCTTCCGCGAGGTGGCGCAGCAGGTGCTGGAGTATCTCGGCGTGCCGCACGACGTGCCAATGCGGGCGCAGCCTGCGACTCCGCCCGTGAATATCGCGGAGGATGCACCGCAGCAGGACGGCGACGATTTGCAGGCGCTGTTTGCCGAGGCGAACAACCTGCCGGCCGACGATCCATTGCGCGCGGGCGAGAGCCAGCAGGCCGCGGTGCCCTCGACAGATGGCGACTCGCACGGGGTCTCGCCAACGGCGGATGTTGCTCCGGCCCCCGCGCCCACGCAGGTTGCGAGCAACGCTGCGAACTCCGGACTGCATGATGTGGCCGGGCCACGGCCCGTTTCTCCGCCAGCCGCCATTGACGCACCGGAGCCTACTCCCTTGCCCAAGCCCGAGAGCGGCACACTGGTGACGGATGCGAAACATCGCGTGGCAGTCCCGTCCTTCGCGGGTGCGTCCGTGCGCCAGGTGGTGGAGCGCGCCGGCACTGCGGGGCTCGCAGTTCAATTGCTGGGCAATGGACTGGCGCGGGATCAGGCGCCGGCTGCAGGCACCATGGTGCCCATGGGCACCGAGATCGTCGTGCGTTTCGCACGCTAGCGCAAAGGTTCGTTTCGCGCGTTAGCGCAAAGGTTATGTTTGCGCGTTAGCGCAAACATAAGGTTCGCACGATAAGATTCCACCACGATGCCGGCCCCAGTGAATTTGAACGAAGCACTCCGCGGCGCCGAGGTTCTGCGGCGCATGGGTGAGGACGTTGCCATCCGCGGCGTGGAGTACGACTCCCGCCGAATCGAGCCGGGCTCACTCTTTGTTGCGATGCGCGGTGAAACCACCGACGGCAATCGCTACATCGAGCAGGCAATCGCGCGGGGAGCCGTTGCTGTGGTCACAGACTCCGCAGCGGCTTACGATGCGACGGCGAATGGACCGCTGGATGTCGCGCTCGTTGAGGTGCCGCACGGCCGCCGCGCGCTGGCGACGATTGCCGCGAATGTTTTTGGTCATCCGGAGCAGAGGATACGGCTCAGCGGCGTCACCGGCACGAATGGCAAGACCACCACGGCGTATCTGCTGGAACAGTTGTTGCGCTCCGCCGGCCGCTCCACGGCGCTCATCGGAACGATCGAATACCGCATCGCCGGCGAGGTGCGTCCTGCGCCGCACACCACGCCGGAGTCGCGCGATCTGCTGGCCCTGCTGGCCGAGGGTGTGGAACGCGGCGTTACGGAAGGCGTGATGGAAGTGTCGTCGCACGCGCTGGACCAGGGACGTGTATGGGGCGTGCCGTACGATGTCGCCATCTTCACCAACCTGACGCAGGATCACCTCGACTATCACGGCACCATGGAGGCGTATTTTGCAGCGAAGCGGAAGCTCTTCGACGGCTCGCAAGGCGCGGCGCCGCGCGTGGCGGTGCTGAATGCGGAGGATGACACCGAGTCGGTGCTTGCCGCCACTGCACACGTGGCATGTGCGGAGATCTGCACCTACGGAATCGCGCGCGGTGACTTTCACGCGCGCGACATTGCCTTGCGTCCGAATGGAATGAGCTTCACGCTGGTTTCGCCGCACGGCGAGGCAGCGATCGACGTCGCGTTGACGGGCCGCGTGAATGTGCTGAATCTGCTGGCGGCGAGCGCCGCCGCGATGGCGCGTGGCCTCTCGCTGACGCAAATTGCAGAGGCCGCGCCAAAACTCCACGCCGTGCCCGGCCGATTTGAAGCAGTGGATGTCGGGCAGCCTTTTACTGTCGTGGTCGACTACGCGCATACCGATGATGCGCTGCGCAATGTGTTGACGCTGGCGCGTGATCTGGTTTCTGCAGGGCACGGTCGAGTCCTCACAGTTTTTGGCTGTGGCGGCGATCGCGATCGCACCAAGCGGCCGCGCATGGGCCGCGCTGCTGCCGAGGCGAGCGAAATTGTTATCGTCACCTCGGACAACCCGCGCTCGGAGGATCCGCGCGCCATCATAGATGAGATACTTCCCGGCACAACGGGACTGCCGGCAACCGTGGAAGTGGAGCCGGACCGCGCGAAAGCGATCGCTCTGGCCATGACCAAGGCACGTGCCGGCGACATCGTGGTGATTGCAGGCAAGGGACACGAAAAGACGCAGACGATCGGCAGGCAGGTATTGCCATTCGATGATGTTGCGGTAGCGCGCCAGGCCCTGGCATGGCTGAAAGGGAAGTCATGAAACTGTCGCTGGAGCAGATCGCAGAGTGGACGGGCGCGCAACTCGCAATCCCGCACGGTGCCAAGGCGGGCGAGGCCACGGGATATTCCATCGACACCCGCACCCTCGCGTCTGGCGATCTCTTTTTCGCCATCCGCGGCGAGCGCTTCGATGCCCACGACTTTGTCGCGGATGCGCTGGGCAAAGGTGCGTGCGCGGCAGTCGTCGCTGCAGCGAAGGCACGCGATCTGCTGCCGGAGGGGCATGCACATCCTCTGCTGCTGGTGGCGGATCCGTTGGTGGCGCTGCAGACACTTGCTGCGGCGGTTCGCCGCCATTGGGGCAAGCGCGTCGTCGCCGTGACCGGCTCGGCAGGGAAGACGACGACCAAAGAGGCGATTGCTACAGTGCTGGCAAAGCAGTTTCGCGTGCTCAAGTCGAAAGGCAATCTCAACAATCACTTCGGTCTGCCGTTGCAATTACTGAAACTGTCGCCTGAGGACGAAGTTGCGGTGGTGGAGATGGGAATGTCTGCCGCGGGAGAGATTGCGGCGCTCTGTCAGATCGCTTCGCCTGATTGGGGGGTCGTCACCAACGTGGGCAACGCACACGCGGAGGGATTCTGTGATGGCATCGCCGGCGTAGCCCGCGCGAAGTACGAGTTGGTGGCAGGCCTCTCGCCGAATGCGCGGGAGCGCGCAGTTGCCTTTCTGAATGCGGACGATGTGTATGTGTCGCAGTTCGGCCGCGACTTCCCCGGGCGTGCCATTTATTACGCAACGAAATCTGTAGCCGCCGCGGTGGCCGATGTCCGTGCTGAAGGGATCGAAGAGCTAGGCCCTTCCGGATCGAAGTTTCGCGTGGTGACGGCGGACGGCGAATCAGCCTCCGTGCGCCTGGCATTGCTGGGCAGACACAACATTGCGAACGCGCTGGCCGCCATCGCGGTGGGCGTGCAGGCCGGCATTCCGCTTGCTGGCTGCGTGGAGGCGATCGCCTCGCTCAAGCCCGAAGACAAGCGTGGTGAATTGATCGAGTGGCATGGCGCCACCATCATCAACGACTGCTACAACTCGAATCCCGAGGCGCTCCAGTCCATGATCTGGACACTTGCCGCGGTACCGGCTGAGCGTCGCATCCTGGTGGCGGGAGAGATGCTCGAACTGGGCAAGCGCGCGGCGGAATTGCATCGCGAGTGCGGCGAGGCAGCAGCGGCGGCGGGAATCGACGTGGTCATTGGCGTGCGCGGTTTGGCCAGGGAGATCGTTGCCGGCGTTGAAGGCGCCGGGAGCGGCAAGACGACGGCGATCTTCGTCGAAACGCCACAGGCGGCAGGGGAATGGTTGAAGCAGAACCTGAAGCCGGGCGACGCGGTGCTGCTAAAGGCCTCCCGCGGCGTGCGACTGGAGCAGGCGCTCTCCGCGCTGACTGCCGCCTGAACCACTGGAGCTAACCGGCGATGGCGACGGGTGACGGTACACTAGAGCGGTTTCCTGTTGCTGTGAACGTTCGAGGGACGCGAAGTGCGGTTTTTCGGCAAAAAACCGCGTTGGCCTCTGCCCCGTGGGCACGTACTGACAGGAAACCGCTCTAGGCGCATTCCAGCCGCCATGCCGGCGCAGGTACGGAGGATGTTTGCTCTACTGGCTGCTCTATCAGAAGCTCTTTCCGTACTTCCGGCCATTCCGGATCTTTCGCTATCTCACGTTTCGTACGGCCTTCGCTACGCTCACGGCGCTGCTCATCGGGCTGGTAGTCGGACCCTATGTGATCCAGAAGCTGCGCGAGTTTCAGATCGGCCAGTACATTCGCGAAGAGGGTCCACAGGCGCACCAGAAAAAGGCCGGTACGCCGACCATGGGCGGCGTCCTCATCGCCATTTCCGTGCTGCTGCCTACCTTGCTGTGGGCCGATCTCTCCGATCCGCTGATCTGGATGGTGACGCTCTCCATGCTGGCCTTCGGCACTATCGGTTTCGTGGATGACTACATCAAGGTTGCGCACAAGCGGAATCTGGGCCTGACCGGCCGGGCCAAGCTTGGCCTGCAGATCACGGTCAGCGCCTGCATCGGCTTGGCCCTGGTCTACCTGGAGATGCAGGGGAACTATTCCACTCGCCTGGTTGTGCCGTTTCTCAAACGCTTCCGGCCGGACCTGGTGGTCACGTCGCTGCAGCATGTCCCGCACCTGTACTACCTGAGCTTCCTGCCCTTCGTCCTGTTCACGATTTTGGTCATTGTCGGCTCCAGCAATGCTGTGAATTTGACCGACGGCCTGGACGGCCTCGCCATCGGGTGCACCATCATTGCCGCGGGCGCGCTCACGGTGCTGACCTATGTGAGCGGCCACGTGGTCTTCGCCGACTACCTTGAACTGCAACGCATGCCGCTGGCCGGCGAGCTGACGGTATTCTGCGGATCCCTGGTGGGCGCGAGCATTGGCTTCCTCTGGTACAACGCCCACCCGGCCGAGGTCTTCATGGGCGACGTGGGCTCGCTGGCTCTCGGCGGCGCCATCGGCACGCTGGCGGTGATCATCAAGCAGGAGCTGCTGTTGCCATTCATCGGCGGCATCTTCGTGCTGGAGGCGCTTTCCGTCATCCTGCAGGTAGGCAGCTACAAGCTGCGCAAAAAGCGCATCTTCAAGATGGCCCCGCTGCATCATCACTTCGAGCTGATGGGCTGGTCGGAATCGAAGGTGATCGTCCGCTTCTGGATCGGCGCGCTCGTCTTTGCGCTCTTTGCCCTTACAACATTGAAACTGCGCTGAGTCTCCAGCGGTAGTTCAAAGAGCGACATCTCCCTTGCGTGTGCGCGCACACGTATCGTCCGGCAAGTGTGGAATCGTTCGGGGGCCGGCTCCGCTGGCATCTGCCAGAAGCTGCATCGCTCGCCACACAACCGGCAGACGCAGCGCCGCTCCAGTCAGCCCCCAACCGAGATGTAGGTGCTCTAGTGCGCGGGCTAAGGCGCGTATTCCTTCCACGGATGTGTGCCCATCGCCGGGATCGTATCGCATACGCTGGATCGAACCGGCAGGCAGCCATTCCGCAGCGTGTATCTCAAGACCTACGGGCTGTCTGGCTGTGATCCATTTGGCCAACTCGCTGCACAGATCGCATGTGCTCGCGATGTAGAGACGCGCCGGCGTGCCGGCATGATACGGCCTCCACCGCGGCCACCAGTTGCGCACCTCACGACGGTAGCTGCGCCACGGCTCGCCAAAGCGTCCTACCAGGTCTTCGCGCTCGTCCCACCAGGCAATGCCCGCGCTGTACGTAAGCGAAACGCCAGCGGCGAACACGAGCCAGCGATTGTGTAGCAGCCCCGCCCATAGCAGCATCACCAGCGCGCACGATGTCTGCATGGGGTTGGCCAGGTAGCGGTACATGCCGCTGGTGACGAGCTTCTGCGGCGGGTCGTAGGGAATTGGCGTCCCGTGTCCGCGCTCCGCGAACTCGAAGACGGCGGAGACACCGGGGAGCGCGAGGAGCAGGAGCAATTGCAGTCCCAATTGCCGTTGCCAACCCGGCATGAGGCGGAGCACGTCCCAACCTTTTCCTGGGCCTCCTGGGCCTCCTGGGCGCAGGGCGAAGACGATCTCCGGGAGCAGATAGAGAAAAACCATGCCTGAGATGGCAATCTGCATGGTTGCCCGCATGCGCAGATGCGTATTGCTCTCTGTCCATCGTGCGATACACAGTGCCGGCAGCAGGATGAACACGGCGGCACAATATTCGCCTATCATCCACCGCGCGCCAAGATGCACTATCTCACTGCAAAGCGGCATCGTTAACAGATCGAAGCTCACCATCAGAGCGGCGCTCAAAGCAATAGGGAGGCGCGGGAATGCGATCTGTGGCACGAGTCCCCAGAGGAGCAGCCACCCCACAAAGGCATCGAGGGGTATGCCTCCCAGCGGCAGAATGCTATTGGAGTAGGTCCACCATCCTGCCCAGCCGTTCAAAGTCTGGAATGCAAGCAGAGAGGGCGCCACCCATAGAAGGCTCAGCAGGCACGCGGCAAATCGGCGGGGACGCCGCCCTTGTATCGCCCGCGCCACAAGTGCCGCCAGCAGGGGGACGTAAACGATGGCCACATGCTGCCAGATGGCTCTCACGGGCGGCTGGCCGGCGTAGCGTTGGCATCGATCAGGTAGGCTGCCGCCTCATGCACAGCAGCGCGTTCGAGAGGGACAAAGTACCAGGCCGGGTCTAGCTCTCGGTCAAATTGGATACGCCATGTGACTGCGGTATGTGTCGCGTCGATCGGCGTCCATTCCACCTCTGAGCTGTCCCACGAGATCCATTGAGTCAGCTTGCTGACATCTTTAACTGCGCTGAAGTGGACGTATCCCGGCCGGCTCTCCGTGATCCGCATCTGCAGATCGCCTGGAGGCGTTCCTTCGGCGCCGGAGAAACGAATCGTTCGCGTCGAACCCGGCGTAAGCCCACTTCCGGTTGCTGCGAGCGGCCGTGGAAAACCAATACGAAGAGGCGCGGGAAGCAATCTGGCGATGTCTGGGGGCTGGTTGAGCATCTGCCGCACCGCATCGGCGGACGCGGGCACGACTTTGCGCACGCTCACCACTTGTGTTCGATGAAAGGTAAGGGGGGGACAATGCCCTCCAGGCACATCGGTAGAAGT
>Ga0193743_1001128_pt1 | contig 20300 bp, 20 predicted proteins | sample L2c2metaG_FD_143038 | JGI IMG/M metagenome (GOLD analysis project Ga0193743, IMG submission 143038) | Soil microbial communities from a riparian zone of the East river system, Colorado, United States - L2c2 | ecosystem: Environmental > Terrestrial > Soil > Riparian zone | place: USA: East River... | reverse complement strand
GGGATTGCCGCTGCGGCCCGCCGGATCCTTGCCAGGGCCGTAACGGTTCGGGCGGGCACCACCGCCGTGGCGACGGTGGTTGTCGGCATAGCCATGGTCGTGGGCGCGACGGCGCTCCTCACCGTGCTGCGCGGCACGCTGATAGACGAGGTGCAGGAGGCTGCCCGCTTCCAGGCGCTCGACGTGGTGCGCCAACTCGAATCCGGTCGGCCGCCGATTCTGGAGGTCAGCGGCAGCACGGATGAACAGTTGGTTCAGGTGCTCGGGCCGGGTGACTCCGTGGTCGCATCGAGTGCCAATGTCGCCGGTCAGCCCGTGGTGACGCGCTTGCCGTCGGGCGAGTCCGCGCAGGTCGTCACCCCGCTCGACACCGACGAGTTCATCGCGGTCGCGGAGGGCGCTCAGACCGCCGCCGGCCCGCGAACCGTGCTGGTGGCGCGGGCGTTACTCGGTGTCAACGAAACGACCACCGTGGTCACGCGTCTGCTAATCGTCGGGCTGCCCATCCTGCTGGTGGTGGTGGCGATCACCACCTGGCTGACCGTGGGTCGCGCGCTGGCCCCGGTCGAGGCGATCCGACGCGAGGTCGACGAGATCTCGGCCGCACAGCTGCACCGCCGGGTGCCGCAGCCGAAGGCTGACGACGAGATCGGTCGATTGGCGGCGACCATGAACCGGATGCTCGCCCGGCTGGAAAGTGCCCGAGATGGCCAGCGGCGCTTCGTGTCCGACGCATCGCACGAGCTGCGCTCGCCCATCACCACGATCCGCCAGCATGCCGAGGTCGCCCTCGCGCATCCGGACGGAACCACCACCACCGAACTGGCCGACGTGGTGCTGGCCGAGGAACTACGGATACAGCGACTGGTCGAGGACATGCTTCTGCTGGCTCGGGCCGACGAACACATCCCACCGGCGCGCGCGCCCGTCGACCTCGACGACCTGGCCTTCGAGGAAGCCCGCCGCCTGCGGTCGACCACCTCGCTCCGGGTGGACACGTCGGCCGTGGGCGCCGCACGGGTGCACGGAGACGTCGACCCGCTGCGACGAGTCCTGCGCAACCTCGGCGAAAACGCCGCCAGGCACGCCACGGGCCGGATCGACATCGCCGTTGCCGATCATGGCAGCGATGTGGTGTTGACGGTCGACGACGACGGGCCTGGGATTCCGGAGGTCGAACGAAACCGGGTGCTGCAGCGATTCGTAAGGCTCGACGAAGCGCGGTCGCGCGATGACGGCGGCAGCGGTCTGGGACTGTCCATCGTCGACGAGGTGACGCGCGCGCACGGCGGATTGGTGTCGATCTCGCAGTCGCTGCTCGGGGGCGCGCGCATCGAAGTGACGTTGCCCGACGGTAACGGCTGACCGCTGTTCAGGCTGCGGTCAGGTAGGCCAGGGCAGCATCGCCGCCATGAATCTCAAACAGATCGGAATTGCCGCAGCGACTGGTGTCGCCGCGGTCGCGATTGGCACGGGTGTCGCAGTGGCTCAACCCGACGACGGTGAGGGCACGCCGATCACCGGCGATGCGTTGACGAAGGCCAGCCAGGCCGCGTTGGCGTTCACCGGCGGCGGCACCGTCAGCGGTACCGAGGTCGGGGATGAGGAGAGCCTCTACGAGGTGGAGGTGACTCTGGGTGACGGCAGCCAGGTCGACGTCCAACTCGACCAGAACTTCGTGGTGGTCGGCTCCAAGACCGACGGACCCGGTGCAGACACCGAACCCGACGGCGACGGCAACTAAGGCGCCACGATGAGCGCCGCAGCGGGACACCGCCTCGCCACGATGTTGATCTGCGCGCCAATCGTCATCGCACTGGATGCCGGATGCGGCAAGGACTCGTCCCCCGCCCCGTCCACCCCGGCCGCCGCGGAATGCATCAATGTGGTCGACGAATCGGGCAAGACCACCGACGAGTGCCTGCCCGTGGCGCCGGACAGCGAACGCGTGGACCTGGCTACGCCGACCTTCAGCAGGCCGACGTCGATCACGAACCCGCTGCATCCGACCAGCCGGGTCGAGCAGGTCATCATGGGCGGTCACGTGGACGGCAAGCCGTTTCGCACCGAGGTGACCCTACTGCCGGGCACCAAGCCCATCACGTGGCGCGGCGCGACCACCGACACCGCGATCATCCAGTACGTCGCCTACCTCGACGGGCGGATCCACGAGGTGGCCCTGGACTGGTACGCCCAGGCCGACGACGGCTCCGTGTGGTACCTCGGCGAGGACGTCTTCAACTTCCAGGACGGCAAGGTCGCCGACACCAAGGGAACCTGGGTGGCCAGCGACAAGACACCGGCCGCGATGATCATGCCGGCCAAACCCGCCGTCGGTAACGTCTACCGCCCGGAGAACGCGCCGGAGGTCGTGTTCGAGGAGGTGCGTGTCCAGAAGGTGGACCAGACCGTCGCCGGCCCAAGCGGAAACGTCAGTGGCGCAATCGAAGTCATGGAACTGCACATGGACGGGACGCGTGAGGGAAAGGTCTTCGCTCCCGGGTACGGCGAATTCTCCACCGGAAACCCAGGTGGTGACCTGGAAGCGGTGTCGCTGGCGGTGCCGACCGACAGCAGGCAAGGTCCCGCTCCCGCCGAATTCGGCGCGCTGTCCGTTGCCGCCGCAAGGGTTTTCGAGGCGACGGCGTCCGCGGGCGGCGACGGCGTGAAGCAAGCCGCCTCGGCGTTGGGTCGGGCTTGGGAAGCGTTGTTTTCCAAGGGGATTCCGCCGCAGATGGCGTCGCAGATGAAGACCGACATCGAGGCGCTCAACGGCGCCACCGATGAGGGGTCGGCGCAGGCGGCCGCGCTGCGCGTCGCCCAGAATGAGCTCGACCTGCGCCTGCTGTATCAGCGGGTGATCGACGTGGACCTGGCCAAGCTGGCCCTGTGGGCGCGTCAGCTTCCCGTCGACGTCGCAGCAGACGATGCGGGTTTAGTGCTGGCCGACGTGGCGGCATTGGACCGGGTGTGGGAGCGCACCCAGTACGGGGTGCAGGCACCCGAGGCCGTTGACGGCGCGATGCAGGAGTTGCGGCAGGCGGCCGACGCCGAGGATCTTCCCGCGGTGGACCGCGCCGCGACCGCGCTGACCCAAGCCGTCGACGGACTCCGTGCGCGCTGACCGTTTCCTTTGGGGATTAGCCACATGCCCCCAAGGGCATTCTTTGCGTTTCATATGAGAACCGGGAATGAGCTCTGGCTTGAATTAAACTTGATGGTGTCGAATTAATCAGGAAGCGGAGCAGCTTCTGCTGACGCCAAAGGGGATGTACGGAGATGAAGAAATACACGATTTCGGCGGTTGCCGCGGGTGCGATGACCGCCGCGCTACTCGGACTGGCGGGGGTCGCCACCGCGGCGCCCACCGGCCCGTCGAAGGTCGACGATACGGTGCGAACACTCGAGTCCAGCGGTTATCACGTGATCGTGAACCGGTCCGGGGCCGCGCCGTTGTCGTCGTGCACGGTGGAGTCCATCCGTCCGGGGCAGACCTTCAGTACCGTTGATTCGCGCGGGGGTGGGTCGCCGAACGAGACGATTCTGTCGAAGACCGTGCTCGTAGATGTGGCGTGCTGACGCGCCGCGGGTGTTGACATTCGTCGGGAGTGTGGCGCAGTTGAATTGCGTCACGCTCCCGCTCTTGTTTTTCCAAAGAATGGCTATTAGCTATTTGCTCAGTAATTCGTGTTCATTCGGCGGGGCGCAGCAGGTAGCCGATACCGCGCACGGTGTGAATCATCGGCGGACGTCCGGCATCGACCTTCTTCCTCAGGTACGAGACGTAGAGGTCGACGATGCCGGTCCGGCCTCCGAAGTCGTAGTTCCAGACCCGGTCGAGGATCTCCTTGCGGCCCAATGCCCGTCTCGGGTGGCACATGAGGTAGCGCAGCAGCTCGAATTCCGTAGACGTTAGCGAGATCGACGCGCCGCCTCGCGTTACGGTCCGACTGGCGTCGTCCAGCACGAGATCGCCGACGGTGAGTGCCTCGTCACGTACACGGGTTGGGTAGGCCGAGCGGCGCAAGACGCTCCGCAACTGTGCGACGAGTTCGTCGAACTCCGCCGCGTCGTGCGCGACGTCGATTCCCCAGCCCTCGTCACGCAGCGCCATTCGAATGAGGTTGGTCAGGGCGCGCTCGTCGTCGACGAGCGCGGCCCGGATAGGTGAGCCGTCGGCCCGGAACATCGGTGGCCGTTCGCCGAGGACGGCCTGTCGCCGAGTCGAACCGCTGACCTGCGATGTCGTCATATTCACAGTCTGCCGACCCTTCGGTGATCGCTCAACGGATTCATAGACGGCTCACATGTCGGCGACGGCCAGTGCTCAGCCGCGACCCAGCGTCGTCACAACCACGTCGCCGTCGTCGGACCGTGCGGTGACCAGTGATGCCGCGGAGTCGCGGTCGGACGTCTGCGGTACCCGGACGACGGTCGTCCCGTCCGCGTTCTCGTTGTTTGCATCGACCAGGTAGGGGCCGCGCGCCGCGAGCGCGACGGTGACGTCGCCGTCCCGGGAGGTCACGTCGACGGTGCGCGGTGCGGCGTCCTTGAAGTCGACGGAGATGTCCCCGTCGGTGGTGGTGGCATTGAACGATTCGCTGACCGAGATCGGATCGCGGGTGATCACCGACCCGTCCTGGCTGACGATCTCGATGCGCCGCGCCGAGCCGCTCAGCATGACGGCTCCATCGATCGTCCGGGCGACCAACTGGTCCAGGTCCGCCTGGGCCATCAGCACGCCGTCTTCCTGCTGGACGGTGACCGACAGCCGGCGGGCCAATTCTGGCGGCAGCGTCACGGTGAGCTGCCCGCCGCGATGCCAGTCCATGAAAGAACCCGACTGCGGCCCGACGCTCACCCGCGTGCCCGCCGGGTCGTTGGTGACGACCGCCGCCGCCTCGGGCGACCGTCTGGTGTCGATCAGGCGGAGGTCCACCCGGGGTTCGCGTGCGTCACGGTCGGCGACGATGCGAATGATGGTCGGAGAGTCGGCGGTGTCGACCGTCAGCGACCGCATGGCGGCCGGCAGGGGCTGGGTGTCGTTGGACACGCGCAGCGCGCTCAGCCCGAACGCAGCGACGCCCAGACTGCTCACCGTTCCGATCAGCAACACCGTGGCGGCCACGACGATCAGCACGCGCACCGCGGTGCGTCCGCCGGGGGACAGCGGTGGCGGAGCGGCGGGAGCGGGCGGCGGGGGAGCGATGGTGGTCACGATGGAAGCCCTTTCAGCGGTTCAGGATTCGAGGTAGCGCAGGACCGCCAGCACGCGGCGGTTCTCGCTGTCGTCGGGGGCGAGGTTGAACTTGGCGAAGATCGAGGCGATGTGCTTCTCGGCCGAGCCGACCGAGACGTGCAGGGCGGCCGCGATGGCGGAGTTGGTCCTTCCCTCGGCCATCAGTTGCAAGACCTCCCTCTCGCGTGGCGTGAGCTCGTCGAGGGCCGACCGGCGGCGTGATCGGACCAGGATCTGGGAGACGACCTCGGGATCCAGCACGGTGCCCCCGCCACTCACGACCGCGACGGCGTCGAGGAAGGTGGGTACGTCGGCCACTCGGTCCTTCAGCAGGTAGCCGAATCCTTTGGTGTCCGAGGCGATCAGGTCGGCGGCGTAGCGCTCCTCGACGTAGTGCGAGAGGACCAGGACCGGTGACTCGGGGTTCTGGCTGCGCAGCAGTGCGGCCGCCCGAATGCCTTCGTCGGTGAAAGTCGGTGGCATCCGGACGTCGAGGATCGCGAGGTCGGGCTTGAGCTCGTTGACGATCCGCAGCAGGTCGGTCGCATCGGATACGCCCGCCACCACGTCGTGGCCGAAGTCGGTGAGGATGCGCTCGATGCCGGCCCGCAGCAGCGCGGAGTCCTCGGCGATCACGATGCGCATGGCAGCACCGCCGAGACGATGGTGGGGCCGGTCACCGGGCTGGTCACCGTGAAGGTGCCGCGGGCCGCGCGCACACGTTCCTCGAGGCCGCGAAGTCCTGTTGCGTCATCACCGTCGCTGACGTCGGCGCCGCCGACGCCGTTGTCGAACACCGAGACGTGCAACGTGTTGCTCGCCTCGTCCAACCGCACCGTCACCACCGCCTGAGTGGCGTGCGCGTGCTTGGCGACGTTGGTCAGGGCCTCGGCGACGACGAAGTAAGCGACCGACTCGACTTCGTCGGGCAGTCGATGGGGCAGGTAGACGTTCAGTGCCGTTGGCACGCCCGAGGTTTCGGTGCGCTGCACCACCGAGGAGAGTGCGGCGTCCAGGCCGCGATCGGCCAGGATGGTCGGCGCCATGCCGCGCACCACGTTGCGCAACTCGGCCAGAGCGCTCTTGGCGTCGTCCTGGGCCTCGGTGATGAGCTTGCGCGCCTCGGGGAGGTCGTTGTCGAGCTTGGTCTGCGCCAGGCCGATCGTCATGGCCAGCGAGACCAGACGGGGCTGGACGCTGTCGTGCAGGTCGCGTTCGATGCGGTGCCGCTCGGTCTGGGCCGACGACACCGCCCCTTCCCGGGCGTCGGCCAGGGCGCTGACCTGGTATTGCAGGGCGGCGGTGGCCGACGGGGGCAGCAGCCAGCGGTCGATCGCCGCGTCGACGGCCGGCGCGAACACCAGGATGGCCACGGCGGCCGCGAGTGCGACGATGGCCAGCAGGAACGCCAGCGGTGGCGAGATGAACGACAGGCCTACGGCGCCGTCGCTGCGGTTGATCGCGATCGCCGCCGCGGGTCCGACGAAGGCGACCACCAACAGGGCGAACGCGACGCCCGTCGCCAGGATGTCGTAGATCAGGCGCAGGTAGTGATGCGCGTTGGCCTTCCAGAACCTGACACTGCGCACGTCCAGCCACAGCTGGTGCGCCCACCGCTGAAAGCCGCTGTACTGCGACATCTTCCGGGGCGGTATCGGAATCCCGAAGCCGAACACGGCCTCACTGCGCACGCGCTCCACCCATTCGACGCCACGCATCAGGTAGATGAAGACGACGCTTGCGAGCACGAAGCCGATGACCGACGGGATGGACGAGACGGCGATGACCATCAGCGACAGGGGAATCCAGAACCACACCACGCCGATTGCGGCGCCGGTCATCATCGACGCGGTGGGAACCAGGCCCAACGGCCGGGGGCGCGGGGTCTCGACGGTCTCGACGGTGTCGACGGGTGGCGCGGGAACCGCGTCGATGGGGGTGGTGACTGCAACCATGCCTTCAACCTATGGACCCACGGCCCCGTCCGGTACGGCGATTCCCCGAGATTCCGCGGGGGGATAACCCCCGCACACGGGCCGCGATGAGTTTTCCGGGCGGCGCCGGTCTGCTCTGGTACGGAAATCATCCACCAGCCAGGAGTAACCACCATGACCGTCTCTTCTTCCACCAGTACCCACGCCGACGCTCCCGCCAAGCGGCCGATGCGCCAGAAGGTCGGCATCGGGATCAGCGTGCTCATCGGCGCCTTCCTGGTGTTCGACGCCGCAGGCAAGTTGGCCGGCGTGCAGCAGGTCAAGGAGGGCACCGCAGCACTCGGCTTCCCCGCAAGCCAGGCGCTGATCATGGGTATCGTGCTGAGCGTCTGCATTGTCGTGTACGCGATTCCGCGTACCGCCGTGCTCGGCGCGCTGGGCATCACCGCCTACCTTGGGGGCGCCGTCACCGCGAACATGCGCGTCGAGGCCCCGCTGTTCAGCGCCATCCTGTTCGCGGTCTACTTCGGCGTGCTGATGTGGGTGGGCCTGGTCCTGCGCCGTCCCGAACTGTTGAAGGTGGTCGGCGTCACCCGCTGATCACTTCGCCGCGATCAGCTCCAAGGCGATGAAGTCGGGATCGCGGAACTCGAGAATGTAGCTGCGGCCGATGTCCTTGATCGGCTCATGGGCGATGCCGAGTTCATCGAGATGTGTAGCTGCCGAATCCAATTCGGCCTTGCTCGCCACTTGGAGGCACAGATGGTCCAGGCCCACCCGGTCCTCGTCGAAGCTGTCGTCGGCGCCCGGCCGCAGTCCGATCATCGTGCCACCGATGTCGTAGAGGACGCCGCCGTACAGGAAGCTCATCTGCTCGCGGGTCGCGTCGTCGGCGTCATCGGGCACCTCGAGCGCAACGGACCAGCCGAAGACCGATTCGTAGAACTGCCGGGACCGCGCGATGTCGGTGACCGTGAGCCGGACGTGGGCAACTGAGTTCGCGCTGATCGGCATGCTGCCCATGCTGCCACGCGCGTCATGCCAGAATCCGGTCGTGCAGATCGGGATGACGTTGCCGGTGATGGAACCCAACCTCGACGCGGCGACGCTGACGTCGTGGGCCCGCCTCATCGACGGCGGGCCGTTCGCGTCCCTGTGCTGGGGCGAGCGGATCGCGTTCGAGAACCCGGACTCGCTGACGCTGCTCGGAGCAATGGCGGCGCTGACCGATCGGGTGCGGCTGGTGACGACGGTGATCGTCCCGCAACTGCACGACTCCGTCATGCTGGCCAAGGCGCTGGCCACCGGCGACATGCTCAGCGGTGGACGGCTCACCGTCGGTTTCGGTGTGGGTGGCCGCCACGAGGACTACCGGGCCGTCGGTGCGGACCCGGCCACCCAGACCATGCGGGACATGGCCGACCGGGTCGCCATCATGAAGCGGGTCTGGGCGGGCGAGAAGATCACCGAATCCGTGCTGCCGGTCGGCCCGCCCCCGGTGCAGTCCGGCGGACCGCAACTGCTCGTCGGCACCATCGGACCCAAGACCCTGCGCAGCGCGGCGACCTGGGCCGAGGGACTCGCCGGCACCACTCTCGACCTCGACGTCGACAAGCAGAACGAGCTGTACGGCGTCGCCCGCGCGGCCTGGGCCGAGGCGGGCAAGCCCAAGCCGCACCTGGCGACGTCCTTCTGGTTCGCGCTCGGCGACGGCGAGCAGGCCCGTGCCCAGGTGCACCGCCATCTGCGCCGGTACATGAACTGGATCCCCGCCGAATTCGTCGACGCGATGGCACCCACCACCGGATTTGCCGGCACCGACGAGGAGCTGCTCGACGCGTTGCACCGGTTCGAAGACATCGGCACCGACGAGGTGCACCTGATTCCGACGAGTTCCGACATCGACCAGTTGCGCCGCGTCGCCGAGGTGGTCAAGGAATTCGCCTAGCGTCAGCCGCGGGGCCCTGAGTCGGCGGGCCAGTGTGGGATGCTCGCCAGGGATACCGAGCAACGGGATTCGCCTGCCGGTCCGGTTGTGGTGTGGCGCAACGCCAGTGGTCGCGGGCGCGGTTGCCCGCGGCCGAGCACAGTGTCTGCGACCGTGTGGGTTCATGCTTGGTCGCTGTTGGCTAACGCCGGTGTGTTGGCTTGGAGCACCAAAGTCGCATCATCACCACCGACTGGCCTGCCGAACCGCTACAACCCCCTGACCAGACTGGTGACGCACTGCGACGCATCTCGCCGCATGTCGGTGGCGATGACCTGGTCGACCTCGATGCCGACTCACATCTGTCGGTGCGGCCGTCGCGCTTTGAGTGATTGCCTGCCGTGTCACTGCTCTCTGGGAGAGTTCTCGGCATGAGTTCCATAGGTAGCGGCAGAGAACTGAGTGGAGGGAAGTGCCCGTGGAAATTCTGGGTCTATTGATGGTTGCGTCGATCTTAATTTGTGCGGTGTTCAGCATCGTTTCGATTGGGTTTTCGGCAGGGATCTTTCAGTACCAGACGTTGGTGATTGATGCCCTTCGTGAGCGGCTGGAAGAGCTAACGGGACTGACAGCTGAAAAGTACGTGAAGTCCTTGCCTGTTCGAGTGAGGGTTCGGGCACGAATGTCTCATGACGGTCCCGTCCAAACCATTAGAAACGGCATTCGGATGCTCAGGGGGCGGCCCTTGCTCCTGACTAACGAGCGGTGGATCGAGACACTTGATGCGCTTCGCACCGGTCCGTGGCTGTACATGACTGAGGATCGGCGGCAACGCCTCCTGGAAGTCGCGCTGTATTGCGCTAGCTTGTCCATTAAGCGGCCGCCCATCGGACCGGTGAATGCGGCGGCATTCAACGGTCAGCGGCAAGCCGAGATTCTGTTTTCTCAAGTACGGCACCGTATTCGTAGAGCGCAAAGCGTCGACGATCTCATTGTCGTCTATCTCGAGCATCGCACAATGGTCCGGGGGAAGTGGTTTCATTCTGTCACGGGTGGACGCCGGAAGATTCTTCGAGCAATAGCTACGCCGCAATGGATTTTCTGGAAGAGATTTCTCGTTTACGTCGGAGGGGCCGGTGGTGTGGGATCGATTTTCTCGCTTTGTCTCATGGGCCTCGGCTACCGCGAGGGAGGAATTGCCGGCTGGCTCCCCGTTGTCGGTGGTGGAGTCGGAGCGTTTCTGTGCGCTGTCGGGATCGTGAAGACTATTCATCGAGGTCCTCTTCCCGATGGGTATCGGACGGCGTATCGGTTGTTTATCAAGCGTCAGCCCTTGGTCGGTACAGGCCTCATGTCCGGGCAGATAGTCCTGATGATGTGTGCCAGCGTGCTGATGGTCTTGTTGGTGATGCTAGCGCTGGCCGTTACCACGTCCTTCACACTCGGGCTTACGCTGGGCGTCCTTGCGCTGTGAGGGGGTCTAGCTCATTGCCCGCAACATTCCGGCCCGCAACGCGGCGCCGTTCATCACCCCGACCGGTGAATTTGACGGGTGAGCAGGTACCCGGCGACTATCAGGGTGTGAAGTTCGAGGGATCGTATGGCCCGGCGTGGCTGATTCAAATCCGACTTCATCCCGTCTGGATTTGTTTGCGTGACGGCCAGCTACGGGAGAAACTCGCCGCTGAATCCGGTGGTTTCCGCGAGCACTCCCGCACGGCATATCAGGGCTTACGCCAGATTCCCGACAACTGGCAGAACTACACCGCGCTGATCACGACGGTCGTCGACGAGACGTCGTTGATGCTCGAAGCATCGGCGACCGGTCGGCTCGCCGGCCGGTGTGTCGTGTCGATCGCGGAACTCGACGGCATGGATTGGATCGCCAGCCCGTCGTCGAGTGCGGAGTCGCTCATGGGCGTTTGGCCGGGACCCGCTGGGCGGCCGCGGGTCGCCCACACGGCAAGGGACTGGCTGACCAAGCTTCAGCTCGTCGCGGCGGACTGCGGGATCACCACCGTGCCTCCGCATCTCGCGTGTGTTCGTCCCGCCGGAGTTCAGCCGATGGGGGTGGAGGACGCACGGCCCGAACACCGCCGGGCACTAGTTGCGCGGTTACCCGGGCGGGTATCCGAATCGGTGGCGGCGGTCTTCGAGGTGATCCGGGCGCAGTTTTCGCGCTGAGTCGTGAGGTCACGAACCGGTCCGTTGCCCCGTATCAGGTCTGAGTCGGCAGCCCGTCGTAGACCTTCTTGTAGTAGGTCGACAGGAACCGCGGGCCGACGAACCGCATGAGGGTGACCCCGCCCAGCGCGATGACGTTCTTCGACGTCTGCTCCCACACGCCGTGCACCGAGCTGCCGCCGCCGTCCGCGGGCGTCGTGGCGGTCAGCGCCATGAAGCTGCCCGTGGCGAGCGCATCACTCTCGACCACGGTCAGCGTCACCGAGCCGGGGACCGACCAGTCGTAGTGCCACTTGGCCCACAGCTTCGGGAAGTCCTGGCCCTCGCGGATGTCGGCGTCGGTTTCGCCGACGTGATACACCTCGAAGGCCTTCGTCGACGACGCCGGCCAGCGGTGCGGCCGGTTGGGTGAGAAGTCGGTCATCAGCTCGATGACTTGGTCGGGTGTCGCCGTGGTTGCGAAGTCGAACTCGAACGTGGTGCGCACCGTTCGAAGTTAGCAGCTGCTCGCTGAATTTAGTGCAACTGACCGATTGCACAACGGGTGGACGATGTGCAATTCTAGAGTTGCATATGCTGGATCCCATACGCCTCTGCCAGGAGTCGCAAATGACAACGTCCGCAACCCAACTGCCGCCGATCGTGACGCGTTCCGAGTGGGAGAAGGCGCGCGCGGAGCTGCTTGTGCGTGAGAAGGAGCTGACCCGAATGAAGGATTCGGTCAGCGCCGCACGGCGACGCCTGCCGATAGTGGGGATCGCCGCGTCCTACACGTTCGACACCGAGTACGGCCCCGCCTCTCTCATCGATCTGTTCGATGGCCGCAGCCAGCTGATCGTTCAGCACTTCATGTTCGGCACTGACTGGGATGAAGGATGCACCGGGTGCTCGATGATGGCCGACCACATCGGGCCGTTGTCCCATCTGCATGCGAAAGACACGTCGTTCGTGTTGGTTTCGCGCGCCCCGCTGCCCAAGCTGCTGGCGTTCCGCGACCGCATGCGCTGGATGCTGCCATGGGTGTCGTCGGCATCGACCACGTTCAACGAGGACTTTCTCGCGACCGTCGACGGCGAGGAACATCACGCGATCAGTGTGTTTCTCCGCAGCGGCGACCGCGTGTTCCACACCTGGTCGACCTACAAGCGCGGAGAGGAACCCTTCATGCTGGTCTGGGATCTACTCGATCTGACTCCGTACGGACGCCAGGAGACCTGGGAGGACACGCCGCGGGGCCGGCCGCAACAACCCCCGCACGAGTGGATCCGGCTGCACGACTCCTACTGACCACATCGCAGACGTGTCCGCCGCGGCAGAACAGCGTTTCTTGGTGAGGCAGTAAACCGCCTGTGAGCTGTGTGAACACTGGTGCCCCCGGCAGGAATCGAACCTGCGGCCTTCTGCTCCGGAGGCAGACGCTCTATCCCCTGAGCTACGGGGGCGCAAAGGGTAAACCGGTGCGCCGTTGGGCCCCGACAGCCTAACGCATGGTGGCCGTGCCAATCACACCCCGAGTCGCTGCGTTGCTGCTCGCGATTGACTCGCCGGTCGCTGCGCTCCTGCCCTCCTTAAACGATTCGGGGCGCGACCACCCCAGACCATAGGATGGACCCTCGTGACCCCCGCCGACCTGGCAGAGCTGCTCAAGACCACCGCCGCCGCGGTCCTGGCCGAGCACGGCCTCGACACCGCGGCGCTGCCTGCGACCGTGACGATCGAGCGGCCCCGCAATCCCGAGCACGGTGATTACGCCACCAACCTGGCCCTGCAACTCGGCAAGAAGGTCGGCGTGAACCCCCGCGAGCTGGCCGGTTGGCTGGCCGGGGCACTGACCGCGAGCCCGGGCATCACCGCGGCCGAGGTGGCCGGGCCGGGCTTCGTCAACCTGCGCATCGAGGCGTCGGCCCAGGCCGTCGTCATCGACAACGTGCTCTCCGCCGGGGCCGAGTACGGCGGCTCCGCCGACCTGGCGGGCAAGAACATCAACCTCGAGTTCGTCTCGGCCAACCCGACCGGACCCATCCACATCGGCGGCACCCGCTGGGCCGCCGTTGGCGATGCGCTCGGCCGGCTGCTGGCCACCCAGGGCGCCAGCGTGGTCCGCGAGTACTACTTCAACGACCACGGCGCGCAGATCGACCGGTTCACCAACTCGCTGATCGCCGCCGCCAAGGGCGAACCGACGCCGGAGGACGGCTACGCCGGCGACTACATCGCCGACATCGCCGCACAGGTGCTGGCGAAGGCGCCCGACGCGCTCAACCTGCCGGAAGCGGAGCAGAAGGAGACGTTCCGCTCCATCGGCGTCGACCTGATGTTCACCCACATCAAGGCTTCGCTGCACGACTTCGGCACCGACTTCGACGTGTACACCCACGAGGACTCGATGCACACCAGCGGCCGGGTCGAGAACGCCATCGCCAAGCTGCGCGAGACCGGCAACATCTACGAGAAGGACGGCGCAACGTGGTTGCGCACCACCGAGTTCGGTGATGACAAGGACCGCGTCGTCATCAAGAGTGACGGCAATGCCGCCTACATCGCCGGCGACCTCGCGTACTTCCTGGACAAGCGACAGCGCGGTTTCGACCTGTGCATCTACATGCTGGGCGCCGACCACCACGGCTACATCGCCCGGCTCAAGGCGGCCGCGGCGGCGCTCGGCGACGACCCGGACACCGTCGAGGTGCTCATCGGTCAAATGGTGAATCTGGTGCGCGACGGCCAACCGGTCCGGATGAGCAAGCGGGCCGGCACCGTCATCACGCTCGACGACCTGGTGGACGCCATCGGCGTGGACGCCGCCCGGTACGTCCTCATCCGCAGTTCGGTCGACTCGCCGATCGACATCGACCTCGCGTTGTGGTCGTCCGCGTCCAGCGAGAACCCGGTCTACTACGTGCAATACGCGCACGCGCGCCTGTCGGCGTTGGCGCGCAGTGCCGCCGAACTCGGGATCGTCGCCGCCACCACGCACCTGGAGCTGCTCACCCACGACCGGGAGGGCACCCTGATGCGCACCATCGGCGAATTCCCCCGGATTCTCAAATCCGCTGCCTCCCTTCGCGAACCGCACCGCGTCTGCCGGTACCTCGAAGATCTGGCCGGCGACTACCACCGGTTCTACGACTCCTGCCGGGTGCTGCCCATGGGTGACGAGGCGCCCGGTGACCTGCACTCCGCGCGGTTGGCGTTGTGCGCTGCCACCCGACAGGTCATCGCGAACGGACTGCAGATCCTCGGTGTCACCGCCCCGGAGCGGATGTGAACGCGCATCCCGCCGGTCCGCGGCACGCGGAGGAGATTCACCACGGTGGTGCCCCGGCCCGTCCGCAGTCGGTCGGGGAGATGCTGACGCTGGCCCCGAACGTGTGGCCGCGCAACGCTATTCGCGGTGCCGATGGCACCGTGTCCATCGCGGGCGTACCGGTGACCACGCTGGCGCAGGACTACGGCACGCCGCTGTTCGTGATCGACGAGGACGACTTCCGGTCCCGGTGCCGGGACATCGCCGGAGCGTTTGGCGGTGGCGAGTACGTGCGCTACGCCTCCAAGGCGTTTCTCTGCTCCGAGGTGGCGCGCTGGATCGACCAGGAAGGCCTGTCGCTCGACGTCTGCAGCGGCGGCGAGCTCGCCGTGGCGCTGCACGCCGACTTCTCGCCGGAGCGGATCGCGTTGCACGGCAACAACAAGTCGGTCCCCGAGCTCATCGCGGCGGTGAAGGCCGGGGTCGGCCACGTCGTGCTGGACTCGATGACCGAGATCGAACGCCTGGACGCCATCGCCGGTGAGGCCGGGGTCGTGCAGGACGTGCTGGTGCGCGTCACCGTCGGTGTCGAGGCCCACACCCACGAGTTCATCTCGACCGCCCACGAGGACCAGAAGTTCGGGCTGTCGCTGGCCAGTGGCGCCGCGATGGACGCGGTGCGCCGCGTATTCGCCGCCGACCACCTCCGACTGGTCGGCCTGCACAGCCACATCGGGTCGCAGATCTTCGAAGTCGACGGGTTCGAACTCGCCGCGCATCGGGTGATCGGGCTGTTGCGCGACGTGGTCGCCGAGTTTGGCGTCGACAAGACCGCGCAGATCTCCATCGTCGACCTCGGTGGCGGCCTTGGCATCTCCTATCTTCCCCAGGACGATCCGCCGCCGATCGACGACCTGGCCGCCAAGCTGAGCGCCATCGTGCACAACGAGTCGGCGGCCGTCGGTCTGCCTGTGCCGAAGCTGGTCGTCGAGCCGGGCCGGGCCATCGCCGGTCCCGGCACCATCACGCTGTACGAGGTCGGCACCGTCAAGGACGTCGCGATCAGCCCGACCGCGCACCGCCGCTACGTCAGCGTGGACGGTGGGATGAGCGACAACATCAGGACGGCGCTGTACGCCGCCGAGTACGACGCGCGGTTGGTCTCCCGACTCAGCGATGCGGCGCCGACATTAGCCCGCGTCGTCGGAAAACACTGTGAGAGTGGCGATATCGTCGTTCGTGACACGTGGATATCCGACGACGTCACGCCAGGAGACCTGATCGGTGTCGCCGCCACTGGCGCGTACTGCTATTCGATGTCGAGCCGGTACAACCTGCTCGGCCGCCCCGCGGTGGTCGCCGTGCGGGACGGGAAGGCGCGACTGATTCTGCGCCGCGAGACGATCGACGATCTGCTGAGCTTGGAGGTGGGTACTCAATGAGGGTCAAACGAGTAGCGGAGGTGGATCGCGCATGAGCACAGCCGAGAAGCCAGTTGGCGTAGCGGTATTGGGATTGGGCAATGTCGGCAGTGAGGTGGTCCGGATCATCGGCGAAAGCGCCGCCGATCTGGCTGCCCGGATCGGCGCGCCGTTGGAACTGCGTGGCATCGGGGTCCGCCGGGTCGCCGCTGACCGCGGCGTACCGATCGAATTGCTCACCAACGACGTCGAAGAACTCGTTTCCCGCGACGACGTCGACATCGTGGTCGAGTTGATGGGCCCGGTGGAACCCTCCCGCAGGGCGATACTGACCGCGCTGGGGCGCGGCAAGTCCGTCGTGACCGCCAATAAGGCACTGCTGGCACAGTCCACCGGCGAATTGGCAACCGCGGCCGAGCGCGCCCACGTCGACCTGTACTTCGAGGCCGCGGTGGCAGGTGCGATCCCGGTGATCCGACCGCTGACACAGTCACTGGCCGGTGATTCGGTGTTGCGGGTGGCCGGAATCGTCAACGGCACCACGAACTACATCCTGTCGGCGATGGACAGCACGGGTGCCGATTACTCGAGCGCTCTGGCCGACGCCAGCGCGCTGGGGTACGCCGAGGCCGATCCGACCGCCGACGTGGAGGGCTACGACGCCGCGGCCAAGGCGGCGATTCTGGCGTCGATCGCGTTCCACACCCGGGTGACCGCCGACGACGTCTATCGCGAGGGCATCACCAAGGTCAGTCCATCGGACTTCGCGTCCGCACGAGCCCTCGGCTGCACGATCAAACTGCTTGCCATCTGCGAGCGGCTCACCAACGACGAAGGACAACAGCGTGTCTCGGCCCGGGTGTATCCGGCGCTGGTGCCGCTGGAGCATCCGCTGGCGTCGGTCAACGGGGCGTTCAACGCGGTGGTGGTCGAAGCCGAGGCGGCCGGGCGGCTGATGTTCTACGGCCAGGGTGCGGGCGGTGCGCCGACGGCGTCGGCGGTGATGGGCGACCTGGTCATGGCCGCACGCAACCGGGTGCAGGGTGGCCTTGGACCGCGCGAATCGAAGTACGCCGAGTTGCCGATTGCACCCATCGGCTTCATCCCGACCCGTTACTACGTCAGCATGAGCGTCGCCGACCGGCCTGGCGTGTTGTCCTCGGTGGCAGCCGAATTCGGCAAACGCGAGGTCAGCATCGCCGAGGTGCGCCAGGAAGGCATGGTCGACGACGGAGGTCTGCGGTGCGGCGCCCGGATCGTCGTGGTGACCCACCTGGCCACCGATGCGGCGCTCTCGGACACCGTGGGCGCCCTTGCCGATCTCGACGTCGTGCAGAGCATCAACAGCGTGCTTCGCCTGGAGGGAACCGACGAATGAGCGATGAGTCGCTTGCGCGAAGAGCATCGAGCACTGTAGCCCGTACGGCGGTGCACCAGCCGTGGCCCGGCCTGATCGCGGCCTACCGAGGCCGGTTGCCGGTCGAGGACCACTGGGCGCCGATCACCCTGCTCGAGGGCGGCACGCCGCTGATCCATGCCAAGCGACTGTCCGAACACACCGGTTGCACAGTGCATTTGAAGGTCGAAGGGCTGAATCCTACGGGCTCCTTCAAGGACCGCGGCATGACCATGGCGGTCACCGAGGCGGTGGCCCGCGGCCAGAAGGCAGTGCTGTGCGCGTCGACGGGCAACACGTCGGCCTCGGCGGCCGCGTACGCCGCGCGTGCGGGCATCACCTGCGCGGTGCTGATCCCACAGGGCAAGATCGCCATGGGCAAGCTCGCGCAGGCGGTCATGCACGGCGCCAAGATCATCCAGATCGACGGAAACTTCGACGACTGCCTGGAACTGGCCCGGAAGCTGACGACGGACTTCCCAACCATCGCGTTGGTGAACTCGGTCAACCCGTACCGCATCGAGGGCCAGAAGACCGCGGCGTTCGAGATCGTCGACGCGTTGGGTACCGCGCCCGACGTGCACGCCCTGCCCGTCGGTAATGCGGGCAACATCACCGCGTACTGGAAGGGCTACACCGAGTACCACCGCGACGGTCTGTCCGACCGGCTGCCACGGATGCTTGGCACCCAAGCCGCAGGCGCGGCGCCGCTGGTGCTCGGTGAGCCGGTCAAGAACCCCGAGACGATCGCCACCGCGATCCGGATCGGCGCGCCCGCGTCGTGGGCCTCGGCCGTCGAGGCCCAACAGCAGTCCAAGGGCCGGTTCCTGGCCGCTACCGACGAGGAGATCCTGGCCGCGTATCACCTGGTCGCCCGCGCCGAAGGGGTGTTCGTCGAGCCGGCGTCGGCGGCCAGCATCGCGGGTCTGCTCAAGTCGGTCGAGGACGGCTGGGTGGCACGGGGCTCCACCGTGGTGTGCACCGTCACGGGCAACGGCCTCAAGGATCCAGACACCGCGTTGAAGGACATGCCCGTCGTCGAGGCCCTACCGGTCGACCCCGTCGCGGTGGTCGCCAAGCTGGGACTGGTGTAGCGGAGTGGATCGTCGGTGACTCGGATTCTGCCTGCCGGCCTGGCGGCCAACGCCGTGGTGGCCGCGTCGAGCGCGAATCTGGGCCCCGGGTTCGACAGTCTCGGGCTCGCGCTCAGCCTCTATGACGAAATCGAGGTCCAGACAACCGAATCCGGTTTGTTCGTCGAGGTCGAGGGGGAGGGTGCGGGCCAAGTACCGTTGGACTCGTCGCATCTCGTCGTGCGCGCCATCGAACGGGGACTCGCCGCCGCAGGGGTCGGCGCGGCGGGTCTGAAGGTGTTCTGCCGCAACGATATTCCGCACTCCCGTGGCCTCGGATCGTCGGCAGCCGCGGTGGTCGGCGGCATCGCCGCCGCCAACGGCCTCGTCGCCCAATCTGATTCGACGCCACTGACGGACACCGAGCTGGTGCAGCTGTCGTCGGAGTTCGAGGGCCACCCGGACAACGCGTCCGCCGCGGTGCTGGGCGGCGCGGTGGTGTCGTGGACCGACGACGACGGTCCGGAGGACCGATACGCGGCAGCACCGCTGCGTCTGCACCCCGACATCCGCCTGTTCCCCGCGATCCCGCTGGTGCGCTCGTCGACCGCAGAGACCCGGGTCTTGCTTCCCGATCAGGTCAGCCACGTCGACGCACGGTTCAATCTCAGCCGCGCGGCGCTGTTAGTGGTGGCGTTGACCGAGCGGCCCGATCTGCTCATGGCGGCCACCGCGGACCGGCTGCATCAACCGCAGCGGGCCGCCGCCATGCCGGCCTCCGCGGAATATCTCGCCATCCTGCGGCGTTGTGGGATTGCAGCGGTGCTTTCTGGGGCCGGACCTGCGGTTATTGCGCTCACTACCGAGCCGGAGCTGCCGGCCGAGGCCTTGGAGTTCGGCACCGCCAACGGGTTCACCGTCAGCGGGATGTTGGTTGGTGAGGGTGTCCGCTGGACATCCGGCGTATCGATTCGAAGTTGACACGAGTCACATGCGAATCACGGGTGTTTCTTGCTTCCCACACCGATGCGGGTTATCCTCGCTCTCGTCCAGCAATCGCAGCGTCTGTGCCTGCGCCGACACTAGGACGACCACCAATTCTTCTCGTGGATGACGGTTCGCCGTATCGCGGCGAACCCCAGCGATCACCGTTGCATTGGCGACGGTGGGACCTCGGCACTCAGCGTTTCGGCTGAGTGCGACGAACCCTCGCTTGAAATGAAATCAGCGAGGGAAAGAAAGGAAATCCGTGACTGATACGGACCTCTTCACGGCTGACAGCAGCGACGTCGCGTCGCCGGACTCCGTGAATTCAGACATCTCCGAGCCGGTTTCGGCGGTTTCCGCCGCCGCGGCTCCGGAAGCCTCGCAAGAGGCTGCGGCGCCCGCCGCCGTGGAGACCGCGCCGGCGGCGAATGTCGCCCCAACCGGGCGCACCGCCTCGCTGACCGGGATGGTCCTGCCGGACCTGCGGGCGCTGGCCAACCAGGTGGGTGTCAAGGGCGCATCCGGGATGCGCAAGAGCGAGCTGATCGCGGCAATCCGCGAACAGCGGGGCGAGACCAATGGCCAGGCTCCCGAGACCGCGGCCGCGCCAGCCGTCGAGAACCCCGAGAGCGGCGCCGAAGCGCCAGCTGACCAGAAGGCCCCCGCGCGCCGCGAGCGCCGAGGCGCCTCGCGCCAGGCAGGCACACCCCCCGCGGACACCGAGACCAAGGTGGATGACAAGCCCGACGACAAGGCGGACGTCAAGGCTGAGTCGACAGTCGAGGACAAGACCGAGGGCAAGGCCCCCAAGACGGACGAGAAGGGCGACGAGAGGCGCGCCCAGAACTCCCGTCAGGAGAACAGGTCCAACGACGGCGGCAACAGGTCCAAC
>Ga0193743_1001127_pt1 | contig 20308 bp, 33 predicted proteins | sample L2c2metaG_FD_143038 | JGI IMG/M metagenome (GOLD analysis project Ga0193743, IMG submission 143038) | Soil microbial communities from a riparian zone of the East river system, Colorado, United States - L2c2 | ecosystem: Environmental > Terrestrial > Soil > Riparian zone | place: USA: East River... | reverse complement strand
ACCGAGTGGAATTATGGAATGCCAGACAAGTCGGATGACGAGAACGAGGACGATTCAGATGAGAGCGATGATGAAATGATGTAGAATTACATGAAATTCGACTAAGTCTTTTGTGACATATGTGACTTGGTTAAAAGTGCCCCGTGGCTCCCAGCCGGTTCTTACAGAACCTTCGGAGTCCGATTTTGTTCGATTAGTAAGAACCGGTTGGTCACGAGCCTGGGTTTTAGCCACTGCTCCGGACCTAATTTACACAACATTAGACTGGCTGGTCACATGCGTATGTTCCAGACTGACAGCGTTCGGGCCCAGGCACTGAGCGAGGTCCCGTTATTCTGTGAGAGTATATACTACAACATGCGGTCCACTTTTCGATGTCTGCAGGCCACTAATCGAGGACTTTCTCGTTCTCGCACCACAAGCTTCATCGGTCTTGGACGAATGGGGTACCAAATGGCCTACAACCTATTCTCCAAGCAATACGTTAAGGAGAAAGACTCGCGTTTTGTCGTCTGTGACATCGTCCCAGATGCTTCGCGTGCTTTTCGCGCAGAGTTCATGAAACAATACCCAAATGCACAACTTAGCATCGTAGATACTCCTGAGGAGTGGGCTCATCATCCCATCAACCGTTATGGTCGGTAGCACTGAATCCAATTTCTGTTAGGGCAACACTCAATTCGAGCTGTGTTATTACCATGCTTCCTTCATCCCCACAAATGAAAAACGTCTACTCCCAAATAATACCAGTGCTTCATAAGCTAGATGCAAATTTGACATCGGAGACGCTCTTTATTGATTCAACTACCTTGGACGTCAATATAGCGCGCGAAATTGCCTCAAGCGTGGTTAACGCAGGAGCTCAAATAGTAGATGCTCCTGTATCTGGTGGTACGCAATTCGTGAAGATGTTGTTAAATACCTACCAAGCACCTGCAATATCTTTTTGTTCAGGTGTAGCTGGCGCCAAGGTTGGCACGTTGTCGTTCCTGGTTGGCGGTACGGAAGAGGGTTTCCAGGTCTCAAAACCTATTCTGTCCTTCATGGGTGAGCGCATCATTCACTGTGGCCCATCTGGATCTGGCCTTGCAGCTAAGATATGTAACAATGTGAGTGAACGATCCATCCTTAAATTAGTGGTGAAGAAATTAAAGAATATCTTCAGTTGGTTCTGGGTGTTCAGCAAATTGTAGTAGCAGAAGCTATGTTGTTGGGTCAAGAGCTAGGACTGGATTCTTCCGTTTTGGCCTCGGTGATCAATAACAGCACCGGCGCTTGTTGGGCCTCTTCTGTTAACAACCCGGTGCCCTCTGCCCTTGTAGACAAATCACCTCCTTGTGAAAGGGATTACGTAGGTGGCTTTGCCACGAGTCTTATGCTAAAGGTGAATCATATTTTCCTGGTAGTGGCTTCGCTTAGAGTCTAAATGTCACCATACCAGGACATGGGTTTAGCAAGCAATGTCGCTCAGCAACTAAAGAGCCCTCTACCACTTGGGGAAGCTGCCAAAGATATTTATGCTAAGACTATTGAAAAATGTCCAGAGCTCGCTAGCAGAGATTTTTCATCTGTTTATCGTTTCTTGAAAGAGGAATAAAGGAAATATTAATATCTCATGATTACGTAAACCAGTTTGCCGAGTTGAACTTGCAACGCCAGTCGTGACTTGGTTTATACTTCATTTGTGAGCACTGGTCCTGGACCTGAAGCTTGAACAATCTACAGAGCAAACATGGCAGATGCTTCCCGAAAACCATCTGCGCTGATCTTTGGTAGGTAAATCTCTTCGTACTCGGAATATCAAGTTTATATTGCCCTGGCATAGGTGGATTGAACACATGTTCAAGAGCATTGGCCACCTTTCTTGTGCCTTTAGAAGGGGAACCCCTAGTTTCGGTATGTTGTTATCGTTTCCCAATGATCCATTGGTTCATTTCATTCCTCAGTATCTGCGTATCGTGGATAAATACTCCGTTATTCCGCCAACCACGTATGTCCTTTCGTTTTCTTTCCCATTACTTGAATTTTTTTTTTAATGATGAGCCGTCCCAAACATACTATAGTTACATCGGTCTTGAATTTCCCAAAGTCCTCGATAAGCCCGAGGTCGAATATCGTCAAGTCAATCTCACGGTTCCATGTGCGTTGATGGAGTTGAACTTTTTTGCAACATGTTCTTATTTATCCTTCCCATCAGCTAACATCTCAGCGACCTTCGAGCCGCCGGCGGGTCATTCCAATTTTGACTACATCTTTGACTTTACTGGAGAAGTTCGACATGATCGCACGGAAATGGTAGTGGCCATCTTCAATTGCCGAGATATTCTTCTCATGGCACTTTCCAGATACAAATCAACACTACCTTTAATGTCGCGCGATCGCTAGGATTGGAGGCTGCCAAACGGAAGGTTAAGGCCTATGTTAGGATCCAGCACCCCTTCTACGAAACGCCTAGTAAAGGTGTTTATGACGAAAAAGAAGATATTAAACCGAGTGGAACTCTGGGCATGTGGTGGCATGAGACTTTGCGAGCATTGGCCTCCATTGAAGAGTAACGCCTTGTTCTCTTTCTAGACGTTTCTTTAGAATTGACATTTCTCCAGACTCAATCTCGTTATCTTGAGAATTGGTTTCATATATGGCCCTTATACCAATTTTGGGAATGGTAAGTGATCATCATCTTGTAGTTGCCGATTATTCAATCCTTTATCTGTAGTGGCCTCAGCAATAACTGTTGCTTCTGTATATGGCTATGTGCAAAAACCAATGAAATACTTGTAAGCCCTTATTTGACATGTCGACAACTGGCCTTCAATGTTATTATTATAGGTGGGCTCCAGGTAAAAATGCTACAAACACTGTTCATGTGTTAGATGTTGCGGGTGCTGCTTGGGCATCTGCCAATTGGATGGCTTCTGAAGGACGCAAGTCTGCAAATCAGATCGCAGGACAAGCATTTACCTTCCATAACGATAAGAGCAAAGTCAAGGAAGTCGATGGAATGCTACCTCCTGATGTGAAGCCTGTTGCACCTCTATTTAATTTGGTATTATATGTCTCTTGATACATCTTATTTTTTGACATTATTGTACAGGTGGACGACTCTCAGAGTACTCTGCTCAGCACTGGCCAGATCATCTCTTCCTATTTTGGGACTACTATGGAGTTCTTCTCTTTGGTAGAGACCACGATGTTCAAGGTCCGCGTTTTTCATGTAGTTGTATTACTAATGGGAAAACCGACTCTTTCTAGATTATGGATGTCATAGAAGACATCAACGAGCAGCATGTGGGCGCATGGACGGAGATGCTCGAGAAATCCAAGCCTCCCATTCATTATACTCCATTGACGGCTTATATGGACAAATTCACTCTTGAAAAACATGTCGTCAGTCTCGACAATTCGAAAATCAAACAAATTGCCGGTTACAAGTTATTGAAGCCCGAACTCAACCACGAAAATATCAAAGAGGTAGTTGATAAATGGAAGGAAGAGGGAATTTGGCCTAACGTTGATTGAAATCCTTTACTTAACCCACTAATTAATTCGCATTTCCTAATACATTTTCTCAGGTTTACCCATTTGTTTTATCATACCTGTAACGCTGCTTTGTGATACACGCTGTTTTATAACATGACTACATTTACTCTCATCACCGGGCCGTGCACTCTTAGACTTCTCTCACTCATACAATGACTCGGGTCTCCTATTTGCACCCGGACAGAGAGTATCTGGTTCGACATGCTATGACCACAGGCTATCAATGGTCCTCCCTCCTTGTTCCACCAGTATACATTGCGTATGTTCTTGCGAGACGTGGTCGAGTTGCTTTCTCCATTAATCGGATCCTGCGTGCGACATGGGTAGGTGGATTGGGCGGTAAATCTGGATATATAATACGTTGATTTTAAGCTCTTCTCTAAATTTGGTCAATACTTGTAGGGACTATTGCGTCTGGCGGAGTGGGGTATCTTCGATATGCAAATTTGAGCGAGGAGTCGGTTAGAATGAAGCAGCTGAAAATGGTATATGATGTGAGCATCCTTCCCGCCGTGTTTCGAAATAATCATGATGGCTGGCATTCACGATTTGGCAGACCAATGTCTTGAGAAGAAACGATCATTCAATGATTGGAGGTATCCTTGGGGCCGTCTTTATTCCTGCTATCTTATGGAAACGCGCCAGTATTGTCAATTGTAGGTATCGAAATCAACTGTACCAATAATCTTTCTCATTTTTTTCAAGTGATACTGGGCGGAGCTGGCCTAGGAAGCGGCATTGGCCTACTGACCCATTATGGCAGGACAATAACGGGTGACTCACCTCCGCAGGTGGAGGTTATTCCCCTCCCTGAACCAACTTCATGACTGCCTTCCTAGGTGGGAGGTTTCGAGCTGGATTCCAGAACCGGAAGGTTAAGCCTTCAAATTGCGGACTCCAAGTGCCCCAGCACGCGTGCGTTCAACGTCGACATAACATTGCACTTCGATCTCAACACTACCACTTGCATACAACTAGTTAAACGTTTCAATCTACATCAAGCTTGTAATAATCAAAAGTACACTATCGGGGTATATAATCCGACTGTAATCCATTTTATATAGTGATAAATTCATTCATTCGCCACCACTTTCCTTGCCTTCATCTTTCAAGCGTCCATCAATTGCAGGAGAGACCACAAGTAAATCAGGGTTTACTTCTGGAGAAGCTTTGTTGCATGAACGACCCTTACGGATATTATGACCATCAAATGCATCGACACCAGTCATGTTCTCGCTTGTAGAGATTGCAATATTATGTCGGTAGTGCAGCGCAGGTCTGGCTTGCCGAACCAGCGATAGTGTACGTTTCCATTGGTGAGCAGTTGCAGTTGTTGCCGGATTCAATACCTCCCCAAGTTGCTGTTTTTGTAGGTCCACAGCGACTCTCGTCCTCTCTTGATGAACTATGGCTGTACCGTGTTGATCTTTCAGCCGAATGAGTTTGTTGACAAACTGAGAACCTGGGGCTGCGTTCAGAAACCATTTCACATAAGGAGGATATATTGACCCATTGACCCTACCCAGCAGATATTTTCTAACGATGCTGCTCATGATAGCACCGCAATCATGATCAATGAGCATTTGTCCCCTGGTAAGCATAAAAAAGCCGTCATGACCCTGGGCCATGTATTCCCTGGTGACAATTTTGTACTTCCTACCGCCAGTTACTCTTTCAATCGGTTCCTCATCGACCTGCAATGAAGCTTGTTTCCTGTTGTTGACAAAATTGGGTTGCAATAGCCAGACACCAAGAACGCGGCTGCCAGGCTCTTTGCGAGAGTCCCATGTCAAACGGAATCCAGAAATAGCGGGAAAACGCCTGAATTATATCAGTTACGGGGTTTGATAGAGCTGCGCAAGGCCCCAGCCGTCATACCCTTCTTGTGCAGGCCATAATTTAAGGGAACTTTCAAGTGCATCCCATAATGTTTTCCCATCGATTTCCAGAACTACGACAGGGTCTTCAAATGGCAGGATTTCAAGAATGTCGCCCATGGTAACAAGTCCTAGATAGCAACTGATTAGCTGGTAAACACAATGATACACGTCAGAAATATATGCCTGGTCCATATGTCGAGTCCCCACGAAAGGTACCAGCACAGAGGAAGGCACCATCAGATCCTCCACCCCCTTTCACGCATAAGGCATCGTCATAGGCATGTCTAATGATGTCTGCAACAAAGTTTGCAACAGGAGACTATAAAATATTCAGTGATAAGGTATTCCAATTGGGTGTGAAGACAGGTACCTCGGTGACACGGATGAAATAAGACCGAACATCTATCATCGTAGTCGTCGTGCAGATTGGCGCTTTGAGCGTCGATGATACCGATGACAGTAAAGTCTTCAGCAAAGATGACATGGGCTGAGAGGATTTAAATCCTGGTAGGACGATATGTCTTTTGCCTTTTGAGTCGTTCCTTCAGTACGTTCCGTGGATGAAGTAAAAATTTGGCAACAACCTGAGATCGATTTGACTATTTTATTCCTGACACTACCTTTCGGAGTTGATTCCAGTACAATGTTTATCGCGCTCAGATCACGGAAATCAGAGCCGCTCTTGATGACCAAGACATCGCTATTATCAAATTCGGCACCAAGGACTTTTTCTGAAATGTTGAAATTATCCCATGAATTGACTCCACGACCAACAAAATACAGGTGATCATGGCCGCCTAAAATAAGGTCGACACCATGTTGTGAGGCGATCGGATGTTCTTTCTGGCCAGACGGAGAGAGAGCGAGTAGCTCTTTTGCCAGAAGAATATCCTTGATGGACGAATGGTTGAGAATATAAATGCATAAGAAATATTTTGAAATATACATTTGGCAAGCTTAGTGATAAAGAACAATATTAAAACTTGGATTTTACACATAAGATACAGAACTTACCGACAATGGGTCAAAGCAATAATGAAATCACATCTATAGTCACCATCCGGGTCACGAAGCCGCGTGGAAAGTTCTAAACCAATTTCTTTCATGGGCTTGTAAACAAATTCTGGAGGCCATGAGGCAATAGTCGTGATCCATGCTCTAAAAAGACATTGTGCAAATTAGTTGTCGTGAGCAAAAGATAGGAAGAAATACATACTGTTCCACCAGGCCAATGATGCCAATGCGAACGCCATTCCTCTCTAGAACTTTGAACTCTTTGAGATGCTCCGGAATGCGGGAAGTGGTGGAATCGATAATATTGCTCAAAACCCAAGGCTATCAAACGCGTCATTGGCGGCACCGTGTCGTATATGTTTTCAGTGTATGGCTCACAAAGGTGGTATCCTGCAATAGACGCGAGAGATGAGGGTATCCTAGAGATGTGGTTTATTCGCATTTTGAGTTACTCCGCGCGGCGCGTGTAAATTCGTTGATCAAGTTGTACACACCGAAATCAAAGTCGTGGTTGCCTATAATAAACAGTTGACGGTCATCTCGCTCAGATACTTGCGATGCAAGACCAACCAGTGACTGATACATCCACGCCAATCAAGTTCATTACTGGCACCTATTCATATAAACCATGATCGGAAAATAGTTGGAATAATGTACAGAGAAATTTACCATATGGCTCCCTCGGGTGACGGTGCTCTCGATGGAGGGGGAAAATACATCTCCAGAAAAGAGAACTAGTCCATCTCTATTCCCGTCATCTCGCAGAGTCCACTGATCTCGAAGATCATGTAAAAGAGCTGTAAATTGGGTTACATCTATAGTTTCCAGTGGTTGAGAGGATATCTTTTGTGGGGTAACACGGTATACATCATTGAAGTGTAATAGAGACAAAGTAGTGGAGGTCAACATAATAGATCTTACATAATATGTCCTCCGGTTTCCTTGTTCTTGAATATTGCCGACTCTCGATCTCACACCGCTTCGCTATGCTCACACCTGGCAACTTGTATTCAAACCGCCTTCAAAAATGGGATTTGAAATAAATGAGAGCCGCTCAGGTGATTCCATCTCGCAACAAGCGACCTTGGTACGTACGTTCATCTATCGTATGTGGACTCAGCAGATATTTACGTTTTGTCGAAGATCGCTACCTCGGTGCATATCTATCGCAAGGGTCATAGGTGCATACTAACCATCGAATTCGTACATTAGGCACTTCTGGTAATTACTTGGATTATTGTTCTAACAAACAATCCCATCTCCGTCGGATGGTTTGCTTTCCATCCGCCTCTTCAAACCCTGGCAATGTTTCTATTTACTTTTGGTTCGTCCCCGTCTATGTACTATGGTCTCAAATTAACCAGCATTCTAAAGGCATTCTTACGCTTCAGCCTACCGCTCAACCAAAGACCAAAAATGCGGGTCTTGTACGTCATCAGATAGCGATTCTCATCCTCGGCTTTCCATCCATCCTTTTGGGAACATTGGCTGTGTTGTGTAACAAATGGCTGAAAAGTGCGGATCACTTTACGACATGGCATGGAGTATGTTTCACATTCGTATCATGGAACCAACACCTTAAAAATTTCTCAGACAATTGGAATTCTTTGTATGGCATGGATTCTACTACAAATCTTCTTGGGTGCAGGCAGTGTATGGCTTAATGGTGCCCTTTTCGGTGGTGGTATGAAAGCCAAGTCATTGTGGAAATACCATAGGTAAACACTTGAGAAACACAATTATGCTCACATACCTCAACTATATTTGAAGGCTCTCAGGTTACCTGTTGTTCCCGTGCCTGCTTTATACCGTCCATCTCGGAGGGGCCTGGTCACATTGGGGCGCAAAGTATAGTATATGGCTTGTTCGATTCTTGGCCTATACTTTATCCCCCGCTGTGATTCTTTTGGCAGTTTACAGGCGCATCAGGTACGTTCTAGTGTCTGAACTTTTTGATATTCTAGTGATTGAAGCACAATAGGCTCTCCAAAATGCAATTCACAAAATGAAAATTGGTATTCCTTGCATTTATTCTATTCGTTCTATAGATACCCCACAATGTATACTTCTTGAACGATATGTAGACCTAGGCTGGGGTAGTATCGGACGGATGTATTGGGATGATATCAGTCAGAAACCCAGGTAAAAAGCGCTCCATTCGCTCGTGCGTGTTCAACCATAAAGTTTTTTGAAGATTGTTTTGGTGCGATTCGGGGGGTACCAGAATCCCAACGGCATTCATTACCAAAAGAACGTTCTTTAACGATTCTGGAACTGCTTCGTACTAAAAAACATGTTAGTGACCATTGTGAGGACAAGGCGAGACCAGACGTACTAGTTGATCACTTCTGTCTACATGCATTAATCTATCAAGGAGGTCTAGCACTTGGATCCAGAGTAATCTAAAGTCCGTCTTCGCTCTACTTTCGCGCAACTCCAGATGCATGAAAACCTTGCATAAGAGAGCAGATCCTCTCAAGCGAGTTTCGCCCATGCCCTGTGGATCGCGCAATGCAACCTGTGGCTTGAGCAATTCGTCGATCAATGGGAACACCACACGGTTGAACACTTCTTCGACGCGGGTTTGATCTGTTTCACTTGTCAAAGAAGACCCCAAGAGGATGCGCTGCAGATGGCTAATGGCATTGTGGCGAATTTCTCGTGCTGCGTTGACAGAGTGTCGACCAAGCATCACCAATAGAGGTAATACCATATTTTTCCATGCTAAGTGAACATTAAATAGTTTGTCAGCAGCATAGTGGTAAAGTTACCTTGGCTGTCTTGGATTTCCGAGGTTTGAAACCAACTCGAAAGTCGTCTGTGAAGCACGGGTAGGAGATCCACGGCTGTTTTTCCTCGCTTGACACCAGGAGAGCTATATAAAAAAAGGTTTTAAAAAACTAAAGAAGGTATTAGCGAAAGTAGGTACTTTGAAGAGGATAAAAGTTCATTGCGACGTCCTCGCTGCTGCTGTTGCTCCTGTAACACACCCGCACTTGTTGCAAAATCATCCAAGACAGTAAGCAGCCCTGAAAAGTTGTCCAGAGAGACAGAGTGGTCCGGGCCATCGGCAACCAGGGCTTCAATGAGATCGAATGACATTCGCGCGGCTTCAGGGTGTGGCATCGTCGAGCGAATTAGAGCAAATACAAGATTCCACTCTGTTTGTGATCTACCATGTATGGTTGAGATAAACTGTCTGTCATCCTAGAAAGAAAGACTACCTTATGATGTCTTTATGCTTCTGGAATACGAGGATGAGCCCAGCCATGACCTGTTCTCCGACAGAATTTGCGACGCTTGGGGACAGGCCTGCCAGCAGATCAAAGGCAACATACACTTGATCTCTTGCAGATGACTGGCTTTCAGTCAGTGTAGAAAGATACCCAAAACAAGATATCTTACGGTATTGGCCAAAATCTGGCATAAACGCAGAAGACATACGACCGCACGTTCGATCAGAAGGATGCTGTATTGCGTAGATGATGAAAGGAGGGCGGAAAGATGCTCGAATACGATAGGCCTGAGAACTGCTCAAAGTGGTTTATTGGCGAGATTGAAGAAACGAGCTTACCACAAGTCCCCAATATACTGCGGTGCCTGGCTCGTGATGCTGACCATGATTTCTAGAAGAAATACAGACGCTGGGTCGTATGGCAATTGGCGTGGATATCCGTCCATAGGCGCAACCATATCTTCTGAATGAATTTTCAGTTTTGCAATTGTTCGTTCATGGGCTAGAGCTTCAAGTGCGCGGATGGCAGCCACCAATGCTTCTGCTTCTAGTTGTCTGGAAGGCCAATCAAATACAGGACACCAAACCCCGAGCGTAGACTTACATTATCTGGCTGTAGAGTTCGTCAAGTCGACAAGAAGTGATGCAATCGATGGTTGAGAGTGTGTTCTCAACATCGGCGTCTGTCGCGTCAGGAACAGACATGTCGGAGCTGTATGGTGTCATCAGATAGGAAGATAACGCGGATAGAAGTCCGCCGTCGCTCCTAACATGAGACTTTGACGGCTGACCTCCTCGTAGAGGGATCATAGTGACACCGCCCAAGAAGTCCTCCATTTGCAACATCCTTGTGGGTAATAGTGAATGTAGAAATAGATTTTGGAACATTTCGAAGATCTGTGTTTTGTGTTTAAGAAATGTTAGCAAGTGTGACAAAAGTTACGAAAAATTCGACAAGTCCTGCTTTACCTGAGTCCATCCCTCTCGCAATGCATGACCATTCCCGTTAACGATGTTGAACAATACCACCGCAGCAAGTTGCCCCCTGAAGTTTGTTCCGAACTCCACAGATAGTTTCGATACAGTGACAGACTGCCCTTCAACATCAATTACCGGATAGTTAGGGACCTGAGCAGGTAAGGAATCTGAAAGCAAGCTGGTGGCTTGGGAGAGCGACAGGACCACAAAGTCGAAAACATCTGGAAGATTGAAATGCCCAGCGAGCGTTGCACATTGTCTGAAGCCAGCAATGGCACGTTGAATATAATAATCATCCTCAAAGCTGATAAAGGCATATGCTATGGCAGATATCACAGGTCTCCATACTAACTTGAACATTTCGACATCAAAGGCTGCAGTGTTGCAAATCATAAATTGGCCTGAAAGCGATTTGTAAACCAATAAGAAAAAGTGAAACAGGTCAAATTTTTACCCGTTTGCCGTGAACGAGCCAAGAGCTCCTTCCAGGCATATTCAAATCCGAGTTGGCCGGTATGCTCTTCAGGCATTATAATTTCCCGTTTTTTGATGGAGTCGTATATATTTTGCTGTGAAAAGATGAATGGCATATTGGAAAGAATTTTGATCCTTTCTTACCAAGAATTCCGGAGAAAAGTCCGATCCATCATTAACACCTCTAAGATTTCTCTTATAGTCATCTATCGTCATCCGTTTCTATTGCAATAAACACTTGAAAAAACAAATAACATCGGTGTAAATCTCGACTCACTCGAATTTGAGGATTATGCTGATCAGTGTTAAGCATGATTATTGAATATGCAAGAACATGGGTAGCATCTTCAGTCTTAATTTCCGCTGAAGAAATAATAGATCCGTTTAGCATTTCTAATACACTCAAAAGGGTCAGCTAACCAGGTTTCGCTCCGAAATACGTAGACGCGAATGTCTCTGCAATTCGAGATATTTGCTGGGACTCGCCAGGCAAGCGGAACGCTTCCAGAAGTTCACGCATTGCCTCAGCAACAGGTTTCTGAAAAGAAAATGAAAAATAGGTCAGATATGTGTAACTGAAAACACGCACATCTTTGAAATCAAAAAGTCCAATAAAAGCTTGCAAGATATCGAGGTTGTCTGGTTTGGATATGAAATCACCCAGAAGGCGTTTATCAATTCGAGTACAGCCTTTAAGGAACGTGGCTAAGCTGCGTGCTTTCGTCATTTCTGGTGAAAAATCTGCATATATCAGGTTATTCTCTTCCAAAAATGCGACTCCAGATTTTGGTTTGGTATTGAAGCGCGCTGCGCCTGTTAGGATCAGTTGTTTCTTGGACTTTGCCTGTAGTAATGATTCCGTGCGGATGTAATCCTTAGATGCAAAGGTTAAAGAGTGCCCCAGAATGAGCATCATTGCTTACCGAAGGCCATAGCGATGCAGCGTTGTCCTGTGAAGGAAGTCAGCTTATGCTAAGGGAAAATAGAATAGATAATACCAACATTATTGGCGCGTGTAGCCATGTCATTCACGAACGAAAGCAATATTTCTAGACAAATTTCCTGAACAAATCGTTGCGCTTCTGGGTTGCCTACGCTTTGCGATGGGTAAACCGCCTGAACCAAAATTGGTTATAGAGACAAATTGTACACACGACAAGAAGTCATACCTTAGTCAAAAACTCAACCAGCCGTTCGAACAGGTTGTCACAATTGGTGTCGCAATCATAATTGGTAAACAAATCCACCATGAAACTTGGATGGCAAGATATGTGACTAAGGGTTTCTAAGATGAGGTCGCGAGTTTCTCCTCGGGCAGGAGGCACCAATGGTCTGGATGGCGATGAGGTGGCATTTTCGGTCTCGTTCTTAGTATCAGTAGAACCCAGCAGGGGAGTATTTGTAGTGGGCGTTCCAGGTCTTGGGGATGGGGAATATGCACGCTCCTTTAGCCCAGTTGCTGAAGCATTCCCTTTTGGAACTTGGCTTGCTGGAGGCGCTAATCGATCGATAGTAAACGTCAAGAAAAGCTCTTGTTGCAACTTCAAGTATTTGCGCATCGTGTTGAGTATGGTAGAAATAGTGCGTAACGCCCCTTGGAGAACGAGGATGTTCTCAGAGCGAGCAAGTTGAAAGAGAAACTTGCAGCCGGGGTCGATAACAATGGCTTTGAGGGACGGGAATTGAGCTATGATAGGGCCCGACTCCTCAAAGGCGGTACTCAATATTCCAAGCGCTGTTAACCGAGTTGAATCGGTATGCTGTTGATCATTTGGATCAAGAACGTTGACTAGGACACGCAAGAGCTCAATTATTGAAGGAAGTCCATCTATATTTTATATTTCATGAGACTTACGTAAAGATGGATAGAGAATTTGGCACTTACATTCAGGTCTTTTCGTCTGGGGAGCTGGTGTTGGCTGTACGTCGCTGCTCTCCACATCTACCTCTGGTTGTCCCTCTGGTGGGTCTGAAACCTCACCATCGACGACTTGCTCCTTACTTGTCGTTACTGTCATTCGAAGTTCTCCTTCAGGTGCCTCATCGTCGGCTACTGAAGAAAGTTTAGCTTCCTCCTCCTCTGGATCAAGGTTGCAGAGTTTGGAGAAAACTATTCTGACGAGCGTGTGCATCGTGGCTTCAGCTGACCGACGCAAGGTCTCTAAAAGGAAACTGTATAGAATGAAGACGTTTTAGAAGCATGACAACTAACCACTAAGGCGCATTTGGCAGCACGTAGTCAACACGGTCTCTAGCATTTCGCAGACTTCGATATCGCCTAATCCCCTCCCAACGGAACCACATAAGCAATCTTGAATTACGGTCATGATCCTGAGGAGCACAACTTCATCTCCTGACGAGTCGCTCGCTTCAAACTTGCAGTGAGAGATAGTGCTGCTTAGTTCATTCAAAGCAGCATCGATAGATGGTGAGTCAGGTGAAAATAGACCACAAGCGAAGAAGCTGTGTAGTGCAGAAAGCGCTGATGAGGTGATGGGCCCTGTTGATAAAGGTGACCGAAGGATTGCAAAAAAGGGAGCGAGGAGGTCAGTAAGATCTGCTTGCCGTATGTCTACAAACTGGTGAGCGAGAAAAGTGAGCGAGGAGTAAGGCAACATTACCTTCCATATGTTTCACAGCCCTCTTAAGTTCGATGAAACCAGCCATGAGTTCAACTTCCCTAGTGCCTCGTCCAGGGAGACGTGTATGATATGCAGGCGACGATATCCTAAGACCCATATTTGTTCCCAATGCAGGAGTGTCCCTTACTGCTGTTACGAGGGTCGACGAAGCCCAGCGAGAATTTTTACGCATAACAGCGGTAACAACAAGGATCTCTGAGAGTAGAACATGCTTCAAGAGCGCTGGGGTCGGTAGAGCCTCCATGTAAGATTATACTCTATATAGAACACGTTGTATGGCTTTTTGATCCGGTACAAATTGTTTATCTTTCCTCCATGGCTAACACAACCGTAGCTGGTGCACAAGCAATTCATGGTCAAAATCCTCAGGTAGAGATCCCACAAGGAGGGTATGAGGCTTTCCTAACTTTTTTAGTTCTTAGTTGAAACAGTCGTACGAAATCGCATCTACGAGTCAACTTTTTGGAAAGAGCACTGTTTTGCTCTGACAGGTACAATACTTCTCATAACATCCTTTCGATGACTTATACAGCTCTCAGCGGAATCTCTGATAGACAAAGCGATTGAAGTTCGTTTCATTGGTGGAGTTTATAGCAATCAACGACCGACAGAATTCCTGTGTCTCTTGCTCAAGCTTTTGCAAATCCAACCAGAGAAAGAGATCTTGGTTGAGTATCTGCGGGCAGAAGAATTCAAGTACTTCTTTTCTCGATTTAGTGTGGATTGTAATAATAAATTTCCAGATATCTACGTGCACTCGCTGCTTTATACATTCGCATGACATTCCGAGCTGTGGACGTCTATGAATTGCTGGAGCCTTTGCTCAAAGACTATCGAAAACTTAGATTAAGGAATATGTGTAAGCATCTTATTGACACGTTTGAGTCTTACCTTGATTTTTTTTTGTAGCTGGATATTCCCTGGTTTTCCTGGATGAGTTTGTGTACGAATTGCTGACCGAAGAGAGGGTTTGTGACATCATTATGCCCCGTCTGATAAAAAGACAGGTCTTAGAAGAGAACGGTGACATAGGTCCACGCAAAAGTCGATTACTTGCTGCTATGGAAGGTGAAAGTGACAAAGACAGTGGGAGCGAAGATGGGAGTAGAAGTAGCAGTCGAGGCGGGAGGAGTAGGGGTAGGGGTAGCCCTTCTCGTTCTCAGACTTCCAGTTCTCGTAGCAAAAGCCGAACCCCGTCAGAAGCAGGATCGAGATATGTGTCTCGAAGCCCTTCCAGATCACCATCTCGTTCCCAAAGCCGCAGCCGTGGCAATTCAGAATCTCGGATGAATATTGATGGACATTCATGACAACAAGAACATCCGGACATTCATGGTTTAATGCATCATATAAATATTACTTCTTATTATCTAAAACACCCTGCCTTTTCCAAATACCCAGTTGTTTTGCTAGCAGCCCCCACCGCTTCTCGACGAATGGCAAATTTCCTAATGATTTAAGAGTAGTGGGAGACATGAATCCACGATTCCTATGCTTCCCATACCAAACTAGAAATGTGAGGTGTGTGAGGCTGGAAAATCGGAAGTCTGAGTAATATATGACCTACCAATGTCCTCTCGTCGTGTTGGAGCCGCTGATATCCTATCAGAACGTCCTTCAAGGCAATCCCGAAGCGCCAAACCATTGTAAAATTTGCACACAACTTTTCCGCCGTTGCGCTCTATCGCTTCAATTGCGCTCTTGCTTGCTCTAGAGACGATCACATAGATAGGTGTTTTAAAGTATTCACGACCCTTTAGAATTTTGTAAATCATAGCTTGGGCATAACGACCCTCCAACTTCAGAGAACTCACGTCACCAAGTATTTTAATTCCGTCGTGTGCATTGTGAATGCATTTACTAAGAAGCAACTCTCGTGCAGTAATTGGTTGTTCTGGCGAAGATGTTATCCGACCTTGATCTATCCAATGTTGCAGACGATCAAGGTTAACGGGCGCCCAGGTTTTCTCATTTCTAAATAGCAACGATGTGAGGGGCAAGGTCCATTGGCAGATTCAGGACTCAGCGTACTGGTTAACGAATCCTCGTTTAGGAAATAGCTTCGTTATTGGCGTCTGTCCTCCTTCAAAGCCAGGCTTTATTCCTGGTCCGGAGCGAGATTTTTGCCCATTGGCACCGCGACCTGCTGTCCCTCCGTATCCCGAGCCTTGACCCCTTCCGACTCGTTTTTGCTGTGGTGGAATGTCATTAGAAGGACAACAGGAGGTAGCAAAGCAAAAAAATCCTGACATTTTGTTGGGACTTTGGAGCTGGCTTCAAGTTAGCAAGAGTTACCCGAGCTGCACGAAGTCGAGAAGACATGTCAGATAATTTTGTAACGAGTTGTGTCGTGCGTACGGGAATTCAATTATGTAATCGTCTGCGCCAGATGTGTTGATCATCGATCCGTCTACAACTATAGTATGTCAATACAGCGGTCGGATTTACCTGCCTGAATATTATATCACTAGCCTGTCCCTGCTGGTGCCAAAGCCGACAATTCGCCAGCTCCCGTAGTTATTATTAATGAGCTTGCCATGGCCATGGTCGTCCCCTTCAAATCTATCGTCGCCATATGTGGCACCACAGGAGTTGGAAAATCTAAACTAGCCATAGATCTCGCGTCGCACATAAATCGTGCTCCTTCTACATCAGGATGGCGGCGGGCCAAAATCATCAACGCAGATGCTATGCAAGTATACAAAGGACTCGATGCCATCACTAACAAAGTTCCGGAATCAGAAAGACAAGGCGTTGAACATCTATTGATGGATTTCAAACAACCAGGCGAGCAGTATGTTGTTGGGGATTGGGTACAGGATACGTTAAAGCTGGTTCGTCACTGAATTAATGCCATCTGTTAAAAGTGACTACGACATCTAGTTTTAAATTAGATAAATGAGATGCACGAAAATCATGAATTACCGATTGTTGTCGGCGGTACATCTTATTGGATACAGCACCTCATATTTCCAAACCGTTTAGTCTGTAAGGACTCAGGATCCCGCTCCCGATCGCCCTCGCCCCTAGAGGAACCGTCATGGTCAGAGCAACTTTCGTTGTCAATTGCATCTTTGCCACCAGATCTCCTTCTGTTACTCCAGAATCTCCCTGAAGGACCCCCATCAGCTAAAGTGAATCCTGATGAAGCCTTTCGACTTCATTGCCTGTTATCCATTCTTGACCCACTCGTTTCGCAAAGGTGGCACTGGAAAGATACGCGGAAGGTGTTGAGAAGCCTTGAAATTATCAAAGAATGCCGGCAACGTCTAAGTGATATCATACTCGAACAATCCAGTGCAACAACCGACAGTAAACCAAGGTCTGTACATATGCATACATCTTACCAACAATAAGCTCCCCTCATTCTATTCCAGATTCCATACTTTATGTTTCTGGTTATATGCAAAGCCTTCTGTTTTACATAAACGCCTTGATACTCGCGTTGACAGTATGATTTCGGTACGATGATATATATTTTAGCCGCATAGTCTCGGAGTTCAATCACGACTATACATACTTAGCAAGGACTCCTGGATGAAGTGCGTTCCTTGCGCAGGCTGGCAAACTCTGCACCCAACTCGCCGCCCAACTCACCTTTTGAGAAGGGGTCGAGTCTGGACTTTACTCTTGGCATTTACCAATCAATAGGTATGCATTTCCATGTTGTCTCTTTCATCTACGATGTCTGATTCAACTTTATATAAGGATACAGGGAGTTCTGTGCTTATCTAGAATCCCCAACTGAAACCGCTTATGAAGAAGCTTTAGCACGTATGAAGACATCGACGCGGCAATATGCCAAGCGCCAGATTTCGTGGATACGCAATAAACTCATACCTGCAGTGAATGCGGCCAATGTTAAAGAAACCTTGGTACCGTTGTACTTGATAGATGCTACAGGTTTGCAACATCGATGATATTTATTACTTATTTTTTACTTTTTTTCTGAGCTTTTCCTCTAGCCCTAGGTGAGAAATGGATGACAAATGTGCAAGCACCAGCCACGGGCGTCTTGGAGAGTGAGTCAACAAATATTTTTGCTATCTATAGATTTTGAAAAGTCTTCAGAATTCCTACTACAGCAAGATATCCCAGACCCAAAGCTTTTATCACAGACTGCATCCCAAATGCTCAGTACTACCTCCAAGGACGTCAGGTTGGTTTATCCCTCTCTTAAAAAAGTTAATCCTTTTCTTATACATTCTACTCCTAGTCCTATTTCTATATTGGCGGCAAGGAGAAAGAAGACCTGTTCCGTTTGTACGCTACAGTCGGACCGTCCAGTGATGATAGAGGAAGGTCCTGAGTGGATTGCCCACCAGAAGACTCGTAGTCATAGAGGGCGTGCTGCAAAGGTGTCCTATTGCCTTCCAGTGACCATTCAAATTCCTAAGTAGGAAGCACTTGGGGACAGTGTAAATGGAAAGTTGGATAATAAATCAAGTTCTTGCATGTCGTAATATAATTTATACAAAATACTGGAGACCTTCAATAGAACATATTCATAGAACTAATTACTGGCAGATATCATAAAATTTCGTCAGCCCACTGAGGTAACCATTCCTCCCACTTGTCCCATACGTCTTCATTTTCAGTTGAATCAACGGGCCCAAGGTAGTGGCATGCCCTTGGATCAAGTATTTTGCCAATGACATGCGCTGCCCCATTCAACCCAACAATATCGGGGACGAGTACGAGTTGATGGTTGATAGAGACCACGGTACGAACGGCGTACGGTTTCTTGTGGCCTGGCCATGGGAGGGGTAACGTTATCTTTTCTCTCATGATCTCCGCTTGAAGTGTGTGGTTTACAAAGAGCGTGTTCAGGGTAAGATTAACCGAAGAGATAGGCTCCTTTGGTAGCGGAAAGGCAGTAGCTTCCAGTGTCGGTTCATGAAACTTGTATACTGAATGAGTAGGTGAGCTTTTATCCTTATGCTCTGTGCGAAGGTAGTCTAAAAAATAACGATTGAGAACTCGATTTTTGGCAGAAACATGAAATTGTGTCCTACCAGAATGTACGACAACATTGGGGACTACATGGTACGATAAAATCTTCTTGAGAGCCTTCTCTCCAAATGGAGAAAACAAGAAAAGTTGAAGATTCTTGGGCAAGGCCTCAAAAGCACGGTTGGTAGGGGCGAATGCAGTCATCAGACGCGAACCTTCGAATCCCTTGTGATGGATGTAGCGAAAATCGAGTGCTTCGGTCAACCCTGACCGCTGAAGAGCAGACGTCTGTTGAAGGTAAATCAGACTGGGTGCGAAAAAATGAAACAAGAGGTTTACAAAGGTGGAGAAAAAGTGTGGAACCATGTAAAGGCCCTGGAAAATAGATGGAGGGGGGAGGAGCGGATAGTTGACTACGTGAATGATACCTGACGAATGCATTGTGAACACCCCAACACAAACAAAAGTGAGACAAAATTTACCATTTGATGCCTTGACATTTGGTCTGATAATTTTGGTGTAAAAGTTGATAGATGTACGTGGGGGGATGATGGTTTGCTCGACCCTCAAGCGCTGTGGTTGAGAGTCCAAAACACCAGGGATAATAAGGCTTGTTGGGTAAGTCGAATTATGTCCAAGGTTGATGATGTCATAGGCAGCTGTGGGGATGATGTGATATTCCAAGATGGCGCGCAAAATGAATTTGAGTATCTTCTTTCGTTTCTCATCATCGTACTCATCTGTGGCAGGCTGAGACTTGGAGAAATCCAAAATATCAAGCAGACGAAGAGCTTCTGCTAGATCTGTTGGTCCGGGTAGACACGTCTCATATGTATCAAAGTCGGGGGACAATCCATGGAGCATCAAATCATCCTTATGGTGGGGCAAAGCGCTGTCAGGAGGCGCAAAGAAGGACAAGCTAGCAAGGAAGAGATGTGAAAAAGTAGAATGAGTGACGGGACTAGTGGAATTATTTACTGTGCGGACGAATCGTTGAGCAATGAAGCTACCCCGTCGACAAAATTGATTGCTTTGGTAAGTCGCGAAAACCTTGTTGAAATGTAAGAATGAGGTTAGGGTGCGGAAATCAAGTAAGGACTTTATATTGCTGCTGAGTACTTGGTAAATTGTGCCAGGAGAGTGTTCAGCTATCAGAGGTTGTTGTTCAGGGACGTCAAGATGAATTCCTAATATAACGATGGGCAGGGCAGCCAGAAAAAGTGAGAACCACATTATGGTCGAACTTGAGTGAGTAGTTAGACATTTACTTAAGGCGTCTAGGTATGTAATAAACAAACAAAGTCATCAATGATGAAATTCAACTTCAAATTCAAAACACCGCTTAGACCCGCTCCCAGATCTATGAGAGGACCCCGGATAATGTCAAGAAAGGTCTGATCTGAGATTGGGGGTTTTTGTCGGGACAGGTTTTGAGAAATTTGTCGGGATTCTCCCTGACCTGCCGTTTTTTTCAAAAATTTGTCGGGACATCGGATCTGACCCATTTCGGGTCCAAATTTTGTCGTGATCGGCTGATCAGACCTCTAGAGGACGCAGAAATGGCCCCAGGTGTTCAAAAACACATCAGAAAC
>Ga0193743_1001126_pt1 | contig 20314 bp, 14 predicted proteins | sample L2c2metaG_FD_143038 | JGI IMG/M metagenome (GOLD analysis project Ga0193743, IMG submission 143038) | Soil microbial communities from a riparian zone of the East river system, Colorado, United States - L2c2 | ecosystem: Environmental > Terrestrial > Soil > Riparian zone | place: USA: East River... | reverse complement strand
GTGGGTTCTCAAGGTCGACGAGCGTCTCGCCGATGGTGATCCCGGTGACGCCGGCGATGGCTACGATGTCGCCGATCTCCGTCTCGGTGATGTCGGTGCGCTTCAGTCCTTCGAAGGAGAAGAGCTTGGTGATCCTGGTCTTCTGCAGAGCACCATCCCGCTTGGAGATGTTGATCTCATCGCCGGTCTTGAGTGTGCCGTTGAAGACCCGCGCGATGCCGAGGCGGCCGAGGTAGTCCGAGTAGTCGAGGTTCGTGACCTGGATCTGGAGTGAGCCCTTCGGGTCGCCGGTAGCAGGCTTCAGCGCGCTGAGGATGGTTTCAAAGAGCGGCTGCAGGTCGGTGCCGGGGGTGTCGAGGGAGAGCGAGGCGGTGCCTTGCTTCGCGTTGGTATAGAGCACCGGGAAGTCGAGCTGATCTTCTTCCGCATCGAGATCGATGAAGAGGTCGTAGACCTCGTTCAGGACTTCCTGCGCGCGGGCGTCGGGGCGGTCGATCTTGTTGATGACCAGGATGGGGGGCAGCTTGGCTTCGAGGGCCTTGGAGAGCACGTATCGGGTCTGGGGCAGCGGACCTTCCGAGGCGTCGACCAGCAGCATGACGCCATCGACCATCTTGAGGGCGCGCTCGACCTCACCGCCGAAGTCGGCGTGGCCGGGGGTGTCGACGATGTTGATCTTGGAATCCTTGAAGTGGATTGCTGTGTTCTTGGCCAGGATGGTGATGCCGCGTTCTTTTTCGAGCTCGTTCGAGTCCATGACGCGCTCGATGACGGTCTCGTTGCTGCGGTAGGTGCCTGCCTGGCGGAGCATTGCATCGACCAGGGTGGTCTTGCCGTGGTCGACGTGGGCGATGATGGCGATGTTGCGGATAGTGCTGGACACGGTGGTGCTTTCTCTCTTCCTTGCTGCGTTTCTTTTGGGACTCGGAGGGGGATCCCCTCCCCCCTCCCGCTGCGGGAGGCCGGCTCATAAGCTCTTGCGATACAGGTACTTAGACCCTCTTCGGAGGGCTAAATTCGTCTTTCCAAAGAGCTTACCCGTAAATTCGTCATTCCATTCCGCTTAGGAGCTCACCTTTTGCAAGATGTGCTGATATTTGCGCTGCTGGGGAATGACTCTATTTCTAGTGTAGCGGACTCAGATTAAAAAACGGCACGATTTGCGAAGATCGTCGTACCGAGGTCATTGCGCGTCCCCAATCCGGGAGTGATCTTTAAAAAGCCTTTACCAGATGCTTTTCAAGCTCCAGGCTTGCTGCTGGATGATCCGCCATGGGCCGCCGAGGGTGATAGCTACGGCTGGTTCCATCGGTGTTCTTGCGTAGTAGCGGCGAGTGATGGCGTGGTGGTGGTTGATGAAGATCTCGGCGACGGAATGATCGAAGAAGATGTGAATGTCGAGCGGAAGGTCGTTCGTCAGAGGGATTTCGGTATCGCCGATACGAAGGACATTCGGTGACTGCTGCATGGAATCACGCAGGAGTAGAGCGGCCCCCTGACGATCCACGAAGGACTGGTCGAAGAAAGGCTCGGAGGAAGGCTGGAGGGTGAGGCGGATTTCCTGCGCGGCGGTGGGAAGGCGCTTGACCGCCGACCCGGTGCGGGAACCGGTGCGGAGGGAGGCAACCTCCGCTGCAGGCTCCATGACGAGCGCTCCGTTCTGAATGGAAAGGCGTCGCGGGAGAGACATCATGCCGGACCAGCCGGCGGCGGCGTATTCGGCTTGTGGACGCGTCTCGGTGATCCATCCCCAGAGGATGCGATTGCCCCGCGCATCGAGCTGGGATTTGGGCGCGTAGTAGGCGCCGTGGTCAAGCAGGCCTTCACTCTCCGCGTGAAAGAGCATGGTCGCCGGGTCGAGTGTGCCGATCTGCCAGAGGGTACGGCGCTCCGTGGAATGGATGAGCACGTGTTTCCCGTCTAGCGGGAAGAAATCGGGGCACTCCCACATTTCGCCGCTGTCGACCGGGTCGGTACCCTGCTTGCCGTTCGGGCTGCCCTGCGCCATAGGGTGGAGATACTCCCAATGGCGAAAGTCGGCGGAGCGATAGAGGAGGACGCGGCCACCGGCACCTCGTTCGCCCGAGGCAACGATGAGGTACCAATGGTCTCCCTCCCGCCAGGGTGAAGGATCACGAAAGCCGACGACCTTCATCCCGGCTGGCGGAGCGGGGATGACCGGCTGAGGCAGCTTGCGCCAGTGGAGCAGTGCGTCGTCCGCTGCGACCGCCATGCAGACGGATTCGCGCAGCGGCGGATTGGAATCGGCGAGCGTGGCCTGGTCGGGCGTGGAGTTGACGACACCCGTGTACAGGAAGGTGGGCTTGCCATCGACAATGGCGGCGGTACCGGTCCAGCAGCCCTGGGCGTCGGGACCGCCGGGGGTGGGTGTGAGCGCGACGGGCTCGCGATGCCAACGCACCATGTCCGGAGATGTGGCGTGCGCCCACAGCTTTACCGCGGACACCGGCTCGTCGTTGTACTGCAGGAACATGTGGTAGCGGCCCTTCCAGAAGATGGGGCCGCAGGGATCGTTCATCCAGCCATGCCTGGGCAGCAAATGATATTGCGGACGCATGGGGTCTGTGGACTTTTGGGGGGCGATGGCAGTGTCCCAGGGCGATACTGCGTCGAGCCCAAGTGCGGGCAGGGTGCGGGTGAGCGCGGCTCCGGTGGTGAGGGCGAGGCCGGTGAGGATGTGGCGGCGGGTTGTGGGGCGTGGGCTCATGCTCACCTCGTGCGACGGCGCGTTGTGATCGACGCGTGACGACTCTGCATCCAACAAGTGGTGCAATGAACGTTAGTTGTTCATCTCTTCAGAAACAAGCAGGCGCTCGAAGCGCGACTCTGGCGGGCTCTCTACATCAAAGGAGATCAGGGAGCGATCCCTCAGCTGAACATGCGCGGATTCATTGGTATCGTCGCCGCTGTTGTCCTGTTGTTTCTTGCTGCTCAACTGTTTCGGCCGACGATTGAGCACCCACCGGTGACGGCGGAGATTCAGGCGCCGCCGGAAGTGAAACAGATTCTGCGGAACTCCTGCTTCAACTGCCACTCGAACGAGACGCGGTTGTCGTGGTTTGACCAGCCGGCTCCGGCGTACTGGCTGGTGGCGCGCGATGTGCGGATGGCACGATCGCGGTTGAACTTCTCGGAGATCGGCAAGCTGCCGCCGGCGAAGCAGCGCGGAATGCTGTTTGAGGCCGTGAACATGATCCAACTGGGCGCGATGCCGCTGCCGCGCTATCGGCGGTTGCATCCGGAGGCGACGGTGACCGCCGCGCAGTTGGAGACGCTGAAGGCCTATCTGAATCCGTTTGCGACGCTGCCGCCGAGTGCGGCACCGGCACAAGCACCATCCATACAGACCGCGGATGTTGCAGCGCATGCTCAGCCGGAGCTGAATGGGCTGGCGTTCTTCCCTGACTATAAAAACTGGCGCGCGATCAGCTCGACCGACCGCGGAGACAACGGCACGATGCGGGAGATACTTGGCAACGACATTGCGGTGCGCGCGATTGCCAGCAAGCAGATCCAGCCATGGCCGGATGGCGCGGCATTCGCGAAAGTCGCATGGCAGGCGGTGCCGGATGCGCAGGGAGTTCTGCGCACGGGGAAGTTTTTGCAGGTGGAGTTCATGGTGAAGGGCAAGACGAAGTACGCATCCACGGCGGGCTGGGGCTTTGGGCGATGGCTAGGCCCGGAGTTGAAGCCTTATGGGAAGGATGAGCACTTTGCCGGCGAGTGCGTGAGGTGCCACAGGCCGGTGCGCGACAACGACTTTGTGTACACGATGCCGATTCTGCGGACGGCACAGCAGGAGGGACAGTGATGCGCACACGCAGGATGATGGCTGCCGTCGCTGCACTGCTGTTCATAGCAGGTTGCTCGCATCGCACGCCGACTGAGCGCGATCTGTTCAATGTGGATGCGGCGCTGCCGGCGGGGCTGCCGGTGCACCCGCTGGCGTGGCAGGTGATCACGTCGAGCATTGACCGCGAGCACCACACGATGACGACGCTGTTCGGCAACGATTCCGCGGTGACGAGTGCAAGATCGGCAACTGATTCAATTGCATATCCCGCTGGCTCACAGCTGGCGCTGGTGACGTGGACGCAGCGGAACGACGAGCACTGGTTCGGCGGGCGCATTCCGCGGCGGTTTGTTTCGTTGGAACTAGTGACGGTGGCTGCCGGGACCGGCGGCAAGACGCCGGCGAAGTATGAACGATACGGACCGGATGGGCGGCTCTTGACTGGCTCGGATCAGGATGCTGCGCGCGGGGAGGCGATCCTGGCAGAGCGGGCTTCGTTTATGCCATGACGGCTAGCCCGGGAGCCAATGTGATTCCGGTCTGCATGCGTCTGAGAATGGCTGCTGGGATTTGTCTACGCGGGGATGATCTTTTCGCGACGCAGGCGGTCGAAGAGATCGAAGAAGGATGCGCGAGTCTCCTGATAGAGAGTGAACCCAAGAAGTCGGCTCTTCGTCATGTCATTCACGCACTCCAACTGGCGTCCCAGGTCGCTGTCTGTGTGCCACCAGGAAGCGAGTATGTCGACGTCGCGCTCCGCGAGAGAGTACTTGTCGGCGATGGACTGCCAGATGCTAGCCGCATCTGAGAATTTGGCCGCAAGGGGCTGTATGGGGTCCGGAGGGCCGGCAGGCTCGACACCGAAGTAGGAAGCGATTTGCGGCCACAGCCACCGCCAGCGGAAGACATCGCCATTCACGACATTGAACGCCTGACCATGGGCTTCCTGAGTCAACGCTGCCCACTCAAGATGCTTTGCAAGGAGCCGTGCGTCCGTCACGTCGGTGAGTGCATTCCATTGCAGGTGGGAGCCAGGAAAGACGAAGGGTTGGCCGGTCTCGCGGCAGATGGTGGCGTAGACCGCGAGCGTTACGCCCATATTCATGGCATTGCCCAGCGCATATCCCACGATGCTGTGGGGACGGTGAACGCTCCAACTGAAGCCGCGACGTTCTGCCGCGGCGAAGAGAATGTCCTCCTGGGTGTAATAAAAGTTTTCGCCAGGAAGCCTGGGGGTGTCCTCGCGAAAGGGCGTCTCGGCGGCGGTTTGGCCGTAGGACTCGAACGGACCGAGGTACTGCTTGGTTCCTGTGACGAGAGCGGCGTGCGCCAAACTCTTTGCTTCGTCGAGCGCGGCGAATAGATTGCGCGTCATGGCGCCGTTGACGCGGACGTTTTCAGCTTCTGTCGGCTGACGCAACCAGGTGGTGAGAAATACATGTGTCGGGTCGACGCCTGCGAGCGTGGTTTGCACGGATATCTCGTCGCGCAGATCCGCCGCTAAGGGAATGACGCCCCCGGTGGCCGCTGGTTTTCGGGCCAGTCCGTAGACGCGCCAGCCACGATCGACGAGATGCGCGGCGAGGTTGCCGCCGACAATGCCGGTAGAACCGACGATGAGCGCGGTGCGCGCTTCGGGTGAGGGTGGGGACTGCGATGTCGCGTTCGTGCGAATTGCCATGCCTCTAGGGATGTCTGGACCATCTGGAATGATTCAGGAGACCAGAGGCTGGAAGGCAGCTGCGACGCGATTTTTTTATCCGCGCGCGACGTGCCGGTATTCGGGAGCGAAACCCAAGTGCCGGGCGTGATCCAGCAGGCGGTTGAAGTCTAACGAGATCGTGGCTCCTGCCCTCTGCGTGACTTCGTCTTCGATGGGGAGATCGAAGTCGTCGGCTCCGTAGCGGAGGCCTTCGAGCGCGCCCTGGTTTTGCGTGAGCACCGAGGTGCGGATGCGCGGGATGTTGTCGAGATAAATGCGGGAGAGCGCGAGGTGGCGCAGGTACTCCTGCGTGGTGATTTCAATTCCGCCGAACTGGGTGAAATACGGCTTGAAGGTCCAGCAGAGGAAGCTTTGCAGGCCGCCGCCTAGTGATGCGACTTCGTCCTGGAAGGCGCGGGTGCGCTCGAGGTGCTCGATGCGCTCGTCGAGGGATTCGTCGAAGCCGATGACCATCGTGGCTGTCGTCTTGAGGCCGGCTTCGAGGATGGCGCGCTGGGCGGCGAAGTACTCCGCTACGGTGTACTTGAATTTGGAGTGGCGGCTGCGGAAGTCTTCGGTGAGGATCTCCGAGCCGCCACCGGTGATCCAGCGGACGCCTGCAGCTTTGAAACGCGAGGCGGCCTCGGCGTAGGTCAACTTCGCGTGGTCTGCGAGGTAGAGGAACTCGGCGATAGTGAGCGCGTAGAACTCCAACGTGTCGCCGTAACGGTGACGAATGGCGGAGAAGAGATCGCAGTAGTAGTCGAGCGGGAGATGCGGGTTGAAGCCGCCGTTGAATGCTGCGAGATCGCCGCCGAGAGCGAGTAGCTCATCGAGCTTGGCGAAGACATCTTCCTGCGGGAGGACGTAGCCACCATCCTGGCCGGGGAGCTTGTAGAAGGCGCAGTAGTCACACTGGGCGACGCAGACGTTGGTGTAGTTGATGATGCGCATCACCATGTAGGTAGCGCGGCCGGCGGGGTGGAAGCGGGCGCGGACGATCGATGCCAGGTCGCGGAGTTCGGCGTCCGTGGCGTGTTGCCAGAGATGGCTGGCGTCGTAGGGCGTGATGCGTTGGCCGCTGTGCACCTTCGCGGCTATGGCGTCCGTGATGGGATTGGCGAGGGTGGCCACCTGTTTATTTTACGGCGTTGAATCGGTCGCCCTTCGGGCGGCTGAATTGCATGAGAACAACCCGGATTGGTGGTAAGTGCGGACTGCAGGTCCTTCGCTGCGCTCAGGATGACAGCTAGGAGGGATTGGATGGAGGCGCGGGCGAAGCTACGGGGAGTTGGCGAAGCGTCTCGAGGTCCTTGGGAAGAGACTTCCATTGCTTCTTCTTGAGGAGGAGATCGCCGGGGGCGGAGCGGGCGAAGTAGTGCTCGACGTCGGCGCGAATGGCGGGGTCGATGGGTTGCAGGCTGGGCTTCTGATCTTGCGGTTGTGCGGCGGGCTGGGCCGGGCTGGGAGCTGCGGGTGCGGGCTGAGGTGGTGGCGTAGATGTGGCGCCTTGGGGCTGATTGGCGGCAGGCTCGGGACCAAAGGTCGTGGGACTAACCCAGGGCGCAGACGGCGTGGGCGGAGGGGCCGGCGGCCGCGGCTTGACCAGCAGAGCCAGGTAGCGGGCGTAGGTCTGGTCGGCGAGCGCGTATTCGGCCGGTGCGGTGGGCTTGCCGGTGTCGAGGTCCAGCGAGGCAAGCTTGAGTGAGGGCTGGTCTGGCGGCTCGGCACGCAGAGTATCCAGATGACGGTGATACTGATCGACCACGCTGTCCATGCCGGAGAGGAAGGTCTTCTGAGTGTCGGCGCTGGGCACGCGCAGGGACAGGTCTTTCAGCGGCCCAATTTTGGGAACGAGCTTGAGCAGGAAGGCGAGAACACGGGTGCCGATACCCGGACGCCGGTAGCTGTTGCCGAAGCGCTTCTGGTAGTCGGCCTTGCTGAGCCGGTAGGTCAGCTTTTTGGGCACGAAGGTGGGATCGGCCTGCTTCATTTTGTCTCCATAGTTGGAGATGGCGACCTGCGTCATCTTCGGCAGAAGTGTGCTGACCGTCCTGCGATAGGTACCGATGGCGAGGTCTTCTTTGGTCAGCACCTGATTCAGGGGCACGCCATAGGTGTCCTGGAAGGCGCGCTCGAAGACGGGCTTGGCCACCTGAAAGCCGATGAAATCGTGGAAGGCCTCGGGAGCGTAGCGCTGCTGCACCACTTCGAGGACGTCGAAGCCAAACTCGGTCTGCAGGTGGGCTTCCGGGTCGTCGTCGTACGTGACGATGGGGCCATAGCGGCGGCGCAGCCTGGGATATTCGCTGGCCGTGGCCCGGTTGACGGCGGGGTGGCCGAGTGTGTCCGAGGTGTAGTGGGCAAGCGCGCCAAGAGCGAAGGCGTACTCGTCCGGATTCTGGGCCTCGCGAATGAGATTGGAGACGAAATCGCCAGAGCGGACATAGTGCAGCATGTCCGAAAGAAGCTTGCTGCCGAAGGGGTAGTAGCCGATGTCCTGGATGATGGCGCCGCCGTAAGCGTAGGCGTGCGCTTCGCGGATCTGCTCCGGCGTGATGCCGGCATAGCGGCGGCGGAGCAGCGGGGCGATGTGACTCTTCCATGCAAGGTCGACCACTTGTTCATGGGATAGGACGGAGTAGGCGCGCGCCGGCTGTGGGGGCACCACGAGAAGTAGCACGAGCGCTAGGGCGAGAAGGCCGCGACAACGGGCGGGACGATTTCGCATACCGGATGATTTCGATGCACGGTGGGAAGACAAAACGTGCGCCAGCGGATTATTGCATGCGTGCAATGCCGGCATGCCCCAAAGCAGTTGCAAACAGTCCCGCGTGGCCGGACGGACGTGGCAAAAGCACTTTGGTGTTCGGCAGCCTACATTTATGCTGAATCGTAAGCGCCCACGTTGCCGCTGCCCAGACCACATTGTCAGAGGAGAGGAATGTCAAACGAACAGCGGAATTTTCTTGCCCTTCCGTATGAAGAGCTGGAAGAGCTGAACCTGAAGGCTAAAGCCCAGCGGCGGGATCGCGTGGCGACGGACAAGGTTCGAGAAGAGCGCCTGAAGTACCTGACGGACGAGAAGCGGATCAAGGCAGTGACAGTGATGTTCAGCGACCTGGAAGGCCGCCTGCACATGCTGGATTACGACAAGAAGTTTTTGATCAAGAGCTGGGACAACCTTACCTTCGACGGATCCTCGATCCGTGGGTTTACGGCGCAGCGCGAGAGCGATTTGCGGCTGTTCCTGGACTGGGGCTCGTTCTACTGGGTGCCCGAAGACTTCTTTGGCGGCGGCAAGGTGCTGGTGTTCGCAGACGTGATCGACAAGGGCGGCGAACCCTACTCCGGCGATGTGCGAGGCGTGCTGAAGAAGTTTGCGGACAAGAAGTTCGAGACGGATGGCTTCACGCTGAACGCCGCGAATGAGATTGAGGGCTTCCTGTTCCAGGGCGTGGATGCGGAGCAGCACTTCTACCAGAAGCAGCGCTTCGATTACGTGAACACTGGCGGCTACTACCACTCACTGCCCGGCGATCCGCTCCGTACCTTCATCGACACCGCAGCCGAAGTGCAGCGCGCGCTGGGCTTCGAAAACGAGAAGGACCATCCTGAAGTGGCACCGTCGCAGTTCGAGATCAACTACAGCTACGGCGATGCGGTGGGGGCGGCGGACCAGATTCAACTCTATAAGCTAGTCTGCCGGCAGGTGGCGACCAGGATGGGGCTGACGGCCAGCTTCCTGCCCAAGCCGGTGGTGGGAGTGAACGGCAGCGGCATGCACACGAACATCTCCGTGAGCAAAGGCAAGAAGAACCTGATGTGGGATCCGAAGGGGCAGGAAAAGCTGAGCGCCTTCGGCTGGGGCTTTGTGGACAAGATCCTGACCCACGGCAACGACCTGTGCCTGCTGCTGAATGCGAGCGTGAACGCATATCGGCGGCTCGATCCGCACTTTGAGGCGCCGAACCAGATCAAGGCATCGGCGACAGACCGGGGCTCGATGGTGCGCATCCCGATCGGCAACGAGAAGAGCATGCGCGTGGAGGTGCGTTCGGTGAGCCCTGATGCAAATCCATACCTGGTGCTGTACTCGATCTTCAAGACCGGTCTGGACGGGACTACGTCGAAGATTGCGAACTTGCGCCAGGCGGAGCGCTATCTGCCAGACAACATCTACTCGGCGCTGGAGGACTTCCGCAACGCAACCTGGACGACCAAGCTGCTGGGCGAGGATGTGAAGGCGCGCTATGCGGACCTGAAGCAGGCTGCGGCAGATCGCTGTCCGCGATTGCTGGGGACATTCGTGAAGGTGCCGGAGGTGCAGTACCACCACGACGTTTACAACCAGTATTTGTGGAACTATTTCTAGACCGAAGTACGGCTAGATTCGATGCGAGGGGAGAGCGGGCCACTGCTCTCCCCTTTGATTTTTGTGGCGATCTGGAGCTGTCGCCATTCGTAACTGAACGAAAAATTTAGTTACGGCAACGCCAACTACTTTATGGATATACTCATGGCCGCATTCTCGGAGGGCCGTCAGAAAATCCGGCCCCGCGCCATGAGGTTACACTTGTACCGCTCCTTTGTTTCTGCCCTGCTCTTTCTGGCGTGTCTTTCGAATCTGCCTGCCCTGGCACATGCGCAGGGGACAACGCCGTCACAGACCAATGTTCTGGGAATCAGCCCTGGCAAACAGACGACCCTCGCGGTCAGCGTGCGTGCCGCCGCGTCGGTGCCGCCGCCATTTCCGCGTCCCACCGGCACGGTGACCATTTACAACGGGACCTCGGCAATCGGCTCGCCCGCAGCGCTGAGCGCGAACAGCGGATTCACGAGTGCAAGCTTTGCTCAGGTCTTCGGAACGCCCGACGCATCCCTAACAGCGGCGGCGAGCAGCGCGGTGTGGGGTGACTTCAACGAGGATGGCGTCGCGGATCTTCTGGTGTATGGCGCCGTTCCAGGAGGCGGCCAGCCGGGAGTGGTGGTGCAGGATTTTGTAGCGAAGGCGCACCCCTCCCCAACGCTCAACCTTCCCTCGTATATGCCGCTCGCGGCGCAGCAATTGGCACTGCCGCTGCCAACACAGGCTGGCGCGGCATTAGCTGTGCTGGATGTGGACGGCGATGGGCATCTGGACCTGCTTGCCGGTAACACTGTGGCGTATGGCAACGGGGACGGCACCTTCGGGCGCGTGACGATTCTGCCGGCGCTGGCTACCGGCTACAACCAGACTTATGCCGTGGATATCGACGGCGACGGGAAGATAGATATTGTTGCGGTGGACACACCGCCTGCAGTCAGCGCGCCGGGCACGGTGCAGTATGCGTTCACTGTATTTCACAACGGAGGCAGCGGCAGCTTCACCACGATGGGGCCGTATCCGCTGGCGCCGGCCTTCGCCGCTGGGTCAAGCGTCTCCTACAACATTTTTGGCTTGAGTTTCGCGGACCTGAACGGCGATGGACGCATCGATGTGCTCTCGCAGAACAATGCTGTCCCGGCGGGGAACGCGGCGAGCGGGAACGTCCTGAACGTCATGCTGAACCTTGGCACGGGATTCGGCGCACCGCAGACGATCGATACGAGTGCAGTGCCAAACCTGGCATTCGCATCGACTGCCTTTGCCGATCTGAATAACGATGGGAAGCAGGACCTGGCGTTCAGCTACCAGTCAAACAACTTGAACAACGGCGTGGCGACCCTGCTGGGAAATGGCGACGGTACGTTTGCTCCGCCGGTGAACTTCCATATCGGAAGCGCGAACGCCACCGGTAGTGCGTTATTGCCCCTCGTCACGGAAGATGTCGACGCGGATGGCAACGCGGATGTCGTACTGGGCAGTGGTGCTCTGCTGCAGGGGAAAGGCGCCGGCACGCTGACCGCGGGAATGCCGTTGTTTACCAGCACGGTGGCTCCGGGAAATGCGCCGCCTGCCTATGCATTGCTGACCGCACCGGCGACCGCCTCCATTCCGCGCGGCGAGAATGCTCCATTTTTTGCCCTGGTTTTCGTGAACCTGCAGTCGGGGGCGAATGCGGTGTTCATTCCGAATATCGGAAGCGGCGCGGAGCCTGCGCTAACGCTGATGCCCGGCACCTATTCGCTTACCGCGCATTACTCGGGTGACGCTACGTATGCCGCATCGGTTTCGGGCACATTCAACCTGACGATTGCCCAGATTACGCCGAAGGTTACGTTGACTTCGTCGGCAAACCCTATCTACGCGTCGCAGCCGGTTACGCTTACCGCGACGCTGAACAATCCCACGATTACGGGCAGCATCACGTTCGTTGATATATCCAAGAACGATGACAATCCGTTGGACCCGATGGCTGGGACGACAGAGGGGGTGCTGGGTACAGGGACGATATCGAATGGTATCGCCAGCCTGACCGCGACGCTGCCCATAGGCGGCACCCACACCATCCTTGCGGTCTACGGATCGGACATCTACGCACCGATTGCGCAGGCGCAGTTGACGGAGATCGTAAATATACCGTTCACGATCAACGTCAGCAGCACCGGTATTTCGCTGACGGCATCTCCCGGACAGACCGTTACCGCAACACTTCCGATCCAGGGGCTGGGCGGCTTTACCGGGCAGGTCACACTGGGGTGCGGCAGTGACGAGCCGGTGTGCAGCATCAGCCCTGCGACGGTCAACATCACGGGGACAGGCACGACAAATGTCACAATGACAGTAACGGCGGCAGCCGCAACAGCCACAAATGCCGCGGACAGACGGTTTGGGAGTATGACGCTAGCGTGCGGCATTCCGCTATTTGTCCTGCTCGGCTTTGCCGGTCGCGGACGACGGCGAGTTCAGTTCCTCGTCTTCGCGCTGGCGCTGTGCGTTGTTCCCTTCACCGGATGCGGCGGTGGGGGCAGCAGTTCCTCAGCCCCGTCCCCGTCCAACGATCTGAAGGCTGGCACCTATCCGTTCAACATCACGGCCGCCTCCGGGCAGAACGTGCAGGTGTTACAGGGCACGTTGACCGTCCAATAGTCCAGCGCACGAGGGCGCGGCAGGTTGGTCTGTCGCGCCGACCCTGATACAACAAAGGCACGACACAGGCCGAAGAGGTCTTCGCCCAACTCTTGTCGTGCGAGTGGACATGGCTGCGATCGAAAAAGGAGCGAACCGACGGTTGCGGGTGGCGATCGCGGGCTTTGGCACGGTGGGATCCGCGGTGGCGCGGATCCTGATCGAGCAGAGCAGCGGGACTTCGTCATTTGAGCTAGCCTGCATTCTGAACCGGCGCATTGCCGAGAAGCGCGTGGACTGGGTGCCCTACTCCGTGCGCTGGACGGACAACGTTGATGATGTCCTGGACTCGGATATCGACGTGTTCGTGGAGTTGGTGGGCGGTCTCGATCCGGCGGGGACGTGGGTGCGGCGTGCGCTGGCGAGCGGCAAATCCGTCGTGACGGCGAACAAGGCGCTGATTGCTGCCCAAGGCGTCGAGTTGAGCGAGCTTGCGTGCCGACACCGCCAGCACCTGGCCTATGGGGCGTCGGTAGCGGGTGGTGTGCCGGTGCTCTCGGGGTTGCAGGAGGGGTTGGCGGGCGACCAGCTGCTGCGGGTGAGCGGCATCCTGAACGGGACTTGCAACTACATCCTGACGCGCATGGAGCAGGCGGGCGTGTCGTTTGCCGATGCGTTGCTGGAAGCGCAGCGCGCGGGCTTTGCCGAGGCAGACCCGAGCGCCGATGTGGATGGTTACGATGCGCGCGCGAAGATCACGATCCTGAGCCGCGTGGCGCTAGGCGCGGATGTCGATCTGGAGACGGTGGTGTGCCGGTCGATCCGGCCAATCACGGCAGTGGATCTGCGTTATGCGGCGGAGCTGGGCTGCACCATCCGACAGATCTCGCATGCAGAGGTGCAGGAGGACGGGCTGCACATTGCCGTCCAGCCGATGCTGGTGGAGCGCACGCTGCCGCACGCGCGCGTGGCGGGGCCCCAGAACATTGTTGTCAGCTCGGGACGCTACGGCGGCGAGACGACCTTCTCCGGTAACGGCGCGGGCGGCAATCCCACTGCCGTTGCCGTGGTCAGCGACCTGGTTGCGCTGGCGCGGCTGGGGACGATCTCTTCCGAGTCGATGAGCCCGGCGCTGAAGAAGATGACCGCGTCCAGCCAGTTCGTGATGCCGCACTACACGCGTTACCTGGTGCGCGACCGGCCGGGAATTCTCGCGGCGATCTCGCAGGTGCTGGCGACGTATGCAATCAATGTGGATGCTGTGATGCAGCTGCCCGGGCATTTGCGGGAGGCACTGCCTTTTGCCATCACGCTGGAGCCGTGCAGCCAGCAGGCGCTGGATGCGGCGCTGGCGGAGATTGGCAAGCTGCACTTCCTGGCACAGCCGCCGCTATGCCTGCCCATTCTGAGGAAAAGAGCGTGACCCACCTGCACTGCATTGGCGCCGCGTGCGGCGCGACGTTTGACCTGCACACACCGCTCATGGCGTGCCCGAAGTGCGGCGAGCTGCTGGAAGTGGTGGTCGACACTCCCAACGCAGATGCGGCCGCGCTGAAGTTGCTGTGGTCGGAGCGGCGGCGCTCGTTTGCAGAAATAGATGCGAGCGGCGTGTGGCGCTTCCGTGAGGCACTGCCGCAGTACGCGGCTGAGCATGTTGTCACCTTGCGCGAGGGGAATGTCCCGATGGTGCGCGCGCAGCGCGCAGCAGAGTTTGCCGGGGTAACACATTTGCACTTCAAGCATCTGGGTTGGAATCCGACGGGCTGCTTCAAAGATCTGGGCATGACGACGGGCATGACCGAGGCCCGCTATCTGGGCGCGAAGGTAGTCGCCTGCGCTTCCACGGGAAACACGGCAGCGTCGCTGGCGGCGTATGCGGCGCGCGCTGGCGTGGTGGGCCGGGTGTATCTACCCGCGGGCCAGGTGTCGATGAACAAGCTGGCACAGGCGCTGGATTTTGGCGCGGAGATTGTGGAGGTCAACGGCAGCTTCGACGATGCGCTGAACACGCTGCTGGCGCTGCCCCCGGAAGAGGTCTACTTCCTGAACTCGGTGAATCCGTTTCGCATCGAGGGACAGAAGACGTGCATGTACGAAGTGATGGAGGAGCGCGGGTGGCGCGCGCCGGATTACCTGGTGGTGCCGGGCGGGAATCTGGGCAACAGCGCTTCATTCGGCAAGGCATTCGATGAGCTGCTGCGGTGGGGCCTGATTGAGCGTGCGCCCAAGATGATTGTGGTGCAGGCCGCAGGTGCAAATCCGTTTGCGCGGCTATGGCGCGAACGCGCGAAGAATCCAGACGCAGTGTTGCAACCACTCGATCCGGAGACGCGCGCGACGGCGATTCGCATCGGCAATCCGCGTTCATGGCGAAAGGCGTTGCACGGCGTGGAGTCGACGGGCGGACGCGTGATCGACGTGACAGATGAGGAGATCGGCGAGGCGAAGGCGGCGATTGGCCGCGATGGCATTGGGTGCGAGCCTGCGTCGGCGACGACGCTGGCGGGGCTGAAGAAGCTGCGCGAAGCGGGAGTGGTGGAGCGCGACGCAGAGGTGGTCGCGATGCTGACCGGTCACGGTCTGAAGGACACGGCATACATTCTGGAGCAGCATGGAGCGGGTGGACCGAATGGCGCAAACCAGGGCCAGCAGGAAGGCCACTGAGGAACAGCGATGCCAGACGACACCCTGATGGATTCCCTGCCGATCGGCGCTGAGCCAGCGGAGATCCATGTCCCGGGATCGATTGCGAATCTTGGGCCGGGGTTCGACACGCTTGCGGTGGCGGTAAATCTTTATCTGAGCCTGCTGGTGGAACGGCGCGAGGGACTGGATGGCGCGACGTTTGAGTTCGTTGGCTGCGAGCCAATGGGCGAGAACCTGATCCATGCGGCGTATGCGCAACTGCGCGAGGAGTATGCGCGCCCGCTGCCGTCAATCCATGTGGAGGTGCGGAGCCAGATTCCGCCGCGCTCCGGGTTGGGATCGAGCGCGGCGGCTACAGTGGCGGGATTACGATTGTTTGAAGTGGTGAGCGGTGTGGCGCTGGGACCAACTCCGTTGCTGGCGGTGGCGGCGGCGCTGGAAGGCCATGCGGACAATGTGGCCGCGGCGCTGCTGGGCGGGTTGACGGTAAGCTGCCAGACCGACGATGGCGGTGTGACCGCTGTCAGCTTGCCGTGGCCGGCGGCAATCCGGCTGCTGGTGTTGACGCCGGATTATGCACTGACAACGACGCGGGCTCGGGAGGTGCTGCCGGCACAGGTACCGTTCCGCGATGCAGTCAGCAACATGCAGCGGCTGGCGCTTCTGCTGTGCGCGCTGGAAAGCGAGCATCCGCAGAGTTTGCGAGTGGCGATGGTGGACAAGCTCCACCAGCCCTATCGAAAGGACCTCGTGCCAGGACTCGCAGACCTGCTGGAGCTGGAGCATCCAAAGCTACTAGGGGTGTGCCTGAGCGGCGCCGGACCTTCCCTGCTGGCGTTGACGGTGGGTGAGTCGCTGGAAGTGAAGGATCTGATCGAGCGAACCTATCGCAAGACCGGCAACACGTTTCGAACGCGATGGCTTAAGGGCGAGCAACCGTTTCCATGAGCAGTTGTTGCACGGCTGACGGGCGCTGTGTGTAGTGCAGGCGCGGCAGATCCTCGACCGCACGGCGCAGGGCGGTCTCCCATCGGGCGTGCAGCTCGAGAAGCTCAGGATCGTCGGCTGCGAATCGCCGATACTCCGTGAAATCGAGTGCGCCGTCGCGATAGACGAGCATCTCGAGCGGTGGTCCAACCGTGACGTTGGAGCGAATGGTGGCGTCGAAAGAGAGCATGGCGTAGAGCGCGGCCACGTCGAGCGGTGTCTTCTCATAGACGATGCCGCGGTCGAGGATGGGACGCCCGTATTTTGCTTCGCCAATCTGCAGGTAGGGTGAGTCCTGGGTGGCGCTGAGCGGGTTGCCCTGCGGGTAGATGCAGTAGAGGGCTGGGGGACCGCCTTTGACCTGGCCGCCGAGCAGCAAGTGGATATTGAAGTTGTAGTCGTCGCGCTCGAGTGCCGCGCGGTCCAGGTCGGAGACGCGGCGCACAGCATCACCCACGGCGCGCGCCGCAGCGTACATGGAGTCGGCCTGAGCGAGTCCCCTGCCCTGCTGGAAATCGTCCTGCAGCAACGTGATGGTGGACTGAGTGAGCGAGAGGCTGCCGCTGGTGAGCAGCGCGAATGCGCGGTCGCCGGGGAGAACGAAGGTGTGCATCTTACGGCAGACGTTGACCTGGTCATAGCCCGCGTTGGAACGGGAGTCCGAGGCCATGACGAGGCCTTCCCGTGTCATGATGCCGAGACAATAGGTCATGGGCTCCATACTCTCCCAGGCGGCACAGAAATGCTACCGGCAGGTTGAGAAAAGCGAGCGCAGAGGCAGCGTTCGTGGCATCCTACGAGCGGATTCCCTGTCAATGGTGTCGCCAACGTCTGTAAGGTGCGGCTTTTCTTGACGGAAAAGCCGCGTTTGCTTTTCTTTTCGCAACCAAGACTGAGAAAATCCGCTCTAAATCTCCTCAGAGACTACGTAAGACCCCCGCTCCGACCCGCGTCGCTCGAAGCGAGCTGAACTCCACCGAGGAAGGTACAGCTTCGCCGAATGAAGATTCGCCTGGGATACGACATCGCCTTTGAAGCGCCGCAGCAGGTCGCTGTGGTCGCCATGCTGCACGTGCATCCGTCGCGCGTGCCCGATCTGCTGGAGCCGGACGTATTGGAGACGAGCGCCGGCGTGACCAAGGAAGAGTACGCCGACAGCTTTGGCAATCTGTGCACGCGGCTGCTGGCGCCGGCGGGCGAGCTACGGCTGCACGGAACTACGTTGATTGAGGATAGCGGAGAGCCGGATGCTGCCGGGACGGGAGCCGTAGAGCATCCACCGGCGGAGTTGCCGACGGAGACCCTGCAGTTTCTGCTGGCCAGCCGCTACTGCGAGGTGGACCTGCTGTCACCGGTGGCGCATGACTTGTTTGGCGGCATTGAGCCGGGGTGGCCGCGGGTGCAGGCGATTTGCGGATGGGTGAATTGGAAGGTTGAGTTCGGGTATCAGTACGCGCGCTCGACCAAGACGGCGCTGGATGTTTATACGGAACGGCGAGGGGTGTGCCGCGACTTTCAGCATCTGGCGATCACCTTCTGCCGCGCGATGAATATTCCGGCGCGTTACGCCACCGGCTATCTGGGGGACATCGGCATCTACATTCCCCCAGCTCCGATGGATTTCAGCGCATGGTTCGAGGTGTATCTGGGCAATCGCTGGTGGACGCTGGACGCGCGGCACAATCAACCTCGAATTGGGCGCGTGGTGATGGCGACAGGACGCGACGCGGCCGATGTTGCGCTGACGACTGCGTTCGGCGCGGCGAACCTGAAGAAATTTTTGGTGGTGAGCGATGAAGTGACCGAGGCTGGGGAGATGCCGGCATGAGCCCCGATTCGATGAGTCCGGCGACAGAGTCCGGCCAGAGCCCGCTCTTTAGCGAAGCAGAGCACTTCCGCAACTCCATGCTGCGGAGATACAAACTGGGCGGTGCGTATGACGAGATGCTCACCGCAGAAGGCGAGATTCGGCCGCACTACCGGCGGCTGCTGGAGATGTTTGCCAACATGCCGGAAGGAGAGATTGAGCGCTGCAAGAAGGCGGCGGACCTTTCCTTCCTGACACAGGGCATCACCTTTACGGTGTACGGCGAGGAACAGGGCACCGAGCGGGTGTTTCCCTACGATGTAGTGCCGCGCGTCATCAGCAATGCGGAGTGGACACACATTGAACGCGGGCTGGTACAGCGTATCGCCGCGTTGAACATGTTCCTGCATGACGTCTACAACGATGGGCGCATCCTTGCCGATGGCAGGGTGCCGCGCGAGGTGGTGTACACGTGCCGCCATTTCCGCCGCGAGATGCGCGGACTGCAGGTGCCGCGCAACATCTACATTGCGGTGAGCGGCACCGACCTGCTGCGCGTGCAGTCGGGCGAGTTCGTAGTGCTGGAAGATAACCTGCGTGTGCCGAGCGGCGTGAGCTACATGCTGACCAGCCGGCGGGTGATGAAGCGCATCTTTCCGCAGCTCTTCCGCGCTTACGATGTGCGGCCGATCGAGCACTACTCGCAGGTGCTGCTGGCGACACTGCGTTCACTGGCGCCGGAGGGCAGGCCGGAGCCGACGATCGTGGTGCTGACACCGGGTGTCTTCAATTCCGCGTACTTCGAACATACGTATCTCGCGCGCCAGATGGGCATCGAGTTGGTGGAAGGGCGCGACCTGGTGATTCACGACAATGTCGTGTACATGCGCACCACGGCAGGGCTGAAGCGCGTCGATGTGATCTATCGGCGCGTGGATGACGACTTCATCGATCCGCTGGCGTTTCGCGCGGAGTCCATGCTGGGCGCGGCGGGGTTGTTCAATGCCTATCGCGCGGGCAATGTCACGTTGGCAAATGCATTCGGCACTGGGCTTGCGGATGACAAGGCGATCTACGCGTATGTGCCGGAGATCATTCGCTACTACATGGATGAGGAGCCGCTGCTGAACAACGTCGAGACTTTCCTGATGACGAACCCGGTGCATCGCCAGCACACGCTGGAGAACCTGGACAAGCTGGTGGTGAAGGCGGTAGGCGAGTCTGGCGGATACGGTATGTTGATTGGACCGCAGAGCACAGCGGCGCAGCGCGAGGAGTTTCGGCAGCGCATCGAAGCCGACCCGCGCAACTACATCGCGCAGCCGACGTTGGATTTTTCGCGCGCGCCATGCCTGATGGATGGAGGCATTCAGGCGCGGCATGTGGACCTGCGGCCCTACATCCTGTTCGGCGACAAGGCGACGGTGGTGCCGGGCGGGCTGACGCGGGTCGCGCTGAAGGAAGGATCGCTGGTGGTGAACTCGTCGCAGGGCGGCGGCAGCAAAGATACGTGGGTTGTGAACGATTAGAACCAGAGGAATCGAGAGATGCTTTCACGCGTTGCAGACTCGCTGTACTGGATGAGCCGCTACCTGGAGCGAGCGGAGCATACGGTGCGGCTGATCGACGTAAATATGAGCCTGATGCTGGACGAGGCCAGCACGACGGCAAATCTGAGTCTGGAACGACGCTGGAGGCGTGTGCTGGCATGCCTGGGGCAACCGGCGGAAATCGAATGGAGCGGCGATTTTTATAAGCTGACACACGAGCTGACCTTCAGCACGCGGAGCCATGCGGCAATTGTGAATTGCATTACAGAGGCGCGAGACAATGCGCGGCAGGTGCGCGATGAGCTGAGCTCCGAGCAATGGCAGCAGCTGAACCGGCTCTATCATCACATGACCGCCGCGCAGCGCGAGGTGAACTCTTACAACGCGTTAACCAGCTTTCTGCCAACGGTGGTGTACGACCTGCACCAGTTCCAGGGAGTGACCGACTCGACGATGAGCCACGGTGAGGGCTGGCAGTTCATCCAGCTCGGCCGGTACATCGAACGCGCGGCTGCCACAACGCGGCTGCTGGACGTCTACCATCGCGAGAGCCTTGAGCCGCCGACGGGGCCTGTTGGCGGTTACGAATTCCTGGAAGGCGCCGGCCTGCTCCGCTGCTGCAGCGCTTTTGAGGCTTACTGCAATGCATACACCGCGGACTTTACGCCGGAGCGCATTACGGAATTTTTGTTACTGAATCCGGACTTTCCGCATTCCGTGCGTTATTCGGTGGACTGCCTGCGGAGCGCGTTGATGGCGATTGGCGCGAAGAGTGGCCTGCATGTTGCAGACGAACTGGTGCGCGTCTCCGGGCGTT
>Ga0193743_1001125_pt1 | contig 20314 bp, 18 predicted proteins | sample L2c2metaG_FD_143038 | JGI IMG/M metagenome (GOLD analysis project Ga0193743, IMG submission 143038) | Soil microbial communities from a riparian zone of the East river system, Colorado, United States - L2c2 | ecosystem: Environmental > Terrestrial > Soil > Riparian zone | place: USA: East River... | reverse complement strand
TGCCCCCGGCCTGATCTCGGGCCGTCGGTAGAGGACGATCGTGCACGTTTCGGCTGCCCAATCGTTACCCGCTGCGGGTATACCGGAGGGTGGTCCAGCGGCTGAGCTGGATACAGGCAGGAGATTGTCATGAACATGATCGCTTCGACCGAGTATCTAGCCTTCGCCCCACCCACGGCGGTGAGCTGGTTCGCCTACATCATCATCGGCGGCATCGCCGGCTGGCTCGCGGGCAAGATCGTCAAGGGCGGCGGCTCAGGCATCCTGCTGAACATCGTCATCGGGATCATCGGCGGTTTCCTGGGTGGATTCCTGCTCGAGAAGCTCGGCGTGGACGTAATCGCGGGACGCAAATGGTTCACCTTCTTCACCGCACTGATCGGAGCCGTGATTCTGCTGTGGATCGTCGGCCTGGTGAGACGCAGCAGTAGCAGGTCTCGCTAGCGACGTGCCCTTGTGACCGCCTCCGGCACGATGTCGGCGTGGCGGGTGCGCCACCCTGGCCCGATGAGCACGGGTCCGCTCGAGCACGTGACCGCGCCGGTGCCGGAGCCGGCGCCCGACGAACTGCTCGTCGCGGTCGCGGTGTGCGGTGTCTGCCGCACGGACCTTCACGTCACCGAGGGTGACCTACCGGTCCACCGGAGTGGGGTCGTTCCCGGCCACGAGGTGGTGGGGGAGGTGGTGGCGGTCGGCCCTGCGGCCGGAGCCGATTTCTCCGTCGGCGACCGGGTCGGCATCGCCTGGTTGCGACACACCTGCGGACATTGCAGGTATTGCGTGCGGGGCCGCGAAAACCTCTGTCCGGAGTCCCGCTACACGGGGTGGGACGCCGACGGCGGATACGCCGAGTTCGCCACCATCCCTGCGGCTTTCGCGCACCAACTACCGGACGGCTACACCGACGCCGAGCTGGCGCCACTGCTGTGTGCGGGCATCATCGGTTACCGGTCCCTGATGCGGGCCGAGCTACCCGAGGGCGGCCGGTTGGGGATCTACGGGTTCGGCGGCAGCGCGCACATCACCGCTCAGGTCGCGCTGGCTCTTGGCGCCGAGGTCCACGTGATGACGCGCGGTGAGCACGCAAGGGAACTGGCCATGGCGCTCGGCGCGGCATCCGCTCAGGGCGCCGACGATCGCCCGCCGGTGGAGCTCGACGCGGCGATCCTGTTCGCGCCGGTGGGCGAGCTGGTGCTACCCGCACTCGAAGCGCTGGATCGCGGCGGCACGCTCGCAATTGCAGGCATCCATCTCAGCGACATCCCGCAGCTGAACTACCAGCGCCATCTGTTTCAGGAGCGCCAGCTCCGGTCGGTCAGCTCCAATACCCGCGCCGACGCCAGGGAGTTCCTGGACTTCGCAGGTCGTCACCGCATCGCGGTGACCACTCCGGAGTACCCGCTCTCCCGAGCCGACCGGGCCTTGGCCGATCTGGCCGCAGGCCGAATCTCTGGGGCGGCCGTACTGACGGTCGATTAATCAGAGCGTCGCCAGCACGCCGCGGAGAGCCGCGTTGAGCGTGCCCCGGCAGGACCGGTACAGCGGACCGCGCCCGTCGGACAGAAGGATCCGCAGTCGGGCCATGCCGCGGGCGCGGACGGGGAACGGGTCGGCCAGTCGGTCGAGCACGGCGTCGATGACCTCTGCGCAGTGGTGCACGGCGGAGGGCCGAACCGGCACGCGCGCGGTCAAGTGGCTGCCGACGTCGGCGTCATGCACGACGAGCCGCAGCGAATACGCCAACTCATCGCGTTCGCGGGCCGAGATCAGTCGCGCACCGTGCAGCGCCAGCGAGCTCCCCGGAACGGGATTGACTCCGTCCTCGATCTGACGGTCGTATCGGCCTGCGCACAATCGAGCCCGCAGCCGGACCGACCACGGGGCCGGACCGTCGATCTCGGTCGAGTCGGAGTGCGTCGACGGCGCGGTGCCGATGTCGTGGGTCGGGTGTCGTGACGTCATCTCAACCTCCTCACTTCGTGACTACTGTCTAGATTATACCGGTCACTAGTGACTAGTCAAACCTCTATACCGGTCACGAACAGTCTAGAATGGCCACATGACGTCGGCGTCCGAAGCGTGGCTCGAAAAGGACAAGGAATCCAAACCCGCTCCCGAACCCCTGCGGCGCGTGCAGAGCCTGATCAACACCATCGACTGGGAGTCCGGCCGGGATCGGCTGGCGTCGGCAGGGGAAGCCGTCCCCTGGCTGGTGGCGAACGGACTGCTGGCGCCGGGCAGTACGCCGACGGACGACGACCTTCGCACCCTGATCGGAGCGCGTGAGGGGCTGCGCGCCTTGGTGCAACAGAACACCGACGGCCAGGCTCCGGACTCGGCGCTGGTGTCGCCACTTCACCAGCTCGCCAAGGCCGAACTGGTTCGGGCGGCCGTGACCGAGGACGGCGCGGTGCGATTGGCGCCGGTGGGAGATTCGGTGCGAGCACGTCTGCTGGCGCTGCTGCTGATCGTGTCCGGCGCGCAGCGCGACGGCACCTGGGCGCACCTGAAGGCGTGCGCGAACGACGACTGCCGGTGGGCCTTCTACGACCGTTCGCGCAATCACGGCGGAACCTGGTGCGACATGGCGACATGCGGCAACAAGCTCAAGAATCGAGACTTCCGCGCCCGGCGGCGCACCGACCGCTGAGTGCGCTCAGGTGGAGAGGTGCCAGACCAGGGCCGCCGCCAGCGCCCCGAGTCCGTTCAATGCCCAGTGCAGGGCGATCGGCGCGATCAGGCTGCCGCTGCGCCTGCGCAGCCAGGTGAACACGAATCCGGCCGCGCCCGTCGCAACGACCGCAAGCACGACGCCGGCGACCATGCCGCCGACACCGCCGCCGAACAGCCTGGTGAATCCGACGTTACTGCTGGTCAGCCCGAGGGACGTGGCAATGTGCCACATCCCGAACAGCAGCGAACCGGCGGCGGCGACACCGCGGAAGCCCCAGGCCCGGTCGAGCGCACCGTGCAGCACGCCCCGGAACGCCAGTTCCTCGGGGATCACGGTCTGCAGCGGGATGATGATCATCGACGCGAGCAGCGCACCAGACACGGTGGCGTAGTGGTCGTTCATGAACATCGGCCGCGTCCACGGCAGCAGCGCACCGATGGCGATCACCGAGCCCACCAACCCGACCGCGGCGAGTGCGTATCCCGCGCCGGAGCGCCAGTGCTCGCGCCCGAGCCCGAGCTCTGACCAGCCCAGACCGCGGGAGCGGACGAGCAGGAGCAGCCCGATCGCGGCAGCGGGCACGGTGGCGACGTTGGCCCACGGCGTGGTGAAGTGCGCAATGAGATTCGTCAGCGCCAGCACCACCACGACGACGCCGATGTCGACGTAAACGCGGAAGTGATCCAGGGCGGCGAGCTGACCGATCAGCGGGTGGGGTGGCGCGGCCACGGCGCTGACGTCAGACATAACCGGCCAAGTCTACGCGGGATTGGCATATGCCCATTTCCCGTCGCTTCGCTCGCCCCGAGTGCCCATTTCCCGTCGCTTCGCTCGCCCCGAGCGCCCAGCCAGTCCGGGACCCGCCAGGCAAGGCCGGTGGCCGCTGAACGATACTGGTCCGCATGCTTGACGGGTGTCAGCTTTTGGCGTCGGTCCGGGTGCTCGACGTGGGTGGCGCGGAGTCCGACGGCGTCAGCAGGCTGTTCGCCGACCTCGGCGCCGACGTCATGAAGGTCGAGCCGCCCGGGGGTGCCGCGGCTCGTGCCGCCAGGCCGTCGGTATCCGGAGTCGGCGTCGCGTTCTCGTTGAACAACGCCAACAAGCGCGCTGTGGTGCTCGACCCCGCCGACACCGGAGACCGCGAGCGCTTCATCGAGCTGTCCGGCGGTGCCGACATCCTGATCGACGGCGGGACGAACCGAGGCACCACCACGTTCGGCACGTCATGCGCCGATCTCGCGGAGCGGTTTGCGCACCTGGTCGCGCTCGAGGTCACCGACTTCGGCACGTCGGGTCCGCACGCGGCGTGGCAGGCCACTGATTCCGTCTTTTACGCGATGTCGACGGCACTGTCCAGGTCGGGGCCAACCACCGGTCGGCCGGTGCTGCCGCCGTACGGCATCGCGTCAGCCACGGCCGCGGTCCAGGCGGCGTGGGCGGCGCTCGTCGCCTACTACCACCGATTGCGTTGCGGCACAGGTGACTACATCGACTTCTCCCGGTTCGAGGCCGTCCTGCAGTGCTTGGATCCGCCGTTCGGCTCCGAGGGGCAGGCGGCGGCCGGTCAGAAGCGCGCCGGCGAACTGTGGCGTGGCCGGCCCCGCAACCAACAGATCTATCCGACGTTCGCGTGCCGCGACGGGTTCGTTCGGATCTGCCTGCTGTCGCCGCGACAGTGGCGCGGCATGTGGGCATGGCTCGGTGAGCCGGAGCAGTTCTCCGATCCGAAGTTCGAGAGCATCGCGGCCCGGTTCGTCGCCTCCGAGGAACTCAACGCCGCCATCGCCGACCTGTTCGGTCCGCAGACGATGGAATCGCTGGTCACCGAGGGGCAGCGGCGAGGGGTCCCGATCGCCGCCGTGCTCAGCCCCGCCGACGCGCTCTCCTCGGACCACTTCCGCTCGGTCGGCGCGCTCACCGAGGCCGACGTCGCACCCGGGACGCGACTGACCGTGCCCACCGGCCCCTTCGTGGTCGACGGCAGGCACGCCGGGATCGCACGGCCCTGCCCGGCAGTCGGTGCCGACGAGCCGACGTGGATCGCCGCGCGGCCCGGCGCAGGCGACCCGAGCGGCCATGTCAGGGAAAGGCCGTTCGAGCGCTTGCGGATCCTCGACCTCGGCGTGATCGTTGCCGGCGGCGAACTCGGCCGGTTGTTCGCCGATCTCGGCGCCCAGGTCGTCAAGGTGGAGAGTGCGGCGTATCCCGACGGACTGCGCCAGACGCCAACCGGTCAGCAGATGAGCAGGTCCTGGGCCTTGACCCATCGCAATGAGTCCAGCCTCGGTCTGAATCTGCGCCACCCCGATGGCGCCGCGCTGTTCGGCCGCCTGGTGGCGGAGTCCGACGCGGTGTTCGCGAACTTCAAGCCGGGAACCCTTGCCGCCCTGGGTTTCTCCTACGACGCCCTGCGCGCGTTGAATCCACGAATCGTGCTGGCCGAGAGCAGCGCGTTCGGCGCGACGGGGCCGTGGAGTGCCCGGATGGGCTACGGCCCGCTGGTGCGGGCCACCACGGGCGTCAGCCGACTCTGGACCTCGGACGATCCCGCCGATACCGGCTTCTACGATGCGACCACGATCTTCCCCGACCACGTCGTCGCGAGAATCACCGCGATCGCCGCGCTGGCTGCGCTGATCAACCGGGACGCCGCCGATGCCGGCGCTCACGTCCACATCTCGCAGGCCGAGGCTGCCGTCAACCAGCTCGCGACGTCCTATGTGACCGAAACCGCCCGCGCGGCCGGCCTGACCGTCGTCGACGACGATGCGATTCACGCCGTGTACCCGTGCGCGGGCGACGACGAGTGGTGCGTGATCTCCGTCCGCTCCGAAGAAGACCGCATTGCCTTGGCCAAGGTCATCGGAATCTCCGAACTGCCAGGCAGTAGAACGGACTTCGTGGACACGGTCTCGGCATGGACGGCAGGCCGGGGCAAGGGCGAGATCGTCGCGGTGATGCAGGACGCGGGGGTGCCAGCGGGCCCGATGAATCGAGCGATCGACGTGCTCGCCGATCCCCAGGTGAAATTCCGCCGCCTGTACGCCGACATGGTCCACCCCATGTTCGACGCGCCCATCCCCGCCGAGACGCATCCCGCGCCCTACCGCCACATCCCCGACGCGACGATGCGGCCCGCCCCGATGCCGGGGGAGGACACCCGCGAGATCGGTCGGACGCTGCTGGGTCTGGATGCCGAGGAGACCGAGCGCTTGATCGCCGAGAACGTGCTGTTCAGCTGGACGGACGCCGACGCGGAAACCAGGAGTGCGACATGACGACTGTGATGGACACCGGCGCAAGGCTGTTCGTCGGCGGGCAATTCCGCAAGGCCGACCAGGTGGAGACCGTGATCGAGGCGGCCACCGGTGAGCCGCTCGGTGCCGGTTCGGCCGCAACGGAATCCGAGATCGACGACGCCGTCGCTGCCGCTCGCGCGGCCCTTCCCGGGTGGGCGGCGACTCCGGCGGCGGAACGCGCCGAGGTGCTGCTCCGGTTCGCCGACGCGCTGATGGCCCGTGCCACGGGAACGAACGAGTTGTGCACGCGTGAGAACGGCATGCCGATTCGCCTGTCGCGGGGTGCCAACGGATTCTTCCCGGCGGCTCTGCTGCGCTACTACGCGGGCCTGATCGGTGAAGCCGACCAAGAGGAGATCCGGCCCGCCGCGCTCGGGCACACGATCGTGCGGCGCGAAGCCGTTGGAGTCGTCGGGGCGATCACCCCGTGGAACTACCCGCAGGCGTTGGCAGCGATGAAGATTGCACCCGCTCTCGCCGCCGGTTGCACCATGGTGCTCAAGGCGGCGCCCGAAACCGCCTTGGACGCCTTGATCTTCGGCGAGGCGGCCCACGACGCCGGTTTGCCGCCAGGCGTCCTCAACATCGTTGCGGGCGGCCCCGTCGCAGGCGCGCATCTGGTGCAACATCCCGGCGTCGACAAGGTGGCCTTCACCGGTTCGACTGCGGCGGGCCGGGTCATCGGCGAGATGTGCGGGCGGCTGATTCGTCCTGTCACCCTGGAGCTGGGCGGGAAGTCGGCGGCCATCATCCTCGACGACGCCGACCTCGACGCGACGATGCAGGGACTGCGGTCGGCGTCGTTCGTCAACAACGGCCAGACCTGCCATCTGAGCTCGCGAATCCTGGCGCCGCGGTCGCGCTACGCCGAGGTGGTCGACGCGGTGGCCGCGCTGGCCGAGGGGCTCACCGTCGGCGACCCGATGGAGAAGTCCACCGACGTCGGACCACTGGTCAGCTCGCGCCAGCGCGAACGCGTGTTGAACTACATCGAGATTGGGAAGTCCGAAGGTGCCAAAGTCGTTGCCGGCGGCTCCGTTCCGGCCGATCAGCCGCGCGGCTGGTACGTCTCGCCCACGGTGTTCACCGACGTGGACAACTCGGCCCGCATCGCGCAGGAGGAGATCTTCGGGCCGGTGCTTGCCGTCATCGCCTACGACACCGAGAGCGACGCTATCGACATCGCCAACGACAGCGAGTTCGGTTTGGGCGGCACGGTCTGGTCGACGGACACCGAGCGCGCCACCGACGTCGCCCGCGCGGTGCGCACCGGCACCATCGGCGTCAACGACTACGCGCTGGACATGCAGGCGCCGTTCGGCGGGGTGAAGGCCAGCGGAATGGGTCGTGAACTCGGACCAGAGGGTCTGGCCGCCTATCAGTCCCTGAAGTCCATCTACCGGGTCGGCCCGGCTTAGCCTCATCGAAAGGGTTCGTCGGTGCCCATCGACCCAAGAACGCCCGTCCTGGTCGGCTACGGCCAGGTCAACCAGCACGACGATGATCCGGCAGTCGAGCCCGTCGACCTGATGGAGCGGGCCGCACGCGCCGCCGCGGATCCCCGGGTTCTTGAGGCCGTCGACTCGGTGCGCATCGTCAATCTGCTGTCATGGCGGTACCGCAATCCCGGTCTGCTTCTCGCGCAGCGCATCCGGGCGCCGCATGCGGACAGCCGATACACCAGCATCGGCGGCAACGTGCCCCAGTCGCTGGTCAACCAGGCCTGCCTCGACATTGCGCAGGGCCGCGTCGACACCGTGCTGATCGCCGGAGCCGAGGCGTGGCGCACCCGCACGAAGGTGCGTGCGGCGGGAGGCACGCTGGACTGGCCCAAGCAGGACGAATCGGTGCCCGCCCCGCAGGGCGTCGACGACCAGTTCCAGATGGCCGGGCCGGTGGAGATCAAGATCCACCTGGACCGGCCGTCCTACGTCTACCCGATGTTCGAACAGGCGCTGAGGATCGCCGCGGGCGAGACGTCGGACGCGCACCGCCGTCGCATCGGTGAGCTGTGGGCCCGGTTCAGCACCGTGGCTCAGCACAATCCGCACGCCTGGAGCCGGAAACCCGTGTCCGCGGAGGAGATCTGGCAGCCCGGACCTGGTAATCGGATGATCAGCTGGCCGTACACCAAGCTGATGAATTCGAACAACATGGTCGACCAGGGCGCCGCACTGATCCTGACGTCCGCGGCCAAGGCGACGCGTCTGCAGATCCCCACCGACCGATGGGTGTTCCCGTACGCAGGCACCGACGCGCACGACACCCGTCTGATCGGCGAGCGTGCCGAGTTCGATCGGTCGCCGGCCATCCGGATCGCGGGCAGGCGGGCACTCGAGCTGGCGGGCAAGGGCATCGACGACGTCCACCTGGTCGACCTGTACTCGTGCTTCCCGTCGGCGGTCCAGGTCGCGGCGAACGAACTCGGACTGCCCCTCGACGACCCCCTGCGGCCACTGACGGTCACCGGCGGCCTGACGTTCGCCGGTGGGCCATGGAACAACTACGTGTCGCACTCCATCGCCACCATGGCGGAGCAACTCGTGTCGGCGCCGGGGACGGTCGGCCTCATCACCGCCAACGGCGGCTACCTGACCAAGCACAGCTTCGGCATCTACGGAACTCAGCCGCCCGCTGGTGACTTCCGTTGGGAGGACGTGCAACCCATCGTGGACGCCGAACCCACCAGGGTGGCGGAGGAGGAGTGGGCCGGCGTGGGCACCGTCGAGACCTGGACCACGCCCTTCACCAGGGACGGTGCACCGGAGAAGACGTTCCTCGCCGTCCGCACCCCCGAGGACACCCGCGCGCTGGCGGTGATCACCGACGCCGCCGAGGCCGAGGCCAGCACCCGCGAGGACATCGCGGGCGCCAAGGCGCGCTACGACGCCGACGGCACCGCCAGGCTCGCCTGACCCATCCGTCGCCGTCGTAGCGCGGTGGTTACGCGCTCCTCATGGTTTTGTCACATGGTGGCGCTTACGTGTTGCGAATGACCGACCACCACGTTGTCACATCCACCGAAGAGCAAGCCCCACGTAGGTCGCGTTGGTACAGCTCGCTGTTTGCCCAACTGCTGGTCGCCATCGTCGCGGGAATCCTGGTCGGGTGGTTGTGGCCGGCGTTCGGCGCCGACCTCAAGCCCCTGGCCGACGGCTTCATCAAGCTGATCAAAATGCTGATCGCCCCGATCATCTTCTGCACGGTGGTGGTCGGCATCGCTCATGTCGGCGACCTCAAGTCGGTCGGCCGCATCGGCGTCAAGGCGCTGATCTACTTCGAAGTGGTGACGACCTTCGCGCTGCTGTTCGGCCTGCTCATCGGCAACATCGTCAAGCCGGGTGCCGGGTTCAACATCGACCCGCAGACGCTGGCCACCGGGGCCGACGCGGTCGCCAAGAAGACCGGCGACGGGGAACTGCCGCACACCGTCGAATTCCTGCTCAACATCATCCCGACCTCGGTGATCTCCGCGTTCGCCGAGAACATGCTGCTGCAGGTGCTCTTCTTCGCCGTCCTGTTCGGGTTGGCGCTGGCGAAGTTCGGCGAGCACGGTCCGCCAGTGATCTTCGAGTTCATCGAGCACCTCAGCGACATCTTCTTCACCATCATCGGCTGGATCATGCGGCTGGCGCCGCTGGCCGCGTTCGGCGCGATGGCCTACATCATCGGCCAGTACGGGATTTCGTCGCTGGGCAGTTACGCCAAGCTCATCGGCGCGTGCTATCTCGGGGCGGCGCTGTTCATCCTGGTCCTTGCGGCGATCGCGCGGTTCTTCGCCGGGGTCAACCTGTGGCGGTTCGTGGTCTACATCAAGGACGAGCTATTCCTTGCGCTAGGCACCGCATCCACCGAGGTGGTGCTGCCGCGGATCATGGTCAAGCTGATGAATGCCGGATGTTCGCGCACCACAACGGGTTTGGTGGTACCGACCGGTTACTCGTTCAATCTCGACGGCGCCACGCTGTACTTGTCGATCTGCGTGTTGTTCCTGGCGCAGGCGCTCGGCGTCGATCTCAGCCTGGGGGAGCAGATCACGGCCGTCCTGGTGCTGATGCTGACCTCGAAGGGCATGGCCGGGGTGCCCGGTTCTTCGTTCCTCGCGCTGTCGGCGACGGTGGCCGCCATCGGACACGGCGCCATCCCGGTGGCCGCGGTCGCGCTGCTGCTGGGTGCCGACCGGATCATGGATTCCATGCGCGTGTCGGTGAACCTGCTCGGCAACTGCGTGGCGACGATGGTGGTGGCCCGGTGGGAAGGCCAGCTCGATTCCGATCGCATGAGCAGGGTGTTGCGCGGCGAGGACGTCGAACCGCTCGAGGACGCCGACGCGGAGCCGCAGAAGGAGGTCGTCGCGACCGGCGCGTGACGCCGCTCCCCGTCAGGTCTGGTTCAGCAGGGTGCCGAGCGGCTGCTGCGGGTCGGCCAGCCGGCCCGGGTCCACCGGTGTGCGGGACCGGATCAGGTCCTTGATGTCGTCGAGTCCCTCCCAGACGTTCACGTTCATTCCGGCAAGCACGCGGTTGTCGCCGTCCAGCCAGAACACGGTGAACTCGCGCTTGTCTTCATTTATTGGGTCGCCGCGGAACACGACTCGGTCGTAGTCGGGGGCGTGGCCGACGTACTCCATGCCGAGGTCGTACTGGTCGGTGAAGAAGTAGGGCAGCTCGTCGTAGCTGCCCGGCTTGCCAAGCATGCCTGCCACGGCGACGGCGGGCTGCTTGAGCGCGTTGGCCCAGTGCTCAGTGCGGATGCGGGTACCAAACAGCGGGTGTTCGGCCGCCGCGATGTCGCCTACGGCGTATACGTCGTCGTCACTGCTCTTCAGCGACGCGTCGACCAGAACGCCGCCGTCGGCCGTCTGAAGGCCCGCCCGCTCGGCCAGGCCGATGTTGGGCGTGGCGCCGACCGCGACCAACACCGCATCCGCACCGATCGTGGATCCATCACCAAGTCGCAGTCCCGTGGCTCTGCCGCCGTCGGTGGTGATCTCCTGGACCGACGTCTTCAGCCGCAGATCGACGCCGTGGTCGCGGTGCAGCTGCGCGAACACCTCCGCCGCCTCGCGCCCCAGAGCGCCCAGCAGTGGCAACTCGGCCATTTCGACCACGGTGACGTTGACGCCCCGCTGGCGGGCGCCCGCGGCGACCTCCAGGCCGATCCAGCCTCCTCCGACGACCGCAAGTGTCGCGCCGTCGGTCAGTGTCGACAACAGCGCAGCGGCGTCGTCGACCGTGCGCAGGTAGTGGACTGCCTCGGCGTCGGCGCCGGGGATCGGCGGCCTGCGTGAACTCGACCCGGTGGCCAGCAGCAGCTTGTCGTAGTGCTCGTGGTCACCGTCGGCGAATCCAACCGTGTGCGACGCACGGTCGATGGTGGTGACCTCGGTGCCCAGCCGCAGGTCGACGTCGTGCTCGCGATACCAATCCGCCGTGTCGACGGTGAAGTCATCGAGCGTCTTCTTGCCTGCGAGATACTCCTTGGACAGCGGTGGCCGCTCGTAGGGCAGGTGATCTTCTGCGCCAAAGACCACCAGGGTGCCTCCGAAGTCGTTGTCCCGCAGCGCTTCGGCAGCCTTCGCCCCGGCGAGTCCACCGCCGACGATGATGAATGTTGGCGACGTTGTCATGTCGACCCAGCGTACTCGCGGGCGAGTTGTCACAGGGTCAATGCATGCTCCACGAAACCTCGTCATCAAATGATGACGGCCGCGGAATGGATGGTGCTCTGGTGGACGATGATCGCAGGCCCTGGTGGGCGGACGACCCCGAACTGATGGAGATCCGCCGTCGTCATGGAGGTTATGGGTGGTTCGAAGTGGCGGGCACTCGCCAATGCGCGCGATGACCTCGCATGTGCCCGCGCGCGGTACAAGGAAGCGGTGCGGGCAGCAGCTGCACCGCCAGTTCCGCACGCGATCGCCAGACGCTAGCGGCTGACCAGGGAAAACGTGCGGATCACTTGGGGGGCAGGCTCTTGGCGTATTCGATGCCGCGGCTGACCCACGCCGAAAGATGGCGCTTGGTCTTGACACCGTCGACCGAGACGCGCAGCCAACCGCGCGTCTCGCGGCCGGCCATCACCATGGGTTCGACGTGTTCGCGTTGCAGCAACTTCTCGGTCTCGTCCGGCGGGACCCGCACCATCAGTCCGCCCTTGCTGCTGGCCGCGACGGACATGTTGCCGTTGATCAGGAATGCCAGGCCGCCGAACATCGGCCTCTCCTCGACGCCGCGTTCGGCTGCGACGAGTTCGCGGATGCGGTCGGCCAGCTCGGTGTCATAGGCCACGTCAGTCGAGATCCACCCTGATGGTCAGTAGCTCACTGCCCATCAGCTTGACCACCGCGCTGTTCATCCCCGGCAGTTGGCTCAGGCGCGCGACCGGGTCGTCTTCGGGCAGCAGGTGCGCGGTGCCGGTGCGCCAGTGGCCGTCGATCCGGAGCCGCACCTGCGGGTCGGCCTTGATGTTGAGTACGTAGTGCGAGTGCTCGCCGTGCTCGGAGACCATCCAGAACTGGCCGTCCACCACGCGTCCGCCGACGGCGGTGTGGCGGGGCTGACCGCTCTTGCGCCCGGTGGTCTCGAGCATCGTCACCGGCAGTTTCCTGCCGACCGGGTTCACTACGCGGCGCTGTGCAGTGTGCACGATCCGTCTCTTGATGGCGTTGAAATCCGTCATTGCGTCACCCTCCCCGGCGTCCATCCGAGTTTAGGCCCCAACCTCTCGGCCAGATCCGTGATGATCTGCCGGTAGTCGTCCTCGGCGAAGGTGAACGGCAAGGCGAAGGCCACTTCGTCCGCGCGCTGGAATCCCGCATGGGCGTAGAGCTGGTCGGCCAGTTCGTCGGACGTGCCGACGTAGTCGGGGGAGAACAGCACGCCGCGGGGGCCCTGCGGGGACTTGGTGCGCTCGAACCGGCTCGCCGCGTACTCGCGGTACCTGCGAATCTGGTCGTTGGATGCGGAGTCGGTGGGTATGACGACCAAACCCTGTGAGACACCCGCCCTTTCGGGTCGCTCGTGGTGCGCGGCGAAGGCGTTGCGGAACGCATCGATGTTCTCACCCTGGATGGTGGCGAAGTCACGTGATTCGGTGCCGTCGATGCTGACCACCGAGCTGGTCAGGTAGTTGATGCCCTGCTCACCGGCCCAGACCGCCGACGACATGCCGCCGCCGTACCAGACCCGGTCGGCAAGGCCGGCGGAGTGGGGCTCGATGCGGTTGGTGAACTGCTCGATGCCGACGGTGCCCTCGAAGTCGCTGACCGGCTCGCCGCGCAGACCGCGGAGCAGTCGCAGCACGCGGTCCTTGGAGAAGTCCTCGACGTCGTGGGTGTTGGGATACAACGACTCCCGGTAGTGGTCGTAGAGCATCGGCGTGCCCACCGACACGCCGGGATTGATCCGACCGCCCGACAGGATGTCCACGGTGGCGAGGTCTTCGGCCAGCCGGAACGGGTTCTCCAGACCCAGCGGGATGACGGCAGTCCCGAGTTCGATGCGCGACGTGCGCTGACTGGCCGCCGCCATCATGGCCACCGGTGAGGAAATACCGGGTTGCAGGTGACGGCAGCGCACCCAGACGCTGTCGTAGCCCAAGACCTCGGCGCGGACGATCACCTCGAGTGTTTCCTCGAGCCCGGGTCCCGGATTCCCGGCGTCGAAGCGGCCGATGGTCAGGAACCCCAGCTTGCGCAACGGTTCTCCGCGTCTGGGCATAATCCGTCCTTCCTATGCGCGAGCAGACGCAAAGGTGCCGTAAACACCGGCGTGTCGGGCACTTTTGCGTCTGTTCGCGAGGAACTTCCTATCAGGCGGCGACGGTTGCCGCCTCGGCGGCAGGCTCCAGCGCCTGCGCGACGATGTCCGCGACGTCGGTCATCGGCTTGACCACCAGCGCCTCGAGCACCTCGGCAGGCACGTCGTCCAGGTCGGGCTCGTTGCGCTGCGGGATGAACACCGTCGACAGCCCGGCCCGCTGCGCGGCCAGCAGCTTCTGCTTGACCCCGCCGATGGGCAGCACCCGTCCGTTCAGCGTGACCTCACCGGTCATGCCGACGTCCGCGCGAACCTGTCGTCCGGTCGCCATGGACACCAGCGCGGTGACCATCGTGACGCCGGCCGACGGGCCGTCCTTGGGCACCGCGCCCGCGGGCACGTGCACGTGGATTTGGCGGTCCAGCGCCTTCGGGTCGACGCCGAGTTGCTCGGCGTGGGCACGCACGTAGGAGAGCGCGATCTGCGCGGACTCCTTCATCACATCGCCCAGTTGACCGGTCAGTTGCAGGCCCGATTCGCCCTCGTTGCCGTTGGCCTCGATGTAGAGCACGTCGCCGCCCAGCCCGGTGACGGCCAGGCCCGTCGCCACGCCCGGCACCGCCGTGCGTTCGGCCGACTCCGGCGTGAACCTCGGACGGCCAAGGTAGGCAACCAGATCCGGCTCGTCGATGGTCAAGGCGTCCGCGTTCTCGGCGAGCTTTGTCGTCACCTTGCGCAGTGCCTTGGCCAACAGCCGCTCGAACTGCCGCACACCCGGCTCGCGGGTGTAGTCGGCGGCGATCTTGCGCAGCGCGTCGTCGGTCACCGTCACTTCGTCGGCCGTCAGCGCCGCCCTGTCACGCTGCCTCGGCAGCAGGAAGTCGCGGGCGATGGCGACCTTGTCGTCCTCGGTGTATCCATCGATGCTGACCAGTTCCATGCGGTCCAGCAGCGCCGATGGGATGTTCTCGATGACGTTGGCGGTGGCAAGGAACACCACGTCGGACAGGTCCAGATCGAGGTCCAGGTAGTGGTCGCGGAACGTGTGGTTCTGCGCAGGGTCCAGGACCTCGAGCAGCGCCGCGCTCGGATCGCCGCGATAGTCGGAGCCCACCTTGTCGATCTCGTCGAGCAGCACGACGGGGTTCATCGAACCCGCCTCGCCGATGGCGCGCACGATGCGGCCGGGCAGGGCACCGACGTAGGTGCGCCGGTGGCCGCGGATCTCGGCCTCGTCGCGCACGCCACCCAGGGCGACGCGAACGAACTTGCGGCCCAACGCCCGTGCCACCGACTCACCCAGTGACGTCTTGCCAACGCCTGGAGGACCGGCCAGCGCCATGACGGCGCCGGAACCACGCCCGCCGACGACCTGCAGTCCGCGCTGACCACGCCGTGCGCGCACGGCCAGGTACTCGACGATGCGGTCCTTGACGTCATCCAGCCCGTGGTGATCGGCGTCCAGGATCTCCCTGGCGGCCTTCAGGTCGGTGGAGTCCTCGGTCGTGACGTTCCACGGCAGCTCGAGCACGGTGTCCAGCCAAGTGCGGATCCAGCCGCCCTCGGGGCTCTGCTCGCTCGACCGCTCCAGCTTGCCGACCTCGCGCATGGCGGCCTCCCGGACGTTGTCCGGCAGATCGGCAGCCTCGACACGGGCCCGGTAGTCGTCGGACCCGTCGGGTTCGCCCTCACCGAGTTCCTTGCGGATCGCCGCCAACTGCTGACGCAGCAGGAACTCCTTCTGCGTCTTCTCCATGCCGGATCGCACGTCGTCGGCGATCTTGTCGTTGACCTCGACCTCGGCCAGGTGGTCGCCGGTCAGATCGATCAGCACCCGCAGCCGCTCGGCGACGTCCTCTCCAACAACTGACGCTTCTCCACGTCAGACAGATACGAGGCGTAGCCCGCGGTGTCGGCCAGGTCCGACGGGTCGGTGATCTTGTTCACCACGTCGACGATCTGCCAGGCCTCGCGGCGCTGCAGCATCGCCAACAACAGTTTCTTGTACTCGGTCGCGAGCGCCTTGGTGTCGTCGGTGGGGTCGGTGTCGGCGACCTCGGTCACCTCCACCCACAGCGCAGCACCCGGCCCGGTAGTCCCGGAGCCGATGTGGGCACGCCGTTCACCCCTGATGACTACGGCGGCGCTGCCACCGGCAATGCGTCCGACCTGCACGATCGACGCGAGTACGCCGTAAGTGGGGTAGCGGTCGTCGAGCCGGGGCGCGATCAGCAGCTTTCCGGATTCGCTGGCCTGGGCGGCATCGACAGCAGCACGGGCTGCGTCGTCGAGCGCGATCGGAACCACCATTCCTGGCAGCACGATCGGGTCGCTGACGAACAGGACCGGAACTGCGATGGCTTCTGACATCAATCCTCCAAAGTTGAACCTGGTGGGCTCAACCCTGGGGTGAGGTGGTTTGTTCCCAGCGGTCGCGGGCCCGCCGCCCATCCAGAACGTCGCGGCCAGCAGCACGGCCGAGAGCGAGAGCGACACCACCGTGTTCACACCGTTCGCGACGTCGACGGACAGCGAGAAGATGATCGCCAGGCTGATCAACACGCCTACGAGCAGGCCGATGCCCCACATCGCTGACAGCTGAACGTGCACCCGGTGGATGAAGTCCTTCTCGCCCGGCTCCGGCTCATCGCTGTCGGGCTGCACGCGCTCGGAGACCACCTGCGTCAGCGGCTTTCCGATCACACACGAGCCGAGGAAGATCAGCGCGCCGAGGCCGCCGACGAGCGTGTTCCCAGCCCGGCGAGCACTGTCGCCGACAGCAGCGCGACGTACTGCGACTCTCCGAGTGCGCGTAGCCCGTAGTAGGCGATCAGCGGCGGCGCGACGTCGGACAGGAATCCGCGCAAGACAGGACCATTGGATCGAGTCTTCGTGGTTGGTGCCGTGGTTGGCGGGGCTTCGGGCGATCGCGGTGCCTCGCTACCGGATTCGCTCACCGGCCCGACGGTATGTGCCCTCCCTGGGCGTTGGCTGTGAGCGTTTTGGCCGAGTTCGAGCAGGAATGTTCGAGGAGGAATACCCACTCGCAAACCCCCGTCGTAGTCCGTATGACTCAAGACACCGAACCAGGCATCACCCCCGGCACGGTCATCGCCGTCACCGGCGCAAGCAGCGGCATCGGGGAGGCGACGGCACGTCTGCTCGCCGCACGTGGTGCCTCGCTAGTGCTGGGCGCCCGCCGCACCGACCGACTGGACCAGATCGCCGAAGAGCTGCGCGCGAGTGGCGCCGCGGTAGTCACCAGTACCACCGACGTCAGCCGCCGCGCGGACCTCGACGGACTGATCGGGCGTGCCGTCGACGAGTTCGGCCGCCCGATCGTGCTGGTGAGCAACGCGGGCATCAGCAAGATCGGGCCCGTCGAGGACGGGGACGTCGACGGCTGGTCGGCGATGATCGACGTCAACCTGCGCGGTGTGTTGCACGGCATCGCCGCGGCGCTGCCGGTCTTCCGGCGTCAGGGCCGCGGCCACTTCGTCACCATCGTCTCGACGGCCGGACTCAACGTCGTGCTGAACATGACGGTCTACGCCGCCACGAAGAACGCGGTGCGCACCCTCATGGAGGGTGTGCGGCAGGAGTCGACGGACGGTGTCATCCGTACGACGGCGATCTCACCGGGCTTCGTCCGCACCGAACTCGACGGATCGATCGACGATCCCGCGATGCGCGCCCAGATCCGCCGCAACATGGACGATTTCGGCCTTTCACCGGAAGCCGTTGCCAGGGCGGTGGCGTTCGCCGTCGAACAGCCCCACGACGTCGAGATCGGCGACATCACCATCCGCCCGACAGTGCAGGGCTGACCCCCTGAATTCGGCGCACAAGAAAGGGAGCCTGCCGTTCGGGGGGGTAACGACAGGCTCCCTGGTCTTGCGCTGGTGTCGGGCAGCTCCTATACGGCGGCCTGAGCTCCCAGTGTGCGCTGGATGTCAGGCAGCATCTGCTGCAGCTGCTGACCCCAGTAGCCCCAGCTGTGCGTGCCGGTGGCCGGGAAGTTGAACACGCCGTTGGTGCCACCCGCGGCAACGTAGCTGTCCCGGAACGACAGGTTGGTGCGCAGCGTGAACCCTTCGAGGAACTGCGCGGACATCAGATTGCCACCGGAGGTGCCGGAATCCAGATCCGACGGTGTACCGGTGCCGCAGTAGATCCAGACCCTGGTGTTGTTGGCGACCAGTTGGGCGACGTTGACCATCGGGTCGTTGCGCTTCCATGCCGGGTCACTCGACGGACCCCACATGCTCTCGGCGTTGTAACCGCCCGCGTCGTTCATCGCCAGGCCGATCAGCATCGGCCACCAGCCCTCGGACGGGTTCAGGAAGCCCGACAGCGATGCCGCGTAGATGAACTTCTGCGGGTAGTAGATGGCGTAGGTGAGTCCGGAGCCGCCCGCCATCGAGATTCCGACGACGGCGTTGCCGTTCTGCGACACGCCCTGGTTGGCCTCCAGCGAGGCCGGCAGCTCCTGGGTCAGGAACGTCTCCCACTTATAGGTGTAGTCCTGACCGTTGCCCTGCGACGGCTGGTACCAGTCGGTGTAGAAACTCGACTGCCCGCCAACCGGCATCACGACCGACATGCCCGACTGGTAGTACCACTCGAACGCCGGGGTGTTGATGTCCCAGCCGTTGAAATCGTCCTGCGCGCGCAGACCGTCCAGGAGATAGACGGCATGTGGGCCGCCGCCCTGGAACTGCACCTTGATGTTGCGATTCATCGACGGGGAGAACACATCCAGGTATTCCACCGGGAGACCTGGGCGGGAGAATGCTCCCGCGGTAGCCGAACCCCCGGCGAAGCCGATCAGCGTGGGCAGCATCGTCGCTGTGACGGCACCTACCGCCAACCGACGCAACCACGTTCCACGAATCTTTCTGACGAACTTCATAACGGCAACCGACCGCCTTTCCTCAATGTCAACCAAGCAATCGCCGTTGCTTTGCGAGCGTTAGTGAATCACGCGGATGTGGTTCGCTTCGGCCCTCAACACCGAGATGTGACATCGCAGTTGGCTAACGATTCCGACTCGGCGTCGAGACCGCGGACGCCGATTTGACCTGTGACCTGTGGGAATGAAGTGAAGGTTGTGATTACGGCGAGGGGGGCGTCTCGCCGCGCGCGAAACGGTGCAGCTGCGTGACGTGGCGGGGCGCCAACTCATCCAGACTCGTTACCCCGAGAAGCCTCATCGTGCGGCTGACCTGCGCCGACAAGATCTCGATGGCACGGTCGACACCGGCCTCGCCGCCGGCCATCAGCCCGTAGAGGTAGGCGCGCCCGACCATCGTGAACCGGGCGCCGAGTGCAATGGCGGCGACGATGTCGGCGCCCGACATGATGCCGGTGTCCAGCAAAACCTCGCATGACCCGCCGACCTCACGGGCCACCGCCGGCAACAGGTGGAAGGGCACCGGCGCGCGGTCGAGCTGCCTGCCGCCGTGGTTGGACAGCACCAGGCCGTCGACACCCAGGTCGGTCACCGCCCGTGCGTCATCGAGGGTCTGAATTCCCTTGACCACCAACCGGTTCGGCCACTGTGACTTGATCCAGGCCAGATCCTCGAAGGTGACCGTCGGGTCGAACATGGTGTCGAGGTACTCGGCGACAGTACCGGGCCAGCGGTCCAACGACGCGAACGACAAGGGCTCGGTGGTCAGCAGGTCGAACCACCACTGGGGGTGCGGGATGGCGTCGAGCACGGTGCGCACGGTCAGCGTCGGCGGGATCGACATGCCGTTGCGGGTGTCGCGCAACCGCGCCCCGGCCACCGGAACGTCGACGGTCACCAGCAGGGTGTCGAAGCCTGCCGCGGCCGCACGCTCCACCAGCGCCATCGACCGGTCCCTGTCTTTCCACATGTACAGCTGAAACCAGTTGCGGCCGTGTGGGTTCGCCGTTCGCACGTCCTCGATGGCAGTGGTGCCCAGAGTCGACAAAGCGAACGGGATGCCCGCGCGTGCCGCGGCGCGGGCGCCGGCGATCTCACCCTCGGTGTTCATCAGCCGGGTGAATCCCGTCGGCGCGATGCCGAACGGCAGCGCGACACGGTCGCCGAGCACCTGCCTGCCGGTGTCCACCGCGGCGACGTCGCGCAGGATCGACGGATGGAACTCGACGTCGCGGAACGCCTGCCTGGCGCGGGCAAGGGACAGCTCGTCCTCGGCGGCTCCATCGGTGTAGTCGAAGGCCGCTTTCGGCGTGCGCCGCTTGGCGATTCGCCGAAGGTCCTCGATGGTCAGCGCGTCGGACAGGCGCCTCGCGGTCGGGTTCAGGCGGGGCTTGCGGAACTGGAGCAGGGGCGCCAGCTCACTGGGTCGGGGCAGCCGTCGCTTCATCGCCTCCGCCTAATCCGCCGCTGCCGCCAGCGCCCGCAGCACGTCGTCGTGGCGCTCCTCGATGGTGCGGCCGATCTCCTGCAGCAGCAGCGGCTTGCGCAGCACCAGTTCCTCCATGTGCTCACGGTCGACCTGCAGCACGGTGACCTCGTCGACAGCGTAGGCGCCCGACGTCACCGGTTCCCGGGTCAATGCGGTGGAGCCGATGAAGTCGCCCTCGTC
>Ga0193743_1001124_pt1 | contig 20315 bp, 19 predicted proteins | sample L2c2metaG_FD_143038 | JGI IMG/M metagenome (GOLD analysis project Ga0193743, IMG submission 143038) | Soil microbial communities from a riparian zone of the East river system, Colorado, United States - L2c2 | ecosystem: Environmental > Terrestrial > Soil > Riparian zone | place: USA: East River... | reverse complement strand
CGGCGGCCGACCGCGAACGCTGCCGGGCAAGCAGTTCGAGGTCGGCCGCCGACTCCGCGTGCTGGTGATCGGTTCGTTGGCGCGCGCGGGGATCGTCACCCCTGCTGGTACCACTCCGATGGTGAACACCATTCCGAGTCCGGCGACCGTCAGCGGTCAGGAGCAGTCCCGGGACTCGGAGGACCGCCAATGAGGTTCTGGAACTGGCTGACCCGGAGGCGCGACGACCACGGGTGGCCGGGATACCTCATAAATGGGCGAATCCGCACGTCCACTGTGGGGCTCGTCGTCGCGTTCTTTGCGATTGCCTGGGTGCACAACACCTACCAGCCTCCGCCGCCGGTTCCGGCGGTGCCCGAGACGGCGGTGGTGCCGCCAGGGTTCGTGCCCGACCCCGAGTACACCTGGGTACCGCGCACCAACGTCCAGGAGCGGCCAAGGACCACCACGACCACGCCGACCACCACGACGACGACCACGCCAACCACCACGGAACCCAGCCCGACCGACACCACGTCCACGTCACCGACGAGCCCGACGAGCCCGACGTCGCCCACCGGGCCCGTTCCGGCGACGATCGATCCGGACGGTGCCGGTCCGATTCCACCGCAGACGCTCACCCCGATCACGATTCCGACGGTCGTTCTTCCGTCGCTACCCGGACTCGGGCCGGTGCCCACGACGCCCCCGCCACCGAGGTAGCGGGGTCTCATCGGCGGGCACCGCTACACTGGCGAGCCGTGATGATCAGCCTCGACCACGTGAGCAAGCTGTACAAATCCTCGGCACGGCCAGCCCTGGACAACGTCTCGCTCAAGATCGACAAGGGTGAGTTCGTCTTCCTGATCGGTCCGTCCGGATCGGGTAAGTCGACGTTCATGCGGCTGCTGCTCGCCGAGGAGACGCCAAGCAACGGCGACATCCAAGTGTCCAAGTTTCACGTGAACAAGCTGTCCAGCCGCCACATCCCCAGCCTGCGGCAGGTGCTCGGCTGCGTGTTCCAGGACTTCCGGCTGCTGCAGCAGAAGACCGTGTTCGAGAACATTGCGTTCGCCCTCGAGGTGATCGGCAAGCGTTCCGACGTGATCAACCGCGTGGTGCCCGACGTGCTGGAGATGGTCGGCCTGTCCGGCAAGGCCAACCGCCTGCCGAACGAATTGTCCGGTGGCGAGCAGCAGCGCGTCGCCATCGCCAGGGCCTTCGTCAACCGCCCGCTGGTGCTGTTGGCCGACGAACCCACCGGAAACCTCGATCCGGAAACCAGCAAGGACATCATGGATCTGCTCGAGCGGATCAACCGCACCGGAACCACGGTGCTCATGGCCACCCACGATCACCACATCGTCGATTCGATGCGCCAGCGCGTCATCGAACTCGAGCTCGGTCGCCTGATCCGCGACGAGCAGAGCGGTGTCTACGGAATGGACCGCTAAGTGCGCTTCGGCTTTCTGATCAACGAGGTCCTCACCGGGCTTCGTCGCAACGTCACGATGACGGTCGCCATGATTTTGACGACCGCCATCTCGATCGGCCTGTTCGGCGGCGGCCTGCTGGTGGTCCGGCTCGCCGACAGCTCCCGCAACATCTACCTGGACCGGGTGGAGAGCCAGGTCTTCCTGACCAACGACGTCTCGGCCAATGATCCGACGTGTGACGCCGACCCGTGCAAGGCGCTGCGCAAGCAGATCGAGGATCGCGGCGACGTGAAGTCCGTGCGCTTCCTCAACCGCGACGAAGCCTACGAGGACGCGATCAAGAAGTTCCCGCAGTACAAGGACGTCGCAGGCAAGGACGCGTTTCCGGCCTCGTTCATCGTCAAGCTCGACGATCCCGAGCAGCACAAGGAGTTCGACAACTCGCTGGTCGGCCAGCCGGGCGTGCTCAACGTGCTCAACCAGAAGGACTTGATAGATCGGCTGTTCGCGGTGCTCGACGGGTTGAGCAATGCGGCGTTCGCGGTCGCCCTGGTGCAGGCGGTCGGTGCGATCCTGTTGATAGCCAACATGGTTCAAGTCGCGGCCTATACCCGCCGAACCGAGGTGGGCATCATGCGACTGGTCGGCGCCAGCCGCTGGTACACCCAGTTGCCGTTCCTCGTCGAGGCGATGCTGGCGGCGTTCCTCGGCGTCGTGATCGCGATCCTCGGGCTGATCGCAGTGCGGGCGTTGTTCCTGGACAAGGCGTTGAACCAGTTCTATCAAGCCAATCTGATAGCCAGGATCGACTACGCCGACATCCTCTACATCGCGCCCATTCTGCTGTTCGTGGGCGTGGCGATGGCGGGCGTGACCGGGTACGTCACGTTGCGCCTTTACGTGCGGCGTTAGCCATGGCAAAGAAGAAGGTGGACGAGGCCACGCGGCGCAACAACCAGGTGGTGGCGACCAATCGCAAGGCGCGGCACAACTATTCGATCCTCGAGACCTTCGAGGCCGGGGTCGCGTTGATGGGCACCGAGGTCAAGAGCCTGCGTGAAGGCCAGGCGTCGCTGGCCGACGCGTTCGCCACCCTCGACGACGGCGAGATCTGGCTGCGCAACCTGCACATCCCGGAGTACCACGCAGGCAGCTGGACCAACCACGCGCCGCGGCGCAACCGCAAATTGCTGCTGCACCGCAGCCAGATCGACACCCTGGTGGGCAAGATCCGCGACGGCAATCTGACGTTGGTGCCGCTGTCGCTGTACTTCACCGACGGCAAGGTCAAGGTGGAGCTCGCGCTGGCGCGAGGCAAGCAGACGCACGACAAGCGACAGGACATGGCCAGGCGTGACGCCAACCGGGAGGTCACCCGGGAGCTGGGGCGGCGCGCCAAGGGCATGACCTGATCGGGGTCGTCTTCGCGCTGGTATCGGCGGTCGGATACGGCATCAGTGACTTCGTCGGTGGCATGGCATCGCGGAGGGTGGCCGCCCTGCGGGTGGTGCTGGTGTCCTACCCGGTGGCCATGGTGCTGCTCACTGTGTTGGCGTCGGTCGTCGGCGGCGACGTGTCGGCCTCCGCGGTGATGTGGGGCAGCCTCTGCGGCATCGGCCAGGCCTTCGGCGTGTGGTGGTTCTATGCCGCACTCGGCGCCGGGCCCATCTCGGTGGTGTCGCCGTTGACGTCGGTACTGGTCGCGGGTGTTCCCGTCGGCGTCGGGCTGGCATTGGGGGAGCGGCCCGCCGGTGTCGCCGTCATCGGCATCGTCCTGGCGTTCGTCGCGGTGGTGCTGGTGAGCCGCGAGGTGCGCGACGAGGACTCGACGCCGCACCTCTTCACCGCCAAGATCGCCTGGCTGACCGTCGGGTCGGGCGTGGCGTTCGGACTGAACTTCGTGCTGATCGCCCAGGCACCCGTCGATGCGGGGATCTGGCCGCTGGTGTTCGCCCGGATCTCGGCCAGCACGCTCGTCCTGATCATCGCGCTGTTCACCCGCAACCTCGCGGTGCCCACCGGTGTGCCGCTGCGGCTCGCGCTCGTCGCCGGCGTCCTGGACACGATCGCCAACGTGGCCATGCTGCTGGCACTGCAAGCGTCGCTGCTGTCACTGGCCGCCGTGTTGATGTCGTTGTACCCGGCCGCGACGGTAGCCCTGGCGATGGTGGTGCTCAAGGAGCGGGTGACCCGCTGGCAGGCCGTCGGCATGGTGCTGGCGCTGCTGTCCGTCGGGATGATCGCGACCGGCTGACGGGGAGCCGGTCCGGGCGATACCGTCGGCCGGTGAACAGCCCCACACGCCCCTCCACCCACCACGACAAGTCGGAGATCCTCGACGGACTCTTCGCGGCGTGGGACGCCATCGACCTGCTGATGGCAGGTCTGCCCGACGCGCGCTGGCAGTCGCCGACGCCGCTGCCGGGATGGTGCGTCCACGACGTCGTCGCCCACGTCATCGGCACCGAGTCGATGCTGTCCGGCATCGCCACCCCCGAGTTGGATGTCGACGTCTCGACGCTCGGTCACGTCCGCAACGGCATCGGCGAGCTGAACGAGTGCTGGGTGCGGCATCTGAGTGGCGAGACCGGAGGCGACGTGCTGACGCGGTTCCGCGACGTGACCGCCCAGCGCAGAGCGATGCTCACCAACATGATCGACGCCGCCTGGAACGCGCTCACCATGACGCCCGCCGGGCAGGACACCTACGGCCGGTTCATGCGCATCCGGGTCTTCGACTGCTGGATGCACGAGCAGGACGTCCGCAGCGCGTTGTCGCGCCCACCGTCGGACGCCGACCTCGAGGGCCCCACGGCACGCCTGGCGCTCGACGAGATGGCGGCCAGCATGGGCTTCGTCGTCGGCAAGCTCGGCAAGGCGCCCGATGGCGCGCGGGTGGCCTTCGAACTGACCGGTCCGCTGTCGCGGACCATCAGGGTGGTGGTCGACGGCCGGGCATCCGTGGTCGACGAGTTCGCTGACGCGGCGCCGACGACGGTGATCCGGCTCGACGGCCTGCAGTTCACCCGGCTGGGTGGCGGACGGCCGATGGGCACCGACCGACCGATGAGCATCGAGTTCGAGGGTGACGCCGAGGTGGGCCAGCGGATCGTCGACCACCTGGCGTATGTGATCTGACCGGGATGTTTAATTGCTGGCCCGTGTGGCCCTGCACGGTATGATGGACTATCCCGCCGAAGTTCGGTGGGGATGCGAGGGGCTGAACGGTTTCGACTTCGCGCATCGAATCAAGGGAAGCGTGCCGGTGCAGGCAAGAGACCACCGTAAGCGTCGTTGCAACCAATTAAGCGCCGATTCCAATCAGCGCGACTACGCCCTCGCTGCCTAAGCGACGGTGTGTCTGTCAGACCGGGAGCGCCCTCGGCCCGGACCCTGGCATCAGCTAGAGGGACAAACCGCTAAGTCCGGTCGCGGGATCTAGCGGGACATCAAACAGCGACTGGGATCGTCATCTCGGCGTGTTCGCGAGACCGGGAGATCCGAGTAGAGGCCTAGTGAACTGCGCACGGAGAAGCCTCGAGGGAATGCCGTAGGACCCGGGTTCGATTCCCGGCAGCTCCACCAGAAGGGGAACAGGCCAGGACTGAAAAGTCCTGGCCTGTTCCCTTTTATCAGCCATGTGTGCCGAGCCTGACAGGGCGGGCAAAGGTGTTCTTATGGCTGCCATCGACGACGCAAACCTTGGCGGCCTCTTGCCAACGTGCGTAGTGGGGTGAGCTTCGATGTCCTGGTGCACGTCGAAGGCGAGACAGCCCGGTTCATCGCGCAAGGAAGCAGCGGCATTGACCGTAATCGCCTCGATGAACTCGGTCGGCTTGTCCGGGTGTACATCGAGGGTGACGAACAGCGCATACGTCATCGCGCTGGTGCGAGGGTTGCGACTCCACAGGCCTCGGCGAGTCCGTTGAGTTCCTCGACGGTCTTGGCGGGGAGGGTGACGGCGCCGGCAGCCGTCGTGAACGAGCGGTTTTCCAATTCTCCAGGCACGAGAATCTCTTGGCCTGGTGCAGGTCGGGAGCTCTTGAGCGACGTGATCAGCTGATCGATGCGTTCGGTGAACTGGTCGGGCGGCATGACGGCAGCGATATTGATGGCGATCACCAAGTGGCCGCACCCGCTGGGCTGGTCGGGGACGTAGGGCCCGACCACATCGTTGCCGAATGAGCTTCCGGTCAGTACGCCGGAGAGCACGTCCATCATGAACGAGATCGCGTAACCCTTGTGGCCGGCCATCGGCAAAAGGAGTCCATCTATTGCGGCTTGTGGGTCGGTAGTCGGCAGCCCTGATGCGTCAATGGCCCACCCCTCGGGTAGCTGCTCTCCGCGCTGTCGGGCGGCGTAGACCTTGCCCCGCGCGACCCCGATGTTGGCGATGTCCAGAACCAATGTGCCGTGTCGCCCACCCGGGACTGCGATTGACCACGGGTTGGCTCCCACCATCTTCTCGATGCCGCCCCACGGTGCCATCGCAGGGCTGCCATTAGTGGTGAGAATGCCGACACAACTGAACTCAGCCAAGAGGCGGGTCCAGTAGGCGGCGGTGCCGAAGTGGTTGCTATTGCGGACGGCGACTACTCCTACTCCGTAAGTGGAGGCTGCCGCAGCCGCCGCAGTTACGGCGCGGTGGGTGACGACCTGGCCAACGCCATCGTGGCCGTCGATGACCGACACCGCGGCGAACGAAGTGACTGTCTCGGTCTCGGTGACCGACCGCATGGCACCTGATTGAAGCCTGGCGACATACCACGGCAGCCGCAGCATCCCGTGGGAGGGGTGTCCCCACATGTCCGCCGTGACAAGGGATTCAGCGACTAGGCGTGCATCGGGTTCGGGCACGCCATGTGCGCAAAGAACTCTTGCGCCGTGGTCGACGATGCTGTCCGCGGCGAAGCGTTGATCTTCGGTGGCGGCGCGAATCGCACCTGACGGTGTGGCATTCATCTGTACAGCCCGCTCAGTCGTTCGGCTTCGTGGTCGGTCACCGGCTTGACGGCGTGACCTCGCAGCAGCAGGTAGAGCTTGGCGGTTTCTTCAATTTCCTCGAGGGCATCGGCGGCGGCCGCCAGGTCGTCACCGGCGACGATGGGACCGTGGTTGGACAGCAGCAGTGCGTGGTGTTGAGCTGCAGCCAATTCGGCTGCCGCGCCGAGGGATGGGTCTCCTGGGGCATGGTAGGGCAGTATCGGAAGCCTACCGACCCGCATCGCGTAGTACGCCGTCAAAACCGGCAGTGCATTGCGTGGGTCGACGTCGCGGAGACACGAAACCGCGACCGAGTGTGTGCTGTGCGTGTGCACGACGGCGCGGGCCTGAGGCCGGGCGCGGTAGATGGCCAGGTGCAGAAAGGCTTCCTTGGTCGGCGGCGGTCCGCCGATATGCTGCCCATCGCGGGTGATACGAGACAGCGAGCCGATGCGTAGGCGCTCCAGGCTGACGCCGGTGGGCGTCATGATGACGGTCCCGTCAGTGTCGACGGCGCTGAGGTTGCCGGTGCGTCCGAATGTCAGTCCGCGGCGGAAGAATGACGCGCCCAACTCGACGATATCGGCGGCGATGGTCATGACAGCGTCTCGCTGGTCGCTGCTCGCACTAGCAGGTCGGGTTGGCCGAAGTTACCGGACTTCAGCAAGAGCGAGATGTGGTGGTGGGGCGTGCTGCACCATGGAACGCCGCGGTCGGCTTCCGCGTCGACGACAACGGATTTCACGCCGAGAGCATCGACGACGGCGCCGGAGGTCTCGCCGCCTGCGACCACGACACGGCGTACCCCGGCGTCGACGGCGGACTTCGCCAACGTGCCCATGGTGGACTCGAGCTGCTCGGCGATGCGCGCGTCGGCCGGTCCTCGGTCCTCGGTCGGCGCCGAGGAGTACACCATCACCGGTTCGTCGCCGAGGTGATCAAGCAGCCAGGCCAACGCGGGATCGATTAGGTCGGCGGGCTTGGCGACGTCGCGTGGGTCCAGTCGTAACGACGCGAATTTCTGCCGCGCGTAAGCGACCTGGCCCAGCGTGACCTTCGAGCAACTGCCCGCAAGTATCACCACAGGGCCGGGTGGTGCGAGTACCACCTCGGAGGCGCGGTGATCGCGGTCATCGCCGCGAATGACTCGGCCGAGCGCGCCAGCCAGTCCCGCCGCCCCTGTGACGACGGCCATGCCGTCAACGGCACTAGCGATGGCACTGAGGTCGTCGTCATCGAGCGCGTCTAGTACGACGTGGCGGACGCCGCTGACGGCGGCGTCGTGCAGTTCGTTCTCGATAGCCTCGGGCCCATTCCGGATCTGTTGCCAATTCACCAGTTTCACCGGATGCGCGGTTTGGGCAGCCATCAGCCGGGGCAGATACGAGTCGGTCATCGGAGTCAGTGGGTGGTGACGCATCGACGATTCTGACAACAGCTGATCGGCCACGAACAAATGACCTTGATAGACGGTGCGCCCGTGCTCGGGGGTGCTCGGGCAGACCACGGTCGATGTTGCGCCTGCGGCATCGAGCAGCGCATCGGTGACGGGACCGATATTGCCCGCGGCAGTCGAGTCGAAGGTTGAGCAGTACTTGAAGTAAATGGTGCTCACTCCGGCGACGGAGACCAGCCAATGACGAGCTGCCAGTGACGATTTCACCGCAATATCGGCGTCCAGTGCCCGGGTCTTGAGGGCTACCACAACCGCCTCACAATCGTCGAGCGGCGCCGCGCCATCGGGTGGCCCAAACAGCAGGACGGTGCGCAAGCCTTGGCGCCGGAGTGCCGCTGCGACATCGGTTCCGCCGGTGTAATCGTCGGCGATGCAGCCGATCGTCGGCCCAGTCATGATGTACCGAGACTGCGCGCGATCGCACGTGCCGCCGTGCGCGTCGGCGCTACGACGGGCACTGCGATCTTGGCGGCGAGCTCATCGGCCGCGGGGCTTAGAGAGTACTGGGCGATACACACCATGTCGAAGGAACCGCCTACACCTTCTAGTCCCGCCGCCAGCGCACCGACGAGTGCGGGGATGTCGGCGCGGCCTGCCGCCTGCGCGGCGCCCTCGCAAAATACCGGCACCACCACCGCCGCGGAGTGCCGTCCCGCGGCGAGCGAGGCGGTGAGGCGTGAGCTCGTGTCGACCGCTGCGCCCTGCAACGAGGCAACCACCGCGATGCGTCGTGGTGCGGCGCGCACGATATCGGCCATCATGTCAGCGTCGGAGGTGAAAACGGGTGTGGTGAAGAGCTTTTCCGTCACTCTGCCGACCTCGCCGTACATTGAGCAGGCGATCACCACCGCGTCGGCACCGCCCGTGACGCCATGGCGGACGAGATTGAGCATCCGGTCACGTAGCTCCGGAGTCAGCTCGCCGCCGACCGCGTCGGCGTCGGGCCCCAGTCGGTCGTCGATGATGTTCCACAGTTGCGCGCCTGGCAACTCATCGGCCAGGGCAGCCGCAAGCGGTGCGATCGACGCGGGGGTTGCGTGCACGGCAGCGATCATCGGACGCTCAATCACAGCGCGGCTACTCTCCAGTGGTGTCGTGGCCCAGCCGCCAGACCGCGGCGGCGCCAAGGCTCGTGTCGATATGGGCGTGCATGACGTTGGCCGCTGTGTCGCTATCGCCGGCGGCGATCGAGTCGACCAGCAACTGGTGCTCGTTGGCCTTCTGGTCGCGGGCAGCCTGCGTTCGTTCGGTCTGTAGTGCCAGACGTCGGTATCGGTCGGCCTTGTCCCACAGCCCTTCCAAGGCGCTGATGAGCAGATCGTTGTGACTGGCGCGGTATATCGCTGCGTGGAAGTGTCGGTGGGCTACGAGTTGCCCGATCTCTGGCGGCGTCGGCAATGGGTCCACATGGTCTAGGGCGGCCCGAATTGCTTGGATGTCCGCGTTGGTGCGGCGCTGCGCCGCTAGCCCGGCAGCCAACGGGTCCAATGACTTGCGCAGCTCCAGCAGGTCTCTGGCCTCCTCGGCCCGCAGCGGCGAGATGCGTGCGTCCCGGTGGGCGTCCAACTCGACGAGGCCCTCGCTCTTGAGCCGCCTCAATGCCTCCCGCAACGGTGTTGTACTGATGCCGATAACACTCGCCAGGTCCCGCTGCTGAATGACGGCACCGGGTTGCAATTCACCGGACAGGATCCGGTCGCGTACCTGCCGGTACGCGAAGTCGCTCTTGGTCTCGAATAGCTCGGCGGGCTGCGACATCGTTGACCTCCCTCTCTGTCGTTATAACGTACCGCAAAGGTTGGCGGTTCACTAGTGCATTGTCCGACCGATTTCCGGCGCCCAAATGGCGATTTCCGACAGTTCACGCAGCTGGAACCCCTGACAAGCCGGAGGTTTCAGATCTCATCCTTGACGTCATAGGTTATAACCTTCTACTGTGAGCGGGCCCACAAGAGGTCGAGTGTGAGTCGTAGGCCCCACTTCAAGGAGGAAGAGCATGCAGTCAACCCCCCGGAACACCCAAGGGAGCGGTGGGCGTCGCCTGATCCGCCTCGCGGCCGTGTTCGGCGTGGTCATCTCCATGGCGCTCACCGCGTGCGGATCGGGTGAGTCAACTGAGCCAGGAGCCAACAACACCGTCAAGACAGGTGAGGCTCCGGACTACTACCCGGCCGAGTACGAGGACATCATCGCCGCGTCGAAGAACGAGGGCGGCAAGATGACGATCTACTCGAATACCGACCAGGAGAACTGGGACCCCATCTTTCGGGACTTCAAGAAGAAGTACCCGTGGGTGAGCGAGATCTCGGCCAACAACCTTGACAGCGATGAGGTCTTCCAGCGGGTGCTCAGCGAGCAGGCCACCGCGGGGTCGCCTGCCGACATCGTGGTCTCCAATGCTGCGCAGGCATGGGCCGACTTCGCCGGGCGTCCCGGAACGTTGATGGAGTACACGTCGCCTGAGCTGGCCAAGCTTCCAAAGCAAGCGGCCCTGATGCCGAACGTGTTCTCGATGTCCCTCGACCCGATTTCCATCATCTACAACACGGCGCTGATGACGGAGAAACCGACGGGGCTGAAGAGCTTGGCGGACATCGTTTCCAAGGACCCCGCCAAGTACCAGGGCAAGATCACCACCCGTGATGTGAACGGTGCGTTCGGTTTCACCGTTTCACACGCTTTCACCGAGGCGCGTCCCGATTCTTGGTCGGTACTGGACAAGGTCCTGCCCATGGCCAAGGCCGAAACCTCGTCGGGCACACAACTCGAGAAGATCACTTCGGGCGAATACCTGGCGGGCTTGTTCATCAGCGCCGCTCCCGCCTATCCGAAGGTTGATGACAGCAGCGGCCTCCTGGCGCTGTCCTTCTACGACGACGGGACCGTCGTGCTGCCCCGTGGTATCGGCATCGCGGCCAAAGCACCGCATCCCGCCACCGCGAAGCTCTTCACTGACTTCGTGCTTTCGGAGGAAGGTCAGCGCGCTGTCGCCGAGGGTGGTTTGACGTCGTACCGCGACGGCATCGAGGCCACCGACGGTAGGCATACCTACCAAGAACTCGTGGCGGCCGTCGGCGATGCGAACGTCATCGACGTGCCCTACGTGCAGGTCCCGGAGGACCAGGTGAAGGCATTCGCCGGCCGCTGGGACGGCATCCTCGGCCGCAGCTGATTCGAAACTGACGAAGGATTGTTATTCCCATGACGACCACGACGTCTCCGCCGCCGGCCGTGCAGGGTCCGGTATCGGGGGGCCACCCCGCCCCCCGATACCGGAGGTTCCTCGGCCTGGGACGAGAACTCTGGCTGCAATACGCAGTCATCATCTTTCTCGCGATCCTCGTGCTGGCGCCCGTGGTGCCGACGCTGTACCAGTCCCTGCTTGACCGGCCCCTCTACGAGGCCGGAGGAGTTCTCAGTCTCAACAACTACGTGCGGCTGTTCACCGAGGCCGGATTCGGCAAGGTGGCACTCAACACGGTGCTCTTTGCAGGACTGACCACTGTCTTATCGCTCGTTCTTGCCGTGCCCATGGCCATCGTGGTGGTGCGTACCAAACTGCCCGGCGGCAGGATTCTCGCGGCAGCCATGCAGTGGCCGTTCTTCATCTCCTCCCTCATTCTCGGATTCGGCTGGATCATGATGTACGGACCATCGGGGTTCGTCAGTGTCAAAGTCCAGCAGATCCTGGGTCACCTCCCGTGGAACCTCTACTCGATTCCGGGCATGGCATTGACCGAGGCGGTTGCGTTAGCCCCCATCGCATATACCTTCTGCGCCAATGCACTTCGCCAGAGCGATGCCTCGCTAGAATCCGCCGCTCAGGTCTGCGGGGCGGGCCCTCTGCGGATCATCTTCCAGGTCATCCTTCCGATGCTGCGGCCGCCGATCGTGTACAGCTCGATCCTGGTCATCTCGATGTCGGTCGAGACCCTCAGCGTGCCGCTGTTGTACGGCCAGCCGGTGAACATCCAGGTGTTCTCGACATTTCTCTTCAAGAACGGGTTGCAGTCCATCAACCCGGATTACGGCGTGCTCGGCGCTGCATCGGCCCTCATCTTGGTCGTCACGATCGGATTGGTGGTGCTTCAGGCGAAGCTACTCAAAGACGCCCAGCGGTTCGTGTCGGTGCGGGGGAAAGCCACCCGTCCGCGAACTCTCGATCTCGGATGGCTGAAATGGATCACGTTGTGCGCCGTCATCTTTTACGTCGTGATGGGAGCGTTGGTTCCCATCGTTGGCCTGATCATGCGCTCCTTCACGCTGGTGTTCAGCCCGCTGCAATCGCCATTGAAAAGTTTGACGATGAACAACTACGACCGAGTGTTCACGTACGCGGCGTATGTCCAGTCGATCAAGAACAGCCTCATCGTCGCGGCACTCGGCGCGGTGATAGTCAGTTTCGTTGCTCTTTTGGCGGTCATGGTTGCCCGGAGATCCACCTTCCGCTTCCGCCGCGCCGTCGAGTACCTGGCGCTGGCCCCGCAGGCCATGCCGGGCATCATCGTCGGCATCGGCTTCTTCTGGGCGTTCGCCTATGCGCCGTTCGGGTCCGGCCAGCTGGTTCAAGGAACGTTGTGGGCGCTCATCATCGCTTTCGGTTTGCGCGCGTTGCCAAGCGGTTTCGGATCACTGGCACCGTCGATCATGCAGATTGGTCAGGAACTCGACAATGCTGCCCGCGTCGCCGGTGCTGACTGGATCAAGACCTTCTCGCGGATCCTGATGCGGCTGCTTACGCCGGCCTTCGCGGGGGCGCTCATCCTCACGTTCGTGACGCTGCTGAAGGAGTATTCGCCTGCGGTTTTCCTCGGCTCGGCAGACACCAACATCATCGGCACCACGATGCTCGAGCTCTGGGTGCAGGGAAACACCGGCTCAGTAGCCGCTCTGGCCACCATTCAAATCGCGATCACCGCGGCCTTCGTGGCAATCGCCGGACTCCTCCTGAAAGGACGCAGCAACGATGCCTGACGTCAAAGTGAGTCAACTCAACAAACATTTCGGTGACAACACGGTTCTCGAAGACGTGGACTTCACCATCCGCGATGGCGAGTTCTTCACGCTTCTCGGCCCGAGTGGATGCGGGAAGTCGACCACTCTGAACTGCATCGCCGGACTGGAGCAGCCCACGAGCGGAACCATCGCCGTGGGGGACGAATCCTTCGTCGATACCTCGCGTCGGGTTTTTGTGCCACCGGAAGGACGGAACCTAGGCATGGTGTTCCAGTCCTACGCGCTGTGGCCGCACAAGACGGTCGCGGGCAACCTCGCGATGCCGCTGCAGATTCGCAGAATCGGAAAGGACGAGCAGCGTCGTCTCATCGACGACGCCCTGGAGAAGGTCGGACTTAAGCACTTGCGCGACCGTTTTCCGCATCAACTGTCAGGCGGGCAGCAGCAGCGCGTCGCCCTGGCGCGGGCGTTGGTTTACTCGCCCACCGTTCTGCTGCTTGACGAGCCCCTGTCCAATCTCGACGCAAAGCTGCGCGAGCAGGCGCGAGCGTGGCTCAAGCGGCTTCAGTCTGAGTTGGGCATTACCACTGTGTACGTCACTCACGATCAGGATGAGGCGCTGGCCCTGTCCGATCGGATTGCGGTCATGTCCGGCGGTCACATGCTCCAGGTGGGTACACCCGTGGAGATCTACGAGACCCCCGCGACGGCTGAGGTCGCAGCGTTCGTGGGCCGATGCAACTTCCTGGAAGCGACTATCGCGGAGGTGACGAACACCGGCGCAGTAGTAACTCTGGCAGCCAACGGTCAGTCGCTGATGGTCGAGACGGACAAGACCGCCCAAGTGGGACAAACGGTTACGGTCGCGATCCGACCGGAGCAACTGCGCTTGTGTGCAGCGGAGACCTCCGGCGTAAACACTCTCGACACGGAGGTGCTCAGTGTGTCGTACCTAGGTTCGCGTTACGAGTACGACGTGAAGCTGGGCGACCACGTGGTGCAGGTTGTCTGCGATCGCGGTGGAATCACGGGTCCGGTGAGACTCAGCGTCGAGCCGGACGCCTGCCTGCTGTACCCCGAGGCCGATGTTCTGTCGGACGAGGCCCAAGAACTCCTGACCGTCGCGTCCTGATCACGAAGAGGAAATTCTGTGACAAGCATTGATTCCCACACCTACACCCTCGGCGTCCTGCATGGCGACGGGATCGGGCCCGAGATCGTTCCGGCCGCGGTTCTGATCGCCGATGCCGCCGTCGCGGCGGGTGGTGCCGCACCGATCCATTGGCGTGAGCTTCCGCTGGGATTCAAGGCAATCGAAGAGTTCAACGAGGCAACACCAAAGAGCACGCTCGAGGCCCTTGCGGAAACCGACGGATGGCTCCTCGGACCGCACGACAGCGCGGCGTATCCGGAGCCGTTCCGCTCAGAGCTCAATCCGAGCGGCACAATCCGCAAACACTTCGATCTATACGCGAATGTGCGCCCCGCCAAAGCGTTTCCCGGTAGCAGCGCCGTGGTGGCAGGCACCGACCTCGTCATCATGCGCGAGAACACCGAAGGCTTCTACGCAGATCGCAGCACGTACCGGGGGACAGGGGAGTTCATGCCGACTCCCGATGTCGCCATCGCCCTGGGCATCATCACCCGGCCTGCGTGCGAGCGGATTGCCCGTGAGGCCTTCGAATTGGCTTCTCGGCGCCGCAAGCAGGTGACCATCGTGCACAAGGCGAACGTGCTCAAGATGACCACCGGTCTGTTCCGAGACGTTTGCCAGGAAATCGCCCAGCAATACCCGGACGTGCGCGTGGATGATTTCCACATCGATGCCATGACCGTGCATCTCGTGCGGCGCGCCAACGAGTTCGACGTGCTCGTCACAGAAAACATGTTCGGCGACATACTGTCGGACCTGGCCGGCGAACTGGCCGGGTCGTTGGGCATCGCGCCATCCCTCAACGCCTCTGACGACAGGGCCATGGCACAAGCCGCCCACGGCTCGGCGCCGGACATCGCCGGGCAGGACCGCGCCAACCCGATCGCGATGATCCTTTCCACGGCAATGTTGTTCGATTGGCTCGGCGCTCGGCGGGGCGACAACGCGCTGAGTCGTGCGGCGTCCATCATTGAGCGCGCGGTCGAAGATACAGTCGCGCAAGGCATCAGCACGACCGACATGGGTGGCAACGCCGGCTGCCGAGAGTTTGCCGAGGCTGTCGCGTCGACCGTCAAGCAATTGTGAACGACGACTGCACTTCGGTATGAATAACGCGGCGCATCTTGTTGGCACTCAACGGGACACCTTCGGTACCAAGGGCGGCCTCGTCATTGACGGACGTCGATTTTGGTATCACGACATCACCCGCATCGCGCCAACCACCCTTCCGACAACCCTGCGAATTCTTCTGGAGAATGTCCTTCGATTCGATGACGGAACCGGCGGGATATGCGACCAGGTCGCCGCCATCGTCGATGGTGCCGATAGCCCCGTCGACCTGTATCCGTCACGCGTTTTCCTGCACGACACGAACGGCGTTCCCACGCTCGTGGATATCGCGGCCATCCGGGACGGGATTTCCGCGCTCGGCGGTGATCCGGCGGCGGTCAACCCAGTCATCAGCTCCGAGCTGGTGGTGGACCACTCTGTCATCGCCGATGTCTTTGGCAGTCCCGACGCGCTGGTCCGCAATGTTGAACTGGAGTACGCCCGCAACGGCGAGCGCTACCGGTTTTTGCGATGGGGTCAGCAGTCACTGGATGGGTTTGCGGTCGTCCCTCCCGGCACGGGGATCATGCACCAGGTCAATCTCGAATACCTTGCCCGCGTTGTGATGACCGAAGGTGACTGGGTCTTTCCCGACGTGTGCCTGGGGACCGACTCGCACACCACCATGGTCAACGGCCTCGGCGTACTCGGCTGGGGCATCGGCGGCATCGAAGCCGAAGCGGCAATGCTCGGGCAATCGGTCTCGATCAATGTCCCACCTGTTATCGGGGTTTACCTGCATGGTGCACTTCCGGCCGGCGCAACGGCCACCGACCTCGTGTTGACCATCACCGAGCGACTTCGCGCGCACGGCGTCATCGGCAAGTTCGTCGAGTTCACGGGTCCCGGTGTCTCCAACCTGCCGCTCACAGACCGGGCGACGATCGCGAACATGAGCCCGGAGTTCGGGTCTACGTGCGCGCTGTTTCCGATTGATGAGGAGACTCTGCGCTACCTGCGGCTCACGGGTCGTCCAGAGCAGCACGTCAGCCTCGTCGAGGGGTACGCCAAGGCACAGGGTTTGTGGCATGACGCGCGTCGTGAGCTGAGGTTCGACACCACCATCGAGCTTGACCTGGGTCAGGTCGTGCCCGTCCTCGCAGGCCCGACCCGGCCCGAGGAGCGGGTGCCCCTCGATCAGGCCAAGCAGCGGTTCGCCACGGCCGTCCAACAGATCGCCCACAGCGACAACAGCCAGATCAATACGGCGACAGTTCATCTCGGCGATGACGACTACGAGATCGCTGACGGTGCAGTCGCGATCGCCGCGATCACGTCGTGCACGAATACCTCCAACCCTGATGTGATGGTCGCAGCGGGGCTGCTGGCCCGCAACGCCGTGCGGGTCGGACTGCGCAGCAAGCCGTGGGTGAAGACGACGCTCAGTCCGGGGTCTCGCGTCGTCATGGACTATTACGCGAGAGCCGGATTGATCGGCGACCTCGAGACGCTCGGTTTCCATCTCGCTGGCTTCGGCTGCATGACGTGCATCGGAGCGTCTGGACCGTTGATTGACGAAGTGTCCCGCGCGGTCCAGCAAGGGGTCACGGTGGTGTCGGTCCTGTCCGGAAATCGGAACTTCGAGGGTCGCATTCAACCGGAAGTCGCGATGAATTACCTCGCATCGCCTCCGCTGGTCATCGCGTACGCACTGGCCGGAACGATGGACATCGACCTGGCGACCGAACCGCTGGGCCACGCGTCTGATGGAAGGCCGATCTTCCTCGCAGACCTGTGGCCGGATGCTGCCGAGGTGCACGACGTCATCACCAGCAGCTTGTCGTCTGACATGTTCGCCGATGCGTATCGCGACGTATTCGCCGGCGACCAACGGTGGCGCGACATCGACGTTTCCAAGAGTGATTCGTACACATGGGATGAGGACTCGACCTATATCCGCCGTCCGCCCTACTTGGACGGTGTATCACTCGAGACGTCGGGTACGCCTGATATCCATGGGGCGAGGGTTCTGGTCAAGCTCGGCGACTTGATCACAACCGACCACATATCGCCCGCGGGGGCAATCACTTTCGGCACACCCGCGTGGGACTATCTGGCCGCCCATGGCGTTGGGCAGCGGGCCATGAACACGTATGCGTCACGTAGGGGTAATCACGAGGTGATGATGCGCGGGGCATTCGCGAATGTGCGCCTCCAGAACCAAGTCGCACCAGGCACGCGCGGGGGTTTGACCCTCAACTTTCTGGACGGTGGCCGTGAGACAACGATTTTCGATGCCGCCGCCGCCTACCGGCAGGCCAACGTTCCGATGGTGGTCGTGGCGGGTGCGGACTACGGAGGTGGGTCTTCGCGCGACTGGGCGGCCAAGGGTCCAGCGCTCTTAGGCGTGCGCGCCGTCATTGCGCGGTCCTTCGAACGGATCCACCGCTCCAACCTCGTGGCCATGGGTGTGGTCCCCATTGAGTTGATCGACGCCGACCCCGACGACATCGCGCCGACCGGCGCCGAAGAAATCAGCATCACAGGTCTGGACGCGCTCGACACCTGCAGAGCACCGTCCCAGGTCTCAATTCACAGTCAGGGAAGGTGTTTTGCGGCCCGGCTACGCCTCGACACCCCGCGCGAGGCCGACTACATCCGCCACGGAGGAATCATGCCCTACGTCCTTCGCGCCCTTGTTGACTAGCGCGCATCTGTGTCAGCCCGCTTGGGGTTGGCCGACCCCGCCGTCGCCACCCGCACCGCCCGCGCAACCGGTGCCGCCCGCGCCAGGAGTCGAGCCGGCGCTACCGCCGCTACCGGGGGTACCCGACTCCTTGATACTGACTAATCCGCTTCTACCGCCGCTGCGATCCTGCTTACCCACCACACGGTCGACGCCCTGGTTGCTCGGCCGCCAGAACTCACCGACCGGGGAACACACGAACTGAAGGAAAGTCAGCGCCGGTGAAGGTCTTCGGCCTCGACCCAGTTCGGTGTTAACTCGGATCGACAGTTCCCCCCGGCATGTGCCGCGCGACAGTCGCATCCATGATTCCACGCAGTGCAGGTATCTCGTTGAGCAAGCGGTCGAGGTCATCGCGCGCAACACGCAGCACCTCGGCCTTTCCGGTCGTCGTCACGGTCGCATTCCGCAGTTTTCCGCGGCGAAGCGCGGATTCGCCGATCACCTCCCCCGGTCCCACCACGGCAACGCGGTCTTGGCCGACGTACACCGCCGCCTCCCCGCTGAGCAGGATGTAGCAGGCGTCCGAAGGAGTCTGTTCACGAATCAGCGGCCACGGCGCGGAGGTCGAGGTGCGATGTGCTGCTCGGACGATCCGCTGCAGGTCGTTGTCGGAGAACGTCGCGACCGTGACGAATTCCCGGAGCCGACGGGCGCTTTCTTGATACTCCTCTTCCTTCGCAGCGGCGGCTTCCTTCATACGCTCACGCTCGTTCATAGTGGGCTCCCCATCCGCAATGTGACCCTGACATCGCGGAGCGTAACGAACGACCGTTGTCTGTAGATCCGTGTTGGCAATTCCGAAAGGGCGCAGCTTCACTTCAAAAGGTCCAGGTCAGTGGTGGCAGACGTTTAGCCTCGCGGGATGGACCGCATCTGGCAGTGGGCGTGGGATCGGTACGGAGCGACGTACTCGTGGGCGTTCTACGCGATCAGCGTCCCGGTTTTGTTGCCGACCTACCTCTCCTCGACGCTTGTCATCGTCGCTTTTGAACAGTCGGGTCGCTACCTGGAGGCGGCCGCGATCACGGTTGTCGCCGTGCTGGTGCTGGTTTACGTGATGGTTCTTCCCGGCGCGGGGCGCAGTCGCGTTGTGGAGCAGTGGGCCGGCGGCCGCCCGATCGATCGAGCGAAGGCCCTGGAGGCCACGTACACCTGGGCTCGGCGAGTGGTCGCCCGCGCGGTAGTGGGCGGCTTCGTGGGGGTCGCCCTGGCTGCGGTCGTCGTCGGTGCGATCGCCGGGGGGGACGGCTCGCGGCTCGTCCAATACGGGATCCTGGGGGCTACCATCGGCACTGCCGTGGCGCTGATCGGTGTGCACAGCTTCGTGGAGGCAGCGTTGCGGCCGGCGAGGTCCGCCATCGCCGGTGAGACTGGAATTGGTGACTCGCTGCCGCGCTCGCGCCCGTCTTTCGCCGCGTGGACGAACGTATCCATGCTCGCCGCCATGTTCGCTTTTTGCGTGGGGGGCGCAATGCTTGCGGGGGTTCTCGATCGCCTCAGAGAGTTACCCGTGCTTGCCGTCGCAATTGCCGGTGGGTTCACGGTTTTCTTCGCGGTGCCGACCACCGTCGGCGCCGTGTTCGCACCGTCCCTGCGACCGATTCGCGACCTCGCCGCCGGAACTGAACGTGTTGCGGCTGGTGACTACAGTCAACGCGTGCCGGTGGTTCAGGACGACGACCTCGGTGCGCTAGCCGCGTCGTTCAACCGCATGCAGGCGGGATTGGCTGAGCGGCAACGACTTCAAGCGGCGTTCGGGACCTACGTCGATCCAGCCCTCGCGGCGTGGCTACTCGAGCAGGGTGACGACATCTTCACCGGGGAGCGCCGCGAGGTGACGGTGATGTTCGTCGACGTCCGCGACTTCACTCCGTTCGCCGAGGCCAACACCGCCGAGGACACCGTCGCGCGCCTCAACGCCCTGTTCGAGATCGTCGTGCCTGCGGTCGTCGACGCCGGTGGGCACGTCAACAAGTTCCTCGGCGACGGCGCGCTGGCCGTCTTCGGCGCCCCGATCGACCTCGCGGATCATGCCGACGCCGCGGTGGCCGCCGCTGTTCTGATTCATCGCCTTGTCGCTGAGCGATTCGGCGGCGCGCTTCGGGTCGGTATCGGGATCAACACCGGTCTGGTGATCGCCGGGACCATCGGCGGCGGAGGCAAGCTTGAGTTCACTTTGATCGGCGACACCGTCAACGTCGCTGCCCGCGTCGAGCAGCTCACCAAGACCACCGGTGACGATCCTTCTCACCCACCAGTCCGTCGACGCCCTGGTTTCTCGACCGCCCGGACTCACCGACCGGGGATCGCATGCCCTGAAGGGTAAGTCGGCCGAGGTACAGGTCTTCGGCCTCGACCCGTCGACCACCCCGTCTTGTTGACGCCGCCAACACCATTCCCGTATCCCCAGGTACTTGCGCGTCGTTTCGTACGTCAACAAACGGCGGCCAGGATCACCGCTGATGGCATCGGTCCCGTATTGACGCGGAAATGCGCTGGTAGAGCCGATTCTGTAGCGGAAGTGCGTTCGCTAGGCCTCAGTCGTCTTTCGCG
>Ga0193743_1001123_pt1 | contig 20325 bp, 36 predicted proteins | sample L2c2metaG_FD_143038 | JGI IMG/M metagenome (GOLD analysis project Ga0193743, IMG submission 143038) | Soil microbial communities from a riparian zone of the East river system, Colorado, United States - L2c2 | ecosystem: Environmental > Terrestrial > Soil > Riparian zone | place: USA: East River... | reverse complement strand
GCCGAAGACATCAATCGCCAAGAAAGCCGAAGGAAACCGGTCTAAAGTTGGCAGGGATAAGCTGAAAGATGATCCGAAAGGCAGCGGCAAGCCGACGCCGCCTGCGGACCTTTCCGAAGCCGAATCCGCGCTATGGCGTCTCGTTGTACGTTCCCTGCCGAAGGGTCTGCTGTCGAGCGCGGACGATGCCATATTGGAGCGGTTCGCCATAGCTTGGAGCCGGTTCCGCGACTGTCAAACCCAGATCAGGGCAAGTGGCCTTTTGGTTCGTTCGGCTGCAGGGCCGGTTCGTAACCCTTTGCTGCCGATTCAGGAGAAGGCGTCGCTGGAGATGCACCGAGCCGGTGGCGAGATCGGGCTTTCGCCGGTTGCCAGGGCGCGGCTCGCCGGTTCCGACAGCGACGAAGACGATCCGCTTGAATTGCTGCTGGGTGCCGATGGCGACCCAAACGGCGCGTGGTTCACACCGCCAAGGATGAAACAATGAACGAACGCGTCATGTGGCCAGCCGACAAGGTTGAGCGCCGACCGATTGCCACGCTTATTCCCTACGCCGAGAATGCCCGCGTCCATACCGAGCACCAGATTGAGCGCATCGCCGCTTCAATTCGCGAGTGGGGGTTCACCGTGCCGATCCTCGTCGACGAGGACGATGTGGTGATAGCGGGCCATGGGCGCATTCTCGCCGCCATGCTCTTGAAGCTGGAATCGCTGCCGGTGATGGTGGCGCGCGGCTGGACCGAAACACAAATCAAGGCCTACCGCATCGCCGACAACCACATCGCCGAACTGTCGACATGGGACAGCGAACTGCTCGCCGCCGACATGGCGTCACTTGATCCGGAATATCAGGCTCTGACAGGATACGAGGGCGACGATCTTACCAGAGTGCTGGCCGGTGCCGGAACCAAGGGCTTGACCGATCCGGACGAGGTGCCGCCGCTGCCTGACGTCCCGACGTCACGAAACGGCGATCTGTGGATCCTTGGCAACCACCGGCTCTTATGCGGCGATTGCACCGCGCCCGACAATGCCGGTCGGCTGATGGACGGCGTCAAGCCGGGGCTGATGGTGACCGATCCGCCTTACGGCGTGGCCTATGATGCCGACTGGCGCAACCATGCGCTGCGCGAGGACGGCAGCGTGATCGGGGGAAGGGCGGTCGGCAAGGTAGCGAACGACGAGCAGGCCGACTGGCGGCTGGCCTTCGCGCTGTTTCCAGGACAGGTCGCTTACGTCTGGCATGCGGGCCTGTTCGCATCGGAAGTCGAGGACTCGCTCAAGGCCGAAGGCTTCGAAATCCGCAGCCAAATCATCTGGGCAAAAAACCGCTTTGTCATTTCCCGCGGCAACTATCACTGGCAGCATGAGCCGTGCTGGTATGCCGTGCGCAAGGGTAACAAGGCATCGTGGCATGGCGGGCGGTCGCAATCGACGCTGTGGACCATCGAACACCAGAAGTCGGAAACCGGCCACTCGACGCAAAAGCCGGTCGAATGCATGCGCCGCCCGATCATTTCCAATTCTTCGCCGGGGCATGCGGTCTACGATCCTTTCGTCGGGTCCGGCACCACCATCATTGCGGCGGAAATGGAAGCGCGGTCGTGCCTCGCCATGGAACTGATGCCGCCCTATGTCGATGTGGCGGTCAAACGATGGGAAGCCTTTACCGGCGAAACCGCTGCGCTCGATGACGGGCGCTCCTTTGCCGAGGTTGAGGCCGAGCGGCAAGCGGAGGCCTGATGGTGACGCGCCGGACGGTTCTCGCGGGCATAGGGGCCACCGCAGCGACGGCGGTATTGCCGAAGGCGAAGGCCGAACGCCGCCCGCCATTGCCGCAATATCTGCGCGACCTGTTCGTCCTGCTGGAAGTACCGCAGCGCGACTGGCATCTTCCTTCCGGCCCGATTATCGCTTTTTGCCATTCGCTGAAGGTGCCGGCCGGTATCTTCGTCGGCCAGCCGCTTCGCCTGCGCCCGTTCCAGATGGACTTCCTTCGCGACGTCTACAATCCGCGCGGGCCGGACGGACGGCGCAAGCGCCGCCAGGCTGTTATGTCCGTGGGCCGCCGCGCCGGAAAGACGCTGCTCGCGGCACTTGTTATCCTTATCCACCTCGTCGGCCCCGCTAAGCGCCCGCACTCGACGATTGCCTCGGCGGCAACCAGCCGCAAGCAGGCAGGCATCGTCTTCCGTTTCGTTGCCGCGATGGTCCGCGCCAATAAAACCATCGCCAAGCGCCTGAAGGTGATCGACTCCACCAAGTCCGTGGTCAACAAAACCGATAGTTCGCATTACATGGCCATCGCGGCTGAAGCGGGCGGACAGTTCGGCGAAGGCCTTGACCTAGTTGTATATGACGAACTTGCGCAAGCTAAGAACTCGGCGCTGTACGATACGCTGATGACGTCGCTTGGTTCACAGGTCGAGCCGCTGATGATGGTTATTTCCACGCAGGCCCCGGCGAACGATCATATTCTTTCGGAGCTGATCGATTACGGGCTGAAGGTAAAGGCGGGGGAGATCGACGACGATACCTTTACCGTCCATCTGTTCGCCGCCAACGACAACTGCGATTTGATGGACGAGAAGGAATGGCACCGCGCCAACCCGACGCTCGGCGACTATCGCGACATCGACGAGTTCCGCACCACCATGAAGCGCGCCGTCAAGGTGCCTTCGCTGGAGGCCTCGGTACGTAACCTCTACCTCAATCAACGGGTGCAGGCGAAAGCGCCGTTTCTGACTGCCAGCGTGTGGAAGCTCGGCGACAAGCCGACGAACGAGGCGCTGCTCTACGACGGGCGTCCGGTTTTCGGCGGTCTCGATCTCTCGGCCCGCACCGATTTGTCGGCGGCCGTGTTCGCGGTCGAGGACGACGAATTCAACATCCACCTGTTCCCGCGCATCTGGACGCCGGATGACACCCTCGACGATCGAGGCCTGCGGGATCGCGCACCGTACCGCGTCTGGGCGAAACAGGAGTTTTTGATCCCTGTGCCAGGGTCGAGCCTGAACTACGACTGGCTGGCCAGCGATATCGGCGAAGCCACCGCGAATATGAACCTTGTACGCATGGCTTACGACCGCTGGCGCATTGACGTTCTCAAGCAATCCTTCGTGCGCATGGGCGTGTCCGTTCCGCTCATGGAGTTCGGTCAAGGTTACAAGGACATGGCCCCGGCGATCGATGTGTTCGAGGAACTGGCGCTGGCAGGCCGGATCTTCCATAACGGCCATCCGGTTCTGCGCTGGGCGGTATCGAACGCGATCATCGACCGCGATCCGGCGAACAACCGCAAGCTGACCAAATCCAAATCATTCGGGCGCATAGACCCTGCCGTTGCTGCGGTCGAAGCGGTTGCTGCGTTGAAATTGCAGACGGAAACCATCGCCGACGTGGAGTCCATGATCGGGTAACGTTGCGACACTCCATCATAATCGCATTATTTAGCATTTATCGACTTGCAGTCTCCCAAAATTGGGAATACGTATGTCGGGAGTAGCGATGAACGTTACTCACCGAAGGAACCACGGACCATGCCACACCAGCTTGCAACCTACCGCGACGACATCGATGCCTTGATCGGCCCACTTGAGGAGATCATGGCGAAATTAGAGAACCTGCCGAAACCGGCGCGCGAAAGCTACATCGGCGGCTATACCGCTGGCGGCATTCAACAGGCCATCGACACCTTGCAGGATGGCGTCAACGAGATTGACGAATTCGTCGAACCGGAACCGGAACCGGAAGAACCGGAAACCGAAGATGCCGACGACGAAGACGAGGACGATGACAGCGAAGACTGACAGTCGAAACGGGCGAAAAGAACCCGTCGCTGGCACATGAGCAACCCCAGCCTGATGAGACGCTCACGAAGGAACCACGAATGAAAACTCTTATTGCATCCATCGCTTTCGCGCTTTGCGCCACGGCGGCACATGCCGATACCGTCAACGGTCATTTCCGCAAAAATGGCACCTATGTCGAATCTTATCAGCGCTCCAACCGGAACAACACGACGCTGGATAACTATTCGACGCGGGGCAACGTCAATCCGTACACCGGCAAGCAGGGCACTCAAAACCCGTATGGCTTGGAACGGCCAAACAATGGAACGCTTGGCTGCGGATACAGCTGCTAAAAACGAACCAAACGGGGGTCAGCCATCGCGCCGATCCCCAACCCAAAAAACGGGGGGAAACGAAAAATGAGACGGTTTAATTACTTCATCAGCATCGCTGGCGTCACTATCGCCTATCATTACGGAGTCTATGCCGTGTGTTACGCTTATGGCTTTTTCTGGGGACGCATACTCGGCCTGCACATGACGCAGCATCATATCGACAACGCCGGAACGGCCATAACCATCATCGCATTGTGCATCTGGGCGACCGCCTTGGCGGCTATCTTCCGCGCCCGCGCCAAGGACGCTGGCAAGAGCATGGCATGGATCATCGGCGGCTTCTTTCCCTTCGCTTGTTTCGTCCTTGGTTGCTTCCCATCGAAGGACGATGATCTGGCGGCATCGGAAGAAGTCGAAATCGTGCAACTTTGAAATCCAAACAACAGGGTCGGCTTCGTGCTGACCCTTCCAAACCTGAAGGAACCACACTTATGGAATTAGCGATACTCTGGATCATGTTCGGCATTACCGCCGCAGTGATCGCCACATCCAAGGGCCGCAACTTTATCGGCTGGCTCATCCTTGGACTTCTCTTCGGCATTTTCGCGCTGGTCGCCGTTTGCGCCATGCCCCGCGTTGCTGAGGAATCACGATGAGGAAATTACTCATTCTGGCAGCTTCGATGCTGGCCCTTGCCGGATGCCAGACTGCGCAGCAAGTCGCTGCCGCTGATGATGCTACTTGCCGAGGCTATGGGGCGAAAGTTGGCAGTGACGCCTATGTTCAATGCCGTTCCATGGCCGACCAGCGCCACGCCATCGATGGGCTGAGGCAGAACAATCGGTCGGCGCAGAACTACCACAACATCACGACCTCGATGGCCCGCGCTGCCAACGGGGGTTACTAAAAATGAAAATCCTCATCGCAGCAGCCTGCGTCTGCATCATTGCTGCAACCGGCTACTTTTTCGTCAGCCAATACATTGCTCGACGCGATGCCCAGCAGCAGGCGGAATTTGACCGCGTCGTGAAGGACCGGCAGGACTGCGTTGCATTGCGGGACAAGAGCAGCAAATGGACGGACGTAGAACGCGCCTTACTGCTTGACTGCAACCGTCGCGGCATCCTGAAATACCAATAGAAAGGAACCAACTGAAATGAAACTCACCTTCACAAACGAAAATCTGAAGCTGCTCTGGGCCGACGCCGAGAAGCAATGGCCGAACGGCACCCGCCCGACCTATGGGCAGGAAGAAAATCCCGAACGCGGATTCTGGATTGTCGGCGATCAGGGCGTCTACCTGATGCACAACGGCGTGTTTCCAGACGGCGAAAAGGCGGTCGTCATCTATGCCGAGGAATGCAACCCCGAAACCTGCGAAGACTGGTGGGACATCAAGTCCGCCACCTTCGGCGGTGATGACGGTTGCGACTTTATCGAGATGGCTCCCGTCAAGCAGGCGCTGGACCGCAATGGCTGGCTTGAATTCGAATTCACGGCGGACGCGATGACGATGAACACCGTCTGGACAAAAGGCAAAGTCAACTGAAATGGCTGGCCCGCAAAGCAACACCTTGCTCCGCATCGACAGCGTCTTCATGGCGCTGTCGGTGGATGACGACGGCACCGAAGGCGTCTGCGCGGTTATGGTCAACGGCATGTGGATGCCGCTGCTCGCCGCCGACGAAAAGCGGCTGCCGTTCATTAAGGAACAGGCGGCATTCGTCGCCAAGCGCGACAACCGGCTGGTGCGCATCGTCAAGCTGACCAGCCGCGAGGAAGTTGAAGTCATAGACGGGAGGAACTGATGATGATCACTTATGAAAAGCCGCTGGCCAGCGCAAGCCGCCATGTCCACGAATCCGTCTATCTCCAAGGCAAGCACGTCGGCGATATCCTCATGGAAAAGGATGCCAGCGGGTATTACTACAAGCCACGCGGTGGCGGTAAGCGCGACGTCGGCTTCGACCGCATCCTCGATGTGCGCCGCTCGCTGGAAGGGATTGAATGATGCCCTTGTCCATGATCGTGAATATCTTCGTTCTCATTGCCAATGCGGCGACGGTGGGCCTGCTGTTCTACAGCACCCGCCTGCAGAGACGCGCCTATCGCGAGCAGCACAATGTCAACGCCATCCAGCATGCCCGCATTACCAATCTCGAACGGCATGTGCTGGCGAACATGGAGGATGCTGGCGGGGTTTCGCACCATGTCCATTGATCAGGCCAAGCAAGCGACCGCCATCGTCGAGACGATCAAACCGCATCTCGCCGGTCTCGATCCCGCATTGCAGGGGGCAATCCTGTGCGAACTGCTGGCGCTGTGGATAGCCGGACATTCACCGGTCATTCGCGACGATATGCTGGCGATGCATGTCCAAGCCGTCGATGGATTGATCCCCATTTGCGAGGCGGAACTCTTCGGCGACGAAGGGCATCCCGACACAAGGACAAGGCAATGAACAGCCTCATTGAACAGAGAATATCCGAACCCCTTCCGCGTCACGAAGTGGAACGGCGCTGGCGGGAGTTGGCGCAGCGCCTTCAAGCCATAGCGGATAAGACGGGCGGCGACACCCTCATCGTTTCCGCGTCATTATTGGAAGAGGCTAAATTCCTCGCATCCGAAATGGCGAAGCCGAACGAAGAACCGCCGTCCTACACCTGTCCGCGCTGCGGCATGAAAAGTTATCACCGGATAGATATCAAGCACCGTTACTGCGGCAACTGTCACCAGTTCGAGGACGACAATGACCGAGCATCGTAATTGCGGCGATTGCCAGCTGTGCTGCAAGCTGGTGCCCACAAAGGAAATCAACAAACCGGCGAACACGCGCTGCAAGCACCAGAAGGTGGGGAAGGGTTGCGGCATCTATGCCCAGCGTCCGTTCAGCTGCATGGTCTGGAACTGCCGGTGGCTGGTCAACGACGACACCGCCGACCTTTCGAGGCCGGACCGCGCCCATTACGTTATCGATATCCTGCCGGACTACATCACCATGCAGTATGACGACGGCGAGGACGTCAATATTCCCGTCCTGCAAATCTGGGTGGATCCGCGTTTCCCCGACGCGCATGAGGATCCGCAGCTGCGCGCCTTCCTTGAACGGCGTGGCAAGGAAGCGGGCATGGCGGCGATCATCCGTTACAATTCGTCGGACGGCTTCGTGCTGTTCCCGCCTTCCGTCACCGGACAAGGCTGGGTCGGGCGGACAAGCCAGATGCGCACCGAAGAACATTCTCTGATGGATACGATGTCGAAATTCAATGTGAAGCTGGAAATCCAAGAAAGATAGCCAAATGGACGATGTGCCTGACGTCCAGATTCGCTGGATAGCAATCGCAACGCAAAAACTGGGCGTCTCGCGCACCTTGACGTCGGTTAATGGCCTCGCCGAATACCTGCTGCGCGACTGGCCCGTCGAACATGGCGGCGAACACCTTATGGCGCAGAAGGCCTGTCTCAGGGCCTTGCAAGGCAAGGTGCAAGGGGACACCGCCCGCAAGGCGTTCGTCAGGGCATGCGAGGAAGCCGGAATATTCATCTTTCCGGAGGATCGCGTCGGTGGCCGTGGCACAGGGAAAGGGAAGACAAAGAGATAGCCGCTGCTGGTCGGACAATCCGGCAGTGGCAGCAGAAGGGTGGGCCGTAGCCCTTCGCCCGCAAGGGCTGCCCACAATGATGGGCGCGGAGGGAGGCGTTGTCCGAAGGGCCTCCCTCAAGGCGGCAAAGGAAAGGAGAGCAAAGGTGTATCAGTATCCATCGCCCTATAAGTGCGAACGCTGCGGCTTCGAGGAAACTTACAGCCAAGACCATCAGCGCACAGCGCCGGTGTTCGCCAATGACGAGACCGGCTTTCATGAACCGGTCTGCTCGCATTGCTTCGAAGAATTCATGCGCGATAACTGCGGGATATTGAGGCCGAACCGATGATCTCTGCCAAGGAAAGAATGGAAGACCTCGGTGCTCTGACGACCGAGGAATATTTTGCCATCCTCCCTGCCAAGAGCGTCGAAGAGGCGCGGCAATGGCTCGACGGTTTTCGCAAGGAGCGCGCCGCCGTCAATGACCTTATGAAGCGCCTGCGCGAACTCGCCGCCGACAAGTATGGCATCGGCGAGCCGCTGCGCCGCATGCTTCTCGATGCCGCCAGCATGATTGAAAGCAAGGAAAACCACATCGCCATGTTGCGCGGGCAAGTCGCTGGGCTGACTCACCGCGCCGATGCTGCCGAAAGGAAGATCGCAAGATGAGTCGCCGCCGTAAAACCCGCGTCGAGAATATCCGCCATTGCGGCGATGGCGAACACGCTGTCGTCAGCCTGCTGTCCGAAGCCACCGGCAAGGGCTGGAACCGGCGCGAGCCGTGCGACCAGTGCCCTTGGCGCGCTGACCTGCCGACAGGCGTCTTCCCTGCCGAAGCCTTCCGCATTTCCGCCAATACGGCTTACGACGCTTCATTCAATACCTTCGCCTGCCATGTGACCGGTTCGGAGAAGCCTGCGACGTGTGCCGGTTTCCTGTTGAAGAACGCCGACAACAATCTGGGCGTCCGCATCGCTGCCATGCGCGGCGATATCAAGCGCCCGATCACCGATGGTGGCTTTCCGCTGTATGACAGCTACCGCGCCATGGCCGAAGCCAACGGTGTCGCGCCGGACGATCCTGTTCTGGCCGACTGCCGTGGCAACCATGACAGCTACCGCAGGCCGAAGAGGGGGAAGCGGTGAACAGAAACGAGCGACTGGCCTTGCGCATGCAAATTTTGAAATGGCGCGAGATTGCCGAGCGGGTTGGCCCGCAGCACATCCTTTGGGATTTTATTTCAGATGCAGAAGCATTGCTGGATGGTCGGGAAACAATCCTAGGCGGGACGCCTGACGAAGTTTATGCCAAGCTGATGGAGATAAGGCCATGATTGAACTCGAATGGGTAAGAACCGTCATCGGCGGCGATGAACTGGCTTATGACTTCTGTGCCAAGTACCAGGGCATCATCGTCGGGCGCATCCTGCGCGAAGAACAGGGGCCGCAGCGCGGGCGGTGGGCGTACAGCTTCCAGCTTGGTTCGGACGTTAAGTTCTTTAGTGGCGATATGAATGGGACAAAGGAAACCAAGCAGGAAGCGGCTGACAAAATCAAATTCTGGATGGAGCGCTATCTCGACACCGAACCGGAGCAGGGCGGCGGCAAAGGGCTGCCACCGGAAGAAATGCCGCCAGACCAGCGGTCGATGCAATTGCGCCATCTGAAAGTCCGTGATCCGGAGTCCTATCAGGATCTGCTCATGCAATTGCGGACCGGAAAGATCACGCGCAATTGAAGGGGAAAAGAACGCCCATGATAAAATTCGACCCGCGAATTATTGCAAAGCGCCAGAGAATCGCAACTCATATATCAATGTCCGATCCGGATGATTTGCAGTTAACAGGGACACTTGACGGCCCGATTGCTCCCCCCCCGTTGCTAGTGGTCGTCAAAGTGGGGCCGCAGACGCCGTATTGGTGTCTGCGGCCTTTTCGTTGTATAAGTGTCAATATTCCACAGGGTTACGCCATGTTGCTGACAACGAATGAACAGTTTCAGGCGATGATTGCCGGACTTGAAGATACCGGCATGACGCGCAACGAAATTGCCTCGAAAGTTGGTTGCAGCCGGATGCACATCTGGCGGCTGGGCGTAGGCGATGTCCAGTCTCCGCGCCATGCTCTGGTCGTCAAGATCAGCAATCTCGCCGAACAGCACGGCGTTTCATCTACCATAAAATAAATTTAGCGATGTAACACAAAGGTTACAGCGACGCATTTATTGCGATCAGGCAGCGCAAATTCTGGACCGCTGCCGATGGACCTTGTTTTCAAATCTGCCGAACAATCCGCTGACGATCCGTATGAATTCGTGATGTCCAGCGAATCGGTAGATCGCGTCGGCGACATTATCGTTGCCAAGGGCTGGCAGCTGGACGACTTCAACCGCAACCCCGTCGCCTTGTTCATGCACGACAAGACCCAGCCAATCGGCACATGGGATCAGGTCAAGGTCGTCGGTAAGCAGCTTGTCGGTCGCCTGAAGCTTCTTGAAAGCGGCCTAATCCCGCGCGTCGACGAAGTGCGCCAGCTATTGGAAGCGCGGATCCTGCGCGCCGTCAGCGTCGGCTTCATTCCCCTTGAAAAAGAACCGATCAGCAAGGACGCCGATCCGTTCTGGGGACCATTCCGCTATCTCAAATCCAAATTGCTCGAATGTTCGGTCGTATCGGTGCCCGCGAATGCGGATGCGCTGCGCCGCTCCAAGGGCCTGGAACTTACCGCAGAAACCCGAGCGCTTGTCGTCGCCAAGTCAGGCATCCCAGACCAGCAAATCGGAAAACCACCCACCGCCAAGTCCGGCCCTGAACTCGAAAAACAGGGGCGAAAAATGACCCTCGCTGAGAGAATCCGCGAACTGGAGCAGAAGCTCGTCGCGGCCCACGATAAAAAGGCACCGCTTGATGCCAAGTTCCGCGATGACGAAGACGTCACGGACGAAGAAACACTCGAATTCGACGCACTGACCGCCGAGATCGAAAAGACCGAAAAAGACCTCGCTCGCCTGCGTTCGACCGAGAAAGACCTCGGCATGCGCACGGCTGCTGCCGCCCAGAACAGCGGACAGCTGTTCAAGCCAGCCGTCCAGGGTGACGCCCGCAAAGGCGCACCGGCCCGCGAACGTCCGATGGATATCCTGATCAAGATGGCCGTTTGCCACCTTCAGGCGCATGCCACCCGCCAGCCTATCGAAGCCGTCCGTGCTTTGCGGTATGGCGACCGCGACGACATTGCCGAAGTGATCAAGGCAGTGACCAATCCGGCACAGACGACTGTTGCTGGCTGGGCCGCCGAACTGGTTACGACCGGCATCGACGATCTACTCGAATCTCTGAAGCCGGTGTCCGTCTATGGCGGTCTCTCGACGATGGGGACAAAGTTCACATTCGGTCGTAACGGTCAGATCAAGCTGCCGCGCCGCAATCAGGCACGTCGGGCACCCGGCGATCTTGCCGGTGCGTTCGTTGGCGAAGGTCAGCCGATTCCTGTCCGCCGTGGTTCTTTCGGGTCGGTGACCCTGGTGCCGCACAAGATGGGCGTCATCTCCACCTATACCCGCGAAATGGCCCTGCATTCCACACCGGCCATCGAGAACCTGATTCGTGAAGGCATTATCGATGATACCGCCATCGCGGTTGACGCGGCTTTGCTCGACACCGTGGCAGGCGATGCGATCCGCCCCGCAGGCCTCCTGAACGGCGTCACGCCGATTGCGGGAACAGCTGGCGGCGGCACGAATGCCATCGACAAGGATCTTCAGGCGATCATTGCTCCGTTCATTACCGCCAATGCGGCTGACCGGCTGGTGTTCCTGATCAACCCGTCGATGATCTTCAAGCTGCAGTACGTTGCCACCACGGTCGGTGTCTACCCGTACCGCGACCAGATCAATGCCGGTAACATCGGTGGATTCCCCTACATCGCATCGACGAGCGTCCCGACGACACAGCTGATCCTGCTGCGCGTTGCCGACTTCTCGACGGGCGTGGGCGATTCGCCAGAATTCGATGTTTCCGACGTTGCGACCATCCACGAAGAGGACGGCAGCTATCCGGCAACGGAAGCCATTCCGGTTCCGGGCACGGTGCTTCCCATCGTCGATGGCGCTGGCGCGGCGGCTGCGCCGGTCCGCTCGTTGTGGCAGACGGCCTCGATCGGCATTCGCATGCTGCTCGATATGGACTGGGCAATGCGCCGGTCCGGCATGGTTGCCGTGGTCAACGGACTGACCTGGTAGCATTTGACCCGAAAGTCATCCGGAACAGTCACGGATGGCTTTCGGTGCCGCCTAGCTTGCCCGCTGGGCGGCAGCTATTCAAAGGGAGTAAAGCCTTGAAGAACGTCCTCGTCCTGTTCGGAAATTATGCCAACCAGCGGCTGCAGATGGCCGATACCGAAGCCGCGCAAGCCATCACCGACAAATGGGCGGTCGATGCCACCAGCTGGGGCAGTAACGGCATCAACTCATCCATCGAGTCCGGCCTCAATATCAGCCCTTACAGCTATCCGCAGTCGCTCGTCGATTTCGACAACAGTTTCGTCAGCGACGGCGATCCAGAAGAGCCAGAAGGGCCTATGGCCGTAACAGCTGTTTCAGGGGACTTCACTGATGGTGCTGGAGGATGGTTCCGTGGCGCGAATGTAGACGATGTATTGAATATAGGGGGGCTGTCCGGGTCGATAACCCCAACGCATTTCTTCGGGCCATACCCGCTCGCCGTCATAACAGATGTATATTCGGATGAAGCGAGGACCACGTACGCCAACAGCCCAGTGGTGTTGGCAGGGGAATTCCCAGAATTGGATGGAGTGACAACCTTGAAGGTCGAGGGCGTCACGCACACGCCACTGGTAGTCGCCCCCGGCAACGGGATCACACAGATACTATTCACGGACGGCCCGTACTTCACCGGAGGTCCTATCGACTTCGAATTGGTGGTGGCTTGAGGCCCGATGTCGGAGCCGCTGAACTTCACACCGCAAATTGAACAAGTCCAGAAAATTAAGGGTAAAACCATGGCAAAAGCACCCACAGCAAAATCTTCCAGTGGAACGAAACTCGTTTATGTGACGCGTGGCAATTATGCGGGCCAGTTCCTGCAGTTGGACGACAGCCAGGCCGCCGCCGCCAAGAGTGACCAGTGGGGATTGAGTACCGAAGATGGCGCGTCTGCGAGTGGCTTCGACACGTCGATTCCGGATGGCTGGGACACCAGCGCGCACACCCTGCCAAAGTCTCTGACGGACTTCGAGGCATCGATTACCGCAGCGCCAGCAGCGCCGGAATCCCCCGCGCCAGAACCTAAACCGGCACCGGCACCATCCGCCAAGGCGTCGCCAAAGGCGGATGAGGAAGACGAATGACCCGGCAGGTTTTCATCCGCGCCGGGAGACGCCGCCAGACTTTCCAGCATATGCCGGACGTCGATGCGCGGCACGCTGAGAAGGAAGGCTGGGGCCTGATCGCAGACGATCCGAGGACCGACGCCCGCAGCTACAGTGTCAGCGACGAACCGGAACACACGGAAAAGGCCGACGCCTATTTCAACCGGAATTCCGAAGGCTATCAAAACCGCCAGCTGGAGGCTGCTCCTTCGCCACCGCCGCATACTCCCGCGACGGTTGTGGAACCGGACGGCGGGGTGGACGCCGCATCGCCAAATGGAAAAACCACCCCGCCGAAAGGTACTCGCGACAAGAAACCGGCTGCGGCCAGACAGAAATAGCGAGGAACAATGCCGAATCTGGTGCAGCGTATGGCTGGTCTGATGGGGATAGGCCCTTGGCGCTCTCGTCCAGGGCCTTATTCTTCGCCAGGCATGCCGACCGACGAGGGCTGGATCCCCTGCGCGTGGCCGATCAATTTCGGTCAGGTCGGCTATGACCCGCTGGCGCTGTCGGGCAATTCCGTCGTCTATGCCTGCATTTCGCTCTATGCCCGCACCATCGCCCAGCTGCCGGGAAACCACAAACGCGAACTCACCAACGGCGGCACGGAGGTGATCAAGAACACCGGTCTGGCGCGGGTGCTGAAGCGCCCGAACCAGTACCAGACCCGCTCGGATTTCATGTTCAATCTGGTGTTTGATCTTTTAGGCGAGGGCAATGCCTATGCCGTGACGCAGCGCAATGCCCGCACCGAGGTTGATGCCCTCTACCTGTGCAACCCGAAATCGACCCGTCCGATGATCGCCGATACCGGCGACGTGTTCTATTCGATAGGCGGCAACCCGCTGCTCGACCCGCTGCTCGATCCAGCCTTCGAAGCTGGCCAGCGCTGGATGGTTCCGGCCCGCGACATGATGCATATCCGCTGCCGGACGCCGCAGCACGGTCTGATCGGCGAGCCGCCCGTTACCGCTTCGCTGATTGAACAGGGCATCTACAATGCCGCCACCATCAACATGGGACGGTTCTTCGGCAACCAGTCGAAGCCGTCCGGCGTCCTGCAAACCAAGGCAACACTGACGAAGGATCAGGTGACCCAGCTGCGCGAGCGCTGGATGGAACAGACGACCGGCCACAATACGGGTGGCGTGCCCATTCTGACCAACGAACTGGAATGGAAAGCCACGATGATGAATGCGCAGGACGCGCAAGTGATCCAGGCGCTTCAATTGTCGCGCCAGCAGATCGCCGCCTGTTTCGGGGTGCCGCTGGCGTTGATCGACGACATGACCGGCGCAACCTGGAACAATGTCGAGCAACTAACCTTGCAATGGAAGGTCGAGGGTCTTGCCTTTTACGTCAACCACATCGAACTCGCTTATGACAAGCTTGGCGAAATTGAGCTTACTGACGACTTTACCGAATTCGATCTCGCCGCTCTCGATCGTCCCGATTTCAAGACCCGCATGGAAGGCATGGCAAGAGCCGTGCAGGGCGGCATTTACGCACCAAACGAGGCTCGCCGTACCGAAGGCCTGCCTGCCGCGAAGAATGGCGACGAGCCACGCGTACAGCAGCAGATGGTGCCGCTGTCATACGAGATACCGGAACCGGCGGCACCGCCAGCAACGCCTGCAGCAGATCCCGCGAACGATGACAATCCGCCAGCCGATGAGGACAACGCTGCCAGCCTGGACGATCAGAGAATCCTGTTCCGCCACAAGCTTTTGACAAGGGCCGACAGCAAGGAAGTGGCACTGCGAGGTGCGTCATGATGAAATTCGACCCCCAAGTCATTATCGATGTTCTTGGCGATGAAATCGGCAGGGTCCGCGCCGAACTCGGCATGGAACTGGAAAAGAAGATGGGCAGCGACGTTGCCCTTGCAGCGCTCGAAGTCCTGCGCGGGCACGTCAAAGGCCTTCACGAACACATTGATGATCTTGCCAAAGGCATGCTCCATGGCGACGAAGTGCAGGAAGGCTTCGAAGGCGAAACGCTGGATGCGCTTAGCGGTCTCCGCAGCGAACTGGAAAAGAAGGCCGACGACGCTGCGGTGCTTGCAGGCATGGATGCCCTGCGTGGGCAACTCAAGGATATGCAGAGCCTTGTCGACGACTTGGCACAAGGCATGGGCGACGTTGCCGAAGAGCGAAAGGCTGCCGACGCGGCGTGGGACGCATTCCGCGTTGATTTGACGGCCGTCGACGCGCGGATCGAAGAACGGGCGAAAGAGTACGAGACCTCGCTTGCCGGCAAAGTGACGGCGGACGATCTGAAGGCCCTGCAAAAGCTGGCCGATGACAATTACGCAGCGCTCGACGAGCGGGTTAAACAGGTTGCCGTCGATATCGCCGATACGTTCCGCATCTGCGAGGAACTGGTCGGCGCATTCAAAACCAAGGCGCAGGATGATCTCGCCAGCCGTGCCATGGCCATCGGTGAACACATCACCAGCGTGCAGCAGAAGTTCGACAAGGCACTGGAAGAAAAGCTGGACCGCGCCGACAGCGTCATGGCGTTCGATATCCTGCGCGGGCAATGGGACAAGTCCAGCGAAGCCTTCGTCGATCGCCTGCAGAAGCTCGAAGCCGATCTGTTGCGCAGCATCGATGATCGCGTTGATGCCTTGGCCGAACGCGACGACCGGCTCGCGGCGGTTGACGTTGCTGTGCGCAAGCTGTTCGACGACCATTCCAAAGAGACGCAGGAACTCATTGCCGGAATCAAGCTGCCGGACGTTGCGGATGATCTGGAAGCCCTGCGCGCTGACGTCACCGCTTTGCTCGACGAGGCCACCGCCAGCATCGACGCCACCGTTCACGATGTGCTCGACGACGCCATCCGTGACTTCAAACGCGAATTCAAGGATCTTGCCATCCGCTTCCGCGAGTACCAGGCCGACGCCGACAAATGGCTTTCCGACAAGGAAACCGCCGTCGAAGCACGGCTGGCTGACATCAAAGATGGTGCCGAGGGGCCGCAGGGCGAAGCTGGCAAGGACGGCGGGCAGGGTCCGGCAGGCAAGGACGGCGCGACTGGCAAGGATGGCGAAAGGGGCGCACCCGGCGTCGATGCCATTCCATGGGAACACCTCGGCACTTTCGACCCGACGAGGGTCTACCGTTACCACGACACCGTCATCAAGGATGGCGGCTCGTTCCTGTCGAAAGCCAACAATAACAGCGGCGTTCCGGGCGATTCACCATTGTGGCAGCTGATGGCGGCGCGCGGTCAGCGCGGCAAGCCGGGAGAACTGGGGCCGCAGGGTCTTCCTGGTAAGGGCATTGTGGGGCCACAAGGGGCGCAGGGGGAAGCGGCGCTGCCATTCATAGAGGTGCGTGCCCTTGAGGACCGTTTCGCGTTCGTGCGCGAAGACGGCGAGATCTTCGAATGCAACGCTCTGCCATTGCTCGCATCGCTCAAGGGCGAATTCAAATCGTTCATCGACGAACAGGTGGCGGTCGCCGTTTCGGCTGCCGTTACCAAGGCGATGGAGGCTCGGCAAAAGAAATGAGCGTGCAGCTGCTCAAGCGCAATAAGGCGGCGGTCTCGACCGCGTGGCTGGTGCTGGTCAAATCGCACTGCCGCGTCGATTTTACCGATGACGACGAATATCTGAAGGATACTCTCGATCGTGGCATGGCGCTTATCGAGCGCGAGACCGGCCTTGCCGTCTGCCAGAGCGAATATGTCTGGCGTCCGGACGCCGGTTCCATTGCGCCGTATTCCGCCTTTTCCGGATATCTGTCCGCCGAAGCCAGCAACCGCTGCGCGGGCGGCGCATGTACCGGCTACAGCGTGCCGGATTCGCCGACACAACTGGGCGCGATATCTTCCTTCAGCGTCTTCGTCGGCGGCGACGACGTTTCGCCGCTCTACCAGCTGGTCGGTGCGGTTTCGCCTGAACTGCAGCCTGCCCAGCAATTCCTCGTCCCTTCCGGTGGCATTCTCGAAAGACAGGGTGCCGCGCCGATCTCGACCGATATGGTCGTCCGCATCATCACCGGCTATGCGACGCCGGACGATACGCCAGCGGGCCTGCGCGATCTCGTTCTGAGAATTACCGCCATGTATTACGAGGACCGCGAAGCGAATTCCGGATCCCCGTCGTTCTCGCCGGACTGGCTGCGCCATGCCCTCTCAACGCTATGGGTGCCGCGATGCTGACAAATGGCGACACGATCACCGTTGGCGACATTGTCTACACATGGGAGGCAGCTACCGCGACGTGGGTTACGCCCGACGCTGCCCAACCGACAACGGTTACTTACCAGCAGGAACTGGTGACACCGGCCATCCGGCCAGTAGCACCACCAACACCACTCGCCGCGCCAGAACCGCCGCCCGAAGAGTGACATGGAACCGACAGGACTAGTTGAACCCGCATTCCAGCAGCTGCTCGCCCTCGGCTTGCCTGGGCTGGTGATCATTGCATTGGGGTTCACTTGCTACCGATTTTATAACCGCAATCAGGAACTTACAGAAACCCTGATCGTCATGACCAGAGAAACCGTCAAAGCACAGGAAGCGGCGACCGCAGCAATCATTCGTCTGACCGACTTGCTGCGTTCGCAACCGCCAGTGAGGTAAAGCACCGTGAAACGCTTCCTTAAAATGCTGTTCAATCCGCGTGACGGAACACGGCGGGATATGCTCGACAGTGTTGTGCAGGCGCGGCGCGACATCGAGACCGCATCAAGCAGGCTCGAATATGTCGTCAAACGCATGATCCAAGAGAATGACAACATCGCGAGAAGGGACCGGCGCAATGCTGAAAAGCCTAGCACTTAACCGCTTTCTGTGGGGGATCGCCGGACTGACCGCTGTGTTCTTTGCACTGCGGGAGACTGTCGAACCAAACCTGCTAATGAGCATCCTCAATGGACTGTTTGCTGGCTCGGTCGTTACCATCGTTGCAGCCTATTACCGCCTGATCTGGTCGGCGGTGCGCGGCGACGGCGATTATGATCGAGTACGGCAAATGACGATGGGGCTGTTCCTGTTGTGGGTGGCCATGGTCGTGAATGTACTGGTGTCGATATATGCGCGGTCAACGGAATTCGAAATCACAACCTATACCGGTGCAGCAGCGTCGCGCTACATCGCCATCATTGCTGCCGTGATGCAGGTCATGTCGCTCGATTACGGTTTCGCGCTCTTCCATGGCCGCGACAAGGTGTTGCTGTGGGCCAGCCTCGTTCTCGGCGCGGCGGTCGCAGTAACGACCATCGTCCTGCAAACGTCTTAGGACAACCAATGACCACGCCGCAGCCGAAGATCATCGCCATCGAACACCGCGCGCAGGTGCTGGCGCTGCGCGAGTGGTCGGTGGTCGTCCTCGCCCGCAACGGCGCGCTTAACGCGCGGCAGGTCGAGGCCGCATTTCGATTCGCCAATACCTTCAGGACCGCCAACACCGAGGCGGGCCGCGCCTTCCGCGAATACGTCGATGGCGGCGATAAAATTCCGCTCGCCGAAAAGCAGACCGACGCGCTCATAGACCTTCGGCGCTGCCGTGCGCTGCTGGGCCGCTCCGGTTATGAATTGATGAGCCAAATCGCTGGCTTAGGCCATGCCATCGGCGACCGCCACACCACCAGAAGGGCGCGCGATACCGCCGCCGACCGGTTGCGCATCCACCTCGACGAACTCGCCGACCTCTGGAACATTCCGGGAACATAACTGGAACAAAAGCTTGACCCTGCGCAGGGGTGATGTATCTTTCTGTTACTTCCAGAAATTGTGAAAGGTTCACCCCGATGGCTCGTTCGCCACGCGGGGCCGGGTCGCTTTTTGAGCGCGTTGCGTTCGACGAGCGGCTTCCGGCCGATGACGGCTATGGAAACACCATCGCCAACTGGCAGGAACAGTTCTGGCAACATGCCTCTCTTGTCCCCGTTCGCGGCAGCGAAACCGTTATGGCGGCGCAGCTTGAAGGCAAGGCCACGCTGATCCTGCAACTGCGCATTTCAGACGACGCCGAACGCATAACCACGTTCTGGCGGGCGCGGAATCTTCGTTCCGGCGTCCAATACAACATCCGACAGGTCACCAGGAATCCCGACCGCGCTCACATCGATCTGCTGTGTGAGTACGGCGTCGCCACCGGTTGAAAAGGAGATATCGCCATGTGGGTCCGCTTCGAGAAAGACTACCGCTTCAAGCCAACATCCCAGACGTCCCAGCATTACGTCGCTGGCACCGAGATGAACGTTCCGGAAGCCGTCGCTGTCGCCGCCATGAAGGCGGGTGCAGCCGTGGCCCTGAAGCGCGTCAACGGCAAGTCGGTCCCCAAGACGGACGAGAAGCCTGCCGAGGTGGCCACCAGTGGCTCGTAACGCGATCAAGGTCGATGCCAAGGTGGCGTTTGATGGCGTTATCAAGGCGCTTGAGGACATCGTCCCAGGAGTCACCAAGGAATTGGACGCGATCAAGCTGCAGCAGATGATGCGGCTGGCGTCGAAGGTGCAGTCGGTCGCGCCGCACAAGTCCGGCAGGTATTCCGCTGCAATCCGTGGTGCCTATCTGTCCGCCTATCCGGCTGCCGTTGCCAGAGCGCAGGCAGCCAAGACCGCGCCGACGACCGGCGCACGCCTGCCGACAAGCGGGTCCAACAGCGTCGATCCAACTGCGGTCGGCCTGTTCGCGCCGTACATCTGGGCGTGGCTTGAATTCGGCACCGTCAAGATGACCCGCAGGCCGCACATCTATCCGACCTATCGGGCATGGCGACCGCTGATGCGCCGGTCGATGACTGCTGTCGTCAATAAGGCGGTGAAGAAAGCCGTCGCCGATGGCAACGCTAAAACGGCTTCCGCAGCGGCATCGCAGAAAGTCGGTGTAGCGGCATGAGTCCAGAACTCGAACTGCAGGGGATGATCGTCCAGCGGCTTAGGTCCGATCCTGCTGTCGCGGCGCTGGTCAGCAGCCGGGTTTACGACCGGATACCGGCAGATGCGGCGTTTCCGTACATCTCCTATGCCGGTGCCGACGCGCTCACCGACGACTACGACTGCATCACCGGCTTCAACTTGGCCGTGCAGATCGACTGCTGGTCGCGCTCCGATGCCACCCCCGGCTTTCCGGAAGCGCACAAGATCGCCGACGCGGTCCGCGCTGCCCTGCTTTATGCAGCGCCGCCCGTCGAACTCACCGTCAACGCACTGGCCATTTTCAACCACCAGATGACCCGCGTTTTCCGCGATCCGGATGGGCTGACTTCC